>WNGM01004257.1_pt1 | contig 19958 bp, 17 predicted proteins | sample 5400571 | NCBI WGS metagenome assembly WNGM01 (sample SAMN13153378, study PRJNA577476) | soil metagenome | isolation source: 100 cm soil or saprolite under Garry oak tree replicate 2 | place: USA:California | collected 2016-06-15 | reverse complement strand
CGCCCAGTGTCGTCACTGCTCCACGGCACAAGCACTCAGTGCTTCCACCGCCCTGATCTGGGAGTCCAGCGCATTCCATGCCCTGGCAGAGCGCTTCCCCGCGCTGCAGAGCAATATCATAAAAGTGGCTGCACAGCGCCTCGAAGAACTCGAGGAGCGTTACCGCGAGATTTCCACGGAAAAGGTGGCGACACGGCTGAGTCATCAACTGCTGCGCTTGTTTAACCAACTGGGGCGTCGCGTCAACGGGAGTGGCACGCTTGAGATCAACCTTTCTCGCGAGGAGTTGGCGCAAATGACCGGCACGACTTTGTTTACCGTAAGCCGCCTGCTCTCCGCGTGGAAGGAGCGCGGCGTGCTGACCGCAAGACGCGAATGCGTCTATGTACACAACATCCAAGCTCTTCGCGAATTCGCCGACAATGAATGAACGATTCTGAGGTGCCGCTCTAGCGGGGTTTCTCTGGTCCATTTCTCCTGACTCGGTGTCAGCATCGCTTCCGATGTCCAGGTCTCAATCCTCGAAACGGGTAGCTATTTTGCCTTTTGGAGCTAGAATCACCCGATGCTTCGCGAAATGCGAATTGAGGATTGCTTCCATTCATTCTTCACCGATTGCCGCTTCGCCCGCCGCCAACTCCAGAAATCGCCAATCTTTACGACAGTTGCCGTCCTCACCCTGGCTCTCGGCATTGGGTCCAGCACGGCGATTTTCAGCACCATCGATGGAACTCTCCTCCATCCCTATCCTTACAAGAATGCAGAGCGCTTGGCGACGTTCTCCGTCTTCTCGGCCGAACAGTTTCGCGCTTGGCGTTTCCCTGCCAGAGCCTTTGTTGATTTCAAGGGACGCAACCATACATTCGACGATATGTTCGGCCTGGTCTACCGCGAAGTGCGTTTCACCAGTGCCAATGGTAGCGAGGAATTCTCCGGCGGCTCAGTCACTCCCGGAACGTTTGAAGCGCTAGGCATTGCACCTTTATTCGGCCGTGGCCTGCGTGCCGACGATTACAGGCCTGGGGCACCTCCCGTTTTCGTCATCAGTTACGGCCTTTGGACCAAACTCTTCAATCGCGCCCCCAACGTGCTTGGCAACACCTACAGGCTCAACGGTGCTCCCGTGGCCCTTGTGGGCGTCATGCCAGCGCGTTTTCAAATCGGCGGGTGCGATCTTTGGCTTCCTCTCGACATAACCAGAGACACATTCGTGCCGGGTGCGGGAATCGAGTCTAACGAAATCTGGACCGTCGGCCACCTAAAGATTGGTGTTAGCCCTGAGAGTGCTGCCGCGGATCTCCAAGTTATCGCTTCACCGTTTCAAGCCGACGACCGTATCTACTTTCCTCCTCATTTCAGAATTGTGGTCAACACGCTCAACAGTCAGTCCGTGGGCGACAACTTCAAACTGGGCCTGCTCGCGCTCATGGGCGCGGTCATGATCTTGCTGCTCATTGCTTGCAGTAATGTCGCGAATCTCCTCCTCGCGCGTGCGACAACCCGTGAAAGGGAATTTGGCATTCGGTCCGCCGTTGGCGCCAGTCGCACGCATATCATCAGACAATTGTTGGTTGAGAGTTTCGCGTTAGCAGCGGTCAGTTGCGCTCTCGGTTGCATTTTTGCCATTTTCGGATTGCAGGTAATGGTTGCCCTGATTCCTTCCGGGACCATTCCCCCGGAAGCGGCGATCACGTTCAGCTCCTCCGCCTTGTTATTCTCACTTATTGTCACCGTCTTCACTACCGTTGCATGCGGGTTAGCACCGGCCATCCACGCCCTTCGGACAGACGCGCAAATCGCGCTCTCCGGCCCGGGGAAGGGAACCGGCGTGGACCACCGTCAAGGAACGCTGCGTTCCGCCCTCGTCGTAACCGAGGTCGCTCTCTCTGTCATTTTAACGATTTGTTCGGGGCTGATCATGCGGAGCCTCTTCGCGCTGCAACGCGTGAACATCGGCTTCAACCCGACGAAGGTTGTTTATGCGCGAATCTTGTGGCCTGAAGGTCAATACGACTCTGTGCAGAAGAAAAGTGCTATTTTGCGCAGGGTCCTCGATCGAGTTACACGATTGCCTGGGGTCTTTGCTGCCACGGAAACGTCATCTTACCCACCCCATAGCTGGGGCAAAACAGAAACACGGCATCGATCATGTGCAGCGAGGGATACTTCCAAACTCTAACCGGTCCCTCCTTCGGGGCAGGCTGTTCACACGGAAGGACATCGAGGCGGCCGGTCACGTGGTCGTTGTCAACCAAACTTTCGCCCGCTATCACTTCGGTGAAGAAAATCCAATCGGGCAGCAAGTTCGTTTTAGCGATTTTGAAACGCTTGAGGACTGGCACGGCGAACCTTACTTCGAAATCATCGGTGTAGTCGCAGATACACAAAACACGGGCCTCGAAGAGTCGCCAAGACCCGAAGTCTATCTCCCCTCCACGCTCACCGGAAGTGGCCCGCACAATCTCTTGGTCCGAACCACCGCCTACCTCCCGGCAGTCATCCAACAACTCCGCACCGCGTTCGCAGACCTAGATCCGAATATCGCCGTCGGCGAAACAGGTACCATTGCCACCCTACTCCAACACGATTACTTCGCTCGGCCACGCTTCCTCCTGACTACGCTCGGCACTTTCGCGACCATCGCACTTCTCCTCGTTGCCGCCGGCGTCTTCAGCGTCATCTCCTATGGCGTCGCGCTGCAGACACACGAAATTGGCATTCACATGGCTGTCGGCGCCGATTCAACACAAATCCTCGGCTTGATTTTGAAGAGAGGAATACGTCTGATCGTTGCCGGCGTCGGCATCGGGCTGTTCGCCAGTTATTTCCTCACGCGCGTACTGGCGAGTGAAGTTTGGGGCGTTTCCGCAACAGATCCTTCTACTTTTGCCGTGGTGGCCTTGCTTGCTCTTTTCGTCGGCCTGCTAGCGTGCCTGCTACCCGCCCGTCGCGCTTCCCGTGTCGATCCCTTGGTCGCTCTGCGATCCGAATGAGGTCCGTTTCCCGCAATTCCTTGGTGCTTCCCGAACGGTCCACACTTCCAAAATTGGCAATTCCCCTTTGGTCGACATTGAGACATTGAGCCAGCGTTCGAGTCCACAACAGAAACAACACTCCAATATGAGAGGAACTTTCGCCATTGCCAGTGCGCACCAACTACAGCGGCCACACTGAAACTCGGCGAACCCTTAGGGATTCCGCTCTCATCGATGAATGCTTCCATCAGCACTACTACAACTTGCCTTCCGTCCCGACAGATGACTAGCAGGAATGACGCCGACAAGATTCCCAGCTAATACGGATTGTCTAGTTCCTTTTCCAGTCGGTCCACCCGGTCTTCGAGTGCGCTCAGTTTTGCTTTCTCTGTTCGCAGTTGCTCCTCTGCTTCGATTTTTGCGGTCTGCCTTTGTTGTTCTTCTGCCGTCAAGCCTTCCAGTTCTGCTTTGAGTACAGAAATCTCCCCTTCGGCGTCTTTTCGCTGGGCTGGAGGAGTATCACTGTCGTCTACGAGCTTTTCAAAATGCTTAATAGTGGCCATGAGATTTCTCTGGCGCTCTTGCATCGTTACGATACTTGACCGCAAGTCATTAAGGTTCTGTGAAACACGTGAAACCGTCGCTTCCTGAACCTGCAACCGGTAAAGGAGAACTTGGGCTTTGAGCGCATGTCCATTCGTGGCTTGCAAATCCTTTCTCGATAGCCGGACCTCTGCAACGAAGGCTCGCATACCCTCCGGTTCGTTTGGAGTGCATTGGGTGGATTGACTTAAACCGGGTACCGAGAGAAACAAGAAACATAGGACGAAGAGCGCAGGACGCATGGTTCACCCTCCGAAGAATTTCGACTATAAAATCGAACCCAAAAGAATTATAGGTTCGTCCCTAAGTAGCGTCCAAACGCAAGTGGCGTAATAATGCGATGAAGAATGGCTCGGGTTAATCGCCTAACGACTCTGCCACGAAAAGCCGAGTTCATCGAGCCGATGGAATGCGCCCCGGTCCCCAGGCTGCTCGATGGGCCGGGATGGTTGTACGAAACAAAGTTTGATGGCTACTGGCTGTCGAATCGGTCAACCTGTTCTCGCGGAGGCACAAATCGTTCAACTCCAATATCCAGACCTTGTCGAAGCCCTTGGCGAAACTCCAGACGGTACAGTTGTCGATGGCGAAGTCGTGGCTTAAGACGATTCAGGCCGTCCAAATTTTCGCCTGCTCCCAAGCTTCCGCAGTGAAACATCCCGCGTCTACGACTTCGTCTTCGACCTTCTGATTTGCCAGGACCGTGATTTGACCAGATTGTGTGGGTTGAAAGTTTGAAAAAGAGAAAAGAAAAAAGAGATGCCAAAAGCTCATGTGGAGCACATTCCCATTCTGGCTAGAAGACCATCGGGCGAGAAGCCTGCCCACGGACGCATCGGGATAGCAACCCGCAACGCCGTGTTAAGCGATCCTATCCACAGGCGCCTTCTTGGTTGAGATAACAATACACTCACCCTTCCCGGCTAAACCAGTAGAAGGTAGTTCGATCGCTTGAGGGATAGACAGCGGCCGGTGGTGCCTATCCCATCCTGGCAAATAGCTAGAAGAATCGCGATTACGGAGTCACCTTGACGCTGATCGCGATGTTTTTGCCATTGTCCTCGCGATAGGTGACCTCGGCGTTAGCGTTGACTTTGAGTTTGCCCTCGAGAGTCGTGTTCTTATCGATCATGAAAGTCATGGATTTGGTTTCGGGGGCTTGAGCGAAGTGTTGCCCCGCGGAAGTCTGACTGCCACCCACGGCAAGGGTGAAGGAGTTCTTCGCGACCGACGTTATCTTTCCGGAGACGGATAGCGGGGATGCGGTTTGGGTTGTTGACGCGGTTTGCGCGTTCCCAACGGCTGGGGATAGCGCCGAAAGTGCGGCGACAAGGATTAGACTTGCAAGAATGGAAAAAATAACACGACGCGAGTTGCTCATAGTGGGGACACTCCTCCTCTGTATTTTTGACCGGGCATTCTCTCTGGGCAGGCGAGTAACCATACTTACGGCGAAAGTGAATGGCGCTGGCAACTTCTTCCCCGTCTTAAGGTTACGGGAACTATAGCTTTCCTGGGAGATGGGGGCTAAGGCAGTACTAGACCGGGAAATACCTTCCAGTCGATGGGTTGAAGATACCCGCAAGGGCGAAGCCCAGGTGAAACGAGTCCAAAACGACCGGGATCAATGTGTGCCGGATTCCGATGACTTCCCGCTAACTCCTGTACCGTGGTTCGACGGCGGAGCGACAGGGGAATCGGTCAAGGAGGGCCTGAGAGAGGCCGTCAGAACGTACGACTTTCCATGGTCTGTGAGGCTAGTAATCAGGAGCTCATAGCGGAAGCCGTCCGGGTGACTTCGGCTCCTCAGGAGCGCCAGTATGCCTCGCACTTCCGAGTCAGGGTGAATCACGATTTCGCCCGACGAAGCCAGGCCCGATACGACCGTCCCATGAAATTCGGTCCCATCGCCATTCACGGCCGAATCGATGGAATCAAGCATCTTGACGCGAAGCAATGTTCCTTTTGGCAAGCCGTCTACACCATCACCGCTGGTGGTGTTAAGCCGAGCGTGAAGGTAAAACGTCAGTACCGTTCCCGCTGAGACCCGCACAGGTCCCACTTTGAAGGCCTGACCGTAAGTGGCAATTGTCAACGCAGCGAGGAGGGACAGCGCTGCTGGTACGATACGTTTCATGGGCTGGGGCCTCTCGTATCTTTAAACAGCAAGAGCTCTAGATTTCGCAGACTTCGTAACCCAAAGATGACTTTAAGGCCGCGACGTGTCGGTGTCAACGGTACGTCGACGCACGATGTGTTCTATGCCCCATCCGGGGAACCTAGGAATGTCGCCTGCGGAGCCTCGTTTGTGGAACAGCCAGCGCGACCGAAGGATCTCTCGGCCTCAAGCTGCACTCTTCGACGAGATCCTTGACCGCGTCGACTGTCACGCTGTACCTTTACAGCGGTACAGCAGACGGCATGTTTTATAAGCTCACACCAACGACCGGCCAACCTCTCTACCTGCAATTGATGCAACAAGTTCGGCACGCTGCCGAAACCGGCGCGTTACGTGACGGTGACCAACTGCCGGGCATCCGGACTCTCGCCGAGGAATTGGTCGTTAGTCCAAATACTGTCGCGAAGGCCTATTGCGAACTGGAACACGAGGGCCTTCTCGAGTTGCGCCAGGGCCTCGGAGCCTTTGTGTGCGTGAAACGTCGCACCCGATCGTTGGAGAATGACGTGAACTTGGCGCGCCGTCGGATTCGAGATCTTATCGAGCAACTACGCGAGGATGGCCTTTTGGACGCGGAGATCCGCCGGGCGTTCGAAGCAGAGCTGCTCTACGCGGCCGAGGCCGTGAGAAAACGATGACGAACGAGGCTGTAATCCTGACGCAAGGGCTCACCAAGTCGTACGGTAATAGGGAGGCCGTCCGAGCGCTGAATCTCTCGGTAGGCCGCAATCGGATTACGGCGTTTCTCGGCCGAAATGGCGCTGGCAAGAGCACGACGATCAAGGTGCTACTCGGCATGGTCCGTGCCACTGCCGGCGGCGGAACGGTACTTGGAAAACAAATCACAGACAAAAAAGCGAATCTTGACACGCGGCGCAGGGTTGCTTACGTTGCGGAAGACAAGCCTCTATATGGCTACATGACGGTTGAGCAGACGATAAGTTTTGCCCGTTCCTTTTACTCCGATTGGCGGACAAACGTCGAACGCCAGCTGCTTCGCGACTACGAGTTGCCGACACGCCAGAAGATCAAACAACTTTCGAAAGGAATGCGAACTAAACTGGCCCTATTGCTGGCATTCGCTCGCCGTCCCGAGTTGCTGATCTTGGATGAACCAAGCGACGGGCTCGATCCGGTCGGGATTGAAAATCTTCTGCAAACCCTTGTCGCCCAATCGGCGGATGGGGTAACAGTTTTCTTTTCCTCGCACCAAATTGCTGAGGTTGAGCGCGTAGCCGATCACGTCTGCATTCTTGAGAAGGGTTGCTTAGTAGTGGATGCGCCGCTAGACGAACTCCGTCAGTCTTACCGGCGCATTGATTTGGTTTTTCCATTTCCCGCGCCAGAGCGTGAGTTTCGGATTTCAGGCGTCGAGAGAATCCGCACGAGCGGACATCAAATGAGCGTCTTGGCCAGCAGGAATGCGGAGGCATTGGTTGAGCGTGCGCACCGTTTGAATGCCGTTTCCGTCGAGGTTGCTCCCGTGGGACTGCGAGAGATATTTCTGGAGACCGTCAAGGAGAATTGAATCGTGCTTTGGTACAGGTTCTGGCTTGAGACGCGAGCCAGATTTCTCACCAGCCTAGCAACTGTCACGATCTTCTGTGGAGTCTTCGTCTATCATGCTGAAGGTCTGTTACGCCCGCAATGGAAGTCAGGCTTCAACCGTCTATTGTTCATCAATCAGCAGTTCCTTGTGATTATGTGGATTTTGGCGTGCGTACTTTTGGGGATGGGCGGAATCGTTCGAGAAAAAGCGGTTGGGACATCGTCACTGACCTTAAGCTTACCCGTTCGCAGAGCCACGGTGTTGGGCGTTCGCGTTGGAGTGGGGTTAGCGGAGGCAATTGTACTGGGCGTAGTACCTTGGCTAACGGTTTTTGTAATTTCTGCTTGGGCAGGAATGCCAATTTCGATTACCCAGGTCGGATCTTACATTGTGCTGTTGACCGGAGGCGGCCTGGTTTATTTTGCGATGGCCGTTTTGGTTTCATCGTTGGTCGTCGGTGAATATACAGCTCCAGCTGTAGCGTTTGGAGTGGTGCTCCTTTCTGTATTGGTGTTCGATAATTGGATCCCCCGTTTCAACGCTTGGCGGCTGGTGACCGGGGATTTCTCGATCGATAGAAAGACCTTTCTTCTCGGAAAACACCTACCGTGGCCGGGGATCCTGGCCAGTTTGGCGGTGGCAGCTCTGATGGTGCTGGCCTCAATGCTGGTCGTGGAAAGGCGGGAATTCTGAGACTCTAAACGGCGTGGAAACAAACTGCCTTTCGCTACCATCCATGCCCGTCTGCGGATCTGACCGGGAATTTCCCGGCCATCGGGACTTTTACTTCCAGGCTTCCATCGAGTCGGTCGCCCTTCTCGACGCAGGATATAACCACGACAGCCACTGCAATGCTCTGTCGATGGGACTTCCACCCATTGGATTGACTTCTAGCCTTGCTGCACGCCCGCGAAACTTCATGAAAGCCGTCGAGTGTCAAGAGTGGCGCATCGACACCGCTAAGTCCTGTGTTTTCAGCTCGGCTGTCAGTATAGCCAAATGTCTTTCGAGGCTCGGTACTAGGCCTAACTCGGTGATTTTCCTGCTCCAGAAGGAAAATACGTGTTAAGAATTCTTCGGCTATCGCGTCTCAGATATGGAACGGCCAGGAGGGGTGCTTGGCAGCCGCGATAGAAAACCTCATGGTGACCCAGCCGGCTAGGGAGCTTGAGGCGGTTTTTCGGGCGCATCATGCACGTGTCCTCCAAGCCGCTTACCGGGTGACCGGGAGCATGGCAGACGCCGAAGACGTCGCGCAATCTGTCTTCTTGCGGCTGGCGCGCGGCGACATCGCTTCCCGCCGCATCACCCATCTCGAGAGCTATCTTCAGCGCTCCGCGGTCAATGCTGCGCGGCGCGATCGAGAGACAGTGCCGGTCGAACCCGCGGACACGCTGCAGGCAACTTCCGCAATGTCCCCTGAGCGGGCTCTTTCCTCTTCCGAAACTCGCGAGCAGCTCCGCCGCGGGATTGCCAATCTGCATCCGCGCGTTGCGGAGATGTTCACGCTGCGCTATCTCGAAGGGTTGGACAACCGCGAAATCGCTCGCTTGATGGACACGTCGCAAGCGGTGGTGGCGGTAACGTTATTCCGGGCACGTGCGCAATTAAAGAAGGGATTGCGTGGGTTCAGAAAAGGTGCGCTATGAAGATTTTAGGTCTTTTTGACACAAAGCGGGACTCCTGTCTTGACCAGGCCATCTCCCAGGTTCGCGAAGATCAGCCTGACGCAGAATCACTTGCTGCATCCGCCCGGAGGGTGTGGCAGCGGATCCAAGCGGGCGAAGGAGACCTGGCGACCGCCGAGTCCCGGCATGTGCTCCAGGGTTGTGGCGATATTCGTGCCCTGCTTCCTGCGTTTTACAAACACGAACTGCGGCCTGCTCGCGCGGCCATTGTGGAAGACCATTTGCGTGAATGCATTTCTTGCCGCGCCGTTGTTCATGGACGAGGGTTTGAAGCCGATGCCGCTGCGAATTGGCAGCTGGAAACGACAGCGAACGTGGCCCGTCGGAGCTCCTCCTGGCCGTTCTTTGTTGCAGCCGCAGCGGCCGCGCTGGTTGGTTTGGTGTGGGCGGGGACTAGCTGGTATTTCGCCGGGCCGCCGGGTATTCGCGCGCGAATCGCTTCCGCTGACGGCCAAGTCTTCGCGGTGAGCGCGAAGAACACTCGCATGTTGAAATCCGGGGACAAAGTCGACAGCGAAGAGTTCATTCGTACCGCGGCCGGATCGCACGCGACCGTGAAGCTCCTGGATGGTTCGGATGTGGAAATGAATCAACGCTCCGCATTCGCCGTCAGCGCGACTCGCCGCGACACTACCATCCAACTCGATCAAGGCGGCATCATCGTGCACGCCGCCAAACGCCGCCGTGGTCACCTGTACGTGAGCGCGCCGGATTGCCGCGTGGCGGTCACGGGCACGATGTTTGCCATTAATGCCGGCACCAAGGGCTCGCGCGTGACGGTGATCGAAGGCGAGGTGCACGTCCGTCATTCCGGCCGGGAAAGTATTCTGCACTCTGGCGATCAACTCGCCACCACGCAGGCCGTGGCGTTGGTTCCGGTGCGCGAAGAAATCGCGTGGAGCCGTGATCTCGATCACGAACTGGCGCTGCTTGGAGAGTTCTCGAAGCTCCGGGCAAAATTCGAGCAAATTCCCACGCCTCCGGCTCGTTATGAGAGCAACATCCTCCCTTTGCTGCCTCAAGATACAATCCTGTACGTCAGTATCCCTAATCTTGGCGAAGCTCTCGAACAGGCGAATCAGGTCTTCCAGCAACAGTTGGCTGAAAGCCCGGTGCTTCAGCAGTGGTGGGGCGGGGTGGATCGTTCTCCGCAACGACTGGAAGAGTTGCTTGCACAAGTCCGCGCGCTCAGCCGGTTTTGGGGGGATGAGGTCGTAATTACCATGAGCGGCGGCTCGAAGGACGGCCCTGTGCTGCTGTCGGAAGTTCGCGATCCGGGACTCGAAAATTTTCTGCAGAACCATCTCGCGGGTGCGTTCACAGTCCGTGACGGAGTGCCGGACCTGCACGTCGTGAATCCGCAATCCCTCGCGTCCTTAGCGGATAACACCCATGGGGTGGTTATGCTTGTGCGCCAGAATATGTTAGTCGTCGGCGGCGACGCCAAATCCGTACGCCAGATGAACGCGCAAATCGATGGCGGAACAAAACCGTTTGGTAACACCGATTTTGCTCAGAGAATCCTGAGCGTTTATAGCGGCGGCGCCGAGACATTGGTAGCCGTCAATTTCGCGACCATCCTGAACACTCCGGAGAACAGCACCTCGATGGCGTTTCAAACCAGCGGCTTCAACAATGTGAAATATCTGGTTGCGACGCGCAGCGACACGCCGAATCATGGCGACAACCGGCTAACGTTGGAATTTGCTGGCGCGCGGGTCGGTATTCCCTCCTGGCTGGCAGAACCGGCTCCGATGGGTTCGCTTGACTATGTTTCCGCCAATGCCGAAGCGGCTGTCTCGGTCGTTGCGAAACAGCCCGCATTGATGTTCGATGATCTGCTGAGCGTGCTTAGCTCCGATCCCCATTTCAGCAGTAATCTCGCGGAAATGAACGCCAAGCTCGGGTTCGACCTTCGCGACGACCTCGCCGGCGCATTGGGCGGGGAAATGACCCTCGCGCTGGATGGGCCGCTGCTCCCGACTCCCTCGTGGAAGATGATCGTCGAGGTCAACAATCCGGGCGCTCTCGAACTCCTGATCGAAAAGTGGATCGAGCGCAGCAATCAAGATGCACAACGATCGAATGCGCCCGCGCTGAGGCTTGAACAGCAACAAATCCGAGGCAGGACCTTCTACACCATCCACATGCTCGGCCCCGGAATGGCAGCAGAGTGCGATTACACCTTGGGCGACGGCTACCTGCTCCTGGCGCCATCTCGCGCGCTGCTTTTGGCAGCACTTGATACGCACGCCCGCGGCTCGTCGCTGGCTCGCTCCGCTTCTTTTCGCTCGCTCCTGCCGAGCGACAGCCAAGCGAACTTCTCCGGGATGCTGTATCAGAACTTGAGCCCCGTCCTGAAACCCCTTGCTTCTCAGGTCACTTCGCAGCAGTTCGCGGTACTTCAACAGTTGGCCGCGGATTCGAAGCCGAGCGTGATTTGTGCGTACGGGGGAACGGACCGAATCGAAGTCGCTAGCAACGGCACGCTCCTGGACCTGAATCCGGGTCTGATGACTCTATTCCACCTGCTCGGTCGGGCGGACCATGGAACTTCCCTTAGCCGCAATCCGTAGTAACTATTGACCATGGCCCCGACAATAGAGCTCGACGGGCTCGAGGTCCAGCTCGGTGGGAGAACGATTCTCCGCAGCCTGACGGGCGTTCTGGACGGCCGGGCCATCGGTCTGCTGGGCCCGAATGGCGCCGGGAAATCCACACTCATCAACACGATTCTGGGCTTCCACACGCCTTCCAAGGGTAGCGTTCGCGTACTTGGTCTGGATAGTCGCAGAGACGGCAAGGCACTGCGTGCGCTGGTCGGATACATGCCGGAGACGGACGCCTTCATCGCCAAGATGTCCGGCGTTCGTTTCGTCCAGTATATGGCCGAACTCTCCGGTCTTCCTACGGATCAAGCCATGGAACGCGCGCACGAAGCTTTTGTGTACGTCGGATTGGGTGAAGCGCGCTATCGCATGGTGGGAACGTATTCTCTCGGCATGAAGCAGTTGACAAAGCTCGCTCAGGCCATCGCGCACGGACCTAGGCTGCTCATCCTCGACGAACCCACCAATGGCTTGGACCCGCCCGCTCGCAAGCGGCTCCTCGAACTCATTTGCGAAATTCGAGAAGCCAGCGACATCTGCCTCTTGCTCTCCTCGCACCTTCTACGCGACGTCGAGGAAACTTGCGACCAGGTGCTGATCCTGCGAGACGGCCGCATCGCCTCGATTTGTAACCTTGCGGAAGAGCGCCGCACCAAGCGCAAGTTTCTGGAGATGGAAACCTGCGGGGCGGAACCCGCATTCGCCTCGGCCCTCCAGGGTCTCGGATGCGAGTGCGCGCTCTTTGGAAACGGCCGGATGAAGGTGGTTTTGCCGGACGCGGTTGAGATCCGAGACGTCTACAAGGTTGCTGCGGAACGTGGTGTTCAGATTCGCCGTATGAATCAGCGGCGCGACTCATTGGAGGACATTTTTCTCAACGCCATGGAGCAATCAGGAGGGAGCAATGGCCGTATATAAGCGCCGCTACCGGCCCTACCACGGCCCGCTCACGCCGGAACGGTCTCGCTTTCTGGTGCTCACGCGCTACGCCTTCGCCGGGTTGTTCCGCTCCCGCGTATTCGTTTTGCTATTCGTTCTCGCACTCGTGCCGACGTTGTTCTTCGCCGCTTACATTTTCCTAGCCAACAACAGTGCCGTCCAACAATTCCTTCAATTCCACGTCGCCGGAGGATTCGCGGTCGAGAACAAATTCTTCTTTACGCTGACCATGATACAAACGCAATTGGCGTTTCTATTGAACTGCTGGGTCTGCCCGACCCTGGTCGCGGGGGACTTGGTAAATGGAGCCCTTCCGCTGTTCTTGAGCCGGCCGTTTAGCCGGCCCGAGTACGTGCTTGGGAAGTGCGCCGTGATCGCGTTACTTCTCTCCGTGGTCACTTGGGTGCCTGGCCTGATCCTGTTTTCCCTCCAGGCAGGACTGGCAGAGGGCGGCTGGACCTGGTCGCATCTGTGGATGGTGGTCCCCATCGTATGTTGTTCGGCGGTTTGGATTTTGATGCTCTCGCTCATTTCGCTGGCCGTTTCGGCGTGGGTGAAGCTACGCATCGTGGCTACTGGTGTTATCTTCTGTGCGTTTCTCGTGCCTGCGGGACTCGGCGCGATTTTCAACACGATCCTGGGCACCTACTGGGGAAGCCTGCTCAATTTCTCCGAGCTGTTCAGGTTAATCCTCGTCAAGGGCTTTCGACTGGAATCTGAACTCGTCGGTCGCGCAGGTTTGCCGCAAGTTCCGCTTTTCGCAGCGTGGATCATGATGATTCTGGTGTGTGTATTATCCCTGTATATCCTGGATGCGCGTTTGCAGGCGCGCGAGGTTGTGCGCGGATGACGAGTCCGAATCGCCAAATCGTGTTCGATAGCGTCTCTAAGTTTTACGGGGAAGTTCTGGGCGTGAATCGCGTGAGTTTCGCGCTCGATCCGGGAATTACCAGCCTCGTAGGCCCGAACGGCTCCGGCAAGACCACGCTTTTGAACCTGCTCACCGGCCTGATCAAGCCGACGCGCGGATCCATTCACGTGCTGGGGTTAACCACGGGTCAACCTGTGGAGTTGTTCCGGCAGGTTGGATATTGCACGCAATTCGATTCCTTCCCGCCAGGGTCCACTGGTTATGATTTCATTTTTTGGCCCCTGCGGCTCCATGGTTTTGGCCGTGAGCAGGCCGCAAGGTTGACCGACGAGGCCTTGGAGCGGGCCGGCATGACGCAGGTCGCGCGGCGCAAGGTGGCTGGATACAGCAAGGGTATGCGCCAGCGCATCCGTCTGGCGCAGGCCATCGCCCACCATCCCTCAGTGCTTGTTTTGGACGAGCCTCTCAACGGGCTGGATCCCATCGCACGCGCCGAGGCCATCGCTCTGTTCGGTGCACTTGCCGTGCAGGGAATGCACGTCATCATTTCCAGCCACATTCTCGAAGAAGTCGACCGGATCTCCGATCGTGTCGTACTCATGAGCAGCGGCTACGTCGTGGCGGAAGGCCAGATTCGTGAAGTGCGGCAAGAGGTCCGCGATCATCCGATGCAGATTCTGGTGCGTTGCTCGAATGCCGCGCGGCTGGCATCGGCAGCGTTCGAACTGAATCATGTCGTCGAGGCAAAGATAGTGAACGACGGCCGCGGCGTTCTGATTCGCACGCGCGATGCCGAGCAGTTTTATCTTCTGCTCAACAAGATCGTGTGCAGCGGTCTGATAGAAGTGGAGGCAGTCGCCCCGGCCGATGACGACGTCGATTCAATTTACCAATATTTGATCGGATGCAACGGTGGGCCTATATGAATGCACGCCTCATCACTCGGGCCAAGGAGTGGACACAGGAACAACCCTGGGAGCTTTATGCAACCCAGATCTTCGTTCTCATGCGCAACGAGATCCGCCGCAACCTGTTCGCCCGCCGGCGGCTGTGGGTCTATCTCCTGGCCGCGATCCCGGTTGTGATTCTTCTCGTCCAGCGCGCCTTTGCCCGCAACACCGCCGAACCCTTCTACATCGAGAGCGCAACTCGCGTGCTCGCGCGCATCGTTCATCTTTACTACGTCCGGCTGGGCATCTTTTTCGCGTGCATGGGTATCTTCACCTGGCTGTTTCGCGGCGAGATGGTCGAGCGCACCCTGCACTACCAGTTTCTTGTTCCGGTGAGAAGAGAAGTACTGGTCATCGGGAAATTCCTGGCGGGCACGTTAATCTCCATCTTTCTTTTCGAAAGCGCTGTTCTCGCTTGCTTTTACTTGACCTACGACCGATTTGGTGCGGCCGGCTGGTCCTACATTTTTGACGGGCCGGGCCTTCATCAACTAGGCGCTTATCTGCTGGTGACGGCCTTGACGTGTATAGGATATGGTTCTGTGTTTCTTGCCCTGAGCCTGCTTTTCAAAAATCCGATCGTCCCGGGGCTCGTCCTCATGGGCTGGGAGACAATCGCTCCGATATTGCCCGCGTGGGCCCAACGGCTGAGCGTGACCTCCTATCTGAGACATCTATGTCCGGTCGAGTTGCCGGTCGAGGGACCCCTGGCGATCTTCACGGTGGTCGCCGAGCCGGTCGCACCCGTGCTCGCCATCCTGGGTTTGCTTTGCCTCTCTGTCGCTGTCCTCGTTCTTTCTTGCTTTCTCATCGATCGCATAGAAATTACCTATACCGCGGAGTAGCGCGAGTCCCGTTTCCGAGCTATTCGTTCGGCGGTCGCCACCACACCCAGCAATGGAGCAAAGCGATGCGGAGTCGGCGCCGACATGTTTCCCATTCGCGTTCATGCCTTCTCTGTTCACGGCGGGAGAGTAGCGATTGGTGGAAGTAGTAGAACATGCATTTGACCTTAGACCCTGTTGGGGCGCAGCATAACTGGTATATGTTTTTTGCGGTTTTACACGCCATCGATAATGCAGACAATTAAAACAGGTCGTGGGAAACCGCTAACGGTCAGATGGCATCGTACGTACAAGGAATTCGGCCAGCCAGGGAGGTGAACCGTGGCTGCTAGAGTGCTTCTCCTTATCACCCTTCTCACCGGCCATGCGATGCTTGCGATGGCCATCCCCCAGCAGGCGCTAACTACCATGCAAGAAGAGACGGCGGCTTCCGCCGGGTCTGACTCATCAAAACAAGCCGACGATCAAACTCCGGCGGCACCGAAGATGGATCCAAAGGACAAGAAGGACACCAAGCCTCAGCAGAAAATTCACGTCCGGCTTGGTACCGTCTCGTTTGGATTGGGGTATTCGTATTTTTCCGGACCCTGTTATTATCCCTACCGCGTGTTCGGCTTTTATCCCTATGCAGTGGCATATCCTGCTTTGTTTTGCGACCCGTTTTGGTGCGCTTATCCTTCTCTCCTAAATCCGGCTTATTCCGGTAGCTTGGCGTACGCCGAAGATAAGGGACAAGTCAAATTGACGGCTGATCCGAAGACGGCGGAAGTGTACATCGACGGCGGGTACGCGGGTGGGGCAGACCAGTTGAAGACTATGTGGCTCGACTCCGGCGCTTACGACCTGTCCCTCTCCGCAAAGGGACATAAGGCGTTTCACCAGCGGATCTATATCCTTAGCAGAAAATCATTGAAGGTTCTCGCCCGGTTGGAGCCTGAAGAAGCGCCGGATGCAGCACACGAAAAGGGGGTCAAGCCATGAACAGAAAGATTCCGCTGGGGTTGCTATTGTTGGCCGCAGCCCCAGTTGTCGCATCGGGTCCTCGAGGAACCGTGCCCAAGGCCTCGGCCAATCGCTACCCGTCTCATGCGGAGAAAGACGGCGTCAGCGTGGGCGCAGCGTTGCTTACTTCCGACGAAGTGCGCAAAACATTCGTTTCCGAGGTGAATCGCTGCTGCTTGGTCGTCGAGGTTGCGTTCTACGCTGCAAAGGACAAGCCACAAGCGGTGTCGCTCGACGACTTTTCCGTGCGCGTGGTGGGGGCGGAAACGGCCGTGAAACCTTCCAGCGCCAAGGTGGTGGCGGCCAGCATTCAGAAATCTGCCGAATCGCAGCGAGACATCACCGTCTCTCCTTCCGTTGGCGTCGGTCGCGAATCCGGAACCTACCATGGCACTTACACTGAGGTTGGTGTCGCCATTGGAGTCAGCGAGCACGGTTCACACTCGGGTTCGTCGGAGCGCGATCGCGACACGATGTCGACCGAGCTGAGTGAGAAGGGCCTGCCGGAGGGAACCGCTTCGGCGCCCGTGGCCGGTTATCTGTACTTCCCCCTGACAAAGAAGAAGAACACGCCTCTTCAGTTAGATTGCGTGCTGAACGGGAATAGGGTCTCTCTGACCCTGCCCTGAGGAGTTGTGCACCCGTTATCTGCACCGGCACGGCACAAAACCGGGGAATACAGGGCTTAGTACTCCTGTTCGTAGATACGGTGACGTATTAAATAACCACGAGCTACCAGATTCTGATAGACTCGGCGTTGAGGAGATTGCCTTCAGGTGCCGAGACTGAGCCCATTCACGATAGCTCTCTCCAGGGAGGAGCGCATCATGCTAGAGAATCGAGTGCGCCAATATACGTCACCGTATTGCGATGTGATCAGAGCGAAGATCGTACTCCTTGCCGCGGAAGGGCTCTCCAACGACGTCATCGCCACTCGCCTGGACACGCCCCGGCAAATCGTCAGCAAGTGGCGCAAACGATTTGCCCTCGCGCGGCTCCCCGGCCTCGAGGCGCAACCTCGGGGCGGCCGACCCACCCGCTTTTCCCCCCAGCGTCGTCCTCCAAGTTAAAGCTCTCGCCTGTGAACTCCCACATCGCTTGCAGCTGCCCCTGTCGCAACTTTCTCTTTCCGAGATTCGGCGCGAAGCGATCACCCGGGGGTTAGTCGCTGAAATTAACGGGGCGACTTTGTGGCGCTGGCTCAGCGCCGATGCGCTTCGCCCTTGGCGACATCGCAGTTGGATCTTTCCCCGAGACCCGGATTTCGCTGCCAAGACCGGGCGCATCCTCGACCTGTATGATCGCGTTTGGCAGGGACGCGCACTAAATGCGCGTGAATTCGTCATCTCAGCCGACGAAAAAAGCAGTATTCAAGCGCGCCGCCGCAAGCAACCTACACTGGCTCCCGCATCCGGTCGTTCCACCAGAGTCGAACACGAATACTTCCGTGAAGGCGCCTGGACCTATCTGGCCGCGTGGGACGTACATCGGGCCAAGGTGTTCGGGCGCTGCGAAAGAAAAGCGGCATTGCGCCGGTCGATCGCTTGATTGTCATTTTCCAACATGATGTCACGCCGTCAACCCTGCCATACCGGCTCCGACAACGAATGTTTGTTTGCCAATACGAGAGGGCATAAGAATCTATCCCGAGTTTTTTGCTAGGAGCTAGGGGAGGCAATTGGGATCGAGACGTGGGCGCATCCTACGCCAGGACGCAGAACCTATCGGCTGAGTCCCAACTGACTAAGGACTGCCCGGTGGCGCAATATTTCCCCAAAAGGAACAGTACGCTTTAAGTATTGGGCGCCTTCTGCGCGGTTCCGGCCACTTGACTTCCAAAAAACCATACTTGTGCATGCAGCTTCTCAAAGTCTCTTTAGATGTGTCATGATTTGGGAAGGAAAGCTGATTTTCCTGACCTGGTATCGTGCTCGTTCCGCTTTTTGGATGGGATGCCAACCCACAGCGACCAGGAGGTTTCGCAATCTTGGCGGACGACAGAAGCCATTTACCGGGAGCCGTGGGTGCCTACTAGAATGCCGTCGATATCGTTGCCCGATACGCCTCCAATTCGAGGGCTAAGGTAGTCGCTCGGCTCTGCGAGGATTCTGATGCGAGCTTCTCCCGGAGTTAAGAACAAGACGATCGAAAGAGACGGCGTCCGAATGTCGTCCGTATTTCGCATCGCTGTTTTGTCGGGCATGGCGCTGCTGTGGGTGATCGTTGCAGTTCTCCAATACAAGTGGGCCACGCAGCTAAGTGCCGCGACGGAAGTGCGCATTGGCAGCAACTTGCAGTCCCTGATGACGAGATGGCACCGTGATCTTTACGACGAGTTGTCAGCTGTCTGCGTCGCCCTTCAGGTCGGACCGGATTCCGGTGCACATGATGCCTGGAATGATTACCTTCAGCGGTACGCCGAATGGAATCGGGATGAGACAAACAGCGAAGTGGCCGAGGGTGCTTATCCAAACCCAGACCTCGTTCGGGAGATCTATGATTGGCAAACCAGCACGCCTGGAAAGCCGGAACTTCTGCGGCTCGATCCAAACACAAGGACCCGGAACAGTGCAGGCGTGCCGCAAGAACTGGAAGCGCTACTGGCTCGACTAAAGGCGAATTCCTCTAACCTAAGTGCGGCGAAGCGGGCTTGGGAATATGGAGGTTCAACTGAAAACGAGAGCGGGCACAGAAGCAATCAGCTGCGGACTCACGGCTCGCGCACCGATGCGCTCGCTGGCTGGCAGCTCGACGAAGGAATCCCTGCACTTGTTCACCCCGTCGTCCACCACGCCAATCCGTTGAACTCCGAGACTCCGATCGATCGCGCCGCGGTGGATTGGCTTGTGGTGGTTCTGAACCTCCGCGTGATTCAGGATAGGATCCTTCCCGAGTTGGCGACCCGGCATTTTGGGGGTCCAGACGGGCTGGAATATAAGCTCGCGGTTGTGGCTGCCGACGATAAGCCAAGAATCATTTATTCCTCCGATTCGACGCTTAGGATCGAAGATGTTGGCAGCTTCGACTCCATCATGAACATCTTCGGCTCATCCTCTAACAATGTTAAGGCCGAGTTCTGGGAGGCGGTGAAACACAGCGAGAATTCATCGGACCAAGATTGGCGCAGTTTTGCAGGGCCGGTCTGGTTTCCGGTCTTCCGCTATTCATCGCACGACAAACCCTGGGTATTGATGCTCCGGCACCGGACAGGACCGGTGGGACAAATTGCCAAGAGCGTCTTGTATCGGAATCTGATCATCGGCGGCGTGGTGCTGTCGCTTCTTGCGGTGAACATAGGTCTCCTGGTTTTTTCGAGTCACCGCGCACACAAGCTCGCGAAAGTGCAAATGGAGTTCGTGGCGTCGGTTTCGCACGAACTGCGCACGCCGTTGGCGGCCATTTTTTCGGCCAGCGAGAACATCAAAGACGGATATGTGGAAGGCAGGAAGAATCTAAAGTTCTACGGTTCCATTCTAACCAGCCAGACACGTCGGCTGATCGATCTCGTAGACCGCATCCTGCTGTTTGCCTCCACGCGAGCCGGGAAAACAAGGTATTCCGTTGACCCTCTCAAGGTATCTGAAATCCTTGCAGCCGTTAGGAAACACGTGACAGAGGAAATCGAAGAAGAGGGATGCACGCTCGAGGAGCATATTGAACCGGGGCTGCCGCCCGTATTGGGGGATTTGTCGGCGGTGGGTGCCTGTTTGCGAAACCTGATTGCTAATGCCCTCAAATACGGTGGAGA
>WNGM01001409.1_pt1 | contig 19980 bp, 17 predicted proteins | sample 5400571 | NCBI WGS metagenome assembly WNGM01 (sample SAMN13153378, study PRJNA577476) | soil metagenome | isolation source: 100 cm soil or saprolite under Garry oak tree replicate 2 | place: USA:California | collected 2016-06-15 | reverse complement strand
CAACGGGTGGGGGGATTCGCCCTCGGACTCGCGACGGCGCTATTCGGCTGGGGCGTACTCGACGGCAAGGTGTTGCCGCGCTGGCTCGGCGCCGCCGCGCTGGCGGCGGGCGGAGTGGGGATCGTGCTGGCGTTGGTATTCCGGGAAGACACGAAAGCCGATCAGGCCGCGTTCGTGCTCCCCGTGGTGTGGCAGCTCGTGACTGCTGTCGTGATGTTGCGCGGCTAGCGCGCCCGGATCCTCACGACCTGACCGAGCCAGCCGTCGGACCTGTCGCCGGTGCGGGACAGCACCTGCAACGTGACCACGTCGCCGGGCTTGACCTTGCGGAGCGCCTCGCGCAGCGCCGCGCGGGTGCGCGTGGCTACGTTGTTCACCGCGACGATGATGTCCGGGCCGCCCGGGTCGTCGGCCGAGCGCAGCCGCTGATACGCCGGCCCGTCCGGAGCGACGTCGGTGATGACCAGGCCGCCGCCGCGGTCGATGACAGGCTTGAGCCGCGGGTTCTGCGCGTCGTCTTGGGTGAGCGGCTGGACCGAGACCCCCAGCATCTCCTCTTTGGTCGACGCCTCTCCCTTCGGCTTGGCGCCGGCGCTCGCCACTTCCGTATCCGCCTCGCTCGGAGCGCGGGCCAGCCGCACGGTGAACGTGTCTTCCGCTCGCCGCCCTGGCGCAGCACGGTGATCTCCACCGACTCGCCGGGCTTCTTGAACGCCACCTTCTGCTGCAGCTGGGGGGTGTTGTCAATCGGCTGGCCGTCGAGCGCCACGATCACGTCGCCCAGCTCGATGCCGGCCTTCTTGGCCGGAGAGTTGTCGTCGGTGTAGCTCCTCACCCCGACGCCGGTGATCTGCTTCAAGCCCACGGCCGCCGCGTCGTTCTCGTCCGCGTCGGTGATGCCGATGCCCATCACGGCACGCTCCACGTGGCCGGTCTTGACGAGCTGGTCCATCACGGTGCGCGCCAGATTGATCGGGATGGCGAAGCCGTAGCCCGCGGACAAGCCGGTCTCACTCGCGATGGCCGAGTTGATGCCGATCACCTGACCGCGGATGTTCACGAGCGGCCCGCCCGAGTTGCCGGGGTTGATAGCGGCGTCGGTCTGGATGAAATCCTGAATGGCGTACCGGGACTGTTGCAGGCCCTGGAGCAGCCGGCCCTTGGCGCTGACGATGCCGGCCGTCACGGTGAAGGCGAACGCCTCGCCCAGCGGGTTTCCGATCGCCAGCGCCCACTCACCCACCCGGGTCGAGTCGGAATTGCCGAACTGGACCGTGGGGAGGCCACGCGTATCGATCCTGATGACGGCGACGTCGGTGTTGGGATCGGTGCCGACCACCTTGGCCGTGAACTCGCGCTTGTCGTACAGCTTCACGGTGACCTTGTCGGCGCCGGCGACGACATGGTTGTTCGTGAGGATAAAGCCGTCGGCCGAGACGATGAACCCCGAGCCGGAGCCCTGCTCGACCTGCGGCCGCCGGCGGAGGTTCGGGAAGAAGTCCTCGAACCCCGGCGGCAGCCGCTGGTCCTGGGCGCGCTCGACGTGCTGCGACCGGATGAACACGACCGCCGGCTTCACGTGCTCCGCGACGCTCACGAACGCGTCGCCCAGATCCGCCGTCGATTTGAGCGCGGGCGCCGGCAGCCGCGGCGCCGCCGCCTGAGCGGCGGCGATCGACTCCGTCGCGTCGCTCCGGTTGGGAAGACTGAGCGTGGACGCGAACGCCAACCCGAACACGAACGCTATCGCCACCAGCGTTCCGAACTTCAGCCAATCCCGCGTACGTACCGACATCGCCGTTCTTTCTCAGGTAGAGGTTACTTTTTCTTGTCGTCGTCCACGATCTCGTAGTCCGCGTCGACGACGTTGTCTTTCTTCTCGGCCGTGGGGCCTTCCGCGCCGCCGCTCGGCGGCTCGGCGCCCGAAGCACCGGCTCCCGCCCCCCCCGCCCCTCGCTGCGCCGCGTACAGCGACGCCCCCGCGGCGGAGTACGCCTGCTGCAACTCCTCCAGTGCGCGGGAGATCTCGTCGCCGTTGCCGGAGCGGAGGGCCTGCTTGGCACTTTCGAGACCCTTGTCGAGACGGCCCTTGAGGGACGCGTCCAGCTTGTCGACCCACTCTTTCGTGTTCTTCTCCACCTCGTACACCAGCGAGTCCAGCCGGTTGCGCCGCTCGATGTCGTCGCGGCGCCGCTTGTCCTCGGTGGCGTGGGCCTCCGCGTCCTTGACCATCTTGTCGATGTCCTTGTCCGCGAGCCCGGACGAGGCCTCGATCCGGATCTTCTGCTCCTTGCCGGTCGCCTTGTCCTTCGCCGAGACGTGCAGGATGCCGTTCGCGTCGATGTCGAACGTCACCTCGATCTGCGGCACGCCGCGCGGAGCCGGCGGAATCCCGGTGAGCTGGAACTTGCCGATGGTGCGGTTGTCGGCCGCCATCTGGCGCTCGCCCTGGAGCACGTGGATCTCGACCGTGGTCTGGGTGTCCTCGGCGGTCGAGAAGATCTCCGACTTCTTGGTCGGGATGGTCGTATTACGCGTGATGAGCACGGTGGTGACGCCACCCAGCGTCTCGATGCCGAGCGACAGCGGCGTGACGTCGAGCAGCAGCACGTCTTTCACCTCGCCCGCGAGCACCCCGCCCTGGATCGCAGCGCCGATCGCCACGACCTCGTCCGGGTTAACGCCCTTGTGGGGCTCCTTGCCGAAGAAGCTCTTGACGATCTCCTGGACCTTGGGCATACGGGTCTGGCCGCCCACCAGGATCACTTCGTCGATCTCCGTGGGCTTGAGCCCCGCATCCTTCAGCGCCTGTTCCATCGGAGGCATGGTCCGCTTCACCAGATCGTCCACCAGCTGCTCGAGCTTGGCCCGGGTGAGCGTCAGGTTCAGGTGCTTCGGCCCCGACTGGTCGGCCGTGATGAACGGCAGGTTGATCTCCGTCTGCATCACGGTCGACAGCTCCATCTTGGCCTTTTCGGCGGCCTCCTTGAGGCGCTGCAGCGCCATGGGATCCTTGGAGAGGTCGATCCCCTGGTCGCGCTTGAACTCCCCCACCAGCCACTCCATGATGCGCGCGTCGAAGTCGTCGCCGCCCAGGTGGGTGTCGCCGTTGGTCGACTTCACCTCGAACACGCCCTCGGCGAGCTCGAGGACGGAAATGTCGTACGTGCCGCCGCCCAGGTCATACACGGCGACCTTCTCTTCCTTCTTCTTGTCGAGCCCGTAGGCGAGCGCCGACGCGGTCGGCTCGTTGATAATCCGCACCACGTCGAGTCCGGCGATCTTGCCGGCGTCCTTGGTGGCCTGGCGCTGCGAATCGTTGAAATACGCCGGGACGGTGATGACCGCCTTCTCGACCTTGTGGCCGAGGTAGTCCTCGGCGGTCTGCTTCATCTTCTGGAGGATCATCGCCGAGATCTCGGGGGGCGTGTAACGCTTGCCCTGGATCTCGACCGAGGCGAGGCCGTTCGGCCCTTCCACGACCTTGTAGGGGACGCGCTTCGTCTCCTCCACCACCTCGCCCATGCGCCGCCCCATGAAGCGCTTGATCGAAAAGATCGTGTTCTGGGGGTTGGTAACCGCCTGCCGTTTCGCCACCTGGCCGACGAGCCGCTCCCCGTCCTTCGTGAACGCCACGACGGACGGCGTGACGCGACCGCCTTCGGCATTGGGAATGACGACGGGATCCCCACCCTCCATCACTGCCACCACCGAGTTGGTGGTGCCCAGGTCGATCCCGATGATTTTCTCAGCCATGACGAGTGCTCCTCATCCAAAGGTCGATGCGCGAAAGTAGTCGCTCGTCGCAGAGGCAAAGCCCGTGCCCGAGAAAGATGCCAAAAAGGCAGCGCGAGGGAAGCTCCCGCGTTAGATTCCCCACGTGATCCCGTACAAGGACGAGAATCCTACCGATCTGACACCCGTCATCACCATCGGCATCATCGCCGTTAACGCGCTGGTCTGGCTGTTGGTTCAGGGGGCCGGTGTCAGCGGCGAGCAGCTGGTCCGATCGGTGTGCGAGCTCGGCTTGATCCCCGGCGAGGTGCTGCGTACGGTGCCGCCGGGCACGGGGGTGCCCGTGGGGCCGGGCATGCGCTGCGTGATCACGGCGCAGCCGCACTGGTGGACCGTGTTGACCTCGATGTTCCTGCACTCGGGGTGGCTGCACATCATCGGCAACATGTGGTTCCTGTGGGTGTTCGGGAACAACATCGAGGACTCGATGGGGCACGCGCGGTTCGTCGTGTTCTATCTGTTGTGCGGGGCGGCGGCGGCGGCGGCGCAGATCGTGAGCGACCCGGCATCGCCGATCCCGATGGTGGGCGCGTCCGGGGCGATCAGCGGCGTGATGGGCGCCTACATTCTCCTGTACCCGCGCGTGCGGGTGCACACGATCGTGTGGCTGGGCTTTTTCGTGACGACGGTAGCCCTGCCCGCGTATGTGATGCTGGGCTACTGGTTCGTGCTGCAGCTGCTGCTCGGGGCCGCGGGCGCGCTGTCCCGCGCGCAAGGGGGCGTGGCGGTATGGGCCCACGTGGGTGGTTTCCTGGCGGGCATGGCGCTGATCAAGCTGTTCGTGAACCCGGAGTACCTGGAGCGCCGGCGCTCCGGGGTGATCATCCTTCCGCGTGGTGCTTGATCGTCTTTCCTTCCACCACGAATACGACGTCTTCCGCGATGTTGGTCGCCAGGTCGGCGACGCGCTCGAGGTTGCGGCTCACGAGGAACAGGTCCATCGCCGCACCGATGATGTGCGGATCTTCCATCATGTGGGTGAGCAGAATCCGGAACACCGAGCGGTTCAGGGCGTCGACCGAGTCGTCGCGGCGGCAGATCTCGCGGCCCAGGGCGGCGTCGCCGCGCACGAACGCGTCGAGCGCCCCCGAGAGCATGGCGCGGGCCTGGCGCGCCATTTCCAGCAGCTCAGGCTCGGGCGCGACCATGCGGGCCCCCAGCAGCCGCTCGGCCGACTGCGCGATGTTCACGGCATGGTCGCCCACGCGCTCGAGATCGTTGGCGATCTTGGTGGCGGCGACGAGCAGCCGCAGGTCCCGGGCCATGGGCTGCTGCGTGGCGAGCAGGTCGATCACCGTCTCTTCGATCTCGAGCTCGAGGGCGTCGATGGCGCGGTCGCCCGCGATCACCCGGGCCGCGTATTCGGCGTCGCGCTTGAGCAGCGCGTCGAGCGCGTGACCCAGGGCCTCCTGGGCCTCGCCCGACATGGTGAGCAGCTTGGCCTTGAGCTCTGCCAGCTCGTCGTGAAAGTGGCGGTGTGCAGCGCGGGGAGAGGCGCTCATCCGAACCGTCCCGTGATGTAGGCCTCGGTACGCTCGTCCGCGGGCCTCGTGAACAGCTGTTTGGTATCGCCGAACTCGATCAAGTGGCCGAGATAGAAGAATCCCGTGAAGTCCGACACGCGCGACGCCTGCTGCATGTTGTGTGTGACGATCACGATCGAATAGCTCTGCTTCAGCTCCACCATCAGCTCTTCGATGCGCTGCGTGGCGGCGGGATCGAGCGCGGAGCAGGGTTCGTCCATCAGGAGCACCTCGGGCTCGTTGGCGAGCGCGCGCGCGATGCAGAGGCGCTGCTGCTGGCCGCCCGACAGGCTGGTCCCGGGCGCCTCGAGCCGGTCCTTCACCTCGTCCCACAGCGCCGCCTGCCGCAGGGCCCGCTCCACGCGCTCGGGGATGTCGCGCTCGGGCGCGAGGGCGTTGAGGCGCGGCCCGTACGCCACGTTGTCGAAGATGCTCTTGGGGAAGGGGTTCGGCCGCTGGAACACCATGCCGACCTCGCGGCGCAGCGCCACCGCGTCCATGCCGCGTGAGAATACGGAAACTCCCTCGAGCAGGATGTCGCCGCTGTGGCGCGTGCCTGGAATCAGCTCGTTCAGCCGGTTGATGGAGCGCAGGAACGTGCTCTTGCCGCATCCCGACGGCCCGATGAGGGCCGTGACGGCCCGACGCGGGATCGTGAACGTCAGATCGAAGAGCGCCTGCGTCCCGCCGTACCAGAACGCATACCGCCGGACGTCGATCACCGGGGTGGCGGTCTGCGTCGGGTGGTGCACGAGGCGCGGCGTGCTGGCCGCCTCCTGGGGGACGAATTCGACCGCTGCCGTCATCCGAACCTCCCCGTAATGTAGGCTTCCGTCTGCTCCTTCGCCGGTTTGGTGAACAGCTGCTCGGTGCGGCCCACCTCGACCAGATCGCCGACGTAGAAGAACGCGGTGTAGTCCGCGACGCGCCCGGCCTGCTGCAGGTTGTGCGTGACGATGACGATGGTGTAGCGACGCTTGAGCTCGTGGCACAGCTCCTCGATCCGCTGCGTGCCGGCGGGATCGAGCGAGGCCGTCGGCTCGTCGAGCAGCAGGACTTCGGGCTCGGGGGCGAGCGCGCGCGCGATGCAGAGGCGCTGCTGCTGGCCGCCCGACAGGTCGAGTGCGCTCTTTTTCAGCCGGTCTTTCACCTCGTCCCACAGCGCGGCCTGGCGCAGGGCCCGTTCCACGGCCGCGTCCAAGTCGCCGCGCGACCGCCGACCGTTCACGCGCAGGCCCGCCGCCACGTTGTCGTAGATGGTCATGGTGGGGAACGGGGTCGGGCGCTGGAACACCATGCCGATGCGGCGGCGCAGCTGGACGGGATCGACGCCCGCGTCGTACACGTCGGCCCCGTCGAGCAGCACGGAGCCCGTGACCCAGCCGCCCTCGGACAGCTCGTGCATGCGATTGAGACAACGCAGGAACGTGCTCTTGCCGCACCCCGACGGCCCGATCACCGCGGTAACGGTGTGCGCCGGGAACAGGATCGACACGTCCTTCACCACGGCCCGCCGGCCGTACAGGGCCGTGAGCCGCACGGCCTCGAGCTGGAGCCGGGGGTCAACGGGCTGCGCCATGTCGTTGCCGGACGGCCGCGCGCGCGGCCAGGGCCAGCAGCAACACCAGGCCCATCAGGACGAGCGCCGCCGCCCACGCCAGGCGGTGCCATTCGTCGAAGGGACCGGTGCCGTACACGAAGATCTGCAGGGACAAGGTCTGCATCGGCTGCAGGATGCTCGTAGTGAAGTTCAGGTTGCCGAGCGCCGTGAAGAGCAGCGGCGCGGTCTCGCCCGCGATGCGCGCCACGCCCACGAGACAGCCGGTGAGGATCCCCGCCAGCGCGGTGCGGGCGATGATCCGTAACGAGGTGCGCCAGCGCGGGTAGCCAAGGGCGAGCGCCGCCTCGCGCAGGGAGTGGGGAACCAGGCGCACCATCTCTTCGGTGGTGCGCGCCAGCATCGGCACCATCAGCACCGCGAGAGCCACGCTCCCGGCGAGGGCGGAGAAGTGCCCCATCGGCCGGACCAGCCAGGTCCAGGCGAAAATGCCGACGACGATCGACGGTGTGCCGTTCAGGACATCCGCCACGAACCGTACGGTCCAGCCGAGGCGGCCCGATCCGTACTCGGCGAGGTACAGTCCGGTGCCGATGCCGATCGGCAGGCCGATGAGCGCTGCGAGTCCGACGATGATCACGGTCCCGACGATCGCGTTCGCGACGCCGCCCCCTGACTGGCCGGCCGGGACCGGATTCTTGACGAAGAAGCTCCAGTCGAGGGACGACGCGCCTTTGGCGACCAGATACCCGAGAATGAGGACGAGCGCGAGCACCGCCACGAACGACAGCACGGCCACCAGGGCGGTCATGGCCCCGCTCACGATGCGACGGCGCAGGCGACGCGCGCTCACAGCGCGCGGCTCCCCACCGCGGTGCCGCGGGCGACGCGCCAGATCATGAGTCGCGCCAACGCGTTCACCGCCACGGTGATCACGAACAGAATGAGGCCGACTTCGAATAGCGCGGAGAGATAGAGGTCGGTGGTCGCTTCACTGAACTCGTTGGCGATCGCCGCGGCCATGGTGTAGGCGGGCTGCAGCACCGAGACGCCGATGTCATGCCGGTTGCCGATCAGCATCGTCACCGCCATGGTCTCGCCCAGCGCCCGTCCCAGCCCCAGGATCACCGCGCCGATGAGACCGGCCCGGCCGTAGGGCACGACGGTCGTCCACACCGCCTCCCACCGGGTGGCGCCCATGCCGAGCGCCGCTTCGCGCTGGCTCGGCGGCACGGCGAGCAGCACCTCGCGCGACACGGCGGCGATGTAGGGCACGATCATGATCGCGAGGATCACGCCACCCGCGAGCAGCGAGTTGCCGTAGAACACACCCTGCAGGAACGGCGTCCAGCCGAGCAGCGCCCGCAGCGGGGGCACGACGTAGGAGCGCAGGAACGGAATGAGGACGTAGATCCCCCACACGCCGTACACCACGCTCGGGATCGCGGCCAGGAGCTCGACCAGGAACGCCACCGGTTGGCGCAGCCACTTGGGGGAAAACTCGGTCAGATAGATCGCGACGCCGAGCGCCAACGGCACCGCGAACAGCAGCGCCAGGAGCGACGAGGCGATGGTGCCGAAGATCATGGGCGCGGCGCCGAACACGCCGGCCACCGGGTCCCACACCGACGTCCAGACGAAGCGGAACCCGAATCGCGTGATCGCGGGCCAGGCGCTCGCGCCCAGCTCCAAGACGAGCGCCAGCAGGAGCAGCGGCAGCGACAGCGCCAGGCCGGTGAGCGCGGCACGGTACAGCCGATCGCCCGTGTTGCGTCCCAGGAGCAGGGGACGGGCGTGGGTCTGGGAGTGCGACGGCTGCGTCGCGGGCGGCTCGATGGGGAGCGTCGTCATCGGGCGGAAACGTCTCCCCCGTGGCTACCGGGCCGCCGTCGTCCACACCGACTTGCCGCCGGCCGTGATGCTCTTCAAGCGTGTCTCGATCCAGGGGCTGAGCTGCTTGGGCAGCGGCGCGTAGCCGAGCGGCGCGGCGCGCGACTGGCCTTGCGTCTCCGCCCACCACACGAACTTCACGAGGGCGCTGGCTTTCGCGACATCGTCGTATTGCTTGTGCAGCAGGAACCAGGTGAAGCTCGCGACCGGGTACGCCGCGTCGCCGTCGGGATTGGTGATCGACACGCGGAAATCCGTGTTCGGTCCCATCTGCTTCATGGCGCCAGCCGCGGCCGCCGTGATGCTCTCGAGCGAGGCGGCCACGAACTTCCCGGCCTTGTTGCGGACGCTGCCGGCGGGGAGCTGGTTGGCGATGGCGTAGCCCAGCTCGACGTAGCCGATGGCGCCGGGGGTCTGCTTCACGGTCGCGGTGACGCCCTCATTGCCCTTGCCGCCCAGTCCCACGGGCCAGTTGACCGACGGGCCGCGCCCCACCTTCTGCTCCCACTCGGGGCTGACCTTGGACAGATAGTCGGTCCAGATGAACGTCGTGCCCGAGCCGTCGGAGCGGTGGACGACCACGATGTCGGCGTCCGGCAGCTTCACACCGGCGTTGGCCGACGCAATCCGCGCGTCGCTCCACTTGGTGATCTTCCCGAGGAAGATGTCGGCGAGCACGTCGGGCGTGAACTTGAGCGTCGCCTTCACGTCGGGGAGGTTGTAGGTCGGGACGTCGCCGCCCAGCACCGTGGGGATGTGCAGCACGTTGCCGTTGATCGCGGCTACGCCTGAGTCTTTCATCGGCGCATCGGTCGCGCCGAAATCGACGGTGCCATCGGAGAACTGGCGGATGCCGCCGCCCGACCCGATCGACTGGTAGTTGAGCTGCACGTCGGGATGCGACTGGTTGTAGGTCAGCATCCAGTCCTGATAGATGATGTTGGGGAACGTCGCGCCGGCGCCGTTGAGCTTCACCTGCGCGACGGCAGGGGCGGCGGTGGCGGCAAGGGCGGCAAGCGCGACGACAAGCAGGGGAGTCTTCTTCATACAGGATACCTCGTCCGTTAGAACGCGATTTGGGTTTGGAACAGGGCTTGCGAGCGCGTCGCGAAGTTGGCCGCGTTCAGGGCGGGGGTCTGGTAGTTCGCGTAGTCCCAGTCGCCCAGCAGCCGCCAGTTGGGCGAGAGCTGATAGGATAGGCCCCCGATGAAGCGCGTCTGCTTGTCCACGGCACCGGCCTGCCGGTGCGTGATGTCCACGCGCGCGATGACCCCGACCTTGGACTGCGGGACCTTGTAGACGCCGAACGCACTGTAGACGTGCCCGTTGAGCGCGCTCAGCTGGCCGTCCTGCGTGATCGCGGCTTCGCCCGCGAGCGTGATCTGCTTGGACCGGTAGGAAACCATTCCGATGAAGCGGTTCCGGTCCCCCGTGGGAGCCCGGCCGTACCCGGCGTAGCCCGTGATGCGCAGGCCGCCCACCCGGCTCGAATCGTTGGTGTCGAGCACGCGGACCGAAGCCCGCGCCTCCGCGTCCTTGCCCTGGCCTGCCGACGTGTTCGAATAGAACGTCCCGTTGACGACGGTGAACTGGAAGTTGACCTTGTCGGCCATCCACTTGCCGTCCACGCCCACGCCGTAGTCCGACGCCGACATGTAGCCGGCGCGGTCCATCGCCATCGTACCCTGCACGCGGTAGTCCCACAGCGCCTCTTCCCAGTCGAGCCAGGGCGTGTGGATCAGGCCGGCCTTGTACGTGAGCGGGCTCCCCTGCGGCGTGTACGTCGCGAAGGCGTACTTGAGGCGGAGCCGCAGGGAGTTGTCTGTCGCCTGAGGCGTGGTTCCGGGGATAGCGCCGAAGCGTTGGACATCGACGGTGACGCGCGTCGTGACCCCGCCCGCGAACCGGCCCAGCACGTTCACGTACGCGCGCGTGATGTCGAAGTTGTTGAAGTGGTTGACCGAATCTTTCAGCTGATACACGTACTGCGTGTAGACCAGGGCGCCGGCGGTTACCTGGGGCGCCGCGGGAGCTGCCTGCTGGGCTGCGAGCGGGGCCGCGCCCGCGGCGGCCGCGATGGCCGCTCGGAGCGCTCGACGCATAAAGGACGGCATTGGGTGTCTCTCCTCGGGGGAATGGGTTGTGGTGCGCGTGCGACGTCGGGGGATAACGAAGCCTCGGCGCGTCACGGACCAGCGCGCGGAGTGTAACAAGTTCGTAACGGGGGCGGGACCGCGCGCCTTGCCGCCTCCCGGGCGGCCTCCTAGCGTACAGCCCTCGTGGTAAGCGAACGGTCGGACCTCACCGTCATCAAGGGGACTTGTTATCCCCTGTTCGCCTACGACATTGCGCAGGCGATCGACCTGGACGGCGCCGAGCAGCGCATCCTGGCGGGGACCGAGCGGCAGACGGTCAAGCAGAAGCGCCGGGCGCCGGCGTTCTTCGAGTATCGGCCGGCGCCGTTGCGGGTGTCGCTGCCCGCCCAGCCGATCTCGCTGGGATCGTTCAGCACCGGCCCGACCGTCGAGGTGGTGCTGTACGATTTCGGCGCGGTCTCCCTGAGCTACGCGATACCGCTCGAGGGCCCGCTCGGGGCGCTGCCGTCGCTCTCGAGCGAGCTGTGGGGCAACGAGCGCCTGCTCGCGGACTCGCGCGGTCACGTGGAGCGGCTCGTCGCGACGCTGGGTGAGGCGGCCGTGCGGCCCCACATCGCCCACTTCGTCGAGGACTACGCGGTTTTCGAGGTGGAGCGATTCACGCCGCCGTGCGACGCGGCCACGCTCGCCACCCAGCACGCGCACACGATCGCGCAGATCCTGCGGGCCGAGCGACATCGCCTGTCGCAGCAGGAGATCGCCGACGCCACCTCGTCCCGGCTGTCGTTCGGCCCCGACGACGCCACGTTCATCGACACCGACGTGACCCTGCTGTTCGATCCGGAGGGCGAGGACGTGCGCGCTGTGATCGAGTTCGCCAACACGCAGCTTCTGGAGATGCGCTATCTCGATCAGCAGCTGGACGACGCGCTGGAGCGGGCCTACGGCCTCCTGTCCAAGCGTCGCTGGTCGGCGTTGCGGGTCCCCAGCCTGTACGGGTCGGATCTGCGCGAGCTGGCGCAGCTGCAGCTGGACGCGGCCATTCTGTTCGAGCAGGTGACCAACGCCCTGAAGTTGATCGGCGAGCAGTACCTCACGCGCGTGTACGGCCTCGCGTCGCGCCGGTTCCACCTCGCGGAATGGGACGTCAGCATCACCCGCAAGCTGCAGACGATCGACAGCATCTACAGCCGGATGGCCGATCGCGCCGCCACCCGCCGCCTCGAGATGCTGGAGTGGATCATCATCGTGCTGTTCACCATCTCGATCGTGGTGTCGCTCGGGCCGGCCCTGCTGCCGCACTGAAGACACCCCGGCAGAAGCGGTACCCCACGCCGCGCACCGTCTCGATCCAGGCACCCATGGGCCCGAGCTTCCGACGCAGGCGCTGCAGGTGCATGTCCACGGTGCGCGTGCGGATGTCGGGCTGTGCGTGCCATACCGTCTCGAGCAGCTGGGCGCGGCTCTGCACGCGGCCTTCCCGCTCGAGCAGCGTGCGCAGCAGCTTGAATTCGGTGGCGGTGAGCACGACCTCCGTGCCGTCCAGCGTCAAGCGATGGGCTGCCGTGTCGAGCACGATGGGTCCGGCGCTGAGTCGGCCACCGACGGCTCCGGCCGGGGCCCGCAGCCGCCGCAGCACGGCCCCCACGCGCAGCACCAGCTCCAACGGCGAGAACGGCTTGGGCAGGTAGTCATCGGCGCCGAGTGAGAGGCCGCGGATGCGGTCGGCCTCTTCCCGGCGGGCGGTGAGCAGCAGGACGCCGATCTGGCGGGTCTCCTCGCGGCGCCGCAACTCCGCGAGTACGTCGTATCCCGACACATCCGGCAGCATGAGGTCCAGGACCACCGCATCGGGCCGCTCTTCGCGCGCTGCGTCGAGCGCCTCCCGGCCTCCGGTCGCCGTCGTGACCCGGTAGCCCGCCTTGGCGAGGTGGTACGCGACGAGGGCCGTGATGTCGGCCTCGTCGTCGACCACGAGAATCCGCTGCGCGGAGGCAATATCCTGGGGCACTACCGGAGCAGCGACGATGCCGCGACCGCGCCGCCCAGTCCGAGGGCAATTCCGGCAACCACGTCGCTCACGTGATGCACCCGCAGGGCAACTCGAGAGTAAGCGACCAGGCCGGCCAGCGGCAGCGCGACCGGCGCGGTCATCGGATGGGCGAGTGCGACGGTCGCGGCCACCGCCGTCGCCGCCGCCGCATGGCCCGAGGGAAAGGAATGCGGATCGGGCAGGTCCACCAGCGCGAGCGGCGTGCCGCTCGCGTCGCACGGGCGCGCCCGCGCGACGGCGCGCTTCAGGATCTGCACCACCAGATGCGATCCTGTGTTGGCGAGCAGCGCCGCGAGACCGAGCCGCGGTTGTCCCACGGCCACCAACGCCAGCCCGACGCCGAGCGTGAAGCGCGCGCCGCCGAGGTGGGTGAGCCAGCGCATCAGGCCGCGACCGGAGCGGCCCGGGGGGCGGGGACGGGCACGAACGCGTCCAGCAAGGGGCGGCCTTCGTAGCCGTCGGGCAGCGGGGCACCGAACCACCACAGCACGGTCGCGGGGATGTCCAGCAGGGAGATGGCGCGGGTCAGCTGATGGCGGCGTGTGACGCCGGGCCCAGCCACCACCAGCGGGATGTGATCGTTGACGGGGTGGGGCTCGTCGTGCTCGTTGGCCCGGACGCCACCGCCCCCATGGTCCGCCGTCACGATGAACACGGCCTCGTCGGTCCAGCGGGCGAGCGAGCCCACGGCGGCATCGACCTCCGCGGCGGCCGCGAGGTACGGATCCGACATCCACCCGTAGGCGTGACCGGCCCGATCGCAATCGGGCAGGTAGAGAAACAGCAGCCGCTCTTCCGCCTCCGAGAGCAGCCGGTGGGCCGCCCCCGCGGTGTCGCGCGCGCGGGTGCCCTTCGCCACGAGCCGGCGACCGCCGGCGGTGGCCGCGAGCGACCAGGCGATGGGCAGGGCGGCGGGACCGAGCTCGCCCGTTACGACGTCGGTCGGGATGCCGACTCGAGCCAGCTCCCGCGCGACCGGCCGCAGCGATCGCAAACCGGACAGGAAGGCCAGCCCGGGCTCGGTGAGGCGGTGGGTCTGGGGCGCGACGCCGGTGGCGAGCGAGGCAAGGGCGGCCACCGTGGCGCTGGGGCGGACCGTGCGGGCCTGGCGGGCGAGAGTGAAGGCGCCGCCCAGCGCATCGAGCGACGGCATGATGCCGGGAGCGACCGCATCGGGCCGCAGCCCGTCGGCCAGGACGATCACTAGGCGGCGCACGTCGCGGTCCTCCGCGCGGTGACCCCGATCAACCCGGCGTAGCGCGTGAGCAGCTCCGCGTTCTCCGGCTCCACGTCGCGGGCGAGCGCCTGCTCGCGCGCGGCCGCGCCGAGCAGGAAGCGGCGGGCGGGATCGACCGCCAGCTCGATGATCGCGTGGGCGTAGCGCTGCACGTCGCTCGGCGGCACGAGCACACCCGTGACGTCGTGCCGGATGCTCTCCCGAAAGCCGCCGGCGTCCGCCGCGACCACGGCCACGCCGGAGGACATCGCTTCGAGCGCGACCAGCCCGCAGGTTTCGGTGTGCGAGGGGAAGACGCACAGGTCCGCGCTGGCGTACAGCGTGGCGAGATGCTGCCGCGGCAGAAACCCCAACATGCGAACAAAGGGGAGATCGGCCTCGATGTCCCGCGCGACCGGCCCCTCTCCCGCGGCGACGAAAGTGGCGCGCTGGCCGAGGGCGTCGCGCGCCGTGTACCAGGCCGCGATCAGCACCTCGAGGTTCTTTTCGCGGGCGAGGCGGCCCACGTGGAGCACGACCGCCGTGTCGTCCCCGCCGGCGAGCCAGCGCCGCCAGCCCGCGTCGCGCCGCCCGGGGTGGAACAAGCGCGTGTCGACGCCGCGCCCCCACACGGCGGCGTGCGTGATGCCGCGCCGCACCAGCTCGTCGCGCACGCCCTCTCCCGGCGTCAGCGTCACCGCCGCGGGGCCGTGGAACCGCACGAGCCAGCGCCAGACCGCCGGCTCGAGGAAGCCCACCCCGTAGTGCCGGCTGTACTGCGGGAAATTGGTGTGAAACGACGTGACGAGGGGCAGCTTGCGCGCCAGCGCGTAGCGCCGGCCGGCGACGCCGAGCGCGCCTTCCGTATGGACGTGGAGCAGGTCCGGCTGGAACTGGTCGAAGAATTCGGCGACGCGGCGAAAGCTGGGCCAGGACAATCGGATGTCCGGGTACAGCGGGAACGGCAGGGAGCCGATTCGCAGCTCGCGCTCGCCGGCGGCTCCGGCGAAGTCCGGATAGCGCGGTGCCACGACGGCCACCTCGTGGCCCTGCCCGCGCAGCAGCGCGACGATGCGGCGGACCACCGTCGTCACCCCGTTGACCTGGGGGAGGTACGTGTCGGAGACGAGTCCTATGCGCACGCGGGCACGATGCCCCGCGGCGGTCAAGCTGCGGTGACGAGAGTGTGACGGACGTGTAACAGGGAAGAGGGACGGGGGACGAGGGAAGGGTGACTACGATGCCGCAGCTCGGTCCGGGAAGAATATGCTCACGGTGGTGCCCTTGGCGACGGTACTGCGGGCCTCGACGCGCCCGCCATGCGCCTCGACGAGGTGCTTGACGATCGCCAGGCCCAGCCCGGTGCCCCCCTCCTCGCGCGAGCGGCCGGGGTCGGCGCGGTAAAAGCGCTCGAAAATGCGGGGCAGGTGCTCGGGCCCGATCCCCGAGCCCGTGTCCGCCACGGCGACGTTGACGCCCCCTCCCTTGAGCCGGTCCACCGACACCTTGATGCGGCCGCCCGGGGGTGTGTGGCGCAGGGCGTTGTCGAACAGATTCGTGAAAACCTGGCGCAGCGCATCGGGATCGGCGGTCACGCCACCGCCGGCGGTGGCGGCGACCGTGAATTCGACCCGGGCGTCGCGGGCGCGGTCGGCGAACGCGGCCCATGCCTCGGCCGCGATCGCGGCCGCGTCGGCGTGCTCGAGGCTGGGCTGCCAGTATCCCGACTCGATGCGCGACAGGTCCAGCAGGTCGTCCACCAGGCGCTGCATGCGGTGCGCGTTGTTCAGAATGGTGCGGGCGAAGGGCTCGGTTTCCTTGCCCGCGTCTTCCGTGGCGAGCGTTTCGGCGTACCCGGCGATGGAGGTGAGGGGCGTCTTGAGTTCGTGGGACACATTGGCGACGAAGTCCCGGCGGACGGCTTCCAGCCGCCGTAGGTCGGTGACGTCGCGGATCACGAGCAGGGCGCCGCCGTTCGGCACGGCGCGGCCGGTCACGAGCAGCGCGCGCCCGCCCCGCTCGAGCTCGTGCGGCTCGGCGTCGCCCCCGGCGAGGAGCGTCTCGACGAGGTCGCGCGCCGCTTTTTCGTGGAACAGCCCGGCCAGGGCGGGGAGGGGATCGTTCGCCCCGTACCCCAGCAGCCACCGCGCCGCGCGATTGAGGGTGACGATCGCGCCGCGCGTATCCGCCGCGAGCACCCCATCGGTCATGGTTTCGATCAGCGCGGCGGTCTCCTCGCGCTCGCGCACCAGCTCCGCGAACCGCCCGTCGAGCTGCTCGTGCATGGCGCGCAGCGCGACGACGTGCTGGGCGACCTCGGGCACGCGCGCGTCGGGGAACTCGGGCCGGCGTCCGTCCGCGATGGCGCGGGCGGCGGATCCCAGCTGCACCAGCGGCCGGGCGACCTCGCGCGAGACGATCCACGCGAGCATGCCCGCGCCCAGCACGGCCGCGAGTCCCGCGAGGGCCACAGCGCTCTGCACGGCGCCCACCTGCGCATCCACCGCCGCCAGGGTCGTCGAGACCCGCACGACGGCGAGCCCCGGCGGCCCGCCGCGTCGCGCCACGTACATGCGGCGCTCGTTGGTGGACGCGCTCAGCCGCCTTCCCCGTCCCTCGCCGCTCGCCAGCGCCTGCTGGACCTCGGGGCGCATGAGGTGGTTCTCGAGCCCGCCGAGCGACGCGCGGTCGAACTCGGTGTCGCCGCGCACTCGCCCGGTGGGGTCGATCAGCGTGACGCGGTGCCCGACGCTCTCGCCCAGCTGGCGCGCGAACTCGGGCCAGCGCAGCGAATCCGCCGGCAGCAGCGTGGCGATGAGCAGGGCCTCGCGCTCGAGCCCGTGGGCGATTTCGTCCTCGAGGTAGCGCCGCAGCAGCCGGTCGGCGGCGACGGCGAGGCCCGCCACGGCGAGCGCGGCCAGCAGGCTGCTCGTGACGAACAGCCGGGTGGCGAGCTTCACGCGCGCGTGCGGGGCCGCGCGTCGGGGCGCCGGAAGCGGTACCCCGCGCCGCGCACGGTCTCGATATGATCGCCCGCCCTTCCGAGTTTCTGGCGCAGGCGCTGCACGTGCATGTCCACCGTACGCGTCTGGATGTCGGGCTGGGCCTGCCACACCGTCTCGAGCAGCTGGGCGCGGCTCTGCACGCGTCCCTCGCGCTCGATCAGGGTCGTGAGCAGCTTGAACTCGGTCGCGGTGAGCTCGACCTCGGCGCCGTTCACCGTGACGCGATGGGCGTGACGGTCGACCGCGATCGGACCGGCCGTGACCAGCCCGCCGGCGGCGACGGCCGGGGCGGCGAGGCGGCGCAGCACCGCCGCGACGCGCAGCACCAGCTCCTGGGGCGAGAACGGCTTGGGGAGGTAGTCGTCGGCGCCGAGCGAGAGACCCTTGATGCGATCGGACTCGTCCTTGCGGGCGGTGAGCACGATCACGCCGAGCTCCTTCGTCTCCTCCCGGCGCCGCAGCTCCGTGAGGACGTCGTATCCCGACGCGCCCGGGAGCATCAGGTCGAGTACGACGAGATCGGGTCGCTCCTCACGGGCGGCCCGCAGCGCGTCGCGCCCGCTCGCGGCCGTGGTGACCCGATACCCCTCCTTGGCCAGGTGGTAGGCGACGAGCGCGGTGATGTCGGGCTCGTCGTCCACGACGAGGATGCGGTGGCTGGCGGGTTTGGTCGGCACTAGGTCCTTCGGCTCGGCGCGCTGCAAGGTAGCGCAACCCACTCGCGCTTGGCAATTTTCAGCGCACCATGTACGTGCCCCTGGTGCTCCTCGCCGCCGCGCAACCGCCCGTCCCCCGTCTGTCGCCATGATCCGGGTGTTCGTGAACGAGCGCCCGGTGAGCGTGGCGCCGGGCGCGCGCGTGCGCGACGCCGTCGAGCAGCTGGACCACGAGCTCGCGGAGCTGGTCGGCCGCGGCGCAGCGTACGTGACCGACGGTGTGGGCCGGCCGGTGGACGGGGGCGATCCGGTGGGGGAGGGCGGGGCGATCTTCCGCGTGGTGGTGAGCGCGCGCCAGGGGCCGCCGCGCCTCTCGAAGGAGCTGCTGCGGCGCTGGCCCAAGGCCGAGCTGCACGTGCATCTCGACGGCTGCCTCCGGCCCGAGACCATGCTCGAGCTGGGGCGGGTCCAGGGCATCCGGCTTCCGGCGGACACCCCCGAAGGGCTGGCGCGGGCGCTGTCGGTGAAACACGCGAAGAGTCTCGAGGAGTACCTGACCAAGTACGAGATCACGCTGTCGGTGATGCAGACGGCCGCGGCGCTGGAGCGCGTCGCCTACGAGTTCGTGCTCGACGTGGCCGCCGACGGCGTGCGCTACGTGGAGGTGCGGTATTCGCCGCTACTGCACCGGCCCGCGCTCACGCTGGCGCAGGCGATCGAGGCGCCGCTCGCCGGCATCAAGCGCGGCGAGGCGGAGACCGGCAGCAAGGTTGGGGTGATCGTGTGCGGAATCCGCACCCGGCCGCCAGTCGAGTCGCTCGAGCTGGCGCGTGCCGCGGTGGAGTACCGCTCCGCGGGCGTCGTCGGGTTCGACCTCGCCGGAGCCGAGCGGGGCTTCCCGGCGCGTGACCATGCAGGGGCGTTCGCCTACGCGGCGCAGCACGACATGGCGTGCACCTGTCACGCGGGCGAAGGAGACGGCCCTGACTCGATCCGGCAGGCCCTGCACGATTGTGGCGCCCGGCGGATCGGGCACGGCACGCGCCTGGGGGAGGACGGCCCGCTGCTCGAGTACGTGGTCGAGCACCGCGTGCCGCTCGAGATGTGCCTCACGTCGAATCTCCACACTCATACCGTGTCAGCGCTCGCGGAGCACCCCTTTAAGCGCTACCTCGATCGGGGCGTGGTCGTGACCCTCAATACCGACGGTCGGCTGGTGGACGGGGTGTCGCTCAGCGACGAGTATTTCCTCGCGCACGCGCAGGGCGGTCTGGCGCGGGAGGACCTCGCCCGGGTGGTGTTGAACGCCTGCGAGAGCGCGTTTCTCCCGGAGTTCGAGAAGGTGGCGTTGGTCTCGCGGGTGCAGAGCGAACTGGAGGCTCTCTAATGTCGCTGCGCCGTACCATCGTCGCCTTCGGTGTCGCGTTCGTGTGCGCCCTCGCCGTGTTCACGCTGCCGAGGTTCGTGTGGAACACAGTGCAGGGAGCCGTGCACCAGCAGCCCACGACCGACACGACGCATCCGAGTCCGCCTGCGGTTCTGCCCCCGGCTCCGCAAGCCGCACCACGCTCGATTCCGCAGCGCCTCACCGGGATCTTCGGGATCGCGCTCATTCTGGGAATCGGCATCGCGTTATCACGCAATCGTGCGGCGATAAGCTGGCGGGTGGTGGGTTGGGGGATGGGCCTGCAGCTCGCATTCGCCATCTTCGTGCTGCTCGTGCCCTTCGGGCAATGGCTGTTCCAACACTTGGGCGACTTCGTGAAAACGATGCTCGGCTTCTCCTACGCGGGTTCTGCGTTCGTCTTCGGGGAGATCGGGAAGAAGGATTCCAGCCTGGGGGTCATCTTCGCCTTCCAGGTACTCCCGGCGATCATATTCGTCTCAGCGCTGTTCGCGATTCTCTATTACCTCGGCGTGATGCAGCTCGTCGTGAAGGCCTTCGCGGTCGTGATGAACAAGGTCATGGGAGCGAGCGGCGCCGAAAGCCTCGACGTCGCGGCCTCGATCTTCATGGGTCAGACCGAAGCGCCCCTCACCATCCGCCCGTTTCTTCCGGGGATGACCCGCTCCGAGCTGATGACGGTCATGACCGCAGGGATGGCGCACATATCGGGGTCGATCATGGCCGCCTATATCGCCATGGGGATCGAGGCGCGGCATCTGCTCACCGCGGTTATCATGACCG
>WNGM01001370.1_pt1 | contig 19980 bp, 20 predicted proteins | sample 5400571 | NCBI WGS metagenome assembly WNGM01 (sample SAMN13153378, study PRJNA577476) | soil metagenome | isolation source: 100 cm soil or saprolite under Garry oak tree replicate 2 | place: USA:California | collected 2016-06-15 | reverse complement strand
ATAGTAGTAATCTGTTACTCAATATCGTCAAAGGTCAAAATAGGCATTGCGCCTTCTACGGATCTGAGGGTTAGAAGCACAGCGCACACATTAGATCACTCTTTCACCCTCACCCTGCCCTCTCCCCTCAAGGGAGAGGGGCATTTCAGATGGGCGGGGATGAACCCCGCCCCTACACTCGGAGCAGGCAGATAAATTCGACCGACACGAAGAGGTTGTTGTCAGCTCATCAGAAAGTAGGTCCCCACACCGACAATCAAGATCAGCAACACGCCGAGCATCATCTTTTCATGCTTGCACATACCGGGCATCTGCTTGCACGCCTGCATCGTGCACATCAGCGACATCGCGATTCAGAGGGCGCGGTTCTTTGGTTTTAGCCAGCCATTCCAGGAAGCTACGCCACCGTGGCTCGACGATGTCTTGGAAGATCACGAGTGCGGCAACCACAATGCTGATCGCGATGACTTCCAGGACCACCATGCCATACGCGATTTCAGCTTTGTATCGAGGTGGATCGAAGAGCCATGCATACCTGTAGATATTGTAATAGACGCTCTCTTCCTTCCACGGCACGTAGATCACAGCAAGAAACACGAATGCCAAGTACCCAGCAAGAATCCTTCTACGCCATTGATTCATCGTTCATTCACCTTCTCCCTCTGACCTGCCCTCACTCTTAAGGGGCCACTGCGCCAGGGGAAGGCGGCTGTGTATTGGCCTTAGGCCTGGGTGTGGGCTCCAGCTTCCTGACCCGCACGATCGCCGGTTCGTCTACAAACGGCTCGTACCGGCTGAGGGCCAGAGTTAGTGTATCGCCCTGCTGAACCAGAAGATCAATCTCGGCCACCTTTTTCTTAAACGTTGCGAGGACCGATCCCTGACTAGTCTGGACCGTCAGAAGAAGGCGTTCATCCTCACGCAGTTTCCGCACGACCTCTCCTTCGATCGTTTCAGCTTTTTTGACCCCAAACGCTTCGTGAAGGAAGGGACCGGCCACGTCCGGCGCGAAGATCGTCCCAATAACGCCGAGCGCAATCCCAACCAACAGGATGAGAAAGACCAGCGAAAGCTTCATGATGTGCCTCCTTCCTCCCGAGAGTCTCGTCATGCCGCCGTTCGGCACTTCCGATTCTACACCCGCAACAGCCAGAGAAACTCCACCGACACGAAGAGATTGTTGATCGCGTGGCCGATGATCGCCGGCAGGAGGCTACGGGTCCGCTCGTAGGCCAGCGCCCAGAGGAGCCCGCTCCAGAAGACCGACGCGAACCCGATCACCCCGTAGCCGTGGACCAGCGCGAAGAAGGCTGCGCTCACCCCTATTGCCGGCCACACCCCGATCGCCATCCGCAGGGTGGCGTAGAGCACGCCGCGGAACGCCAGTTCCTCGATCAGCGGCGCCCAGACAATGCTGTCGAGGAGCTCGCAGGCGACGAGCCACGGTGGTCCCCATAACAGATTCTCCAAAAGCCCGTCCGCCCAATGGGCCTTGATGTGGAGCGCATCGCTGCCAACGGTGATCAACACCTCTCCGAGCACCGACAGGGTGCTGATAACCAGGGTCGCCCCGACGATCCGTGCCACTCCCCCCGGCTGCAGTTTCAACCCGAAGGCCAGCGGCACCGACAAACCGCGGCGCGAGAAGTAGCGGAGGGTCCACCAGACCATCGGCAAGCCCGCCACCAGCGTCGAGATGCCGGTAAACAGTGACTCCTTCGGCAGCAGGAGGTTGGCCGCCAGGCCGATGAGCAGAAAACCCAATACCCCGCGCACGAAAAGCCCGAGGCCATCCTGTGGCGACCAGAGGGGCGGTAAGGGCGCGTCCCCGACCAGTACCGACAGGCGCCTCGTCAGAAGCCTGCCCAGGACCACCGCGCCGAGCGCGAGCAGGACTAGCTGCCCCAGAATCAAGCTGATCCAGCGATCGAGCAGCGCTTCTCCGCGCGCGACGATGGCCGCCTCCGCCTTGTCCTGGACGGCCCGATCGCCCATCGCGGCGGCCACGCGTGCGACCAGCACATCGGCAAACCAGCCCGGAGTCAGCTCCGAGCGGATCTCCTCCACCAGCGACCGCCCCGTCTCCCGATCGAGCGCGGGCGTCAGGTAAGCCGCCCGGATCCACCGCGCCATGCGAGCTTGCGACGCTCCCTGGAACTCCCAGGGAACCAGCGCAGCGCCCACGCGGTTTAGCTGCCCGTCCTCCCCCAGCAGGATGACCCGATAGAGCTGGGTGAGGGGAGCAGGCCCCGCGCTGACGAGCTCGTCGTACCAGGCAATCGCGTCGCCCAGCGTGTCCTCGGGACCGGCGAAGGCCACATACAGCGCCCGCTTCCAGTCAGCAGCCCGGTGGAGCGCATCCCGCAGGTCCAGGTCGCGGGACACGAGCCGCTCCAGCGATTCTTCCGGGTAATCCAACTGGTCCAGCCGCGACGAGGAGGACGGGATGACGGCAAGCCCGAGATACACGCCGACGAAGAGTCCATAGGCGGCGGTCACCCATGGAGAGAGGATGGAGGGAGGGCTTTCGGGTGGCTGGTCGGCGTCAGGCATGGGGCGGGAGTATAGCACCAAATCGACCGCGGAACGACGCACCCCCAACCGGCGTTTTACATTGCTGGAGCAATCGGTATAATGCGCCCATGTCGCACGATTACACCCGCCAGCCCCAGGCGTCGTCGCACCCGCCCACCCCAAGCCTGCCGGGACAGGCTTCTGTCCCGAAGGACGCGCCCCTTCCCGTGTCGGAACTGGTTCCTTCTCCTCGGCTCCTGCTCGGTCCTGGTCCCAGCCTCGTCCATCCCCGCGTGCTCCGCGCCATGAGCACGCCGCTGCTCGGCCATCTGGACCCTGAATTCCTCACGATCATGAACGAGGTGCAGGCCCTGCTCCGCACAGTCTTCCAGACAGAGAACCCTTTCACCATCGCCGTGTCCGGCACCGGCTCGGCCGGCATGGAGGCAGCGCTGGTGAACCTGATCGAGCCGGGCGACACCGTGATCGTGGGGGTGAACGGCGTGTTCGGCACGCGCATGGCCGACATCGTGGGACGCGCGGGCGGCAAGGCAATCAAGATCGAGGTCCCGTGGGGACAGATCATTGACCCGCACCGCCTGGAGGACGCGCTCAAGCACGCGGGTTCCGTCAAAGCGGTCGCCCTGGTCCATGCGGAGACCTCCACCGGCGCGCATCAGCCGATGGAGGAGATAGGCCCGCTCTGCCGGCGGTACGGGGCGCTCCTCGTCGCGGACGCCGTCACATCCCTTGCCGGCGTGCCCGTGCGGGTGGACGCGTGGGGGATCGACGCCTGCTACAGCGGGACGCAGAAATGCCTCAGCTGCCCGCCGGGGCTCGCCCCGCTGACCTTGAGTCCACGCGCCCTGGCGGTGGTCAAGGGGCGCAAGACAAAGGTGCAGAGCTGGTACCTCGACCTGTCGATGATCGCGGACTACTGGGCAGAAGGAAAACGCGCCTACCACCATACGGCGCCCATCAGCATGATCTATGCGCTGCGTGAAGCCCTGCGCCTCGTGGTGGAGGAAGGGCTGGAGGCCCGGTTTGACCGTCACGACCGCAACAGCGCGGCGCTCATGGCCGGGCTGGTGACGCTGGGATGCGAGCCGCAGGCACAGGCCGGACACCGGCTGCCTACGTTGAACTGCGTGCGCGTGCCCGCCGGCGTGGACGAGGCGGCGGTGCGCAAGACGCTGCTGGCCGAATTCGGCATTGAGATCGGCGGCGGGCTCGGCCCGCTCGCCGGCCGGGTGTGGCGCATCGGATTGATGGGCGAATCCTCGCGGCATGAACACGTGGTGACGCTGCTGTCCACACTGGAACAGATCTTCGGTCAACACGGGTGGACCAAGCAGAGCGGCGCGGCCCTGACCGCCGCCTTGCAGGCCTATGCCACAGCAACCTGATCTCAGTTGACTCACCCGGGCGGTGGTGCAGCGGGGACCACCAACTGCCAAAGGAGGATTGTATGACATGGGGATTGCACACCAAGGATACACCGGGCCAGGGTCGCATTCTGATCGTGGACGACGAAGACGACGTCAGGAAGGTCCTGCGCCTGACGCTCACCAAGGCCGGGTATGACGTTGTGGAAGCCAACCACGGGGGCAAGGGCATCGAGGTGATCGGCGCGGACGACAACGCGTTTATGGTCGATACCATCATCTGCGACATCCGCATGCCCAAGGTCAACGGAGTGGAGGCGATCACCTTTTTCCAACAGCAGTACCCTTCGGTGCCGATCATCGTTCTCACAGGGTTCCCGGACCAGAAGATGGCAACTGAGCTGCTGAACCGTGGAGTCTACGATTACCAGGTCAAGCCAGCGGACAAAGACAAGTTGCTGGAGAGCGTTGCCGGCGCGATGGCGCGCCGGCTGGCATTGAGAGACGACCACTGAACGGAGGCGCGTGAGTCTATCCTCTCAGACCATACGGGTGATCATCCTGGGCGCCGGCAAGGGCGGAACGGCGCTCCTCGAACTCTTCACGCGCAGTCCCGACCTCGAGATCGTCGGCGTAGCCGACCGCAACCCCGAGGCGCAGGGACTGCGCCTGGCGAAGAACCTGGGCATTCCGACGACGACCGATGCGCTCGCCCTCATTGCGGAGGGTCGCGCCGACCTCATCGTGGACGTGACCGGCGACGCTGCGCTGGGGGCGCAGCTCGTCCAGCAGAAGCCGCCACGCGCCGAAATCCTGGGGGGGAAGGCCGCGCTCCTGATCTGGAAACTGGCCCAGCACGAACAGGATCTGCACGACCAGCTCATCCAGGCGGAGAAGCTGGCGTGCATCGGCACGCTGGCCTCGGGCATCGCTCACGAGATCAACAATCCCCTCTATACGATCACCGGTCTCGCGGAACACCTGCTGGAGGAGACACGGCCGGAGGTGATCCGCGACTATGGGGAGGACATCATCAAATCGGGCCGGCGCATCTCGGGCATCGTCAAGGACCTGAACGCGTTCGCCCGACGCGCCCACAGACAGGAGCAGTGCGACGTCAACCTCAACCATACGCTGGACGAGGCGGTCAAAATGGCGCGGCGGGCGACCGTGGATGATCAGATCACGGTCGCCACGCAGTATGGCGACGTGCCTCCGGTGCGGGGCAATGCGGATGAGCTCCTGCAGGTCTTCGTCAACCTTGTCACCAACGCCGTGCAGGCCATGGACGGAAAAGGCACGTTGACGCTCTCCACCTCCAGCGCAAACGGGTTCGTCTACGCGACGATCAAGGATACAGGCACCGGCATCCCCCGCAACAACCTGACACAGATCTTCGACCCGTTTTTCACCACGAAGGAGCAGGGCAAGGGCACGGGCTTGGGCCTCCATATCGTCCGCGACATCGTGCTCCAACACGGCGGACGCGTGACGGTGGAGAGCACCCTGGGGCAGGGCGCCACCTTCACCGTCAAGCTGCCCGTCTTATCCGGCTAGTTCCCCGCCCCGGCCACCTCTTGACAGACCGCCGCATCCGGCAGATATGATGCCGCTTTGTTTAAGAGGGTACTATGGCCGATGAGTTGCAGATAGGCGACAAAGCCCCCGACTTCTCCCTGCCCGACCAGAACGGCCAGACGGTCAGCCTGAAGAGCCTCAAAGGCAAACAGGTGGTGCTCTACTTCTACCCCAAGGACGACACGCCGGGGTGCACCAAGGAAGCGTGCAGCTTTCGGGACTCCTTGAGCGCGATCGAGAGGGCCAACACCGTCGTGCTGGGCGTCAGCATGGACGACGCCGAGTCCCATCAAAAGTTCATCAAGAAATACAGCCTCCCCTTCACCCTGTTGTGCGATGAGGACGGTAGGGTCTCGAAGGCCTACGGGGTCTACAAGAAGAAGAACATGTACGGGAAGACCTACTGGGGCATCGAGCGCAGCACATTCATCATCGACGAAACCGGCAAGCTCAAGGCGATCTTCCGCAAGGTGAAAGTGGACGGCCACGTCGGCGAGGTCCAGGCCGCGCTCCGAGTCTAAACCCATGCCGCTCGCGATCCGTCGGGTGCTGCTTATTGACGGCACCGGCGCCAAGCTGGAGCGGGCCACGGTCGTGGTGGACGACGATCGGATCGTCGCGGTCGGCCCCGACAGCCGGGTCAAGATCCCGCGAGGCTCACGCGTGATCGAAGGCCAGGGGCGGGCCCTTCTCCCAGGCCTGATTGATTGCCACGTTCACTACTGCCTGGACGCCGGTCCGGATGCGATCCGAACGCTCGAACAGGACGATCCGACCGTCACCGCCATCAAGGCCGTCACCCACGCGCGCGCGACGCTGGAAGCCGGGATCACGACGGTCCGGGACGTCGGCTCCCGCGATCACATCTCGATCTCGGTCGCCCGCGCGATCAAGGCCGGGATCATCCCGGGCCCCCGTACGCTCAACGCGGGCCTAGCGATCTGCATGCCGGGCGGGCACGCCTGGTTCATCGGGCGCCAGGCCGACGGGCCGGCCGAGGTCGTACAGGCGGTGCGCGAGCAGATTCGCGCGGGCGCGGACGTCATCAAGTTTATCGCGACGGGCGGCGTGCTGACGCCGGGGACCTCCCCCGGCGCAACGCAGCTCACGCCGGAGGAGCTGCGGGCCGGCGTGGAGGAAGCCGCCCGTGCGGGCCGGCGCGCCGCGGCCCACGCGCACGGCGCCGAAGGCATGAAGAACGCCCTCCGCGCCGGTGTCCATTCCATCGAGCACGGGACCTTGCTGGATGACGAGGCGCTGGACCTGTTCCTCGAACGCCGGGCCTTTCTCGTCCCGACCCTCTCGGCCATCCAGTCCGGCTTCGAGCATGGCAAGACAGGCGGGATGCCGGACTACGCGCTCGAGAAGTGCGCCGGGATGGCGGAGGCGCAGCGAAAGAACTTCCGGAAGGCGGTCAAGGCCGGCGTGCAGATCGCGATGGGCACCGACGCCGGCACGCCCTTCAACCACCATGGGCGCAACGCCCAGGAGCTGCGCCGGATGGTGCAGCTCGGGCTCACGCCGATGCGGGCGCTCGAGGCCGCCACCCGCTCGGCCGCGACCCTGCTCGGCCTCGAGCAGGAGATCGGCACGGTCGAAGCCGGCAAGCAGGCCGACCTGATCGTGGTGAAGGGCAACCCGCTAGACGACATCGCCCTGCTGGAAGAGCCCGCGCGCCTGGAGTACGTGATCCAGGGCGGGAAGGTCGTCAAGGACGCGCGGGAGTAAGGGACGGCAAGAGCAGGACCCGCAGGGCGTCGAGCTCGGTCTTGTCGAGTTCCGAAATGGTTCCAGCCTGCCGGGAGACCTGCCCGGGATCGGAGGCGATCAGCTCACCCATGCGGTGGACGGCAAGAAAGGGGCCGGCTAATTTCCCGTTGATCACCCCGCGCAAGAACGGCTGCAGCACCTTGACCACGGTCGCCAGCATGGGGTTATCCAGCCGCGAATAGACCGCCATCCGCGTCTCAACGGACTCTTTCCCGTCGTGGCCGGTCCGGGTCTGCGAGGTAAGCATGATGATCGCCTCGCCGGTGATCAGGAGGACCTTGCCGTGATGCGCGCCCTGGATGTGGTAGACCCGCTGCGTCGAGTTTTGGTAGAGCAGATCGACCAGTGCTTCGGACCCTTGCCCGTCGTCTCCCTGGAAACCCTGCGCCCCGACCCGCTTGATGGTGTATTGGCCGATCCCCAGCGTGCGGACGAGCTCGGCGGTCAGGACCACGTGGTCCAGCAAAAAGTCGTAGACTGGCTTGCGGATCGGCGTCAGGACTGGCGGGTTGATGTGGCTAGTCGTGGCATCGTTGACGACGCCGGCCAGGCGGCACAGGGCATGGCGCTCCATCCCGCCGAGAGGAAAGCTTCGCCCCAAGTCGTTGATATGGAGCTCGCAGTCCTGCTCGCCCGCGACCGGCCAGACGAGCAGCACCACCGCCAGAACGACGATGAAAAAAAGGATAGCGGGTGAAGAATGAATACGGCTACTCGCCGACCACCTGGACCACGAGGTCGCGCTTTCTGGGCCGCGTGTCGAAATCCACCACGACGATCTGCTGCCACGTGCCAAGCAGCAGCGCGCCGTCGGTGAAGGGGATGGTTACCGACGGGCCTTGCAGGTGCCCCCGCAGGTGGCTGTGGGCGTTGTCCTCACCGGGATTGCGGGTGTTGTGCTCCCAGCGCGCATCAGCGGGGATCAAGCGGTCCCAGATCGCCTTGGTATCGGCGCGGATGCCCGGCTCGTCCTCGATGAGCATCACGGAGGCGGTGGTGTGCCGGACGAAGACCGTGGCGATCCCGGCTTGCAGGCCGGTTTCGGCCACCGCTTCCTGGACCCGCTTGGTGATGTTCTCGATCTGGGTGTTGCCGCGCATGTCCAGCCGGATCGGGATGGTCTTGACGCTCATCTCAGCCGTCCCGCTTCAGGCTGCGCAAGTACCGGAGCTCCCGACGCGGCAGCGCGGCCCCGCGGGCCTCGGCGAGCAGTTGGTCGAACGCGCCCGTCGCGGCCAGACCGCGCACCGCCTGCACCACACGCGGACTCAGGATGTCCTCCACCTGCAGCTTGTCGAGGTAGGCGAAGGCCTCGGGCAAGCTCTCCTTCTTGCGCGTGTAGTAGTCGCGCCCGCGCTGGCGGTTGCTGTAGGCCTCGAACTGCTCGCACGCCACCAGGACCTCGGCCAGCTCGCGTACCCACCGCGCCGACCTATTCAGCTTCTCGGGGTAGTAATAGTAGAGCATGACGCGCTCCATCCACGGCGCCCACTTCACGCCGAGCCGGGCCAGCTTGGGCCTGGCGGCGCGCAACTGCCGGGCTAGGCGGCGCGCGTAGCCGAGACGCATCTCCACCTGCTCGGCGGTCCAGGAATCGAGCGGCACGCCGCGCCTGGCGAGGTCCTGGGCGTAGTGCTCCAGACACGCCTCCGTCTCCCGGCCGTACGGAGTGGACGGATGGACCGCGCGCCATTCACGGGGCCTGGTGGGAATGCCGTTCGCCCGGGCCCAGGACCAGATCTTGCCGAACAGCTCCTGGTCGAGGCCCGCCCGTCCCAAATCATGCAACAGGCACGCAATCTGGTACCGCTCCACCCGTTCTTCAGAGTGACCCAGGCGCCGCGCGACCGCTACGCACATGCGAGCGGTACGCAGCGCATGGTGGCGGTCGTAGCCGCGGATTACCCGGCCGGGCTTGCGCGGGTGAGGGTAGTCGTACAGCTGCATGAGCGGCCCGACCAGCGAGCGCGGCATCAGCAACGGCGCGGTCTCACGTATCGGCATAGGCATTGGTCCTGACAGAATATCCCCCGAGAGGTGAGGTGTCAATCAAACGGATTCTCAGGTGACGGCACGAGTTGCCAGACTCAGACGCGCAGGCTATGATCCGTACACCATGGCAGACATCACGCGCATCAAGACGAAGACGCTGGCCCCCTACCCGATCGCGGCGATCAGCGTCGCGACGCACGACACCAAGACCTTCCGCTTCGCCCTGCCGGAGAACGCTACGCTGGACATGCTGCCGGGCGATCACCTCTACGTGCATGCCACGATCAACGGCAAGGCCGTCAGGCGGCCCTATACACCATCGTCGCTGCCCGGCACCGTGGGCTATTTCGACTTGACGATCAAGCGCTATGAGACCGGCGTCATCTCCAAGTACGTGCACGAGCGGAAGGTGGGCGACACCGTGCTGATGAGCGGGCCGAACACGGGTGGGCACTGGGTGGACGGGATGGCTAAGAAGGTCGGCTTCGTCGCCGGCGGGACCGGCATCACACCGATGATCGCCATCATCCGCTGGATCCTGACGAAGCGGCTCGACGTCGAACTGTTTTTAATCTTCGCGAACAAGACCGAGGCGGACATCATCTTCAGGGAGGAATGGGATCGGGACGTGCGCGAGCATCCCAACTTCCACTGCTATCACGTGCTCGAACAGCCACCCGCGGACTGGACGATGGGGGTCGGGCGGGTCACAGCCGACATGTTGCGCGCCCACTTGCCCGCGCCAGGCCCGGACACGATCGTCTTTCTCTGCGGCCCCCCGCCGATGGTGGAGGCCCTGGAGAGCACCCTCAAGGACCTCGGCTATTCCGAGGAAGCCGTCGTCCTGCCGTAGACCGGAGAGCGGGAGGTCGAGTCGAGCACCTCCCGCACCTTGCACAAGAAGGCATTCGCTGTGAATGGCTTTTGGAGAAACGCCAAGCCTGCGTTCAACACCCCATGGCGGACGACCGCGTCATCAGTGTAGCCGGACATGTAGAGCACCTTCGTCTCTGGATGAAGAGTCCCCAAGCGCGCAGCCAGCTCGCGGCCGCTCATCCCCGGCATCACAACATCGGTCACCAGCAGATGGATCGAACCGGAATGCGTATGGCAGATGCGCAGGGCCTCCGTGCTATCACACGCTTCCGACACGGCATAGCCATGCGCTTCAAGGATCTCCCGCGCCAAGCTCCGAACCATGTCCTCGTCTTCCACGAGAAGAATCGTTTCTGAGCCACGGAGTATCGAGGAACGAGGATGGGCCGGCTCGCTCCCCTCGGCGACGCCCTCGACGCGAGGCAGGTAGATTTTGAACGTCGTGCCTTTTCCGGGCTCGCTATAGACCCAGATGTTGCCGCCACTCTGTTTGACAATGCCGTAGACCGTGGCCAGGCCAAGACCGGTCCCCTTTCCGTGCTCCTTGGTCGTGAAGAATGGCTCGAAGATGTTGGCCTGGGTCTCCGCGTCCATCCCGCACCCGGTATCGCTGATCGCCAGCATCACGTAAGGTCCCGGCCGAACTGAGACATGCCTGCGGGCGTACGCTTCGTCCAGTTCGACGTTCGCAGTCTCGATCGTCAATCTGCCTCCTTCCGGCATCGCATCGCGGGCATTGACGGTCAGGTTCAAGATGATCTGTTCGATCTGCCCCGGATCCACCTTGACGAGGCCCAATCCAGGCTGCAGGACAGCTTCCAGAAGGATGTCCTCGCCGATCAGCGGCTGGAGCATGGCCTCAAAGTTCGTCACCACGGCATTCAGGTCCAGCACTTTCAGTTGCAGAACCTGCCGGCGGCTGAAGGCCAGAAGCTGGCGTGTCAAGGTTGCGGCCCGCCGACCCGCTTTCTTGATCTGCTCGACGTTCTTGCGAGCAAGGAGATTGGCACCGAGGCTGTTGAGCACAAGTTCACTATAGCCGTTGATGACCGTCAGCAGGTTGTTGAAGTCATGCGCGATGCCGCCGGCAAGCCGTCCGATCGCCTCCATTTTGTGAGCCTGGCGAAGCTGCTCTTCCAGTCTGGTTCTGTCCTCGTCCGCCAGCTTGCGTTCCTTCCTTTCCTCAGCCTCGCGCAAGGCACGACGCACTGCATGGGCCAGTCGTGCGAGGTGGTGTTTCAGCACGTAGTCTGTGGCGCCGGCCTTCAGACAAGCGATCGCTGCATCCTCTCCGATGGTGCCGGAAACAAAGATGAAGGGGACTTCAGGGCGCAGTTCCCGCCCGAGTCTCAACGCAGACAATCCATCGTAGGAAGGGAGCGTGTAGTCGGCCAGGATGATGTCCCACTCGCCCTGCTTCAGAGCGGCGAGGAAGTCGTCGTGGGTCTCGACGCACGCCAGCTCGCACGCCATGCCTTCTTTGAGAAGCGTCAGGCGAACCAATTCCTGATCATCTGAATTGTCTTCAAGATGAAGGATGTGCAACGCCGTTCCCATACTCGCATCCCTCCACAGGCAGGTGGACCTATAGGAGGCCAGGACATCCTGTGCTAACTTGTGACATAAGCACAGGGCGTGCCATGCTGGCAGAGCGAGACTTGAACAGTGATGTCTAAAGAACAACGCTGATTCTCAGAATTGCGCTGGAGGGAATGGACGTTTCCGACGACTCCGGTGCAGGGGAGTCCCTGCACAGCCTGGGTGATGTATCCGTAGGGGGATCCGGCTTGAAAGGCGAAAAGTTGAGGCGTTATTCGTGCTTGGCCCGGATCAACTTGGCCCGAGCGGCCAGCGTCGTCGCTTGGTCTTCGCGGTTCGTCCTCGCGAGCAAGACCGCGTAGTTCTCCAGGGTCGTGGCGAGCCCCAGATCGTCGGGTCCGAGCATTTTCTCCTTGATAGACAGCGCGCGCTGGTAGAGGGGCTCAGCCTCGGCGTAGCGGCCCTGAACGTAATAGAGCTCCCCTAGATTGTTGAGGATGATGGCGACGTCCGGATGCTCTGCCCCCTTGGCGTGCTCCGTGATCTCGAGGGCCTGGCGGAACAGCGGTTCAGCCTCGGCGTAGCGCCCCTGGCTTCTGAAACTGACGGCGCGGTTATTGAGGTCGCCGGCCTGATCCGTGGGCGCGCGGGGTTGCAGGAGTTGTTGGGTCAGCGGATGCTCCCAGCCCCAGCCGGACAGCTTGCCGTTCTCGATGATCACCGGCGTCAACTGTTTGTTGCTAATCACGCCCTCGGGATCAACGCCGCCCGTGTAGTAGAACAGCACCTCAAAGCGCATGCCGCCCTGCTCCAGGGTCTGCGTCCGATAGGGGCTCTGGATGACTTCGCGCTTCTCGCACGGCAGCCAGCCGAGCGCGCGCTGGATCTGGGCCCATGTGGACCATCCCCACTGGACACACCCTTCCACCGGATCGGCCTTCATCCGTTCGAGAACCTCCTCGCGCGATTGGCCGACGGTCAGCGTCTTCAGATGGACGACATTCAGGGCCGCCAAGTCCAGGTTCTTGTCGGGTGTCGGGTAGGGCGTGAAGGTGGCCACGTTCGAAGCCGAGCACGCGGCTAACACAAGCAACCCCATGACTGGGCCGATCGGGATGATTCGTATCATCATGCTGTCCTGCTCCCTTTGGTCTTGCCGGTGATCCTGCTGACTTCATCGAAGTATGCGACGAACGCTTTCATTCCCCCGGACGCCTGTCCCCAGTCGAAACGCTCGTTGGGCGCGTGGTAGCCGTGCTCCGGCAGACTCAAGCCCAGGAACATGACGGGCGCCCGCCACCGCTCAGCCATGGTCACGACCGCCCCGATGGAGCCCCCCTCGCGGATGAAGGCCGGCTCCTTGCCGAAGCCGAAGCGCAGAGCCTTCCGCACAGCCTCCGCATGCGGCCCGCCCAGATCGGCCACGTAGGGTCGCAGCATCCCGTGCGCTTCCACGTGGACGTCCGGGTTGAGCTTGCGGACATAGGCGCGGAAGATCCGGAAGATGGCGGCCGGGTCCTGATCCGGCACCAGACGCATGCTGACCTTCGCTTCTGCGCGCGGCGGAATGGAGGTTTTGACCCCCGGTCCCGTGTATCCTCCGACGAAACCGTGTACCTCAAACGTGGGTTCGGCCCACAGGCGCTTCATGACTTCCAGGCGATCCCGCACGCGCAATTTCGTCAACTGGTGCGCGGCGGCGAAGGGCTTCACCTGGAAGCCCGACTTCAGAAACTGTGCCCGATCCGCCTTGCCCAGCGGCCTCACCGCCTTGTAAAACCCGGGGATGGCGACCCGTCCGGTCTTCGCGTCCACGCAGGCCGCGAGCACGGCGGCCAGCTCCGCGAGCGGATTGCGAGCCACGCCGCCGGTCAAGCCGGAATGCGCCTCCCGCCTCGCGGTTTCCAGGATCAGCCGCGCGGCCAGATTGCCCCGCAGCCCGTAGGGCGCCGCCGGACGTCCGCCCGCCAGCCAGATTGTATCAGACACAACTACAGAATCTGGTTTCTCAATATTCCCCTTCGCTAAGCCTTCCGCGAAGTGGGGACTGCCTATTTCTTCCTCCAACTCCCAGACGAACTGGGTATTGAGTGGCACGCCGTGCTCGACCGCGTAGCGGGCCGCCAGCAACGCGGTGAGCGCCGGACCCTTGTCGTCGGTAGTGCCCCGGCCATAGTAGGACTCGCCCTCGACCGTGAATTTGAACGGCTCGCGCGTCCATTCCGGCTCCATCGCCGGCTGCACGTCGAGATGGTTGTAGACGGCCACGGTCGGCCAGGCCGGGTCGCGCATCCACCCGCCGACGACCAGCGGATGGCCCCCGGTCTCGACGATCGTCGCCTGCGCGCCCAAGGCCGTGAGACAGCCCACCGCCACCTCCGCGCCCCGCCGCATATCGTTGCGACGCGCGGGATCCATGCTGACCGTCGGGATCTCCACCAGCCGCCCCAGCCACTCCTCAAACCGCGGTCGGCTTTCCTTCACGTACTGCTCGAGGTTGTCGTAGAGAGACATTCTAAGGCCTTGACCGATGTAGGGGCAGACCTGTGTGTCTGCCCTGAATTGGGCGAACACATAGGTTCGCCCCTACAAAGATGCCGACGGTGCAGTTCACGCAGTTTTTTCCAGCTCCCTAATCATGCCTTTGATCGTCTCAAACCCCGCTTGCCAGAAACTCTCCGACCGGATGTCCACGCCGAAATCCTTCAGCAGGGCCTCCGGCGATCGCGACCCGCCCGCCGTCAGGAGCGCGAGATACCGCGGGACGAACGACTCGCCGTGCGTCCGATAGAGCGCGTAGAGCGCCAGCACCAGGAGGTTGCCGAAGCTGTACGCGTAGCAGTAGAACGGGCTCGCGAAGAGGTGCGGGATCGACAGCCACTCCCATCGGAACTCATCCGGTACCGCGACCGCTCGCCCGAACTGTTGGCGCAGCTCGCTTAAGTACATGCCGCAGAGATCGTCCATCGTGCCCCCTGCGCCGATGATCCGGTGCGCCTCGCGCTCGAACCGCACGAAATAGGCCTGCCGCATGATGGTGGCGTACGCGTCATCGAGCTGCCGGATGAGCAGGCTCTGCTTCACGACCTTGTCCCGCTCTTCGGCCATCCAGGCGTCGGAAACGAGACGCTCGCCAAACACCGAGGCTGTTTCGGCCAGTGGAAGCATGGCGTGGAAGGTGAAGATCGAATGATCGGCCGCCAACATGCCGTGCACAGCGTGCCCCAACTCGTGGGCCAGCGTGGCGACGTCCCGAACATCGCCCTTGAAGTTCAGGAGCACGTACGGCGTCAGCCCGGGGATCACGCTGTAACAGTAAGCCCCGCTCAGCTTGCCGGGACGGACCGCCACGTCCACGCGGCGCTCCTCCAGCACCCGGCCGGCCAGCTCCGCCAGGCGCGGCGAAAAAGCGCGGTACGCGTCGAGCACCCTCGCCGACGCGGCCGCGAACGAATACCGCCGGCGGGCCTCGCGGAAGGGCGCGTAGATGTGGTACCGGCTCATCTTCCGGATGCGGCAGAGCCGGGCCTTGATCGCGAAATAGCCCTGAAAGACGCCAGCGTTCCTAGCGCAGACGGTCAACAAGGACTCGACCGCCTCCTCCGGCACGTCGTTCATAAGGTTGCGCACCGCGATCGGCGAGCGGTGCTTGCGCAGGCCCAGGTGCTCCTGCTTCCAGTCCGTCACGAGGGTCTTGTAGACCTCGCCGATCACGTCAGCATGCCGCGCGAACACCCTGTACAGCTCGCGGTAGGCCGCCTCGCGGATGCGGGCTTCAGGGTCGCGCACGTACACCAGCAGGTCCTCGCGGGTGAGCGTGCGGACCTTGTCGTTGACCGTCAGCGTGTACTTCAAGCCATTGGTCAGGATCTCATAGAGCCCCACCAGCGCCCGGCGGCCGGTGACGCTCTTGACGTTGATGATCTTCTCTTCGGGCTCGCTGAGGGCGTGGTCTTTGAAGCGGCGCAGGGAGTCCAGATGGTACGCGTAGTCCCCCGCTCCGGCCAGCAGCCGGGCGGGGCTCGCGTCATCGAGCTTCTGCCACCAGAGGTCGAAGAAGAGCATGCGATTCGCGAAGCCCGCCTGCATCTCCTCGACGGCCGCCTTGAAGGCTCGGGCCTTCTGATTCTTGGTGTTCTCGGAGAACCAGAGGTAGGCGTACGCGCCGAGCCTGCTCATCGTCCGGGTGATCGCCTCGGCCAGTTTCAACGCGTCCAGAAACGTCTCGGCGGGCATCTCCGGTGACAGCCTGTCCCGAAATCCTTCAAAGCGCCGGACCTGCTCCTCGAGCTCCTGCCGGAGAACGTCCAGATCGTGGGCTGGATCGCGCAGCAGGTCTTGCAGGTTCCAGGAAATTGGGGTCAGAGTCGATTTAGGAGCGTGCACACGCATATGTCGGCTTATTGTTATCGACTCTGACCCCAATTTCCCTCCTTAGCCGTGCTCCTGACCGCAATGCGCGCAGGCCAGCCACCCCGAGAGGAGCACCCGCCCGCAACCGACACAGACACGACGCAGCTCCGCCCGGCAATACGGACAGAACCGGTACTCCGAATTGAGGTGCCGGCTGCACCCCGGACAACTGGCCGCCGCGTACTCGCTGACTTCGAGGATGCGGCCCAGTTCTTCGATCGTCGTGATCCCGGCCTTGGTCTTTTCGAGCCCGTCCTCCACCAGGGTGCGCATCCCGGACTCCTGCGCGGCGATACGGATGTCCTCCTCCGTCGCTCCGCGGAGGATCAGATCCCTGATTCTGGCGTCCAGGACCAGCGTCTCGAACACGCCCGTCCGCCCCTTGTAGCCGGTCTCCTGGCATCGCGCACAGCCTTTGCCGGCCATGTAGGCGCCGCCGGCCAGGCTGCCCGCCGACAGGCCCAACGCGGTCGCCACGGCGGTTTCGGGCTGGGCGGGCGCCTTACAGTCGCGGCAGACGACCCGCACCAGTCGCTGGGCGATGATCCCGATCACCACCGACGCCACCAGGTAGCGGGGCACCCCGATGTCCAACAGTCGCGTGATGGTGGAAGGCGCGTCGTTCGTATGCAGCGTGGTGAAGACCAGGTGGCCGGTCAGCGCTGCCCGGCAGGCGATTTCGGCGGTTTCGGCGTCCCGGATCTCCCCGACCAGAACGATGTCGGGGTCCTGGCGGAGAATCGATCGGAGGCCCTTGGCGAAGGTCAGGCCGATGTCCGCATTGACCTGCATTTGATTGAGCCCCGGATAGTGATACTCGACCGGATCCTCCGCCGTGACGATGTTCGTCGTGGGGGACTTGATCCGATTGAGGATGCCGTAGAGCGAGGTGGTCTTGCCGCTGCCGGTGGGGCCCGTGACCACGACCATGCCCCTATGGTGCGTGATCAGCCCCTGAACCTTCTTCAAATCGCTGGGGTTCAGGCCGATATCCTCGAGCTCCAGGCTCTTGCTCGACGCGTCCAGGACGCGGAGCACCGCCTTTTCGCCGTGCTGCAGCGGGATCGTAGAGATGCGCAGGTCCACCTCCCGTCCTTCCAGTTTCACGCGCACCGATCCGTCCTGCGGGAGCCGCCGCTCGGCAATGTCGAGACGGCCGAGGATCTTCATACGCGACACCAGCGCCGGGTGCAGCGCGACCGGCACCTTGAGTTGATCGGCCAGAAGGCCGTCGAGCCGGAAGCGAACCGTGCCCTCCGGCACGCCGGGCTCGATGTGGATGTCGCTGGCGCCGAGCTGGATCGCCTTGCGCATGATGAGATTCATCAACTGGACGACTGGGGCATCCTCGGCATCGGCGTCCAGCGCGCTGGCTTCCTGGGAGCGTGACGTGAGGAGCGGTGTGGTCGCCTGCCCGACGCCCTTCGCCATCAGACGGCCCGCCCCCTCCAGATGCCTGGCGTAGAATCGTTCGATGGCGTCCATGATCTGGGACCGGCTGCCGAGAGTCGGCGACACCTGGCATCCAGTGACAAAGGAGAGGTCCTGGATCGCCTCATGGTCCATGGGATCGGCCATCACGACGTCCAGCCGTTTCCCGTCCAGGCGGACCGGCAGGACGGTGTACTTGCGCGCCAGTGTCTCGGGGATCAGGTTGAGTTGGTCCGAGCCCAAGGCCAGGGCGGAGACGTCGGTGTAGGGGAGCTTGAGCTGAATGGTCAGGAAGGGGATGAGCTGCGCTTCCGTGACATGCCCGCGATCGAGGAGAATCTCCCCGATGCGCTGGCCCGACTGGTGCTGCTCCTGAAGGGCCTCGTTGAGGACCTGCGCAGTGATGAGCTTCCGCTCGACCAGAAGCTCCCCGAGCCGCGACCGGCTCGCGGGCTCGGTCCTCTTTGCCTGCTTCGACGGCTTCTTCGCGCCGGGCTCCATCCGTGCAGCTACTTCGTCACGACCAAGGGCACGAAATCTTCCTCCTGGATGGTCTTCTGCCCTTCCTTGTCGAGCATGAAGTCCACGAACGCCTTGACGACGGGTGAAGGCAGCGTCTTCGTCACCACCACGATCGGCCGGCGGAGCGGATAGGCCCCGGAGGACACGTTCGCCGGCTCCGGATCGACTTTATTGATCGCGAGCAGGCGGATCGGCACGCCCACACTGACATTGCCGACGCCCGTGCTCAGGTTGACGTAGGACACGGCGTTCAGATTGCCGGAGACGAACCGTATGGCCTCCTTGTCGGGTTCCATCACGCCTTTCCCGTTCACGAACTTCCCGCCCAGGTTCAAGATCTGCTCCAGGTAGGACCGCACCCCCTTGCCTTCTTCCCGGTTGACGACCAGGATCCTAGCTTCAAGCCCCCCGAGCTCATCCCAGGTCTTGGCCGCCCCGCTGAAGAGATCGGTCGCCTGTTTGAGGGTGATCTCCTGCACGCGATTGGAGGCGTTGACCATAATGGCGATCCCCTCCCACCCGACGGTGGTGCCCGTCCACTCCTTCTCTTCAGGCTTGAGGGTTCTGCCTAAGACGGCGATGTCCGCCGAGCCGTCGGCCAGGGCCGCCAGCGGGTCCCCGCCGTCCGTCGCCGCAAACCGCACCCGCACTCGAGGATGCAGCTTCTCGAACTTCACGCTGGCCTTCTCGAAGAGGGCCTGCTCGCGGCCCGTCACGGAGATGGTGAGCTTGCCGGTGAGGCTCATGTCGGCGGCGACTACGGGCGGGGGACCGAGCCCCCAACTGAGGATCAATCCGATGATGACGAAAAGCCCTGCCTGCATACCGCCCTCCTTCATAATGAGTCCGTACAAAACCGTCCGATCTTACCACAGGCCTTCCCGGAGGGCTACCACAGGAAGATGTCGTTGACCGGCCGTCGCTGGAAGACCTTGATCAGCGCCAGTCCGGCTGCAAACCCGCCGATGTGGGCGAACCACGCGACCCCGCCGCCGAGGCCTCCCCAACTGAAGGCTCCGTTGATGATCTGCATCACGATCCAGAACCCCAGGACCACGATGGCGGGCACGGGCATCACGCGGGTGAGGAAGCCAGCCGGGATCAGCACCAGCACGCGCGCCCGGGGAAACAGCAGGAGATAGGCGCCCAGCACCCCGGAGATCGCCCCGCTGGCCCCGATCATGGGGACCGTCGAGTCCGGAGCCGTGATGGCATGCCCGAAGACGGCCGCGACCCCACACAGCAGATAGAACAGGATGAAGCGCCCGTGGCCCATGACGTCTTCGATGTTGTTGCCGAAGATCCAGAGGTAGAGCATGTTGCCGCCCAGGTGCATGAGGCCCGCATGCAGGAACATCGAGGTCAGGACGGTCAGCGCGGAAGGCACCGCCGGATCGCCCACCACCGTGCCCGGGAGAAACCACTCGGCTGGCACTGCTGCGTATGACAGGATGAAGCGCTCCTCGGCTGGACCCAGCGTGAGCTGGTACAGAAAGACCAGACAGTTCAGGACGATCAGTGAGACCGTCACGACCGGCGTCAGCGTCGTGGGATTCTCGTCCCGCAGCGGAATCATCGGAGATCGAAAAAGGTCGCATATCCATCCCTGTCTGTCAATCGGACTCCTTCGCCGTCATCCCGCGATTCCTTCGCGGCGGACTTCCTGTTAAGATGTCGCCCATGGGGATCAATCCCGCCCATTCGCTCACGCTCATCGTGGGCATGCTCATCGGTCTCCTCCCGCTCGGACTTCTGGATTCGTCCCTCGCCGTGACCAACGACTTCCGTGCCGCCCAGGCCGCCTTCGAGCGGAAGGACTACGACACGGCGGTCCGGCTGCTGAACACCCTGCTGGCGGCCCAGCCGGACCATGCGACGGCGTACGAGCTACGTGCCCTGGCCCATGGGTATCTGGGTCGCCCGGAAGAGGCGCTGGCCGACCACGACCACCTCGTCCAAG
>WNGM01001947.1_pt1 | contig 19996 bp, 19 predicted proteins | sample 5400571 | NCBI WGS metagenome assembly WNGM01 (sample SAMN13153378, study PRJNA577476) | soil metagenome | isolation source: 100 cm soil or saprolite under Garry oak tree replicate 2 | place: USA:California | collected 2016-06-15 | reverse complement strand
ATACGGCGCGATGACGCCGACCCGTCCTACCCCCCTGCGCGCCCTGGCGACCGCGTCCGTCTTGGGGACGAAGCCGAGCGCGTCCACAGCCGCGAGGACCTTGCGCCTCGTCTCCGCGCTGACCCGCGCCGGGGAATTGAGAGCCAGCGACACCGTGGAGATGCTGACGCCGGCCTCTTTGGCGACGTCATAGATGGTCTTCGGACTGGACACGTTACACTCCTCTCCGGGATTGCGGTCCTCGTTCTCTGCGACTGCTTCCAGCTGGTTGAACGACGCAGCATTCTACGACTCGGGATCGCGTGCGAGCACCGTCCGCCCACCATCAACGGGCACGGTCGCGCCGTTGATGAAGCTCGCCTCCTCCGAGAGCAGGTGAACGATGGCAGCAGCGATCTCCTGGGAACGCCCGACCCGACCGATTGGATGCAGCAGGCGCATCTCCTGTTCGATCCGTGCGACGGCCTCGGGCTCCTGCCGACCCAGGAACTCCTTGTAGCGCTCGGTGGCGACCGAGCCTGGCGCAACTGCGTTGACGCGAATACCGCGCGGCCCGTACTCGACAGCCAGCGCGCGAGTCAGTCCTTCAATGGCCGCCTTGGCGGTCACGTACGGTGTGCAGCCGGGAACCGCCTGCCGTGCCTGGTGTGAGGAGACGTTGACGATCGCTCCCTGCGTTCCCGCCGCGAGGAAACGGCGGATCGCGGTCGCGCACCCGACGACGGCAGGGTTGAGGTTCATCGCTACGAGGTCGAGCACCGTGCGTGTAGAGGCCGAGTGGATCGAGGCGTCCCGGAACACAGCGGCGTTGTTGACCCAGCCGGTGAGCGTGCCCGCAGCCTGCGCCAGGTCCGCAGCCCGCTCCGCGACGTCCTCGTCGGAAGCATCACCGACTACAGCGATCACCCGCGGACCAGCGGGATAGTCGCCTACCCAGCTCAGCGCGGCCGGGTCGAGCTCGATCGCGACCACGGTGCCGCCGTCGCCCAGGAGTCGCTCGACCACCGCTCTGCCGATACCACGGCCCCCTCCTGTCACCACATAGGAACGGCTCATGACCGTCCCCGTTTGATGTGTGCTAGCTAGTCTCTCCATGATGTGTGTCCTTTCTGCTGGGAATGTGACCGGCGGTCTCACCGTCATGGCCGAAACGATCCACTTGACTGCTCACGTCGGCCAGTTCTGGCGGCTCCGCCTCCCTCCTCTGGTATGATACATGAGCGCTCACGGTCTGTCAAGTACTTCGATCGAAGCGCTTCGACAAGCTCGTAGCCGTGCAGGCCTATCGGTGCGATTTTGAAATATTCTCTGCACAAGCTACATATCGCACTGCCGTATGGAAACGGTCAAAAAAGAGAGGGTTGGAATAGCGGATGCTACTCCAACCCTCTTATACTCTACAAGGTAGATGGCTCGTGAGTACTCAGTCAGATCCCGGTTTAACTGATGCCGTTCGCCTCAAAGGGCTGCGGAAAGCCAAGCCGCCCGTCGGACCAGGCTACGTAGAGCGTGTCGTTGTAGTAGGGGGCCTGCGAGATGGCCTGCACGTAGTTGTCCGTGTAGTCACCGAAGTTCGGAATGATATCCGAGGAGGTGTCGATCCAGGCCGAAGGCACGTTGGTCACCCGCGTCCTGCTGCCGGGGCCGGTAGTGCGGGGATTGAGATTGAGCACCGCATCCACGTTGGTAGAGTCCGTGTTGGCTGAGTCGCGCTGGTAGTACGAAACGTCGATCAGCCCGGAGGCCTGTGCCTGGCGCAGCGCAGGCAGGAAGTGCAGACCGCCCGTATCGGGATTGATGCGCGTCGGCGTGATCTGCACGCTCGAGAGGCTCACGAGATTGAAGCTCTGGAGCAGAATATCGCCCAGGCCATGGGAGCGCGTGTCATTCCAGACGATCGTGACCGTCCCGTAGGGATCGCTCACGGCGATGCGCGGAAAGTCGCTCGGGGGAAAGCGGTTGTAGCCCGGGATAAACGCCAGGTCGATCGAGACAATATTGACTGACGCTGTGCGTGGTGTGGTCGTACAAGGTGAGGTGGAAGTCAGCGTCAGGCAGCTGAAAGGCACGTACGCAACCCTGTTCTGTACGTGTTCAGTGGTGTTACAGGGGGCCGGTCCCAGGTAGTTGGTGGCCCAGTTGTACTCCCATGCCACGTAGACGGCACCGCTGTGGATGTCCACTGCCGGATACGCGCCCTCGTTCTCACAGGCCTGGCCCGAACGCGCAACGAAGTAAGGTGCGGTCGAGGTGCCGGGGTAGCAGACCGGGTGAGCCGGATTTGCTTTGAGGTTGCACACGGCCAGCTCGACCTGACCCTGGAAATAGGGGCTGGTAGGAAAGAAGCCAAACCTGGTATAGGACATGTACAGGCGTCCCCGCTGCGGATCGATCGAGAAGAACTCTTTATCGAGGAAATCACCTTTGGTGGTGGTAGGGATGATACCGGCAGCGACGATGATTGGCAAACTGCAGCTTAACGTCGCCGATGATCCCGTTCCGCTGGCCTTGCAAGCGTCCATTGCCAGATCGGATTGCCCGGTGATGACGTTGATGTACAGGCTGGCGATATAGAAGTAGGTTGTCCCGCCCGATTGCCAGGTCTCGACGGTCGGATCACCAAAGTAGAAAAACCCAGTTTTGCAGTTGTTGCGCAGTCCACCAAGATCCTTGAAAGTGCTGCCGCCATTTGCTGAGAAGCCAAGCCCGGTCAGCTCTTCTTTGAACATGGGCGAGGGGCAGGGGGCGAAGAAACCGGTCGCGTCGTTCCATGCTTCAACAGCATAGGTGGCGTTGCCGGCGAGGGAAGTTTCCGATTGCCCATAGGCACGAGTCCCATTGGGAGTGATATCCTCCTTTGGATTCGCTGCATCGACGTTCGGGCCGAACGTGTTGCCGCTGACAGTCTTCGCAGAGGAACTGCTGGTCTGCGGACCGAAGCAGTATGTCCTCGCGCCTGCCGATGCTTCGATGCCATGGTCAATTCTGTTACAGAAAGCGTTGTTGCTTGCGCCCGTTCTAGGGCTGGCAGCATGCGACGGCGTTGTTGCATTGCGCAACAAGAAACTCCCCGCGAATGCCGCTACGAGCGTCAGAGCAATGATCAATGAGATGATGCTCTTGCGATTGACAATGTGATTCATTAAAAAATCTCCTCAAATATTTATCCGCTCTTGAGCCAGTCGCTTTTATCAAGAATGACAGTGCACCTGACAGTCGCAACATCATGAAGAGGCTCCAATGGCCCGGCGAGCTGCACTCACGCAAAAGCGCCCTCAGCAGGAGGTCCTTCATAGTTACAAGAATACTCTATAATTTTACACCTGTCAAGGAAAAAACTCGTGAAGATAAATATATACAATGACACAAAAGTGTTTGCTACTTTTGTGGATAGCTTTCCAAATTTGCGAACTATGGACTTGCTGTAAGGTAATGCGCTATAATGGGTTTGACCTCCCTGGACAGCATGTGTGGGTGAGGTGAGACCCTGTTAAGGGGTCAAGCAATTGAGAACAAGGAGGGTACAGAAAAGTGCCCTGGTGTAAGTTTTTCATAGCGAAGATGGCTGCCCCTGGAATTAAACCGGATGATCCGGATTTAAATGAGCATATCATGTATGCTAAATGCATTAAGGGACATGTCCTTAAAAATGGTGATGATTGGGTCCTCTGCGAGAACTTACCGGCACCGGATGCAAGGTGCTGGCAAGAAGGCGGCGACACTCTCTTTTCTCTGGAGGCGCGCAAACGCAGCGAGGCGGTGACCAAAGAAGATGAGATGGAAACGCCAGGCAAAACGGCAGCTCAACGTACCACATCCTGATCTGAGCTTGCATGAGTAAGCAATCGCCGTCCTCACGTATTCCATTTGAGCCCGCACCTGAACTAGTCGTGCGGGTACATTCTTCCTTGTTGCGGTGGTATGCTGCCGAGCAGCGCAACTTACCCTGGCGCTCTACGGATGATGCATATGCCATCCTTGTTTCAGAAATTATGCTCCAGCAGACACAGGTAGAGCGTGTGCTGCCGAAGTACCAGCAATTCCTGGCAGCCTTTCCCACACTGGCCGATCTCGCTGCTGCCTCCACCGCTGAGGTCATCTCGGTATGGGTGCCACTTGGTTATAACCGGCGAGCAGTAAGCCTGCAGTCAATTGCGCGCCAGGTTATGGCTGAATATGAGGGGCGCATACCAGAAAGCATCGATGAGTTGCTCAAACTTAAAGGCGTGGGTCGCTATACGGCCGGAGCTATTGCCTGCTTCGCTTACCACAAGCAGGTAGCCACCGTTGACACAAACATACGTCGTGTACTGCAGCGCATTTTCCTTGGCCTGGAACACTCAGAACCAAAGCTGAATGATGTGCAGGCGCTCGCACTGGCAGAACAGGTACTGCCCGTGGGAGAAGCATACAACTGGAACCAGGCCCTCATGGACCTGGGGGCGACCGTGTGTACCAGCAGTAACCCGCAATGCGTGCGCTGCCCATTACAGGAAAACTGCTGCGCTTTCGCAGAGATGAGCCAGCATAGCCTCTTTCCATCGGGCATGGTACTGCGCCAGTTGCGTAAGGTTGCCGAGAAGGAAGCAAATTACCAGGGTAAAAACCAGGCTCAGCCTTTCACGAGCACAAATCGCTATTTCCGAGGGCGCATCGTGGATTTTTTGCGTACCCTGCCCGCCAGTGAGCGCATTCCCCTGGCAGATTTGGGGCGGCAGATCAAGCCTACTTTTTGCGACGATGATCTGCCCTGGCTGCAAAAAATTGTTGATGGGCTGGTAAAAGATGGGCTGCTTGATTGCGCTGGGAATGGGGTTCGATTACCTTAAGTAACTTGATAGTCTTTCTTCTTGTTGCTTCTATCGTGTATACTGGGGCAGGTATTTTCCTTATTACAGCAGTGAAATTCAAGCTTTTGATAAAGGAGCAGGGCATTGCAACTTAGAAGTTTCGAAAATATTACAACAACTTCGCGGCATATTTTCCTCTCGCCGCATTTTGATGATGTTGTTTTCTCGTGTGGTGGTACGGTGGCTGTGCAGGTAAGTAATGGGCTACACCCGCTGGTGATTACCGTCTTTGGTGGTATACCGCCTCAAGGGTGGGAAACCAGTTCTTATGCTTACCAGGTACAGCGAGAGATGGGAACCACTATTGCTGATTCAGGAGGTTTCGTAGCGAAACGGCGTAGAGAAGACGCGGCTGCGATGGATTATTTGCAAGCTGATTATATGTGGCTCGACTATTTTGACGCCATCTACCGCGGTAATCCGTCGTACTACAAAAGCCGGGATGAGTTGATAGGTGGCGAGGTTCATCCCGGCGACACAAGTATTGAAAGACAACTGGCGCAAGACCTGGTAGCTCTACACTCAAGGCTCCCTGATACTGTCTGGTATGCCCCTCTTAGTATAGGACGGCATGTCGATCACCAGATAGTTGCTTCTGCTGCTGATCACCTGATCCAGCGCGGGGCAAATGTCAAATTCTATGAAGACTTCCCATACGTTTTACAACAAGGAGCATTGGAAGCGCGCATCAAGGATCTAGGGGGAGCGATGGAACCGGCCTATGTCGAAATGTCGGAAATGCTTCCCATACGTCTAGAGGCAGCGGACTTCTATACATCGCAAATACAGGTAAATTTTGGTGACCGGGTCAGGATGCACAGAATTATGGAAGATTACACCCATGGGATTCGTCCCGTACAGACCGTACATTTAGAGCGCTATTGGACCACCCGGTGATTTTAGCACCTGAAAGCAGAAAATCGAGGCAGGTGATTATACGCACCTGCCTCGTTCGTCTCTAAAAGTGTGTTCTTGGATATATGGAAAAGTATCATTTGAAACAACTGCCATAATAAGAATGTGGATATAGGTGGGAATTGGCGAGGAATGTTAGTGGAGGTTTGATGAAGGGGATCGAAGGTTTAACACTGGGACGATATGAACTGAGGCGACGCGTGGCCCAGGGAGGGATGGCGGAGGTCTATCTGGGATATGATCGCCGCGTGCGACGACGGGTAGCTATTAAAGTGCTCTATGGGCGAGACGAATCTTTTGTTCGACGCTTCGAGCGCGAGGCTCTGGCTGTTGGTACCCTCTCTCACGATCACATCCTGCCACTCTACGACTTTGGTGAACAACGGCCCTGGTACTACCTGGTAATGCCCTACATCGAGGGTGGCACGCTGCGCGAATATCTGCTCCAACGTAAACGACTCAGCCTGGAAGAGGCGGCCAGTTTTATCGACCAGGTAGCCTCAGCCTTACAGTATGCCCACGATCACGGAGTTGTCCACCGCGATGTAAAACCTTCTAACATCCTGCTGCGCCCTGATGGCTATGCCTATCTCGTAGATTTTGGGCTGGCAAAAGCTATGATGGGCGCCGAGTCACTTACTACTGATGGAGCCATGGTCGGCACCCCAGAATACATGGCTCCTGAGCAATCCAACGGCTTGAATGACTACCGCAGCGATATCTACTCCCTGGGAGTCATCTTATATCAAATGTTGACCGGGCGCGTACCCTTCACGGCCGAGACACCTGTAGCAATCTCCCTGAAACACATTCAGATCGAGCCTATCCCACCTCGCGCAATCAATAGCGAGATTCCCGAGGGCGTTGAAGAGATTATCCTCAAAGCCATGGCCAAAGACCCCACTGAACGCTACCAGGAAGCTCAAGCCCTATCCGCTGCTTACTGGCAAGCGCTGCAACCCGAACCGATCTGTTCAAATGCCAACGGAGCTGCTCCCAGTTCCACATTAGAAGTGGATAGCAAGCCCAGTAGCGAAAATGCACAAAAAAATGCCGCATCATCCGCCACAATAAAGGTCTTACCTGAAAAGGAACGAGAGCTAATGCAGCGCCACCTCACACCTATGCTTTTTCCTCTGCTTGAGAAATCACAGCCTTCCCAACCTTCCCCGGCTTCCAATCCATCCATCCTGCGTAAGCGACACCGCCCCGGGGCCATAGCCCTATCATGCCTGCTTGCCTTGATGCTACTGATAACACTGGGGCTGGCATGGACTATTCAACCAGCAAGCCCGGGCAACCTGAAACATAGAACGCAATCACTTAATACTCAGCAAGAAGTCACAAATCTGACAGCGACAGCCCAGGCACAACTGCAAGTGCAGGCAACCATGGCAGCGCAGTCACGCGTCCAAGCCACAGCGGGCATCACTTCATCCATTGGTGCAGGTAAAGTACTGTATGGAGATACGCTCACCAATCCTGATGCGGACCCTTCGACCGATACCACTGGGGGCTGGGTTGATGATGGTCTTCAATGTTCATTCAAGGCAGACGGCTATCACGTGCAAACATACTCGCCACACACTGCCGCGTGGTGTTACTCTAACCAGCAGCAATTTTCCGACGTCGTCATTACCGCACAAGCACAATTACTGCGAGGGGAAATCTACGGCCTCGTTTTTCGTCTCAGTCCGGTCAAGCGGGAGTTTTACGTGTTAGAGCTAAACAGCCTGGGTGAATATCGTTTCGTGCGAGCAACCGGCACTGACCCTTCGCAATGGCTAACCCTGATCGATTGGACCCACTCCAACGCCATCCTCAGCGGCTACCGCCACGTCAACACCTTTTTGATCGTGGCCAAAGGGTCACAATTCCGCTTCTACATTAACCAACAACTCATCGTCACGAACTTCTCAGATTCTCTCTACTCCTCGGGGCTGATCGGTTTCCTTGTAGGCGGAGATAGCGCCGGGGGGAGTGAGGCTGTTTTCAGCAATGTGTGGGTTTTCCAGAAGTGAAGATTCTCAGTTTTCCCTGGTACCTGGTTCTGGGCGAAGAAATGCAGCAGGACACGGTGCATGCCACCGCCAGGATAGGCGGCTACACGCAGGCGGTTGAGGGCAATTTTAATGCGGGCATTCTTGAGGGTAGGATCTGCCTGCACGGGACTATTGTCCTCACGGTTTCAAAAGGACGGGTGATCACGAGGTCCTACCAATGAAACAAAATGAAGGCGCTGCTTGTTATCATATTATGGTGAGACCGAGAAGAAATGAGGTTAATTATATATGAGTCTTGATACTACTGAGGCCAACGCTTCGCCTTTGTTTCCGCACAACGGGCATACACCGGTTGCGACACATACAGTTTACCTGGCACTGGGTTCTAATATGGGGGACCGGCGTGGCAATCTCGCGGCCGCATTACAGCAATTGCGGGAGATGATGGAGATCTCTGCTATCTCATCTATCTATGAAACCGAGCCGGTTGGCTATCTTGAGCAGGCACGCTTTTTGAATATGGTGTGCAGTGGCAAGACCGGGCTTTCTGCGCAAGAATTGCTCAGGCGAATCAAAGAGGTTGAGAAGTCTCTCGGTCGCCAGCCAACGTTTCGCAATGGTCCGCGGCCGATCGATATCGATATTCTTTTTTATGATGATCTGCGCATTGCGCAGGATGGTTTGACTATTCCGCATCCGCGCATGGCAGAGCGTGCATTTGTGCTGGTTCCCCTGGCAGAAATTGCAGCAGATAAAGTTGATCCCGCAAGTGGACGTAGTGTGCAGGAGCTGCTGGAGGGTGTTTCGCAAGACGGTGTGCAAAAGCTGGCTGCAAATTTGGGTATCGCACTTGATCGAGATATCCAGAATGGCCATCCCAAAGTACATGTCCGGCTGGGCCGCGCCGGCGTTACCGGTGTCAGGAAAGCACTGTTGATTGGCAACGAGGAGCACCAGCAATGGTTCGATGCGACCTTCGACCTGTATGCCGACCTTGGTCCAACGCAGGCAGGAGTGCATATGTCGCGCTTCAGCGAGGCGCTGGAAGAGGTTATCGAGGATTGTGCGGAGAGCACGTGGCCGCAGATTGAACTGCTGGCCGAACACATGGCGAAAACCATTGTCGAGAAGCAGAAGGTTTCTCGCGCCGAAGTGTCTATTCGCACAGCGTTGCCACTGCAAAAGTGGACACCTGTATCTGGCCGCCGGACACAAGAGGTCTACGGTTTGATAGCGCAGGCTGTGGCTACAAAAGCGGGCTGCCGGCGCATGGTGGGCGTCGAGGTTGAGGGTATGGTTGCCTGCCCATGCGCCCAGGACATGGTACACTCGTTTGCCCGTATGCGTTTGCAGGAAGAGGGCTTTAATGACGAAGCGATTAAGAAGATGCTTAATGTGACCCCGCTGGCAACGCATAACCAGCGTGGACGAGCTACGCTGCTTCTTGGCACAGATCACAGCGTGGAGGCCAGGGATCTCGTTGCGCTCGTGGAAAGCGCAATGAGTTCTGAGAACTATGCACTACTCAAACGACCCGACGAACTGTATATTGTCAACAAGGCTCACGCTAATCCGCGTTTCGTTGAAGACGTAGTTCGTGAGGTTCTGGGGGCGGTTGTTGAGAAGTACGGCGATCTGCCAGACGATGCCTTTGTGTGGGTGCATCAACGCAACGAAGAAACCATTCATAAGTACGATGTGGAGGCTGAAGGTTGGGGTACTTTGGGTGAGTTGCGTTCAGAGATTTTGGAAAATGTAAGTGTCGAACGTCATACTAGTAAAGAGGAGTGGTTGGGGCTGACGGGTTCGGTGAGATAATTTCGACTAAAGGTCGTAGTAATTTTGTAGAAGAGGAAGTTGGGGATACCCCAAACCCCGGCAAGGGGACTGCGTCCCCCCTGCACCCCCTGCTGAAGAGTTATCCTTTCTCTTAACAGGTATTGTTTAGTTATGATATAATGCGGGTACAACGACTTATACGTAGTGCCTTAGGCAAGTAGTGTTATAGGATATAGTACAGGGGTTTATGAACCCAGGGAGAGTTTGTGGAGGGAGTTCTGCTAGATTCAGCTCAGTTAGCGAAGGCTGCAGTAGATACTGCATATGACAAAAAAGCCGCGGATATTATCTTATTGGATATCCGGGATGTAACGACGATTGCTGACTACTTTGTTATCTGTAGTGGTAACAACCCACGCCAGATCCAGGCCATCGCCGAAGCTATTGACGAAGAATTGAGAAAACAAGGAGCCAATTTGTTTCAACGCGAAGGTGTCGCCGAGACAGGGTGGATGCTGCTAGACTTTGGTGACATCGTCGTGCACATCTTTGGGGCCAAAGAACGGGAATACTACCGTCTGGAACGCCTCTGGAGTGAAGCAAAGGCAGTGGTATACCTGCAATAACTCAATTCAATGAAACAAAAGGACAGAAAGACAGAAAAGGTGACGACGATGACATTTTTTCGCAATCGCAATTTTCTCGAGGGTATGGCCCTCGGTGGTATCTGCGGTATCATCATCGGCTCAGTTATTGCTTTTACTCTTGGCGAAAGCGGCCTGATCGCAATGCGCCGCTTCATTGATAATCGCTTCCCACGTAACCGTGGCATAGAATACAAATACCTTTACTGAGTTAAAAAAGAAACTGAATATTAACGCATCACGAGGTAGTAATGTGCGGGTGGCAGCATTTTTTGTAATTCTCCTCTGTAGCATAACCACTCTATCAGTTGCTGCCAGCAGTGGAACCGGCGGGCATGGATGCGCCCCATTAGTTCCGCCAGGAATACCAGGTTCGCCCTCGCCCGCACCGGCCGCCCCAGGCATTATTGTCATTAACGAAGTACTTCTGGTCCCTCATTCTACCTGGAATTGCTCTGCAACTGGCAGTTACTTTTCCACTGCTGACGCCTGGATCGAACTTTACAACACACAAAATCAAGCGTTCAACTGGGACGGTGTGGAGTCTCCCTGGCTTTAGACATGGTGGTAATTTCCCCGAACCATCGAACAGAAATGAGCGTGAAAAATAAGTATGTTCGATGGCCCGGATCAAAAAAGGGTTGACCGGCACGATCGTGTAGCATGGCTTCGTGGGCACAAAAGCGAGAAAAACAGCGGAAGGACAGGGAACATGCTTTGTCCTTCCCATGAACACGAAGGAGGAACAGACACAGATGGCAACAGAACACATTGTGGGCAAAGGTGAGCTGGCCCACCAGATCGCTGCTCGCTCGGGTCTCAGCCTGAAGGACGCCGAGAAGGCGGTGGATGCCTTTACCGAGGTCGTGCGTGAGAATCTGGCGCAAGGCCGAGAGGTGCGCCTCATCGGCTTTGGCTCCTGGAGTCTGCGCCAGATTGGCGCGCGCAAAGTCAAGTCGATCCGCACGGGCAAGGAAGTGTCCTTGCCTGCCCACAAGCGCGTCGGCTTCTCGGTGGGCACGACCCTCTCACAGGCAGCGGAAGCTCCAAAGGGGAAAAGCCAGACCTCAGCCAAGAAACGCTAAGGCTGCACAAGCCTCGACCAGGCCCCCTCACTTGGCCAGTTGGCCGCAGTGAGAGGGCCTCTCAGAGGAGAAACGCATTGGCACCGCCGCGCGTTTCAGCAGAGCCGGTGTAGGGCAGGATGTAGAAACGAAATGAGGTCGAGCGCACGCAGAGCAGTGCAGGGGTTCCTCTGCTGAAGAGTCATTCATACCACAATAGATATTTGTATTCCCTCTCGATCCTTGCAGGATGAGCCTGCCAGCGAGGAAACTGCCACCAGTCCCTCTCACAGCGCGCGCAGGTAAATGGCAGCGCTCGCCGCACGAAGAGGTCTTGGGGGGTACCACAGTGACAGGTGTCATTGATAGTTGGCAAGATGATAGACATCCCCATTCCATTGAAGAGGCTTCCCATTTATCTCATTTTGTGCTTGTTCTTTTAAAGTGGTTGCAATTTTTCCAAAAGAAAACAAACCATTACTCTCCAAAGCAGGGAGAGGTTTTTTATCATCCCCGTCTTGGAATGACTTGCTCGCCAGCAACATAATAGCGCAACGTTCCTTCAGAAATACCGGACTCATGAGCTACTTCCCGTTGCGTCAGCCCGGCGCCTGCGAGTAAGATAAAGAATTAGTGATCTTAGAGGTGGGGAGAAGATTTCTAGGATGATTGCTATGTATTAGGCAGTCCTCAAAAATAAGAACCCACTCATCTTGAAGCTATGATTTCACCTGTAATCCCTCAACCTCTTCAATAGTGATCCTCCTCCCAATTTTTGAACTAATCACATTGAGGACTTGATAGGCGATACGTCTGGTTACTTCAGCAGTGCCATACTCCATCCGGTTCACCGTCGAGAGCGACACTCCTGCTTCAGATGCCAGTGCCTGAACGGTTAACCCTGCTTCTTCCCTTAGTTGCTTAAAGGTTGACACACTCCGCACCCCGCTTTCATGAATGTTCAAAGATGTGTCAATGGTATCTGAAAATTGCTTCCTTGTCAATCATCGCTTCTTTGAGATGTATATGAAATTTCTTTGAAATACCCTTGACAAAACGTTGGCCGATGTTTTATCCTTATATCAAGGACATTTCATTGGAATATCTTTAACAACATGGGTGTGTGGGCGATGACAGGAGGAACGTAACGAGGCTGCCTACGCGTGAAGTTGCTTCACTAGTTGGTTTATCGCCAACGCAGGTTGCAAAAATTGTAAAGCAAGCAGGCAGCAGCATATCCTGTAGTGGAGTCTTGTCGTGCGCAGGGTCATCTCGGTGTGCGACCACCGAGATGACCCATTTGAGAATCGTCGTCACCCTTGAAGCGTCCGTCCGGTCCTCACAGCATAGTATAGATGCTCTGAGGTCGACGGTCAATTCAGAACATGTGTTCCTCAAAGAACACAGAAAGGACCACGACCCTATGGCAAAACATTCTGAAGACCCAACCCCGATCCCCATTCCGATGGAAGACACCATCATCCACACCGATGTCTCTCCTTTTTGTGCCGACCCGACATACCCCTGTCACGAAGATCAGCAGTTGTGGCAATCCCTCGCGCAGCAGGTTCAGGACGGTTTGCTGACTGCTGAGGAAGCGACCACGCTCGTGACGGGCAAGACGCTTTAGGAGGAGGCACGTCATGACCACCATGAACCACCCCCACGAGGCGTCATTTTCCCACGACGCTGCCGCCTCCCTCCCTGTCGCCGATTGGTCTCCCCTCGATGAGATCATCCAGGCGTGGGCTACCTTCGCTCATGCGACTCGCAGTGCGGCAGGCCTGTGCGCGGTCAGCGCTGCCTTTGCCGCACTCGCTGCCGAGAGTGCGGCTCGCCATGTCGCTGTCGAAGCTCGCCTGCGCAACCCAGAATCACGCTTGCTGCCCGACTCTGTGTTGAGTGATATGGGCGAAGCTCGTCTGCGCTGGTTGGAAGCCCTCGGACACCTGAGCCGAGTGCGGCCCGCCCAGGACGAAGAGGCTGCACCCCTCATCGCCCAAGCTGCCGTCCAGGCTGATCACCACGGGTGCCACCTGCAAGCACTGGCGCTGTCCCTGCTGCGTGAGCCGGGTGCCACCGTCGCCCAACCGCTACGGGTGTGGATCGGCACGCTTCCCCTGCCAGATGAGGACGGGGAGACAGAAGAGGAGGCAAGCCAATGATGACCCACTCCCACACCAGTGCGCAGGGGACGCTCGCCCGCCAGTCCTGTGCCCAGGGACAGCAGAAAGGAGCCGAGACATGAAACAGCAGCAGGCCCATCACCGCCTCGCCTCTGCCAGGCTGGCTGGCAGCCTCCCTGCGAGCCAGGAGTTGGACTGGCAGAGTGAGGAGGAAGACGAGGTCGAGATGCAAGACGCCCCCTGTCTGCCAGTGATCCGGCGCACCACCGCCAGTGCCCAAGAACTGGCAGAGCGACGCCGCGCCGCACAAGCACTCTCCACACCTGGCGGGCTCGCCCCTCGTCCGCCGTACAGCGCAGCAGACAGCGGGAGAGGACTCATGCCGCGCAGTGCGACCCGCTGGCGACCCCTGAGCCGGGAATACGATATCCCGCTGGTCGACGACACGGTGCTGCATGTCACCGAACAAGAACTGTTGACGTTGCCCCAGGAGTATCAAGACGCGGCCCAACTCGTGCCAGCCGTCCCGCAGATCGCTCCGCCCAGAAAGAGACGCCAACCCCATCCCAAGCTGTCAACCCAGGAGGACCGTGTGATTTACGCCGGACCGGCACGAGCAGCCGTCCCGCCACAGACCGACGACGCGCCCCAACGAAGAGAGCGCCGTCTCCGCTTCCACTGGCTGTTTTTCGTCGGCCTGGCTCTGTGCATCATGCTCATGGGGTGGATACTGCTGACCACCCTTGCCAATTGGTGGACGATCCAAATCGACGACTGGCGCTATGGCCGCCCGCGCACCTATCAAGTCGATGCTAACGTCGGGCATGGCAGCCGAACAGACCCCAATAGCCACTTTATCGCCGAGAACCTGCGAGGCCGCATTCTGGTCATCGAGGTACCAGGGGACGACCCCAGCCAGATGAAAGTCTACACCGTCAATTACATCTTTTCCGGACAAGACATGAGCCTGTTTCCGGTCACGCTCTCATTCCGGGACGAGAGCGGCGACGGCAAGCTCGACCTGATCGTCAACGTGCAGCAGAGTCACTTTGTCTTTTTGAACGAGAACGTCAAGGGCGTCTGGCAATTTGTGCCCGCCCCCACCCAGGAGCAACCATAGGAAGGAGAACCCGCAATGGCAAAGCATCACAAGAGCCTGGAACAAGAGGTAGAAGCACTCATTACTCAGGAGTTCGCACAACAGGAAGAAGCGCACGAGGAAGACGAAAGCAGCACCGCGCAGCCCGACGCCCAGGCACAGGAGACAGCAGAGGCCGAGCCGAGAGTCATTTCGGTAGACAAATACGACCTGCCCGGCGGAGAGACGCTGCTGCGCCTGCCCGATGGCCGCGCGGTGCTCTTGCCGCCTGGCGCAGCCGATGACCGCCTGGACGAGGGAGCCGTTGAGGGGACGGTGGAGAGCGACGAAGCAGAAGCAGCATTTCCGCCACAACTCGAGCCACTTGAGCCACGCGCAGCAGCGTCCGCCCCTGCTCCCTCGAAAGCCACGCCACCGGTTTCCCCCAAGCAACGAGGCCCGGTGCGCTGGCTGGTGCCGACCGCCTTGCTCCTCCTCGCTGCCCTCGCCCTGCTTGGCGGTGGGCTGCTCGCCCTCTGGCCGCAGTTTGGCCCCTCGGCCACCATCACGCTGGTGCCGAGCATGCAACAGGTGCGTGCCCACACGACGATCACCGTGGTCACCACCACCGCGACACACCTGGGGCAACAGCAGATCCCAGGACGAGAACTGCCCACCTTCACCTTGAGCCAACAGACCACTGTCCCTACCACCGGCACACGCTGGCAGCAGGCGCAGGTGGCACGAGGGCGCATCACCTTCTACAATGCCGCGCCCTCCCCGCAGACCATCGCGGCCGGCACCCTGCTGACCGGAGCTGACGGGGTGCAGGCGGTGACCGAGCAGGACGCCTTCCTTCCGGCAGGCACGCTGGCAACCAATGGGCAGGTCTCGGTGCGGGCGCGAGCGGTCGCCGTTGGACCTGCCGGCAACATTCAGGCGAACGACATCTATGGGGCTTGCTGCCGCGAGAACGTCTTTGCCCAAAACGAGGCCTTCACGGGAGGACAGGACGCCCGCCTGCTGCGCGTGGTGAGCGCCCACGATTGGCAGAGCGCGCTCTCTCCCCTCAAGTCGAGCTTGCAAGCCAGCGTCCAGGCCGCTTTCGTCAGCCAGGTGCAGCCGGCCGAAACCCTGCTTGAGCCGGTGGCCTGTACATCCACCGTCACTGCCAATCACCAGGTCGGAGACGAGGCCAGCCAATTCCAGATGACCCTCGACGAGCAGTGCCACGGCACCGTCTACCAGACGCAGGCGTTGCTGACGCTGGTTTCCCAGGCGGTGACGGCGGCTGCCACCAGACAGATCGGCGGGCAAGGCTACCGCCGTGTAGGTGAGCTGGGAGTCCATATCACGAAGAGCAGCCCAGGGGCGCAGGGCACCCTCACGCTTGCCGTGCAGGTGAGCGGCACGTGGGCGTACCAGCCCACCATGAAGCAGATACGGCACCTCGCTCAAGTGCTTGCAGGCAAGAGCGTCCAACAGGCCAGGACGCTGCTCTTGCAGCAGGCGGGGGTCGCTCAGGTGGAGATGAACGTGGAGAGCGGCACGCTGCCCACTGCTCCAGACCACATTCACCTCATAGTCCTCGAAGCAGGCAGCCAGGAGGCAAACTCATGAAGCAGATCATCACCGCCAAACTGAAGCTCGTGACGACGCCTGAGCAGCACCACTCGCTGAGAGAGACGCAGTTAGCCTATCGGGATGGGCTCAACTACACGAGCTTCTATGCCTTCGAGCATGGGAAACTCTCCAACGCGGAGCGCTTGCAGCAGGGCGTGTATCGCGAGATCCGCGCCCGCTTCAAGCTTCCCTCGCAAATGGCCTGCAACGTCCCGCGCCAGGTCGCAGCTCTCTACAAGGGCTTGTGGACGAAGCTCAAGCAGAACCTTGTCCACCGCAAGGCGGGACACACCAAGAAGCGCTACAAGGGGCTGGACAAGCCGCCCAAATACGTCTCGCCCACGTTGACCTACAACTACGGCTATGATTACAGCTTCAAGAGCGAACAGCAGGTGAGCGTGCTCACCCTCCACGGACGGATTATCCTTCCCTACCAGGGCTATGACCGGCATGTGGCGCTTATCCAACATGGGACAACCATCGGCGCGGCTAAACTCTGGTATGATAAGCCCCACAAGCAGTACTACTTGCTGGTCTCCCTGGAACTGGACATCCCTGAGACAGCCCCTGAAAGACTCCCCAACGTGGTAGGCGTGGATGTCGGCATGCGCTATCTGGCAACCACGGCAACCACGAGCAACCAGAGTCACTTTTACCCAGGAAAGCGAGTCCGGGCGCGGGCTGATCACTATGCCCGGCTGAGGCAACGCTTGCAGAAAAAAGGCACTCGCTCCGCCACGAGACGCAAGATCGCACTGGGCGGGCGAGAGAGACGGTTGAAACGGCAAACCAACCACGCCATCGCGAAAGAGATTGTCCAAGCGCACCCCTACACCTTGATCGGTCTGGAAGAACTCACCGGCATTCGCGAGCGGACAAAGCGGCGCAGGCGACGGCGCAAACGCAACGGGAAGGGCACCGAACCCGTCTCCAAGAAAGCGCGCCGGGCCAATCGCCATGCCTCGCAGTGGGCCTTTGCTGAACTGCACGGCATGGTCGCCTACAAAGCCGCCTTGTCTCGGACCGCGCTTGCCGTCAAGGTGGATGCCGACTATACCAGCCAGAGGTGTCCGCTGTGTGGCTACACGGACAAACGCAACCGCCCACAGAAGGGGCTGCTGTTCATCTGCCAGAACCCGCTGTGTCCTCATCGACAGCGCACAGGGCAGCCATACACCTTGCATGCTGATCTGGTCGGGGCGCGCAACATCGCGATGCGCACGCTTCTTGTCCGGCAGGACTGGATGAGAACGGGGCATTTGTCAGTTGCCCCTGATGTATCGGACCATGAGACCAAAGCGGCACGCCTCAAACGGTTTGCCGAATTGCGGTGGAGTTCGGATGCAAGCTCCCCCCGTTAGGGGTGGGGTAGCTGACTCTCTATGCAGCACATGCTCTCATCGAGAGCGGTCCCAAGATGAGTATACACATAGGAGTGTAAAAAAGGGGTAAGAAGTATGCTACATTCAACCAGCAGATGACAGTGACGGCAACAGAAGCACGGCAGAATTTCTTTCAAGCCCTCAAACTGGTAAAGCAGGGAGAAGAGGTTATCATCCTGCGAGAGAACAAAGACCAGACAAGAACTACATGTACGATAACCAAGGTAGAAGCAGAACAAGCTTGATTGGATACAGACACAAAAACATGCAAAACTACAAGGATGCAAGAGCACAGATTGGCGAAACGTCCTATAGTGGAAGGGCAATCTCTACTATAGAATAGTTGTCGTTGGTGGTCTAGCCTCAATTTGTGAGAAGAGGGGATGCTGCTGCGTCGCACAAGGTTTTTTATCTCGACTAGCTTTTTAGGGCGTACATAACGTACACAACGTAGCTTTTCTTGGGCTTTTAGATACGTCATTGACTGATTATCTCGATTGCAATAGAAACGTAGCAGACGTTCACACCCAACCTGTATTTTCTCAAACAATGGTCAGGACGAAGAATTACTCCAAAGATCGGTTACTTCTGTAGACTAGAACTATGGTGTGTGGAAGAGGAGCGTTAAGATGTACTGCTGTAACGCCGCTGTCATCACTCCAATGAGGATGCTCCCACTCACTCCGAGGACAGTCGAGAAGATCTTCAAGCGCACATGAAACGGCCAGGTTGGGTAAGGCGTATAGAGTGTTTCCTCTAAGGCCTTTTTTTCTTGCACGGCTTTTGCAGCCTCAACCTGATTGGTGTTGAGCAGTGATTGGATCTCCTCCCGCAATTCCTTGATGCGAGCAATATAGGTATCTTCGTCTCTCTCACCTACGCTCACCATTTTGGTATGGAGATCCCACAAGGGGATCATGAAAGCAAGGACGATCACGGGCAACCCATACAGAAGAAAAAAGAGAAGAGGGATACCCACGTTGAGAACCAGGCCTAGAGGCAGGGCGGCTCCCCCGATTCCACGTGTACTAATAAGAAAGAGCAAAATCTGGCCCAAGATGAGTCCAGAGCCGATAAGTACTGGTGAAACTAAGCCAAAACAAAAATTGCCCAGCACTTTGAGACCACCGCACTGATCCGGGTGATAGGGTATAATGCTAAACTCGAATGCTCGTACCAGTTTCCTGACGTACCAACCTGAGATATAGACTGCCCAAGTCACTATGCCGAGACAATACAATCCCCCCAAAATGCCTAAGATAAGGAGCAGATTGCTAATCACAAAAAGAAGCGTTACAAAAATGTTTGGATGGTAGGCAGGGATGATGAATTGTACTATAAAGGCGGTATCAAGGATGCCTACGACTATCATGGGAAAACCGCTGAGGAAGTATCTTTTCGGGCTTGCGAGCGCATCACGATAGTGCTCAAGAAAGCGGAGATAGGATATGTTGGCATCGCTATCGGGGAGAGCAATGCGCTTCTTCTCCATGAGTTCGCGCAGCATTTTCGGAGTACTCAATCGCCAGATATTGAAAAACCATACAATAGAGATAATAACTACCACGGGTGGCAAATCAAGTCCACTCCAGAGAAACACCCCCCCAACTGAACCCCCAACTGGCAGTTGAGAGCTAATGCTTGGAAGGAAGAGAATAGGGAGCAATGCGGCAGGCAAAGAGAGGCCAATCATATAGACATAGATGTACTTAAAAATGTGTTGATCGAAACGTGATGGTAAGACGTCAAACTTCCGGAGTATGCTAGCAATCTGTTCTTTTGTATCCTCTCGCTGTAAGCGTGTTTCTGTTGGGGTTCCATTGTCGGTATGCTCACTCAACGTACTCATGAGAGAAGCCCTCCTCCCGTTTTGCTCCTTCTATGTGAAGTGGAAAATGAAACAGGTATCTTGAGATCATCCTACCACATCCATATACTTTTTGATTTCTGATCTCCATCCTTTTCGGATTTGCTTGAGAACACGAGGGCGTAGCGCGAAGCGACAACCAGTGCGAGGATAGGTGGTTTTTACTGCTTCGATGTTTATATAGCAATGACGTAGAACGAGCGTAAAAATGGCAAAAAGTCGAGATAAATTATCTTCTGCGGAGTCAGGCTCAAGTCAGACTCAACAAGTCTTGAGGCTACTTCACTTCTCCTGATCTGATAGATTACTATCTGGAAGAAGAAAGCCGACCTTCTCAAACTCTTCGTAAAAGTAGTCTAAGAACTTTTGGAATTCGTCCTTCACAACCGTTAAATGAGTCGATGGAGGGACATTGTGCAAGGTATCGTATATTTCTTTCCATAATAACCAAGCTCTATTACCCACTCGCTCAAGTTGTCTAATATAATCATATGTCAAATCAGGAATATCTTCTTTTGCCTGTTCACGATTTTTTTCTTTGAAGACTTTTAGTTTTGGCCTTACCTGACCATAGACATGGAGCGTGTTGTCCTTCAGACCAACAACTACTTCAGCTTCTTTATCTCCCTCTGGTGTCTCGAACGTGGCTTGAAAAAACCATGCTC
>WNGM01001744.1_pt1 | contig 20004 bp, 20 predicted proteins | sample 5400571 | NCBI WGS metagenome assembly WNGM01 (sample SAMN13153378, study PRJNA577476) | soil metagenome | isolation source: 100 cm soil or saprolite under Garry oak tree replicate 2 | place: USA:California | collected 2016-06-15 | reverse complement strand
TTGAGCACCCAGGCCGTGAGCGGCTTGATGAGGTTGGTCTGCTCCGCAGCGGGAATGAAGTCATCGGGTGGCAACAGGCCGTGGCTAGGGTGGCCCCAGCGCACGAGCGCCTCGACCTTCCTTGGGTACCCGTCGGGGACGGAAATGATCGGCTGGTAGTGGAGGACGAGCTCAAACTGGTCGATCGCATAGCGCAATTTGCCGATCAGCGGCGGGCGCCCACCGTTGTCGCCGCCCTCCTGTTCGACCGAATAGACGCTGAAGCCACTTCGGGCGCGCTTGGCCGCATACATGGCGACGTCGGCGCGACGCGTCAGCGCGTCGGCATCTTCGGCATGTTGCGGGAAGACGGCGATCCCGATGCTCATGTTGACGGTGATGGGCTGGTCATCGATCGTGAAGGGCCTGTCGACCGCCTGCAGGATTTTCTCGGCAATCAGCACCGCCCGCGTGACATCGGTCGCGCCCCACGGCACCACGGCAAACTCGTCCCCACCGTAGCGGGCGATGGTATCCGCCTTCCGCAGCACGCCCCGCATCCGCTGGCTGACCTGCTGCAACAGCCGGTCACCCGCCCCGTGGCCGAGGCTGTCGTTCACGCTCTTGAACCCATCGAGGTCCATCAGCAGCACCGCGCACGGCTTCATCTCGCGCTCTCCGGCGCGAATGGTTTCTTCGAGTCGCTCTCGGAGAAACGTGCGGTTTGGCAGGCCCGTCAGCGAATCGTGGAGTGCCCGGTACTGCAGCGCCTCGGTTTCGGCTTTGCGTTCGGAGACGTCACGCAGGCTGCCGACCACCAACCGCTGCGGTCCGAGCCAGCCGACATTGAACTCCATGGGAAACGTGCTGCCGTCTTTTCGGAGGCCGAACGTCTCGTGGCTTCCCATCTCGAAAAGACCTTGCTGGGCCCGCAGGTACGTCCGCAGCCGGGGCTTGACCTCGGGGCGGTAGGGTTCGGCGATCAGGCGGGCGAAGTCCTTGCCAATCACCTCGTCGGCTGCGTGGCCGAAGAGTCGCTCGGCCGCCGGGTTGTACGAGCGGATCACCAGGCGCTCGTCGACCGTGATGATCCCGTCGGCGACGTTGTCGAGGATGGCTCGGATCCGCTCGCCGCTTCGTCGCAAGTCCTCCTCGGCCCGGCGCCGCTCGATGAACTGGCCGATCTGGCTGCCGATGTCGGTCATCACTCGCAGCATGGCCCGGTCGAGCGAGCTGCGGTCATGGCTGTAGAGGGCGATAACGCCGGTCACCTTCCGTCCGTTGGTGACGGCGAAGGCGAACTTGGCGTGCAGATCGGCCCGGCTCGCCGCCCAGGCGCGCGGCGAATCCCCGGCCGCGACATCGTCGATGGACGCGGCGCGGCCCGTCCGCCAGACCCGGCCCAGGAGACCCTCCCCCCGAGCGTAGGTCAGTGCCTGGCTGGCTTCCAGGAACGCATCGAAGTCCTTCGAGGGCCGATGCCAGCCACACTCCCAACGCAGCACATTGGCATCCTTGTCCACCCGCCAGAACTCGCCCGCGGCCCAGCCGAGGGACTCGCAAATGCCGCGGAGTACCTGGGGGGCTGCCTCGGACCACGTCGCCGCGCTGGCCAGTGGCCGCGTCACGGCGAACTGAACTCCTCGAAGGCGCTCGGCCATCCGCCGCTGACTGACGTCGTTGATGAACGCGACAAAGTCGACGCCAGACGCGGAGCGCGACGTCGGGGAAACGGAGACCTCGACCGGAAACTCACGGCCGTCGCGGTGCAGGCCGGCCAGCTCGACGGTGTTGCCGATCAGCCGGCCCTCACCGGTCTCGATGAAGCGGGCCAAACCTCGCTGGTGGGCGTCGCGATAGCGACGAGGAATGATCGTGCCGATCAGGGTCCGCCCCACCGCTTCATCGTGAGACCAGCCGAAGATCTCCTCCGCCTTGCTGTTCCAGCCGGTGATCAATCCAGCCTCATCGGCGCTGATGACGGCGCTTGGTGAAGTGTCGATGATGACCTGAAGCCGTTGCTGTGACGCCTTCAGCTGTTCCATGACGCGCAGCTGGACCTCGGCATCCCGGCGGGCGGCCGTGAAGAGACCGACGGTGCCAACCAGGAGTGCGACGCAGGGCAGCAGCATCAAGCCATGCCCGACGTACCAGAATCCGTCGTAACGAGCCTGCATGAACATGAAGACCATCGTCTCGACACTGACGAAGATCAAGCCGGCGATCACACTCGACTCGATGCGGCGTTCCGCGCCGCGCGCTCGCCGGTAGAAGATGGCGACAAAAGCGAGGACGAGAAATGGCCCGGCCTGAAACAGGGTGTTGAGTCCGGTGAAGCGACCATTGACGATGAGCGGCGGCAGGATGAAAGCGAGCCCCACCGCCACGGCGACGGCCGCCACACTCACCCCGAACGCCAGGGCCAGGGTCCTGAACAGTGACCGCCGCGGCCGAGCCAGCGGACCGGCCCGGTGGAACAGGATCCAGGCGAAGAGCGCGGGCGTGCCAATATGCCCCGCCTGGAAGAGGAACGGTGCGGTCTGATTCGTCACCAGCGTGCCGGCGGATGATCACATCACTGGACGAGAGGAATAGCACGACCGCGAGCGTGACCACCATGGCGCTGTCGAGCACGGGCACGTACCAGGTCAGGGGCAACGTCGCGTCCGGCAAGAGCGTCCCGAGGACGAAGACGTGCATGATGACGGCCGCCGCCAGCAAGGCGAGCAGCCCACGGCTGCCGATCCGCTTCAGGCGCCCGACGGCGCGGCCGCTGGGCACCGCCAGGACGGGCGGAATCGACATACGCGCAATATGCGTGGCGCGCCCCGAAAGAAAGGTTAAGGACCTGTCACAAGTCGTTACAAACTCAGTAGATTCACGCTGTAGCCTTCACTGACAGTCCAGCCAACTCAGAAAGTACCCCCAGCCATCCCCAGTTCCCTCGCGGTTTGAGCGTAAACGAGCGTGGCCGTTAGCGTGCGGTCGACACTCGACCCTAACGCTTCCGGAAGATGCGGAAGGCTTCTTCCACCAGCTCTCCCATGTTTGCAGAGGCAAGCCCACCGGAGTGGCCGACCCGCGTCAAGGCATCAAGCAAAGCCCGCCTTAGGTCTTCCGCGTGACCCGGCTCCGCCTCCATTTCAACGACGCGTACCGGCGTCAGCGCGACGGATTCGAGCCCTAAGAACTTGTGACGTCCTGTAGGCTGCTCCACTTCTAGTGCCAGAAGCCGTCCTTCGCTGTCGAACGCCTGTGAATACTCGCCGTCTTCAACGTCCACGGACTCCACGTGGCCTTCCGCCTGTGCGGGAGAGGCGAACGCCAAAACGTCACCTGATGAGTCGAATATGAAGATGGGCGGCTTCATGCTAAGACAACGGGCAAGACCTACCCGAACCGTCGCACGGCAGCCTGAACATCTGCGCGGTCAGGCTGGAGTGATCACCATGTCGTTACCGACGTAGCCGTGCCTGGCACCGCATCGCTTGCACGTCCGAGCTGTGCTCCAAGATCCGCAGGGCCGCCTCTCCGGCCCGCGCGCGAATCTTGAGGTGCTGGAGGATGAACCCGCGCAGGGAGTTTCCTATGCTCCGCGGGTGGACGGCTTCGTAATCATGGATTCCGATGGCACCGAGCTCTACAAAGTGAATCCGACGGCGAAGAGCATTGAGCCGGTATCGCTCAATCTGCTTCCCGTGACCATCTCGCGTGATCTCATCCGGGTGGGCACCAACACCTTTCAGGGCAACATGGTAAGTGGCTTTGGCGTCGGGATTTCAGTCACCGACGGAGGCATCGGCCTCGGTGGCCCGTTGCCTCCAGGACTGGCGGCTCTACAGGTCTGATCTTCGCCGGAAGGCTATCGGGTTGGTCCGGTGCAGATTCCGTCTGGCCGGGTCGTGACCTCGCCGCCGTTGCTGATGACGAGCTCAGCACCGCAATCCCGGCAGCGACCGAAGGCTCTACGGTCATCAACGGCGCTGCCTTCCATGTGATGCCCGCGCCCGTTCGCGGAACGGGCTTCCGTCGCATAGGTGGTCTGCGTGCTTGTCTTCGCCATCAAGCTACAACCTCCACCTGATCCAGTCGATACGTGCGGAAGCGGTCGGGTTCCCCTACGGGCGTGGGCATCAGCAAGGTCACCGTCGGCGCGTTAGCACTCCCATCGTTGAGGGATTTGATGAACAGGTTCTCGTAGGGCTTGCCCTCGATTCTGGCTTTGAACGGACCTTGCGTCTGGGTCAGGAGGGTGAACGCCTGCTGCCTATCCAAAACTGTTGACCTCCTGCCGAGATGTTGACGCCATGCTCCCATTGAACACCCGGTTTGCGACAGCTGCGTGTCGGACCTGCAGGCTTTCGGAGCCTTCCCGGAATGAGCGCGAAATGAGCGCGAAATGAGCGTAGAGCGGGCGATTTCGTATAGGAGTAAGAGTCGTTACAAATTCTTATAGCGTGCACTAAGCGTCATATGCTCGCTTTCATGGCGACATCCTTGAGCAGGGCGAGAAAGGCCGCTTCCTCGAGAATGGTGATCTTGAGGCGCTGGGCCTTCTCGAGCTTCGAGCCGGGATCCGTGCCCACCACGAGGTAGTCGGTCTTCTTCGAAACACCGGAGCCGATCGCACCGCCGAGCGCCTTGATCCGTCCCTCAGCTTCGCCCCGGCTCAGCGAGCTCAACGTGCCGGTGAGGACGAAGGTTTTGCCGCTCAACGGCCCCTCGCGTCGCTCGGGTTGCTTGATCTCGATTCCGGCCGCGAGCAGACGCTCGATGAGGCGGCGGGACTCTGGCCGCTGGAAATACTCGTGGACGTCCTCCGCCACGGTTGGACCCACGCCGCCGATGGCCCGGAGGTCGTCCACGCCGGCCGTTTGCAAGCGATCGATCGTTCCGAAGTGATCGGCCAGCAGGCCGGCCATCGTCCAGCCGACGTGGTTGATGGCGAGCGCAGAAAGAAACCGAAGGAATGTCGTCGACTTGCTGGCGGCGATTCGGTCGAGCAGGTTTTGCGCCGATTTGTCAGCAAAGCCGTCCAGGGTCAGTAGTTGTTCCTTTGTCAGGTGATAGAGGTCCGCCGGGTCCTTGACCAGCTTGCGGTCGATCAGCTGCTGTAGCGTGGCGTACCCCAGGCCCTCGATGTCGAGCGAGCCGACGAAGTGTCGAAAATGTTCGAGCACCTGGGCCGGACAGGTTGGGTTGATGCAGCGGGTTGCGGCTTCGCCCGGCTCCCGTACCAACTCCGTCCCACACTCGGGACATTTCTTGGGCATGTGCCACGGCCGGCTCGATGGCGAGCGCTTCTCGGTCAGCACGCGGACAACCTCGGGGATGACGTCGCCGGCGCGCTGGATGATGACGTGGTCGCCGGGCCGCACGTCTTTCCGCGCGACCTCGTCCTCGTTGTGCAGGGTCGCCCGGCTGACCGTCGTCCCCCCAATCTGCACCGGCGTGAGCCAGGCGACCGGGGTGATGGCCCCGGTCCGCCCAACGTAGACCTTGATGTCGTCCACGACCGTCTCGGCCTGTTCCGGCGGGAACTTGAAGGCGAGGGCCCAGCGCGGGCTGCGGGAAACGAAGCCGAGCTCCGCCTGCTGCCCGAGGTCGTTGACCTTGATGACGATGCCGTCGATTCCGTAGTCGAGCTCGTGGCGTTTCTCCTGCCACTCGTCGAGGAAGCCGATGACGGCATCGATGTCGGGATGCGTGCGACGGTTCGTGTTGACGTGAAAGCCCATCTCGGCGAGCCGGTTGAGGATCTGCTCCTGGCTCCTGGCTCCGCCGGGTGGATCGAGGGCATAAATGAACGTATCGAGCCGACGGCGGGCCGTGATGCGGGGATCGAGCTGCCGGACCGCACCGGCGGCCGCGTTGCGCGGATTGGCGAAGAGCGGCTTGCCTTCCGCGGCCAGCTCGGCGTTGAGGCGCTGAAAGCTGCGCTTCGGCATGTAGACCTCACCGCGGACTTCGAAGGCCCGCGGAAACTCCGGTGGAACGATCACCGATAGCGGGACGCTGGAAATCGTCTTGACGTTCGGCGTCACGTCTTCACCGACGTAGCCGTCGCCGCGGGTCGCGCCGATCTTGTAGCGGCCGTCCTCGTAGAGCAGGCTCATCGCGAGGCCGTCGATCTTCAGCTCGGTCACGTACTCGACCTTGACGTCGCCGAGCGCCCGCCGAACGCGCCTGTCGAACTCGCGCACCTCATCGCGGTCGAAGGCATTGCCGAGGCTCAGCATCGGCGTCCGGTGGGTCACCTTCGCAAAGGCGTCGGACGGCGGCCCTCCAACTCGCTGGCTCGGCGAGTCGGGCGTGATCAACTCGGGATACTGCGTCTCCAGGTCGACGAGCTCGCGGAACAGCGCGTCGTACTCGGCGTCGGTGATCTCCGGCTGGTCGAGCTCGTAGTACTGCCGATTCGCACGGTCGATCTCCGTGCGCAGCTCGAGAACGCGAGCCTGCGCCTCTTCCGGGCCCGCCGGCCCACGCGAGCCGCGCGGAACGTGCGATGCGAGCGTTTGAGGCGTTTGCGGCTGCTTGCTCACACCTTGACGATCGGTGCGAGGCTGACCGCGAGGATCTTCATGCCGACCCGATCGAATTTCACGATGATCTCCTCGTCGGTTCGGGTCATCGTGCTCTTCAGCACGCTACCGCGGCCCCAGGACCGGTGCTCGACCTGATCACCCGGCTGGTAACGCTGAACCAGCTCGACCGGAACCCCGGGACGTGCCGCCTCCACCACTCGCGCCGGCGCCATGCCGGCATCGGGAACGCCCTGCGGGATTCCCGCCGATCCGTCGATGAGAGCCGGGGGGATGTCCTTGAGAAAGCGCGACGGCAGGTTCAGGTTCGCGCTCCCCCAGAGGTGCCGCCGAAACGCATGAAAGAGGTAGAGCCGGTCCTTGGCGCGGGTCATGCCGACATACGCCAGCCGTCGCTCCTCCTCCAGGCCGGAAGGTGAGTCCAGGCTGCGACTGTGTGGAAACAGCCCTTCCTCCATGCCGAGCATGAAGACAACCGGGAACTCCAGGCCCTTGACCATGTGCAACGTGATCAGCGTCATGCCCTGGGCGCGATCGTCCATGGTGTCGACGTCGCTCATCAGCGCGACATCCTCGAGGAAAGCCTGGAGGCCCTCGCCGGGCGGCAGCCCGTCGTACTCGGAGGCGAGGCCCCGCAGTTCCAGCACATTGGCCCAGCGCTCGTCGCCCTCTGATCCCGTGTCTTTGACGTAGCGCTCGTAGGCGCTGCGCAACAGCAGGAGGTCGATGATCTCGACCAGCCGGCGCTCCTCGGTGGCGGCCCGAACCTCCAGGATGAGATCACGAAAGTCGGCCAGGGCGCCTCGGGCGGCCGCGCTCAACTCGCTGATCTCGTCCAGCCGCGCGAGCGAATCCCAGGGCGAGAGGCCGTGCGCGTCGGCCCAGTAGCCGAGTTGCGCCAGCGATTTCTCACCAAGCTTGCGGCGCGGGACGTTGATGACGCGCGAAAAGCTGAGGGTGTCCTGCGGATTGGCGACGAGGCGCAGGTAGGCGAGGACGTCCTTGACTTCGCGGCGTTCGTAGAAACGCAGCCCGCCGATCAGGCGGTACGGCACACCTCGCCGCAGCAGGACTTCTTCCAGTGCACGTGATTGCGCGTTAGTGCGGTAGAGGACGGCGATGTCGCCCAGGCGGTAATCGCCCTCGGCCACCAACCGCAGCGCCTCCCGAGCGACCGCCTGTGCCTCCTCCTGCTCGTCGTAGGTCTGCGCCACGACGACCTTGGGGCCGCCCGGCCGATCGGTCCACAGGCGCTTGTCGGCCCGGTTCGGATTGGCCTTGATCACGTGGTACGCCGCGTCGAGAATCACCTGGGTCGACCGGTAATTCTGTTCGAGCTTCACGATCTGCGCATCCGGATAGTCCTTCTCGAAGGACAGGATGTTTCGCACATCGGCGCCTCGGAACTGGTAGATCGACTGGTCATCGTCCCCCACAACGGCGAGGTTTCGGTGCTTGCTGGCCAGGTGGCGCACCATCAGGTACTGCGCCCGGTTGGTGTCCTGATACTCATCGACCATGATGTACTTGAAGCGTTTCTGGTATTTCTCGAGCACCTCCGGGTGGCGATCGAACAACCAGACCGTGCGCATCAGGAGATCGTCGAAGTCGAGCGCATTGTTCTGCTCGAGGAAGGCGTCGTAACGAAGCCGGATGCGAGCCGCCAGTTCCTCGTTGTGGGTGCCGGCCGCCTTCAGCTGGTCTTCACCATTGATGACTTCGTCTTTGGCGCGTGAGATCAGCGCGACCATCCCGCCCGGCGGGTATCGCTTCTCATCGAGGCGCAGCTCGTTCATGACACGCTTGACCACGGACAGCCGATCCGCCTCGTCGTAGATGACGAAATGGCGGTCGATTCCATCGGCGCTCCCATCACGCCGCAGAATGCGAACCCCAATGGCATGAAACGTCCCCATCCAGATCGCGCCCGCGGCCAGGTTCAGGAGATTCTCCACCCGGCTGCGCATTTCGCGCGCGGCCTTATTGGTAAAGGTGACAGCGAGGATCTCGCCCGGCTCGGCGCGACCCTGCTGGATCAGCCAGGCGATGCGGTGCGTGAGCACGCGCGTCTTGCCACTGCCGGCGCCGGCAAAGATCAGCAATGGCCCATCGTCCGCGGTCACCGCCGCCCGCTGCGGAGGGTTCAGTCCGGCTAAGAGGTCGATCGCCCGCTCCGCGGCAGGCGAGGAAGACAGAGTCAATACCCCGCAAGTTTACCCGCGAGCCAGCGCGGTCATCTCTTCTGTGGAGTTGTGACTAGTGCCGGCGGCCCCGCCCGCGCATCCGACCCGCGGCCATGTCATCCATCTCGTCGTCCTCGTCGCTCCGTTTTTGCCGTGAGGCTTTGAACGACTCCGAGAAGGCGCCGATGAATTGATCACGCAGTTCCATCGTCGACACCTCGAACGCGTCCTTCAACGTCCAGTGATCGTCCGGCGAGTACTTCCGCTCGCAGGCCCACAACAGGAACGTGATCAGTTGCACCTTGATCGCCGCGGCAAGCTTCGACTGGCGCTTCGATTTCGTGCCCTTCTCCTTGCCCTTGCCCTTGCCTGTGGGGCCCGCGGCGGCCGGGGGTGGCGCAACGGCGCCGTCACCGGTGCGAACGCCCCACGCGGGAGCGGTCGGGGCTGGACGGCCGGGGGGCGCCTGGGCGACGAGGCTCGCCCGCAATGCCGCGAGGTCGTCCTTCGGGGCCGCCTTGGGAGGCTCCGGCACGGATGGCGCCTGCATGGGCACGGCCGCGGGCGGCTGGTACGCGGGGATCGCCTGTCGTTTCTTGGGAATCGCCATGGGCGGCACGGAAAAGCTCGGTAGCGGCCGGGCCGGCGGCGCGGCAGCGGGCGGCATCATTTGCGGCGGCATGGCCTGTGGCGGCATGCCCTGTTGGGGCATCGGCGGCTGCGGCGGATAGGCCGGAAAGCCGGGCTGAGGCTGCCCGGGGTACGCCTGAGGCGGGTAGGGCTGCCCCTGGGGTTGCGCGCCCGGGTATGGCGCGCCCTGCTGATAGGGGGCGGCGGGATAGCCGGGTTGCGGCGGGTAGCCAGCACCCCATCCCGGCGCGGGGGGCATGCCGGGCTGACCTGGCGGTGGCATGCCGGGCTGGCCTGCCGGAGGCCAGCCCTGCGGGGCTCCCTGCGGAGGCGCATACTGGCCCGGCGGCGGCCCCGGTTGCCACGCCGGCGCCTGGCCGGGGACCGGCGGCGAATATGGTCGCTGGACGGGGGCGATCGGCCGCTGCTGATCCGGAGGGATATAGGGAGCCGAGGGGCCCTGGAGCACGGCCTGACTGCGTCGCAAGAGGTCCAGGAGCCGGGCTTTGTCGATGTACAGGTTGCCGGCGAGGCTCGGGTTGACGCCAGGAGTGAACATGAACTGGCCGCTCTGGAATTCCCAGAGGAGATCGAAGGCCTGGCGCGCCCCGCGGACACGGCCGCCGGCGGCGTGCGTCAGGGCACCGCCCTGAAAGGCGTAGACCCACTCACCGCGCGGCTCTCTCAGCTCGAGCACGCCAGATTGGCCATTGTTGACAACCTGGTCGAGCAGCCCAAGGAGCCCGACACGATCGATGGGGTTATAGGCCGGCGCCTTGGCGGCCTTGGCGGCCTGGGCGTCCGGCTGCCCTTTGCCCTTGGCGAAGAGCTTCACACCGCTGTAACCGGCGAGGGGACAAAGTCCTTGCCCGTGTAAAACCTCCGCTACAACGTGTTACCGGCCAGCAGCAGTGCTCTAACCTCGTCGTCGGTAACCTGTGGCCATTCCTCGAAGAAGTTCCCGACCGCGTAGAACGGCTCCGGAGTGGCGAGGCAGACGAATTCATCGACCTGCGGCCTGAGCCAGCCGGCCGTGTCGGGTGGCGCCACCGGGACCGCCAGCACCACACGTTGGGCACCACGCCGGCGCACCGTCTGGATACCCGCCTGTGCGGTGTACCCGGTGGCGACGCCGTCGTCGGTGAGGATCACGGTTCGATCCTCGAGCGCCGGCATCGCTCCCGCGCCCAGCGCCACCAGCCAGGCCCGTAGCTCCTCACGCTGCCGCGCCGCCGCGTGCATGATGTCGTCCTCGGTCAGGCCGAGGTGCTGGCTGAGCCGGCGATCGAAGACGAGGACCGCATCATCGTCGACGGCGCCGATCGCGAGCTCGGGATTGCCCGGAGCGCCGAGCTTGCGCACGGGGCAGATCCCCAGCGGCAGGTGCAGGTCGACGGCGATCGCCTTCGCCACGACGACGCCGCCGCGCGGGATCCCCAGGACGACCGTTCGGTCGTGGTCGCGGTAGCGCTGCAGCACGGCCGCGAGGCGCTCGCCGGCATCGATGCGGTCGCGGAAAATCACCGAACTACAATAGGTCGATGTCGACGGCCGCGACCAACATGCCCGGCGTCGGGGACCTGGCGCCCGATTTCACCCTTCCGGGGACGCCCGACGGGGATCCCGTTTCCCTCTCCTCGTTCAAAGGCAGCAAGCACGTCTTGCTCGCCTTTTACGTGTTCGACTTCAGCCCCGGCTGAACGAATGAGCTTACCTCCTTGCGAGGTGATCACCAGCAGTTCGTGAAGGCGGAGACCCAGGTGCTGGGACTGAGCGTCGATCACATCTGGGCCCACAAAGCGTACGCCAAGAGCCTGGGCGATCTCCCCTTCCCGATACTCGCCGACTGGGACAAGTCCGTCGCCCGCCGCTACGGCGTGCTCAACGAAGAGCGAGGCGTCGCCCAGCGGTCGCTGTTTCTGGTCGATTATCGGGGCTACATCCGCTGGCGCAACCCTCACTACGACTGGCGCAGCCAGGAACAGTACGCGCAGGTAACCGAGGCCATGCTCGCCCTGCCAATGATCCCGCGGGCCAAGCAAGCAGCCCCCCAGCCCGACCCTCCGCAGAAATAGAAAAGGCCAGCCCGAAGGCTGGCCGTTCATGGTTGAGGGGTCTAGCTCTTGCCGTTGGCGACGACGGCCAGGATGTCCTTCTCGGACAGGATCAGGTACTCGGTCTCGTCGAGCTTGATCTCGCTGCCGGCGTACTTGGCGTAGACCACGCGGTCGCCGACTTTGACATCGAGCGGCTCGCGCTTGCCGGTCGTCTCGATGAAGCGGCCGTTACCGACAGCCTCGACCAGGCCTTCCTGCGGCTTCTCCTTGGCGGTGTCGGGCAGGACGATCCCACTCTTGGTCTTCTCCTCACGCTCGACGGGCTTGATCACGACTCGGTCGCCCAATGGACGTAGCTTCATAAAACCCTCCTTAGGTGGTGACAGTACATTAGCACTCAGTAAGCCCGAGTGCTAATGATAACGGATGGAGCCGGGTCTTTCAAGACGTAGGGTCTGTGAAGCGCTTGTCAGGACGCCCCGGGGGGCGTACCCTCGCATCACGATTTACGGGAGGGAGAAACTCATGAAGAGGCTAGTTCGGCTGCTCGTCGTGCTCCTACCGCTCGCCGTGCTGGCAGGCACTGTTCCGGCTTCGGCCAATGATGAGGCCGCATACCTCGCCCTCGGCGATTCCGTCGCGTTCGGCTACAACCCACTCGTCTTTAACAGCAATCCGACCGACACCGATGCCTACATCGGTTATCCAGAAGTCCTCAGCAAACACGTGGTGAACGCGTCGTGCTCTGGAGAGACCAGCGGCAGCCTCATCGTCGGCCCGCCCGACAATGGGTGTGCAGGTTTCAGGTCTGTGGCCCCACTGCACGTCGGCTACACGGGGACCCAACTGGGCTTCGCGGTCGCGTACATCCGCGCCCACCCAGACACGCAGCTGGTAACCATCGATATCGGGGCCAACGATTTGTTTGTCCTGCTCCGGACCTGCGCAGGATCCAGCAGCTGTTTCGCGGCAGGATTCCCCGTCATGCTGTCCAGGCTCGGGAGCAACCTGGTGACCATCTACGGATCGCTCCGCGCCGCCGGCTTCAGGGGCCACCTCGTTGCCCTGACCTACTACGTCACTGACTACAACGATCAGAACGCGGTTGCGGCTCTGGGGGCGATCAACCAGGTCGTCGCGGCCGTGACGACGGCGTTCGGAGGACGAGTCGCGAATGGATTCGCCGCATTCCAACGCGAGGCGATGGAAGCCGGCGGCGACAGCTGCAAGGCCGGCCTGCTGATCCGGCTGCCAACCGGCGGCTGCGACATCCACCCATCTCGGTTGGGGCGAAAGCTCCTCGCCCGCGCCGTCGAGGCCGTCAACTAGCAAACTAGGCGAATCCGAGGCTCGGGTCTGCGTCGAATGGCGCCGGATCCGGGCCTCGCCGGTCCCACTCGATCAAGGCGGCGGCGCCGATCATGGCGGCGTTGTCGGTGCAGAGCTCGGGAGCAGGGATGACGAGATGCGCCGCCTTGCCCAGGCGCGAGCGAGCGGCCTCACGCAGGCGGCGATTGCGCGCGACGCCGCCGCCGAGCACGATGGTCGGCGCGGGGTCGGCGGCCTGGGCCGCCTCGACCCGCTGCAGGAGGGCGTCGACGATCGCTTCCTGGTAGCTGGCGGCGAGGTCGGCGCGCGCCTGGTCGGAGATCGAGCGGCGTTTGCGGACCTCGTAGAGCAACGCTGTCTTGACGCCGCTGAAGCTGAAGTCGAGGCCCGGGGCACGGGGTCGCGGAAAGCGGACCGCCCGCGGATCGCCCGTCGCCGCCAGCGCGTCGATTGCTGGGCCGCCGGGGAACGGCAGACCGAGAATGCGCGCCCCCTTGTCGAAGGCCTCCCCCGCCGCGTCGTCGACCGTCCGGCCGATCACCGCGATGTCGCCGTCGTCCTGCCATCGGACCAGGTCGCTGTGACCCCCGGACACGACCAGCCCGAGGACCGGCGGGTGGAGGTCCGGCTCCTCGAGCAGCCCGGCGAAGACATGGGCGGCGAGGTGGCTGACGCCGATCACCGGTAGCTTGCGCGCCCAGGCGATCGCCTGCCCCAGGTTGACGCCGACCAGGAGGCAGCCGACCAGGCCTGGCCCCCTGGTCACGGCGACGCCATCGACCTGCTCCCAGCGGGTGCCCGCGTTCTCCATCGCGCGCTCGATCACCGGCACCAGCGTCTGGAGGTGCGCGCGCGCGGCAATCTCCGGCACCACCCCGCCGTAGGGGGCGTGCAGCGCGTCCTGGGAACGAATGACGTTCGAGAGCAGGCGCGGGCCGCTGGCGATGACCGCGGCGGCGGTCTCATCACAGGAGGTCTCGATCGCCAGGACGCGCCGGTTGGGCTGGGCTACTGCGGTGTGCTGCTGTCGAGCCCTTCGATCTCGAGCGTTTGCAGGATCTCGTTGAAGCGCTTCTTGAAGCCGGGCGCCTGGATCGAGTCCGACCACATCACGATCGCATCCTCGTTGTTGTCGGTGTAATAGCCACGGCGGCGACCGATGACCTTGAAGCCGAACTTCTCATAGAGGCGGACGGCGACGTCGTTAGACGGGCGCACCTCGAGCGTCAGCCAGCGCGAGCCCAGTTGATAGGCCCGCTGGATCAAGGCCGCCATGAGAGCGTGCCCGTAACCCTTGCCCTGCTGGTTCGCGCGCACGCCGACGGTGGTGATATGCGCCTCGTCGCTCATCTTCCACAGGCCGGCGTAGCCGACGATCTCCTCGTCCCGGCGCAGCACAAGATAGTACGCGGAGCGATTGTGATGGAGCTCCCGGTAGTAGGCATTGCGCGGCCAGGGTGTCGGAAAGATCTGCCGCTCGATCGCCTGCACCTCGGGGATGTCTTCCTCGCGCATGGCGTCGACGAGCGTTCGGGACTTCAACTGCATCATGGGGTCTTCCTTCTCCGCTCCTCCGCGGCCGCGGGCTGAACGTAGAGCGCCTGCACTTCATCATATCGCAGCGGTTTTTGCGAATCGAAGGTCAAGATGGCGGAGTCGAGCAGCGCCGCGCTCAAGGGCCGCCGTTCGCCGGCGGGCAGCTCGAGGTGAGCCAGCCCGGGGACCCAGGTGGCCAGGCTGCCGGCGGGCTCGACGATGACCCGGGCCGCGGCAGGCAGCCACCCAGCAAGCTCATCCACGGGGAGGCGGCGGGCCGGCTCGCCTTCGCGCCAGGCATAGACTTCGCGACGGCCCGCGTCGCGCAGCGCCACGCTCGCCGGATCACCGGTGGCGCGTCGGGCGAGGATCGCCAGGCTGTCGGCGACATACAGCGGGATATGGCGCGCGTAGGCCAGCCCGGCCGCCAGCGACAGCCCGACCCGAAGACCCGTGAAGGACCCGGGGCCGCGCGCGGCCACGACGCCCTCCAGGTCGTCGGGCTTGCCGCCGGCCCGTTTCACGACCGCGTCCAGTCGGACCAGCACTGGCGGATCCGCTCGATCCCTGACCCAGTCGTCGGCGGCGAGCTGACGGCGCCCATCGAGGACGACGAGCGCCTGGTCGACCCCGGACGTGTCAATCGCCAGGCGCATGAAACACCGCCCGGATCCGGTCCGGCCCGCGGAGGAGTGTCAGACGGCGCCGCGTCGGCGCCTTGCTCGTCAACCCGATTCGGATCGTCGCCCAGTCCTCGAGGACACCGGCGCGGTCCGGCCACTCGATGACGGTGACCGCGTCGGGCGACGGTTCGTCCAGGCCGGTGTCGACCCAGGCCATGCCATCCAGACGATAGAGGTCGTAGTGCTCGATCGGGACACGGCCCTGGTAGTGGTGGTGCAAAACAAAGGTCGGGCTATGCACGCCGCTCGTGACGCCCAAGGCCTCCGCGATGCCCTTCACCAGCTCCGTCTTTCCCGTGCCGAGGTCACCTTCGAGCGCGATGACGTCACCGGGCTCGAGGACCTGTGCCAGGCGGCGGCCGAGCTCGCGGGTCTCACCGACCGACGTCGTCTCAACGAAAGTGTTCATAGCCGGCGCCTTCGAGCCTCTCCACTCGCGAGCCATTGCGGAGCCGAATCCCGGGCCGAGCGTCGATCTCGCCCACCACAGTCAATGGGAGGTCGATGCGCTCGAGGACGCGCCTGGCCGCGGCGATGCGCGCGGCCGGCGCCGCGCAGACCAGCTCGAAGTCCTCGGAGTCCTTGACCGCCAGCGCCCATTCCGCCCGGTGCAGGCCTCGCGCCAGTGGGAGTCGCTCGATATCGATCGTCGCTCCAAGGCGCGTGCCGTCGAGTAACCGCTCGACCTCGCGGTAAAGACCATCGCTGATGTCGCCGCCGACCCTGATGCCGGCGTCGACCAGCACGCGCCCGGCGATCACGCGTGGTGTCGGATCCAGCTGGGCGGACACCCAGCGGCGTTCTCTCGCCGTTGAGGGCCGGCGCCCTGATTCGAGCAGTCGCAGTCCGGCCGCGGCGCCACCGAGCGAGCCGGTCACGCCGAGGAGCCAGCCGGCGCGTGCCCCGTCGCGCCGCAGCATCGACCGCGCCGAGCTGAGCCGACCGACCAGGGTGGCCGTCAGCGTGAGCAGCCCCAGCGTCCCGCTGACGTCTCCGCCGGCGATCGCGCAGCTGAAGCGCCGCGCCTGTTGCGCGATGCCCCGGTAGAGGCGGCGCGCATCGGCAACCGGAAGCGTCCCGCGCAAGGTGAGCGAGACGAGCGCGTAGCGTGGCTCCGCACCCATCGCGGCCAGGTCGCTGAGGTTGATGGAGATCAGCCGACGGCCGAGTGTCGCAAAATCGAAGCCCGGCCACTCCAGACGAAAATCGATCTCCTCGACCATGGTATCGGTAGTCGCCGCCACGAATGTATCGCCGCGCCAGACCGCGGCATCGTCCCTTGGCGCGGCAACCAGCAGGGCTCGCGACGGCGGATCGACGTAACGACCGATCGACCGCAGGAAGCCGCGCTCGCCCAGGTCCGCAAGCGTCCGCGGCCGGCGCGCGATGCGATGGGCTATACGGGGAGACCCTCGACCGGGCTGCTGGCGACGGCCTTCAGGCCGATGTGCGCCCGGCCCGCCTTGAATGCCCGGCGCCCGGCGACGACCGCTTCGGCGAAGGCCCTCGCCATCTCGGGCGGATTCTGTGCCCGCGCGATCGCGGTGTTGACGAGCACCGCGGCGGCGCCAACCTCGAGGCATCGCGCCGCCTCGGAGGGAACGCCCAGACCCGCGTCGACGATGACCGGCACCTTGACCTTGCTGACGATCAGCTCCAGGTTCAAAAGATTTTGCAGCCCGAGCGTCGTGCCGATGGGCGCCGCGCCCGGCATGACCGCGGCGGCTCCCGCCTCGTAAAGCCGGATCGCCTGCACCACGTCGTCGCTGGTGTAGGCCATCACGATGAAGCCTTCCTTGACCAGCTGGCGGGTCGCCTCCAGCGTCGCCTGCGGGTCGGGCAGCAGCGTGTCTTCGTCGCCGACGACCTCGACTTTGATGAAGTCGGAGAAACCGGCGGCGCGGGCCAGGTGCGCCAGCCGGATGGCCCCCTCCGCGGTCGTCGCGCCGGCGGTGTTGGGCAGAAGCGTGTAGCGCCGCAGGTCGATGCCCTCGAGCTCGGAGCGGCCACCCACGAGATTGAGACGGCGGATGGCGACCGTGATCATGTCGGGTTGCGCCGCCTCGAGGCAGCGGGCGAGCACCTCGTTCGAGGCGAATTTCCCGGTGCCGTGGATCAACCGCGAGCGGAGCGGACGGCCACCGACGACCAGCGCATCGTCGCCTGCGCCGCCGCCCACGAAGTAGACGAGCTCCAGCTCATCGCCCGCGTGGACCTGGGTCTTGTCGAAATCGTCGGGGCGCCGGATCTCCCGGTTGTGCTCGACGACCACCCGGGACGGCTGCACGTCGAGCTGCTTGAGCAGGTCAAGGAGGCTCACGCCATCGGGGACCTTGCGCGGCTTGCCGTTGAGCGTGACCTCGACCTGGCTCATCGGCGCGACACCTCCAGTCGGGTCACGAGGGCTTCGTGCAGGCGGCGGGTGGCTTCCGCCGGATCCGGCGCGTCGTAGACCGCACGGACCACCGCGACGGCCGGCGCGCCCGCGTCGACAACGGTGGCGACATTCTCGAGGTCGATCCCGCCGACCGCCACGAATGGCCGGTCGATGATCGCGGCCACGCGGGACACGAGCACGGTGCCCACGGCAGGGCGGCCCTCTTTCGTTGGCGTTGAAAAGACGGGCCCGACGGCGACGTAGTCAGCGCCCTCGTGGACGGCGAGCTGCGCCTGGGCAAGGCTGTGCGTCGAACGCCCGATCAACCGTCCCTCGAAACCCGGCAGGGTACGCACGGCGACAGGCGGGAGATCGTCTTGACCGAGGTGCACCCCATCAGCATCCGCGGCGATCGCCAGGTCGGCGTGATCGTTGACGATGAGGAGCGCCTCGTGCTCTCTTGTCAGGATTCGAAGCGCGAGCGCCAGCCGGTATTGCTCCAGCATCGGCATCGACTTTTTCCGCAGCTGGATGACGGCGGCGCCGCCCTCGAGCGCCGCCTCCACGATGCGCGCCGTCTCGACCTCGTCACCCCGATCACCGGTGATCAGGTAGAGGCGCATGCGGGCCAGTCGCTCACGTCGTTCCTCGGCTACTGACATAAACAAGCCGCCCCGGCAGCGGCGGAATGCACGAGCCCGTTTCCTCCGCAGGTATTACCTGATCAGGTTCTAGGGTCAGCCGGCGGACCCGACTTTCTCAGCATTCCGCTCCCCTAGGGCGACATTAATTATAGGTATCGGCGCGGGACCCGGCTCGAGATCGCGCAGAGGACTTCGTACGAGATCGTGCCGGAGGCCTCGGCGAGGTCGTGGGCGCTTAGAGTCGCGGCGCCGTCCTCGCCAATCAACGTCACCACATCACCGACCGCGATGTCGGGAACCGATCGTACGTCCAGCGCCGCCTGATCCATGCTGATGGTGCCGGCGATCGGGACGGCGACACCGCGGACGATGGCGCGACCGCCATTCGAGGCACGCCGGTGGAGGCCGTCGGCGTAACCGACCGCGATGGTCGCCACCCTTGCCGGCTCGCGCGCGAGGAACTTGCGACCGTAGCCAACGCTCCCGCCGGCGGGCACCGTCAGGACGTTGGTCACGATCGTCTGCCAGCGAAGAGCCGGGCGGAGGCCCGGGAGGTCGTCCCAGTTCTGAACCGGCCGAACACCATAGAGGATGAGCCCGGCGCGAACCAGGTCCAGGCGCGCCTCGGGAAAGCGGAGCAGCCCCGGGGAGTTGGCGGCATGGCTGAGGAAGCCCGTGACGCCCGCCCGGATCAGGGCGGAGCGGGCATCGAGAAACACGTGCAACTGTTCTCTGGTGAAGGCAGGGTCCTGGTCCGCGTCGGCGAAGTGCGTCCAGAAGCCTTCCAGCCGCAGGTTGGGATCGGCATCGACCTCGATGGCGAGCTGCACGGCCTCCTCGGGCGCGGCGCCCAGGCGGTGCATCCCGGTGTCGACCTTGACGTGAACGCCGATCCCGGTCGCGGCGGTCTTGAGCAGTGCCAGGCCCTCGCGGTCGTAGAGCGTCAGCGCCAGTTTCGCGGCGATCGCCGCCGAGAGCGCCGACGGCGGCGTGTACCCGAGATTGAGGATCGGCTCGAGGAGGCCGGCCCTGCGGAGCTCGATCCCCTCGGTCACCGATGACACGGCGAGCCAGGTCGCGCCGCCCGCAATCGCCGCCCGCGCCGACGGCACGGCACCATGCCCATAGCCGTCGGCTTTCACCACCGCCATTACCGCGGTCGTCTCGCCGACGAGCTGCTTGACGAGTTTCGTGTTGTGCGTGATCGCCGACGGATCAACATCCGCCCACTTCGTCGCGCCGTGTTGCGTCAGCGCAACCGCTCCATGACGCGCGGGAGCTGGGGCAGGAGGTCGGAGGCGAGCACGCCGGCCTGGCCCATCGACGCTTCGAGGTCCATCCCGGCGAGGCTGTGCAGGTGCACGCCGGTGACGGCCGCCTCGAAGGGCGGGAGCCTCTGGCCCATCAGCCCGGCGATCACTCCGGCGAGGACGTCACCGGTCCCTCCCGACGCGAGGGCCGGCGTGGCGACGGCGTTGAGGGTCACACGGCCATCCGGGGCCGCGATGACCGTACCGGCGCCCTTGAGCACCACCACTTTGTTCCACACCTTGGCAAAGCGCGAGGCAATCCCACGCCGGTCCTGCTGCACCGCGGGCGTCTCCAGTCCTGAGAGGCGCGCGAACTCCGCGGGGTGCGGGGTAAGGACGATCTGCGGTGACAGGCGCGGCAGCATGGTGCGGTGCTCGGACAGCAGGTTGAGCGCGTCCGCATCGAGCACCAGCGGCGCCGCGACGCGGGGGACCAAATCCTCGATCAAGCGCCGCGTCGACGCGTCCCGCCCGAGCCCGGGCCCGATCACCCCGGCGTCGGCACCCGCGAAGCCGCGCTGGATACCGCTCAACGACGCGTGCCCAACGACCCCGGGCGAGATCTCCGGGACGGGGCCGACGATGACCTCGGTGCACTTCTCAGCGAGGATCGGATAGATCGATTGCGCCACCAGCAGGCGGACGATGCCTGCGCCCGAGCGCGCTGCCCCCATGCTCGCCAGGTAGGCGGCGCCGGTAAAACCCTGCGACCCCGCCAGCACCACGACGGT
>WNGM01004065.1_pt1 | contig 20006 bp, 20 predicted proteins | sample 5400571 | NCBI WGS metagenome assembly WNGM01 (sample SAMN13153378, study PRJNA577476) | soil metagenome | isolation source: 100 cm soil or saprolite under Garry oak tree replicate 2 | place: USA:California | collected 2016-06-15 | reverse complement strand
AAAAGCAACCAGGAAGTAGTACCACCAGCCCCCTGGCTTCAACTCTCCAAACAGATAAAACGGATAATTTTTCAGATGATTGGCATTGACGAAACCCATGTTTCGAAAGTACAGGAGCGGAGAGGACGAAAACAGATAAGCTGCTTCAATGACCAGCAGGCAGGCCGCGGCCATGATGAAAAGGCTTTTTATCTGCTTCCGCACAAGACAGAAGCCGGCGACGATAATCGGCAACAGCGCGCCGGAGAATTTGACCGTCATTGCAGCACCCAGAGCCAGTCCAGTCGAAAAGTCGCTCAGCCACGACGGCTGTTCTCCGCGTTTCCAAAACAGGTAAAGCGTCAAAATGCTGAAAGCCGCCACTGGAACATCCGTGGTAACGAGCATTCCATGTGCGAGGAGATTCGGACAGAACGCGTAAAGCATCACCGCGAATATCCCCGCTGCGGGACCGAACAGATCACGAGCCCACAGAAAAGTAACGGCAGCCCCGAGCGCCGCGATGAGCACCATCACCGCGCGGGACCAGAACAGCAAGCGGTCCGCGTCATTTCCGTAAAGAAACTCGAAGGCGAATGCGTCTTGGACCGCAGCCTTCCAGTTTTGTTCCGATGTATCGAACCGGGGGTGAAGCGCCAGGAGCGGCAGCGCAGCCAACAATTTTGCCAAAGGCGGATGCTCCGGGTTCATTCTAAAATCTCGTGTCTGCAAGTAGCTGTATCCTGCCGCGAGGTGGATAGGCTCATCCGAAGTCGCCGACAACCGGCGTATGGCGAGCAGCGCCTGAAGACAAAATATGCCTATCAGAGCTATGGCTGCGATGTTTAGTACCCGGGGTGCCTTTGTCATCTCGTTTCTGTTAGTCGCGCTCTGCTATGTTAACTCGCTGCCAAATGATTTCGTTTTCGACGACGGTCCGATTGTAAGTTCCAATCCTGTTATTCGCACGATTAGTCCGATTCAGTTTCTCAAATCGCCATATTGGACTAAGCAACAGTACGCAGGCATTTATCGCCCTTTCGTCGTATTTTCGCTATCCGTTGACTATGCGATTTGGAAACGGTGGGCGCCGGGGTTCCGGCTGACCAACCTTGCGGTGCACGCGATCAATGGTGTTCTTGTGTTTTCCTTGTATCAAAGCATCGCCGGCGCCGGAATCGTGCCGTTGATCGCGATGATCATCTACCTCGTGCATCCCGTCCACACTGAGGCCGTCACGACTATTGTCGGCCGCAGTGAATTGTTTGCGGCTTGTTTTCTTCTCGCCGCCTGGCTGCTTTTCCGACAAGGCCGTACCGGTTGGGCCGCGCTGGCATTCTTCTTGGCCTTGCTCTCAAAAGAAAATGCCATCGTGCTGCCGGCGGTTCTTCTGTTGACCTCTCCCAGAGGGAGAAGGTGGATTCGTCTCCTACCCATGATTTTTGTCGCTCTCGCCTATCTCGCCATGCGCTATTCCGTGCTGGGCGGCCTGGGGATTCCCGTATCGGCGCAGTACATGGGCGGGCGGCTCACTTATTTCGAGCGGTTGCTGACGTCGGGGCGTGTGTTCATCCAATACCTTATTCTGACCTTTTACCCACTCCATCTTGCGGGTGATTACGACTACAATGCCATCCCGATCGCGAATTTCGTGGATTGGGATGCCTGGCTTGGCCTTGTATTGATCGCGGCAACCGTGGCTACCGCCTATTTCTGTCGTCACCGCAACTGGGCGGTGAGTCTCGGTCTATCATTTGCTCTGATCGCGTTCATCCCCGCTTCAAATTGGATCATGCCCATCAGTATTCTCATGGCCGAGCGTTTTCTATACCTTCCAATGATAGGCCTTGCTTTAGTCGGCGCTACAGCTTTGTCACAGCTCGAAGACCGCCGCCTTCGCCGGCTGGTCGGCATCGGTGCTTTGTCCACGGCGATTGTCCTTTGCAACAGCCATGATTACATCCGGCGGGATGATTTTACGTTTTTCAAAAATATGGTTCGAGTCGTTCCAAATAGTGCGAAGGCGAGACTGGGTTGGGGCTTTGCGCTGACGAAGGCTGGACGAAATGATGAAGCGGAACACGAACTTGAAGCCGGACTGCGAATCATTCCGGACTATCCCGAGTTGCTGGCGGTGCTGGCTCTGGCGAGGACGACATCAACGAGCTGTGCTCGTGCCTGGCCGCTCTTGAATCGCGCAATACAGATCGATCCCAAACACGCCGATACGCAGCGGCGCATGGCCGATTGTTACCTTAAGGAAGGCCGCGTGAGCGAAGCCGAATCGATGTATCGCCAGGCGGCACAAAGCATTCCCAATCCCGATGCCATGCTTTACTTCATGTGGGGTGTATCGCTGGAGAATTCAGGCCAGAGCACTGATGCGATCGCCGCGTATGAGCGCGCAGCGCTCATTGAACCTGAAAATCGCTTTTTCCAACAAAAAATAGAAGCACTCCGCAAAACTATAAGCCGGCCAGACTACCGATGAAGCTGTCCATTGTCGTTCCTGTTTATAACGAAAAGCGCACGATCGATCAGATCCTGGAGCGAATCGGCAAAACACCCTACGAAAAAGAAATCATCATTGTCGATGATTACTCCAAAGACGGTACACGAGAAATCCTTCACCAGATGGAGATCTGCGGCCGCTTCCCTTCGGCCCGCTTCTTCTATCATTCTTTGAATCAAGGAAAGGGCGCCGCGCTTCGCACCGGCATTGCGGCGGCGACCGGGGACATCGTTATCGTCCAGGACGCCGACCTCGAGTACGACCCGGCTCAATACGGCACACTGATTGAACCCATCGCCGGCGGCTTGGCTGACGTCGTGTACGGATCCCGATTTCTTTCAGGTCCTCACCGCGTGCTGTTCTTCTGGCATTCTCTCGGTAACCGGATCCTGACGCTCCTCTCCAATATGATGACGGACCTGAACCTGACCGATATGGAAACCGGCTACAAAGCATTCCGCCGCGAGGTATTTTCGAAAATCGGGATTGAGGAAAACCGGTTTGGCTTTGAACCCGAGATCACAGCGAAAATCGCCAAGCTCCGCTGCCGGGTCTATGAAGTGCCGATTTCCTACTTCGGCAGAGATTACAGCGAGGGAAAGAAAATCACCTGGAAGGATGGAATTGCCGCACTTTATTGCATTGCTAAATACAATCTGCGACGAAACGCCTGAAGGTATCGACTCATTGATCTGCACAGTTCAATTGGCTTAATCTCAAATATATGTGTTACTTCCTCACGTTTTGCCTGGCGTTGCTCGGGTCTGCCGGCGCCGGACCGCAGCAGATGGGTCTTTCCGATATCATTCAAGGTGTTGAGGACTCATTTGCCCATATGAAGGACTTCTCATCGGATTTTATTCAAATTTTTGAAGATGCTTTGAACCGAAAGCAGCAGGAGTCCGGTCATTTATATCTGATGCGGCCGAGGATGATGCGATGGGAATACAAGAATCCGGAGGACAAGCTCTTCATCTCCGATGGTAAGACTGTTTATTTCTATGTGCCCGCTGACCGGCAGGTCAACAAGGAAGCCGTCAAACAATCTTTTGATGACCGGATTCCTATGATGTTTTTGCTCGGGCAGGCGAATCTTCGCAACGAGTTCACTCGCTTTGAGTTGCTCAATACAAAGCCATTTTTTGAGGGCCTCAAAGTCGTGCGGATGTATCCGAAGCGAAAGACCGATTTCCAAGAAATTGTCATGGAAGTGGACCCTTCGAATTACCAAATACGCCGCCTCCGGTTCGCGCATTCCGACGGATCGCGATCAGAATTCATCTTCTTGAGTATCCGGACCAACACGGGCCTTCGGTCTTCATTGTTTGATTTCAAGGTCCCGCCAGGCGTTGATGTTGTACAAGGACTCGGACAGTAAACTTCGCAATGGAATTTACATGTAAGTATGCCAAGCCAAGCGGCGAGGTAATCAAAGCGGTCTTGGTCGGTCAGAATATTGAGGAGGTGCGTCATCACCTTCAGGAGCAGGGAGTGCTGCCGATGGACATCCGTCCTCGGGGTTGGTCTCTGTCACTCCGGCCGCGGAGACGTCCGCAGGCGATCAAGGACGAAGATTTCATCCTTTTTAATCAGCAGTTCGTGGCTCTTATTCGAGCGGGGTTGCCGATTCTGAAATCTCTAGATTTGCTCAAAGATCAGATCCGTAACCCTTTGTTACAACATCACATCGTGAATGTGCGCGATCGCGTTCATTCCGGCTCTTTATTGTCGGAGGCACTCCGGGCCCAGGGCGTGTTCCCGTCCGTCTATACGGCATCGGTCTTTGCCGGCGAGCGTAGCGGAAATCTGGTTGAGGTCATCAATCGCTACATTCAATACGAGAAGATCGTATTGAGCGTCCGCAGGAGATTTTTAAATTCCTTGATCTATCCGGCCTTTCTGGTTGTCCTTGCAATTGTGATGGTTGGGGTCATTATGACGTATGTCATACCCAAATTCGCCCAACTATACGCAGATTTGAATACGCCGCTGCCCGTTACAACGCGATTCTTGATCGCTGTTTCGGGAGCGATTCAGGGGCACCTGGTGCTGATCGTGCCAGTCCTCGTGGGGGCGGCCGTCGTTCTCAAGATTTGGGCGGGCACCGGCGGTGGCCGCCGTTTGCTGGATGAACTGAAGTTGACCCTGCCCGTTCTAGGCAACCTGTGGACGATGTTTTCTATGGCTCAGCTTTCGCGGACGCTGGCAACATTACTTCAGGGCGGGATTCCACTGGTTTCCGCGCTGGAAGTAGCGCGCGATGCCGCAGGCAATCGTGTAATCGGGGATTCGCTCCGGGAAGCCATGACACAGGTTCTCGAAGGAAAGACGCTTTCCGACAGTTTAGAAAAGACGAGGCATTTCCCGGATCTGGCGTTGGAAATGATTAGAGTGGGAGAACAAACCGGATCATTGCCCGACATGCTGAACCACATTGCGGATTTTTATGATGAAGACGTCAACCTCCGGTCCACCGCCCTCTTGAGCTGGGTTGAGCCGGTGATCCTGATCTTCGTCGCTGGGTTCATTGCCTTCGTTCTGATTTCGCTGTATATGCCGATCTTTAGCATTGGAACGTCATTGCAAACATGAAAGAGATTCTGGAAAACAAAGAAAAGGACCGCGCTGCAGCAAAGCAATTGGCGGAGAGGTATCGGTACGAATTTGTCGACTTAAAGGGCAGTCATCTCGATCTGGAGCTATTTCACTCGATTCAGGTTGATCTGATGTTCCGCTACAACTTTGTGCCGTTGCGGCTGGAGGGCAACGCACTGGTGGTCGCCATGGCCGATCCCAGCGACCTGGTCGTTGTTGACGAGGTTTCAGCGCTGTTGGGACGCCCGCTGGTTATCAAGGTCGCGCCGCTTTCGGAAATTCAGGACCTGCTGAAGAAATCCGAATCGTCGCAGCGCATGCTGGAGGAAGCGACGGAGGGGTTCAAGCTCGATCTGATCCGGGAAGACGAAAGCGGCGAAGAGACCATCACCATTGAGAAGATCACGCAGGGGGAATCCAGTCCGATCATCCGGCTCGTCGACACCATCATCTTTACAGCACTCGAACGGCGCGCCAGTGACATTCATATTGAAACCAGAGATACGGAAGTTGGTGTGAAATACCGTATCGATGGTTCCCTCAACGAGGCGATGGCTCCGATTGCGAAAGAGCATCACTCGACGATCATTTCCCGCATCAAAGTCATGTCGGAGCTGGATATTTCCGAACGCCGTGTGCCCCAGGATGGGCGGTTCAAGACCCGGTACAAGGGACGGTCGATTGACTTTCGGGTGTCGATCATGCCCTCGATTCACGGTGAAGATGCCGTTATTCGTATCCTAGATAAAGAATCGCTCAGCGAGAAATTCCGTACGCTGAGCCTCGACGTGGTCGGATTTTCCGACAGCGATGTCAAGAAATTCCGCCGCTACATCAGCGAACCGTACGGAATGGTTTTGGTTACGGGGCCGACAGGCAGCGGCAAGACCACGACGCTTTACGCCGCCTTGATGGAGATCAAAAACGAGGAAGACAAGATTCTCACGATCGAAGATCCCGTGGAATATCAAATCCGGGGCATCACACAGATACCCGTCAATGAAAAGAAGGGTCTGACGTTCGCCCGCGGCCTCCGCTCGATTCTCCGTCATGACCCGGACAAGATCATGGTCGGAGAAATTCGCGATGTGGAGACGGCTCAGATTGCCATTCAATCGGCGCTCACAGGCCATCTCGTCTTCACAACGGTTCACGCCAACAACGTCGTCGACGTTCTTGGCCGGTTCTTGAATATGGGCGTCGACCCATACAATTTTGTCTCGGCTCTCAATTGCATCCTGGCACAGCGGCTGGTGCGAGTCATTTGCGGAAACTGCCGCAAGCCCGTTCGCTACGGCGAACAGCTATTGATCGAATCCGGACTAAAGCCTGAACAGTACCTGGACTTCACCTTCCATGAAGGAGAAGGCTGCCTGGACTGCAACGGTACGGGATATCGCGGCAGGACCGCGATCCAGGAGTTGCTCGATCTTTCCGATCACATTCGCGAGATGATCGTCGAAAAACGGCCTGCTTCGGAAATCAAGCGCGCGGCGCATGACGAGGGCATGACGTTTCTTCGTGAGTCCGCTCTCGAAAAAGCATTAGCCGGCATCACGACACTGAAAGAAATTAACAAGGTCACATTCATTGGATAAGGGACTCGCTGAAAAGCTTACGGATGTTTTCAAACCCCAGGTGCCTTTGTGGGCCTGCGAGCTGACGTCCAAGCACGTCATCCTGGCCGGGGTGGACCGCAGCCGCAACGGAATTAAAGCGACGGTCGCATCCAATTTAGCTGCCGGTCTTCTGTCGACCTCGCACTCCGAGACCAACATCCGGGATTCCGCATCGGTGCGCTCCGCCGTGAAGGAAATTTTGAGCCAGGCTGGATTTGCTGGAAGCGAGATCGTGTTGGTTCTGCCGGACGATGCAAGCCGGATCGCATTCTTAACGGCGGAGAATCCCTCGAAAGATCCGGAAGAGCAGCGCACCTTCATCCGGTGGAAACTCAAGAAGGCGATACCCTTTGATGTCGATTCCGCTCAAATTGCATATCGTATTTTGGGGCCTCAGAGCGGCCGTGGGGGGGTGGATATTCTCGTCGCGCTCTCGCCGCGGGCCGTCGTCGAGGAATACGAAAATTTATTCGATTCGCTGGACATTCATGCCGGCATGGTCGTGCCTTCAACGCTCGCCACACTGAATCTGTTCCGCGCTCCGGCCGGCGATAGTCTGTTTTTAAAGATCGCCTCGGACTGTGTAACGACGACCGTTTTTAAAGACCAGCGCATTCAGTTTTACCGCCGCGTGACTGAGGCGTCTCTGTACGACGCATCTTATCCGACTGTGATGTATTATCAGGACAAGTTAGGAGGGACAGGTCTCCAACATTTATTTGTGTGCGGCTATGATTTGGATATCCGCCCAGCATTGTCTGAGCTTCACGAAAAACTCGGCTTATCTCCGCAGCGAATCGGACCGGTGAACGTCGATGATATTTTCAAGCCCGCACTCGGGAGCGTGCATTATAACTTCCGCTCCGGTTCTTCGTCGACTCCACGGGACGGCCCCGTCGAGTCAAAATTAATCCATAGCGGGACTTAATTACGTGGCAGAATTTGACCTAAATCTTTCAACAAGACCCTTCCCGCCGTACCGGCTCATCAACATTGCGCTGGCAAGCATCCTCGTGCTGCTGCTGGCCCTTTCGCTCTGGCAAACAATGGGCTTTTTCCGGTTCTCCAGATTGGCGAGAGCCATCCGTACGGCGGAAGTGGAAACGCGAATCGAAGCCAAATCCCTGGGCAAACGCGGTGCTGAACTCGAGTCGCGATTAGACCGTCCCGAAGCAACTGCCAAGCTCAACGAGATCGGATTTCTGAATCGCTTGATTCTGCGAAAGAATTTCTCGTGGACGCGGCTGCTGGCGGACCTCGAGACGTTGGTCCCCAACAATGTTCACCTGGTGAATCTGGCTCCGGAAATAGGTGCGAACGGGGCGATCACCTTGCAAATCGACTTACTGGGCCGAAGCATCGCCGACATTTCGGAATTCATCCACAGGTTGGAGAAGTCGCCTGTTTTTCAAAATATTTCGGTTAGCACCGAACAGAAACGTCAGCTGCAAACCGTAGATTTCAACGTCAAACTCAGCGTCGTCTATCGTCCAGAAAGGCAAGTTCAGTGAGGACCTACCGGCGGCAACGCAAACAATTTTTGTTCGCAGGCGTGCTGGCCGTAGTTGGTGTCGTTAATCTGCTGTTTTTTTTCATTCTTTATCAGCCTGCACGTTCGGAATACTATCGGTTGCAGGATTCCGTCGAAGGTTTTCGCCGCGAAATCGACGCGCGCCGCCAACGAATCGACCTGGTTGTTCTCGATGCATTTCATCCCGCGCAATGCGGGCTGGTCGGAAATACTGGTACGGCTCGACGCTATGGTTCGAGAGGCGGAAGTTCAGAATACGCACAAGGATTATGGTATCGATCAGGCTCCGCAATATGGACTGTATTCCGTTAAAATAAGGATACCGGTGGTGGGTGCCTATCCGGAGGTGGTGAATTTCATTAAGGATCTCGAAGATTCCGAGACATTCTTTATCATCGACTCCATCGATCTGCACGGGACCGATTCACCGGCGTCGGAATCGTCGGACATTTCGCTCGGGTTGAACGTCGAGACGTTTTTTTATCAATGAGTAAACAGGATCGTCAAAAGTTCAGCATTCTCATGGTGCTCCTGATTGTTCTGGGCATGACCGCCGTGTTGGGCTATCGCATGAACCAGCCGCCCACGACGGCGGCCGTACAGGTTCCTGAGACGAAAACCTCCGCGAATCCACCCGCTCCCACCGATGCGCGAATCCGGCTGGATCTGATCGAAAAGGCTGAGGGTTCGCAGGAAGAAATCGGACGAAAAAATGTTTTCCAATACCAGAAGCCGCCGGCTTCCCGTCCTCCAGTTCCTGGGTCTGGCGGTTCGGCGTCAACGACGCCGGGCCCACAGCAGCCTGCTCCGCCATTGTTCGGCTTGCCACCAACGACAAGCGGTTCCTCCGCATCCGCAGCACCGCCGGGACCGCCACCGATTCCGCTGAAGTATCAGGGCTATGCCGCTGAGAGCGCACCCGGAGGACAGATGACGGCTTTCCTTACCGACGACGCATCCCGTCATTACAATGTCACGCCCTCCGAAATTCTCATGGGGCGTTATCGCATTAATCAAATCTCGACGGCTTCTGTTGAGGTTGAAGATCTCGAGACCAATCGGCGGCAAACACTGCCATTGTTGAAGTAGGCATGAAAAAACGTCGACGAGATGCTGGATTTTCGCTCGCAGCGCTGATTTTTTTCGCAACCGCCGCTTCCATCCTCGCTGCCGCCGCCGTCCCGGCCTATCAAATGCAAGCCAAGCGCGAGCGTGAAAAGGAGCTGATCTTTCGAGGGGAAGAGTACACGCGCGCCATTCAGAAGTATCAACGAAAGTTTGGTGTTTATCCGGGTTCTATCGATCAGCTGGTCCAGACCAACGGCCTGCGCTTCTTGCGCCGCGCGTACAAGGATCCGATCACGGGAAAAGACTTTAGACTCATTCGTATCAACCCGGACGGCAGTCTTAGCGGCTCAAAGCTGTTTGCGCAGAATGTGAACCCCCAGTCCCTATTTGGTAATACGCAAATTTTCGGACAACAGCCGGGAGCGCAACCGGGCGTGCAACAACCGGGCATGCAACAACCGGGCATGCAACAACCGCAGCAACCAACACAACAGCAGGGCGGTCAACAGCCGCTGCCCCAACAGCCGCTACCCTTCGGTCAGCAACCCCAGGGATCCTTCGGTCAGCAATCGCCGGTGCAACCATCGCAACAGCCGGTACAGCGCCCGGGGCAGCCGGGCGGGCAGAGTCCATTCAGTCCGATCGGTAGTGGCGGAGGGACGCCTGTTGCAGCGGGCGGCATTATTGGTGTCGGTTCGGATAGTGATGAAGCTTCCGTCATGGTGTACAACCAACGGCAGAAGTACAGTGAGTGGGAATTCCTCGCGATTCTCGGGCTAGGCGGCCCGCAAGGGCTGCGTGGCCAGCAGCCCGCGGGGCAACAGCCGGTACAGCCCGGTCAGGTACCCGGGCAGGGTTTCCAAGGCCAGCCCACTCCGTTCCCAACGCCGATTCCGGGTTCGCCTTCGGCTTCGCCATTTGGTCCGCAGCCGGGTACGGCACCTTTCGGGCCTACGATGCCTTTCGGGTCTCCTCCAGGACCACAGCAGGGTCAACAGCCATTTGGCTTCGGAAACCCTCCCGCTGTACCCGGCCAACCGGCGCCGGCTAAGCGCCCATGAGCTACTCGACGATTCAGTTTCATCCCGGCCCGCGTGTCGCGAGCATTGTCTTGAATCGTCCGCCGCTGAACATCATCAATCTTGAAATGTTGGATGAATTGAACGCCGCATGGTCCGAGGTCGAGGACCTGAAGGCCCAGGTGGCGGTTCTCTCCTCGGCCGGCGATCGGGCATTTTCGGCTGGTGTGGATGTCGCGGATCACATGCCGGGAAAAATCGAAAGCATGATCGAGAAGTTTCATCATCTCATTCGGCGGATCCGGAAATCCGACTGCATCACGATCGCCGCAATTCATGGTTACACCTTCGGAGGCGGCGCGGAGCTTGCCATGGTGTGCGATCTCGTCATCGCCGCCGGTGAGACCCAGATCGGGCAACCTGAGATTTCCCTGGGATGTTATCCGCCGGTGGCTGCGGCCTACTTGCCCGGCGCGATTGGTTTCCACAAGGCTTCAGAGATGGTACTGATGGGCGAACCGATCCATGCCGCGGAGGCTGAACGCGCGGGTTTGGTTAATAAGGTCGTGCCTCGCACAAATCTCAGCGAAGCCGTTGATGCGTACGTTGATAAGCTTCTCGCCAAGAGTTCAACGGTGTTGGCGTTGACCAAACAGGCCCTCCGTGAAGGCGCCGGACACCATTTCGAGAAAGCCCTCGATCGTTCACAGGAGCTCTACCTGCGCGATCTGACCAGGACCGAAGACATGGTCGAAGGAATGAACGCCTTCCTCGAAAAGCGGCCCCCGGCCTGGAGGAATCGGTAGGAGACAGATTTATTCTTCCAGAGCGTCGACGACCTCGTCGTAGTGCTCTTCAACCTTGACTTTGGGAAAGATGTGCGAAATCTTGCCTTGAGCATCGATGATGAACGTCGTTCTCTCGATGCCCATAAATTTCTTTCCGTACATTGATTTTTCCTTCCAGGTCCCATACGCCTCGACAACGTCCTTCTCTGTATCGGCTAACAAAGGAAAGTTCAGATCAAATTTCTTTTTGAACTTCTTGTGGGATTCGACGGAATCAACGCTGATCCCCAGGACAACCGCGCCGCGGCTCTTGATCTCATCGATTCCGTCGCGAAACGCGCAAGCCTCTTTCGTACAACCCGGCGTATCGTCCTTCGGGTAGAAATACAAAACAACTTTCTTGCCCCTGAAATCGGAAAGTTTCACCTTCTCACCCAGGTCGTTTAATACGGTGAAATCCGGCGCTTTTTGTCCGACCTTCAGAGCGGCACTCTCTGCTTTCGACATGGTCCTTTCTCCTATAATGCAGGTCTATGCGTGATTTGAAACTTCGTCGAGTCCTAAAAATTGATGAAGAACACCTGAAGCATATCGAAGATGAGGTCGTCGTGGAAGAACCGCTGGAGATTCGAGTGAACGGTGAAAGCCTATCCGTGACGATGAGAACTCCGGGCAACGACTTCGATCTCGCTATCGGACTGCTCTTTACGGAAGGGATCATTCGGTCTTACGATGAAATCGGCACGATTGCGTATTGTCCTGACGAAGACCAACCGGAATTAAAGAACGTCGTGAATGTGGTGCTCACCGAGCCCGGACGCAGAATCGAATCGTCGCGGCGCCTGTGGTCGAACTCCAGTTGCGGCTTATGCGGTAAAGCAACACTGGATGCCATCCGCCGGATCTGCCAGCCGGTCCAGAGCGCTATATCGGTCACGCATGCTGTCCTTTACGCGCTGCCTTCGCGCTTGCGCAACGCTCAGGCCAACTTCGAACGTAGTGGCGGAATCCATGCCGTCGCTCTTTTCGATGCGCAAGGCAGTCTGCTGGCCCTGCGCGAAGACATTGGCCGCCACAATGCCGTGGATAAGGTTCTGGGTGCGGCACTCATGGGCGGGTTTCTTAATGCGGAGATGGTAATGATGGTCAGCGGACGTTTGGGATTCGAGATCGCTCAGAAGGCGCTGATCGCGGGAGTACCGATCGTCGCTTCGATTTCAGCCCCATCCAGTTTGGCCGTGGAGCTTGCTGATGATTTTGGGATGACCGCAATTGGGTTCCTCCGCGGACACTCCATGAATGTGTACTCGCATCCCGAGCGGGTCAGGGTTTAAATACGATTTTGCCGAAGACCGCGCGGGCTTCGATCAGTTCGTGCCCTCGTCTTGCTTCCCGGAGCGGCAGGACTCGATCGATCACCGGCCTCAGTTGCCCGCGAAGCACGCACTTCATCACATCGAGAAAATCACGATGGCTGCCCATTGTTGATCCGATCACCTGAACTTGACGAAAGAAAATCTGCCGCAGATCGGTCTGCGGAGCGAAGCCCGTTGTTGCGCCGCAGGTGAGCACGCGGCCGCCGCGGCGCGCCGATCGGAGACTGCGGACCCAGGTGTCGGCCCCGATATAATCCACTACGACATCGACGCCGCGCTTGCTGGTGAGTTCCCGAATCTTCTTGTCGAACTCTTCGGTCTTGTAATTAATCAGGAAATCAGCGCCAAGCTTGCGCGCGCGCTCGAGCTTTTCATCGCTGCTTGCCGTAGCAAATACGCGGCAGCCGGTCATCTTCGCGATTTGAATTGCCGCGGTTCCGACGCCCGCACCGGCGCCGAGGATCAACACATCTTCACCAGGACGGATGTTTCCCTTCGTCACCATCATGCTCCAGGCGGTCAAGAAAACGAGCGGGGCGGCCGCGGCTTCCTCGAAGGAGACGGAATCGGGAATCGGCAAAACGATGTGGGCCGGAACGGCAACCAGTTCGGCGTAAGCGCCGTCTCTATTTTCACCGACCATGGCATAGGACGTACATTGACCTCCGAATCCGGCAGCGCAAAACTCGCACCGGCCACAACTGATGCCGGGATTAATTGTCACGCGTTGCCCCACCTCCAGCCCCGACACGTCCGGTCCAATCTCTCGAATGATTCCAGCGGCATCGCTGCCCACAATTTTCGGCAGGGGGACTTTAATTCCCGGCATCCCCCGCCGGAGGAAGATATCGATGTGGTTGATAGACGTGGCTTTAACCTCGATGAGAACTTCGCCAGGTCCAGCCTTTGGTTCGGGCACGTCTTCGTATTCGAGGACCTCAGGACCGCCATGTTTTTCAAAAACGACTGCTTTCATAAGAGTCCTTAGTCTATCCTACGCGGCATGGGGATTAAAAAAGACGTCTCGATCGTTGCGGTAATTGGCGCGGGCATTATGGGCCGCGGAATCGCTCATGTCGCTGCCCTGGGCGGTTTCCAGACCGTATTGAACGACGTGTCCGATGAGCTTTTACAAAAAGCGCAGTCTCGAATTCGTCAGGACCTGCACAAAGCAGTCAGCATCGGCAAGTTGACCGATTCCGATGTGGATGCAGCCCTCGCCCGCCTGACTCTCGACAATAACCTGGACCGCGCCGCAGAGAGCGCAGAGCTGGTCATCGAGGCTGTGCCCGAGAAAATGGAATTGAAACTCGACGTCTTCAGCCGACTCGATCAGGCATGCGCGAATCAGGCCGTTCTCGCATCCAATACTTCGTCGCTCAGTATCACGGAAATGGCCGCCGCGACCCGCCGGCCGCACCAGTTCATCGGGATGCACTTCTTCAATCCGGTTCATAAAATGAAACTGGTCGAAATCATTCGCGGCCTGGAAACCGACGACGACACGTTCGCCATCGCCGAGACGGTGTCTAGAAAAATGGGCAAAGACACCGTCGAAGTGAAGGAATCGCCCGGCTTTGTGACCTCGCGGATTAATGCGCTCATCGGCAACGAGGCGTTCTATATGCTGCAGGAAGGAATCTCAAGCGCGCGAGACATTGACAAGGCCTTGAAGCTCGGTTTGAACCACCCGATGGGACCGTTCGAAATGATCGACCTCGTCGGCCTCGACACGCGCCTGAGTATTCTGAATTTCCTTCATCAGACCCTTGGCGAGAAGTATCGGCCTTGTCCCCTGCTTGTCGAATACGTCAAAGCAGGACGGCTCGGTAAAAAAGTCGGTAAGGGTGTTTACGAATATCCCGACGAGTCCTGACTGGGACCGCCGCTACAGGAGCCGTCAGGCGGGATCGAGATATGAGTCCCACATGTCGATGTAGACCACGTCCTGCGGTTTGGCTTGTTCTCCCCACAATTCGCGAGCCTCGAATCGAACCGAATAGACGTGCTGTGGATTTTCTCCTTGAAACGCTGCGTTGGTGTCGGGCAGGGCAAAAACGCCCTGATCTGCCTCGATGGTGCCGACGTGCCCTCGCGCATAGCGGGGCAGGCGCGTGTGGCCGGGAGGATGGATGTTGCGCGCGCGGACACGCTGGCCGGCTGTGAACCGGGGCGGAGCACCGGCGCGACTGCGACCCTCGAATCGCGCCTTCGTGAAGGTCGCGGTGACTTCCTCGGCTCGCAGCGCCGGCGTCAGTTTGGACGAGCCTTTGGCAGGTTTTCCCGTTTCGATCTCCGCACGCGTGAGCAGTTTGCTTTCAACGAGCTGCTTGAGCATGCGGTGATACCATCGTTCGTAGTAGCTCATGGTGAAGTATTCGGCCGGAGGCAGCATTTCCTGGGTCCAGCGCGAATTGTCCAGATTCCATTTCCGCCATGCCCCGAGAGCGCGATTGAGAGCGTAGACCCGCCCCTCCCAACGCGCATGAAAAACGGGTTCGTTTGTCTCGATATGGATCGGTCCCATGTCTTGCATGCCGCCGACGTCATGTACCCCGTTCATGATTTCCCCCGCGGCCCGCTGGATGAACCCGGCGAATTTACCTTGCGCGTTCCAATCATGGAATCCCGCGTAACCAGAGCGGCGAGCTCGCTTTCGCTCAAGTGTTCGGTGCCGGGCGGCCGTTCCGGCAAAACCAGGTAGCGCAGTTCCGCCGTACTGTCCCAAACTCGGACCTGCACATCGTCGGTGACTTCCAACCCAAACTCGCGTAGAACGGCTCGCGGGTCGATAACGGCACGCGCGCGGTATGCAGTGGATTTGTACCAGACAGGCGGCAGTCCGAGCACGGACCAGGGGTAACAAGAGCACAACGTGCAGACGACGACGTTGTGCATCTTCGGCGTATTCTCGATAACGCGCATACTTTGGCCCTCCTGGCCTCCCAAGCCAAGCTCGGTAATCGCCGCGTCCGCATCGGTCAGGAGACGGCGCTTATATTCCGCATCCACCCACGCGCGTGCGACAATGCGGGCACCGATATGCGGGCCGACTTTATGCTCGTACGTGTCGACGATCGCATCGAGTGCAGCTCGATCGACCAGTCCTTTTTCGACGAGAAGAGATTCCAGCGCTTTTACGCGAAGCGTCAGATCCGAAGGAACTGCTTGATGGTCGTGATCGTGGTCGTGTTCTTGCCCGTGCTGCGCCTGCCCGCCCTGTGGATTCGCGACGAAGGTGGCAGCACCGGCTGCCGCGCCCTTCAAGAAACGGCGGCGGCCAAGTGAAGATTTTTTGGATTTCGCCATAGTTGCTTTTGATCTTATGAGCAAAGGTGCGGTGTGTCAAATCATCGGCGCACTGTTTCCGTGTGATTGTTCAATTGACGCTTCAGGAGGTCCGATGAGCCGTGTGAATCGCCAGACTGTCGATCTGTCGAAATATCCGGATCTAGTCGTCATCTATCTTGGCATGCGGATGAACATGCTTCGCGGCCTGAAGACGATGATTGGCTTTGGTCCTCGAATCCAGCAATCCGTCGACGCAAAGCCGGAGGGGTTGCTGCTTCACGAGAATCTTCTCTTCAGTTTGTTTCCGCCCCATTTCGGCATGCGCCAGTATTGGCGCGATTTCGAATCCCTCGAGCGGTGGACGCGCTCGGAACCGCATCGCATCTGGTGGCAGAACTTCCTGAAAGACTCCGGGGGAACCGGATTTTGGCACGAGACTTATTTCATGCGCGGTGGGATGGAAGCCATATACGACGACATGAATCATTCTGTCGGCATGATGCGCTTCGCGGAGCTAAAACCGGCGCGCGGTCCAATGTTTGGCGCCCGCGTTCGTTCCGGCCGGATGGGTGAAGCTCCCGCGCCTCCCCTGACCGAGCAGGATCTGTATCGGTGAGCCGATGTCCCGGCGCGCGCCGGTTATAATGGCAACCTTGTTCATGAACATAAGGGGCAAGGTAGCATTAATCACAGGCTCGGCAAAACGGATTGGAAGAGAGATCGCGCTCGAGTTCGCCCGCAGAGGAGCGCGGATCGCGGTCCATTACCGGTCCGGTGAGGCTGAAGCGAAACAGGTCGCGGGCCGTGATGGCGCTGCATTTCACGCCGACCTCAGAGATGGCGCCGCCGTCGAAAACATGTTTCTCGGGATTGAAGCGACGTTCGGCGGCCTGGATATTCTCATCAACAGCGCGTCCGTATTTTCGCCTGCAACCGCAGACGATGCGACGCCGGCTCATTGGGACTTGCAGATGGATATCAATGCCAAGGCGCCGTTTTTTCTCGCCCAGCGCGCGGCGCGCCTCATGCGAGCCCGCGGCGCGGGCAAAATCATCAACATTGCGGATGTCGCCGGCGAATTGATTTGGCAGGCGTACCTGCCGTACAGCGTTTCAAAAGCAGCGTTGATTGCCGTAAATCGCGGCCTCGCAAAAGCATTCGCGCCCGACATCCAGGTCAATGCCATCGCGCCCGGACCTGTGTTGTTTCCCGACTACTACACGGAAGAACAAAAGCAGGCCGCTATCGATCGTACCCTCCTCAAACGCGCAGGCAGCCCGCAGGATATTGTGAATGCCGTGATGTTCCTCATTGAGAATGATTACATCACCGGCGAGATCATCCACGTCGACGGCGGCCGCCACATTATTTAGCGTTTGCAGCCGCTATCGAGCTTGTTCTCACATGGAAGCGTTAAACTGCGCCTCAACTCGTTCGCAATACGGTTTTTGTCCGTTCCACTTGAGGATCAGCGGTTGGTATTTTGGCGAGCCCATGTTGGAAGGCATAGATCATCAGAGCCAGGCGATCCGCGACTCCGAGCTTGTCAAAGACGGAGGTGAGGTAGTGACGGACCGTTTTTTCAGAAATAAACAGCCGTTCACCGATCTGTTTGTTCCTCATACCCTCCGCAACCAGGGCAGTGACTTCACGCTCGCGCACGGTGAGCTCCGCGATCTTTAGGGCTTCGGAATCCATTTTCTTCGCCCGCGCGTGGATGAGTTCCGTCATTACCGTTGAGATCATCGGACGATTGAGCCACATCTCTCCGCCATGGACCTTGCGAATCGCCTTGACAAGGGAACCCGCCGAATCCAGCTTGAGCACAACGCCCAGGGCTCCTAGGCGCACCGCACGAAGATGAAGTTCGGGATCAGGCACGCCTGTCACGATGATCACGCGTGGTGGCTCTTCGGGCTCGATCAATTGAGGCAGAAAGTCGATCCCACTCTCATTCCCAAGATCCAGGTCGAGGAGAACAATATCGGGGTGCTCCTGCATCAGGGCGAGAGCTTCGGCTCGATTGCTCGCCGTTCCGACGACGATCATATCCGGTTCTTTTTCGATCAGCAGCCGCAACCCGGCCAAAAAGATCTGGTGATCATCGACTAACAGGATGCGAATAGCGGTCTCCGACTGATACATCATTGTTGGCTGGGATTTATCCCAATAACCTCCCTCTTCCACGACTTAAGTTGTGCTGACTGCCCGTCGGCTCCCCTTGCACGCCGGCATCTCAGTAACATACCCTCAGCTCTCACCTTTGTTTTCTGCTCCCTGCCTTTGCTCTCGCGGCTGTATTTGTACGACGGCCAGGTCGCCGGCCTGATGACTCATTTTTCGTGTTCACAACGGCTTCACGAGCCGCATCCTCACCGGATATCCCCTGGGGCTCGTCCGCAGGCAACTGCTCGGAGGTGGCCTCGGCATTACTTGCATTGGCGGGATCTTCAACCGGAAAGAACATCTTGAATTCCGTCCCCTGTCCCGGTTTACTGGAAACGGTAATTACTCCTTTGTGACTTGTAACGATCCGCAGCACCGTCGATAGCCCAAGACCCGTTCCATTCTTTGCGTGTTTCGTTGAAAAGAACGGTTCGAAGACTTTGTCGATGATCTCGGCAGGTATTCCGACCCCAGTGTCCGAGACCTTGATCAGAACATGTCTGCTCCCTTTCTCTCCGTCGTAGCCCGAAGATGGAGCGCCATCAAAGACTGTATTATGAGCTTCGATCGTCAACGCACCACCTCTGGGCATAGCATCACGAGCGTTGACGCAAAGGTTCACCAAGACTTGATAAACGTGTGTTGCGTTGCCCACGATAGTCCAGAGATCTGTGGCGATCCGGGTTTTAATGCTGATGGATTCTGGAAAAACGCGCTTTAGGACTCCCACAGTTTCATGAATCAAATGCCGCAGCTGAATGGGAGTGCGTTCTCCTTCAATTCCCCTGGCCAGAGACATCAGTTGGGTGATGAGGCCTCCCGCATGTTCCGCGTTGATCTTCAGCGTATCCAGCCATTGTCGATCCTCGCGTTCCATCTTTTTCGCCCGAAGGATGCGAGTCGCCAGCAGCATCGGCGACAACACTTTGTTCAAATCGTGCACGATGCCGCTTGCCAATCTGCCAATGGTTTCCATACGTTGCGCACGGAGGAACTGAGACTCGAGCAGTTTTGATTCGGTAACGTCGGTGTTGACGATCACGACGGACTTCGGATGACCAGTTTCGTCACGCAGGACTCTCGATCGGCTCTCAACGATGACTTGCCTGGAGTCTTTAGTGACTTGACGCATCTCAACCGCACACTCGCCGTTCTCGGCGAAAATACCGGGGTCTCCGTAAATCGATGTTAGAGACAGCAGCTCATACATGTTCTTGCCGATCGCTTCATTCGCAGACCAGCCATAGAGACGTTCTGCGCCCCGATTCCAGAACTGAATGTGGTCCTCGCGATTGCGTACGATGATGGCGTCGTGCGTCTGATCGAGCATGATCGCCTGAGTGCGCAAAAGCTCCGCCAGCTCCAGGCTATCCCCAGGTTCAATCTCTGGAACCGGCTGAACGCCCTGCGTCAACGCTGACGACGAAAGGATATCTTCATATGCAGTCTTATCTGCCCCCTCTAGCCCAGTCGACACGACCACCCCTTCCATCCAAGTCTTGCGATAAAAACACCGACCTCCACTCACGGCTCTCTTGGGCCCAATTCAGTCACATCAGGTTTACGTACCTCTCCGAGAAAAGCCCGTCAGTTATAGGCAAGTGTTCTACAACAAAGCGGTGCCGCGGTATCCCCCGAAGGTGCCACGACTGGCGGTCCAATAAGAACCGCCCCCTCCGCCCTCTTGCCTCTCGGTTTCCCCGCTCAGGGGGAGAAAAAGCTCCCGGCTCATTCTCCTCTCGTCAGGAGGAGTGCCACCCGCGAAGCGCAACCGCGATAGGGCACAGGAAGCGAACATAGAGCCGCGATAGTCTGTTGGCAGAAACTGCCACACCGATGATGGCCCTGTGGGCGTTCCGTCGTTCGGGCTACCATCGTCTAGCTCTAGTTACGTCTCGATGCGATTGACTCAAGAGGTTCGTGAATGGGTGTTGGCCCACCGATTCAAGCAATTGGATTCAGCCCCAGAGTTGGATGAAAGGCGAGATTCCTAGTGTCCACGAACTGGATCAATCTCTATCAACTTTCTGGCAGAAAACGATCTGGGTCTGCGTCTAAACCC
>WNGM01002464.1_pt1 | contig 20009 bp, 18 predicted proteins | sample 5400571 | NCBI WGS metagenome assembly WNGM01 (sample SAMN13153378, study PRJNA577476) | soil metagenome | isolation source: 100 cm soil or saprolite under Garry oak tree replicate 2 | place: USA:California | collected 2016-06-15 | reverse complement strand
AGGGGCACCCCTTGGGTCTCATCGCGAGAGACACCGAACGTCGTGTAGAAGGCGCGATTGCCCGACTGAATTCGGAGGTCAGGGCTCACCACCACGAGAGGATCCGCGACCGTGTTGAGGATCGACTTGGTGAATTCGCGTTCGTAGATGGCCTGATCGGTGCTTGCGCGGAACGCAGTCACGTTCGTGAACGTCAAGACGGTGCCGCTGATCTGGCGATCACCCGTTGTGGACGGGGATATCCGAACGACGAACCATCTGTCCCCGTCGCGAAAATCGGCCCGGCATTCCACACCGTCGGCGATGACCTGGCTGCATTGCTGCTCCAAGCGGGGCAAGCCGGCGAGGACCGAGATAGTGCGGCATGGCCGGCCAACGTCCGAAGCCGAAAGGCCAAGCACATCTGCCGCGGCCTTATTGAAGCACGCGATCAGAAAGTCGCGTCGCACGGCGACGACAGGCACTTCAATGGTATCGAGGATGTCGATCAGATCGCTCGCAGTCGTGATCCCCTCGAAACCGGTCGTCATCAGGCGGCTCCGGAGGCAGAGTACAACCGGCGGCTCCGTTGCAGCACGGGATCAGCAACTGTCGGGAGAACCTGACGCAAGGCCAGCAGCAACGCCTGGGCGCGCGGCATGTCGAATGGCGCCCGATAGTCGGAGAGCAGCCGACCTTCAAGGACGCGCGCTTCGTCCGGGCCGACGGTCTCCCGGAGCGCATCGCCTACGGCGCGCTCCAGCCGAGCGTAGTCCTCCACTGGAATAAGATGAGAGTGATTCGTCCCGAGCCTGGGCAGCATGCGCGTATGAACTTCACCGTTGAAGTTGTCCATCAGGAACGAGCAGAACAGCGCGATGTCCTGCTCTCCGCCGAGCTGATCGAACAAGTCTTCGAGGTTCATGCTGGCGGCGACATCCCCGCGCTCCCATAAGACGTTGACCATTTCTCCCCACCAACGCACTCTGGGGTAGCGCCCTCCAGCGCGCGCCTGTCCGATGACGTCCGCGGCGAGACCGAGGAATACAGGCGAGTCCGGCATGCCGTCCCGCATGAAATGAGGGAGGAATTCGTCGGCGTCAACCACCGTCAGCTGACCGCGTTCCCGTGCCGCTTCCACGTCCACCCCTTCGGCCTCGAGGCGTGGGCGAAAGGCGTTCCAGTGAGTGAGCGTTGGCACGAGTATCATGCCCTCTCCGTTCGCGATAGCAGCACCGGCGAACCGGCAGACGGCGCGGTTGAGAAAATCCTGGTCCTGATACAGCTGCACGATGTGATCGCGTGGGGCGGCGTCCACCACCACTCGATCCCACGGCTCACGCTCGCTCAGGGCGTTCGCTTCATGATCAAGCTCGCCGGGCATTGTCATTGTCTCCGATCGACTTGAAGTACCTCACTACTTGAGGGTGTACCAGCTCTGGCCAAACGTCCATGATACCTTCGTATCACCCGCACCGTCAGCGCGGCCCAAAAACGCCCGGTCCCTCCAAGTGATGCAGGCGGAGGAATACCACCAAGACTACTGCGCCAGCACCCGGCGGATACACCGGCCACTTCCTACTAGACGACGAGACTAGTACTCGCGGCGCCGACCGATACCAACGTCTCGCCGACACCAACGTCCAATCGATTCGCTCCGTTGTCGCGCGTACACTGAGCGCGCCTCGAACACGGAGCATCCTATGACGACAGGCAAGTTCCTCATCACCGCCGCGGCGGGTGCGTGCAGCTTGGTGCTGCTCGGCGCCGCCGGCCCTGCACTGAAGGAGACGACCATGACCAGCACGTTGACGCAGTCCCCTCAGGCGCCCGCATCGGACGCCATCCGCCCCTTCCAGTTTCACGCTTCGGACGAGGCCCTCGCCGACCTCCGCCGACGCATCGCGGCGACGCAATGGCCCGACAAGGAGACGGTCGCGGATGCGACGCAAGGCGTGCAGCTCGCGACGATGCAGAAACTGGCGCGCTATTGGGTGACGGGGTACGATTGGCGCAAGGTCGAGGCGAGACTCAACGCCCTACCGCAATTCATCACGCAGATCGATGGGCTGGACATCCATTTCATTCATGTTCGTTCGAAACACAAGAATGCGATGCCGATGATCATCACGCACGGATGGCCCGGCTCCATCGTCGAGCAGATGAAGGTCATCGGTCCGCTCACCGATCCCACCGCCTATGGCGGGCGGGCGGAGGACGCCTTCGACGTGGTGATTCCGTCGATGCCGGGCTACGGGTTTTCGGGCAAGCCGACGACTACCGGCTGGGGCCCACCCCGCATCGCACGTGCCTGGGCGGTGCTGATGAACCGCCTCGGGTACACGCGATATGTGGCGCAAGGCGGCGATTGGGGCGCGGTGGTCACCGAACAGATGGGTCTGCAGGCGCCTCCGGGATTGCTCGGCATTCACGTCAACATGCCCGGCATCTTTCCAGCCGAGATTGACGGGGCGGCCTTTTCAGGGGCGCCCACGCCATCGGGTCTCTCAGACGATGAGAAGGTCGCTTACGAACGTTTGCGGTTCGTCTATCAAAAGGGAATCGCCTATGGATTCCAGATGGGGCTGCGGCCGCAGACATTATACGGAATCGCGGACTCACCCGTCGGCCTGGCGGCTTATTTCCTCGATCACGACGCGCGCAGCTATGAGCTCATCGCGCGTGTCTTTGACGGACAGACCGAGGGCCTTACGCGCGACGACATCCTCGACAACATCACGATCACCTGGTTGACGAACACCGCGCTTTCTGGCGCCCGTCTCTATTGGGAGTATTGGGGCAAAGGGTATTTCAATTCCAAAGGCGTCTCCATCCCAGTGGCCGTGAGCGTCTTCCCTGACGAACTCTATCCAGCCCCGCGGAGCTGGACGGAGCGGGCGTTTCCCAAACTCATCTACTACAACAAGCTCCCCAAAGGCGGGCACTTCGCGGCGTGTGAGCAGCCGCAGCTCCTTACCGAAGATCTCCGGGCGGGGTTCCGGTCCTTGCGCTCGACGCAGGGAGCAACGCACTAGTTGAAATGAAGGAGGCGGCGCGCACACACGTGCGCGCCGTCTTTCCGTCCGTTGGAGAGACGATGTCCGAAAGATCAACGGAACGACAACCGGCCAGCGCAGTCATGTGGTTCGCAGCCGCGATCAGGAGCACGTTGCGTGAAGCTGGGCAAGGCGGTTGGGGGGCGGCGGCGACCGCGTCCAGTGCAGCGCTCGGCAGCATCCTCCTCGTGCTCATCTCGGTGTGCGCGGCCCGCGCGTACTCGATCGCCGGCGCAGGGAACGGGGCGCTCACGTCGGGGCTGAACGACCTCGTGTGGGCCGGCATCGTGATGAGCTCGTTCCCACGCGCGATGCTGATCATGGCCGGGTCGTTCGGGCTGTGGCGGGCCGGGATCATCTCCAACCGACTGTTCGAGGCCGGGGTCGGAGCGGTCGTGCTCGGCGTCGCGGGCGGCACGACGTGGATGAGCAGCGGGATCTGGGCACCGGACGGAGTCTATTCGCGGCTCATCTTCCCGATCATCGGCCTCGTGTGGATCATCGTCGTGAGCGCCGTCTTGAAACGAGCTCCTGCCACGCGTGGCGAATGGTGACCTCGTACTGGTGCGGGGGCGGCGCACTGTGCACGGTGCGTCGCCTGCTTCGCGAATGTCCCCCGACGTTTTTGTATCGAATCCCGTTAGTACCAGTCTGCAACGATACCAAAGTCTTATCGACTGGGCGCATACGCGCTCCATCGTCATAGCATCCTAGAACACCGGAGCGTCTGATGACGATGCTCGCCTGCTGTCTCGCTCTGTTCGCAGTCTCCACACTGAACGACATGACCATGACCGGAACTGTAACACAAACCGCCACGCAAGCGCCGATGGCATCGGAAGCGATCCGTCCGTTCCGCGTCCAGGTTCCGCAAGCGGCACTCGACGATCTGCGCCGGCGCATCGCAGCCACCCGCTGGCCCGACAAGGAAACCGTCCCCGATCAGTCACAGGGTGCGCAGTTGGCCCGGCTGCAGGCGCTGGTGCAGTACTGGGGCAGCGGCTACGACTGGCGTAAGGCGGAGGCGAAGCTGAATGCGTTGCCGCAGTTTGTGACGAACATCGACGGTGTGGACATCCACTTCATTCAGGTCACGTCGAAGGAAAAGAACGCGCTGCCGGTCCTCATCACGCACGGTTGGCCGGGCTCGGTGTTCGAGTTCCTCGGGACCATCGGTCCACTCACCGATCCGGCGGCGCACGGCGGCACCGCCGCGGACGCTTTCGATGTCGTGATTCCGTCGATTCCCGGCTACGGTCTTTCGGGCAGACCAACCGCCGCCGGTTGGGGTCCCGAGCACGTCGCGCGCGTCTGGGCTGAGCTGATGAGACGTCTCGGCTACACCCACTACGTAGCCCAGGGGGGCGATTGGGGTGCTCCCATCTCTACCGAGCTGGCGCGGCAGGCGCCCCCGGGATTGCTCGGCATTCATCTCAACCTGCCAGCGACGGTACCGCCCGAGGTGACAGCGGCGCTGGTCAGCGGCAGTCCGCAGCCCGCGGGACTTTCCGAACAGGAGCTCGCGGTGTTCAACGCGCTCCGAAAGTACGGGATGAGTGGGAGCTCGAGCTACTTCGCGATGCTGACCGCGCGGCCACAGGCGATGGGGTACAGCCTCAACGACTCGCCGGTTGGTATGGCGGCATTCATGCTCGTCCATCCAGGCTTCGCGAAGTGGACGTATGGCGACGAGGACGCTACAAAGACCCCGACCAGAGATCAGGTCCTCGACGACTTCACGCTGTACTGGCTCACCAACACCTCGACCTCGGCGGGGCGGCTGTACTGGGAGAATGTGGGACGCAACCCCACGCAGTCGGCCGCGTGGAAGACTACCGAGCTCACGCTGCCGGTGGCGATCACGGTATTTCCCGAGGACGTCTATCGGCCGCCCGAGTCGTGGGCCCGCCGCGCCTATAAGAACTTGATCTACTTCCACGAAGTGGACCGGGGCGGCCACTTCGCCGCGTGGGAGCAGCCGGAGCTGTTCGCGGCCGAGCTACGCGCCGCGTTCAAGCCGCTCCGCGCAAGCAACCAGGCAGGCCAGTAGGCCCGCGATGACGATCCGAATGCACCTTCAGTTCAATGCACCTTCAGTTCGAGAGGAGATCCTCATGAGCGCGTCCACCACCACCGCGTCGTCGACCACCGTGACCCCCAACACCTGGGAACGGTTGTGGCGCGGGAGCGGCGTCAACGCCGTCGCCTTGTTCATCGCCGGCTATTTCGTCTACGGCACTCAACCCGGCATCGGTGCGCCGGCCGACACGGTCGTCGCGTTCTACGCCAGCCATCACACGCGGATCCTCTGGGCTGCGGTCTTCTTCGGCCTGGGAGGAGTCCTCAACCTGATGTGGTTCGCAGCCGCGATCCGGGCTACGCTGCGTGAGGCTGGGCAAGCGGGGTGGGGGGCGGCGGCGACTGCCTCCAGTGCCGCGGTCGGCGGTGTCTTCCTCGTGCTGATCGCGGTGTGTGCGGCCCTCGCGTATTCGATCGCCGGCTCGGGCAACGCCGCGTTCGTGTCCGGACTGAACGACCTCGTGTGGGCCGGCGTCGTGATGAGCGCGTTCCCTCGGGCGATGCTGATCATGTCAGGATCGTTCGGGCTGTGGCGGGCCGGCATGATCTCCAACGGACTGTTCGGGGCCGGGGTCGCCGCGGTCGTGCTCGGTGTGGCGGGCGGCACGACGTGGATGAGCAGCGGGTTCTGGGCACCGGACGGACTCTATTCGCGGCTGATCCTCCCGGTCATCAGCCTCGTGTGGATCCTCGTCGTGAGCGGCGTCTTGAAACGAGCTCCTGCCACGCGTGGCCAGTGGTGAGGCTGTCGCTGGCCTGGTGCGGCGAGGATCCCTTTCTCCCTCCGGAGACGTGGGCCCTGCGCGCCTATCCGAGCTTGATCTATTTCCACCAAACCGAGAAGGGTGGACACTTTGCGGCGTGGGAGCAGCCGGAGCTGTTCACGGCAGAGACGCGGGCGGCGTTCCGGTCACTTCGTTCGAGCCGACACGCAGGACAACACTAGGAGGCGCATCATGCAAAAAACACAGGCGGCGCGGGTCTTGGTGTCGGGGCTCATTGTCCTGGCGCTTGGGTGTGACAGCCGGCGAGCCACTTCGCCGAGCTTCGGCGGCGACGAGCTCGCGGTGGCGGCCTCGCGCGCGTCCCCGAGCGTGCTCGGGCAAGGTCGGAACATCGGCCGAGGCGTGACGATCGTACTCGTGCACGGCGCCTTTGCCGATGCCTCGGGGTGGCAGGACGTGATCCCCATCTTGCAGCGCGACGGCTTCAATGTGATCGCGGTGCAGAATCCTCTCAGCTCGCTTGCCAGCGATGTCGCTTGGACGCGACGAGTGATCGAGGCTCAGAGCGGTCCTGTCGTCGTCGTGGGCCACTCCTATGGGGGCGCCGTGATCACCGGCGCCGCGGCGGGGAATCCGAACGTGCGAGCCCTCGTTTACATCGCCGCCTACGCGCCCGATGTGGGTGAGCCGATCGGCGCGCTGAACGCGCTATTCCCGCCGACCGCGCTCGGCACCGCACTCACCATCGACGCCGCCGGATTCCTATATGTCGATGTCACCAGGTTTCGCGCCCTGTTCGCGGCGGACCTGCCGGAACGCCAGACGCGTGTCCTCGCTGTTACGCAGAAACCCCTCGCCGCGACAGCCTTCGGGGAAACGCTCGACCAGGCGGCCTGGCGGACGATTCCCTCGTGGTTCCTAGTCGCTCGGGAGGATCAGGCCATAAACCCCGACCTCGAGCGCTTCATGGCTCGGCGCATGGGCGCTCGGACGAGCGAGATCAGGTCCAGTCACGTCCCGTTCGCTTCTCACCCGAACGAGGTAGCCGAGCTGATTGAGGAAGCGGCGAGCGCCGGACACGAGTAGGAGGCGCTCACGAAACCGCTGATCACACTGGTGAAATGAGGCGCGTGATGTCCAAGCAACCTGATTTCAATCGCCGTCAGTTTGTCGGGGTTGCAGCGGCAACCGTTGCCGCTGGCCCATTAGGACTTTTTGGGAGGGTCAACGCCATGACGCAAGCTCTGACCGACGTCGCGCAACCGACGAGTAGTGGTCAGACTGAAATTCGTCCGTTTCGTTTCACCGCTTCGGACGCGGATCTGACCGACCTGCGCCGGCGCATCAACGCGACCAAGTGGCCCGAGAGGGAAATCGTCAACGATCAATCGCAGGGCGTGCAGCTCTCGACGATGCAGAATCTCGCGCGCTATTGGGGCACGCAATACGACTGGCGCAAGTGCGAGGCGCGACTCGTCGCACTGCCGCAGTTCACAACGACGATCGACGGCGTTGACATTCATTTCATTCACGTGCGCTCGAAGGAAAAGAATGCGCTGCCCGTCATCGTCACACACGGATGGCCGGGCTCGATCATCGAGCAGTTGAAGATCATCGATCCGCTCACGAATCCCACCGGGCATGGCGGGACCGCCGCAGACGCTTTCGATGTCGTGATTCCGTCGCTGCCGGGCTACGGGTTTTCCGGGAAGCCCACCACGCTCGGCTGGGATCCCATCCGCATCGCGCGTGCGTGGGCAGTCCTGATGGAGCGCCTCGGATACAAACGATATGTGGCGCAGGGCGGCGATTGGGGCAACGCCGTTACCGAGCAGCTGGCTCTGCTCCGGCCTGCGGGATTGATTGGCATTCACACCAACATGCCTGCCACCGTGCCAGCCGACATCGACAAGGCGGCGTCTGCCGGTGCGCCGGCGCCATCAGGTCTCTCAGTCGACGAAGGGCAGGCGTACGACCAGCTTGCGTATTTCTACAAGCACGGCCTGGGCTACGCACAAGAGATGGCGAACCGCCCGCAAACGCTCTACGGGATCGGAGATTCGCCGGTCGGGATGGCGGCCTGGATGCTCGACCACGACGCGCTCAGCATGGCGCTCATGTCGCGTGTCTTCGACGGTCAGCGCGAGGGGCTTACGCGCGACGACATCCTCGACAACGTCACACTGTACTGGCTCACGAACACGACGGTCTCTTCAGCTCGCCTGTACTGGGAAAGCAAGCTCGCGTTCTTTGCGCCGAAAAACGTCCCGGTCCCGACTGCCGTGACGGCGTTTCCGGACGAGCTCTATCAGGCGCCGAAGAGCTGGACCGAGAAAGCGTATCCCAAGCTCATTCATTACAACAGGGTCGCCAAGGGTGGCCACTTCGCCGCGTGGGAGCAGCCGGACACGTTCGTGACCGAGCTCCGTGCCGGTTTCAAATCACTCAGGAGCGCATAAAATGACACGTACCACGAGAATTCTCTTTGCGGTGCTCGCCGGCCTCGCCGGCAGCCTCGGCGCACAATCCCCCGCCGCCAAGCCGACCATCGTGCTCGTCCACGGCGCGTTCGCGGACGGCTCGAGCTGGTCGAAGGTCATCCCGATTCTCCAGCGCGACGGCTACACCGTGATCGCGGTGCAGAATCCGCTCACGTCACTTGCCGCCGATGTGGAAACGACCAAGCGCGTGATTGACGCGCAAACCGGCCCGGTCGTCCTGGTCGGGCACTCGTACGGCGGCGCGGTCATCACACAGGCCGCGGCCGGCAGCGCCAACGTGAAGGCGCTCGTCTACGTCGCGGCGTTCGCGCCCGAGGTCGGTGAGCCGATCGGCGCGTTCGGCGAGCGCTATCCCACGCAACTCGGCACCGGATTCAGACCCGACAAGGCCGGGTTCCTCTACATCGACCCCGCGCGGTTCCACGAGCTCTTCGCCGCTGATGTCCCGGTGGCCGAGACCCGCGTGGCGGCGGCCACGCAGAAGCCGATCATCGGCACCGTATTTGGCGCGACGCTGGACCAGGCGGCGTGGAAGACAATTCCGTCATGGTACATCGTGTCGCAGGACGACAAAGCCATCAATCCCGACCTCGAGCGATTCTATGCCAATCGCATGAAGGCAAAGACAACCGAGGTAAAATCGAGTCACGTGCCGTTCCTTTCACACCCGGCCGTGGTGGCACGCGTGATCGAGCAAGCAGCCGCCAGTGCGCATTGACCTGGATCGCCGCCGCTTCCTGAGTACGGCGGCGGCGACCATTGCTGGACTGGAGCTCACCATGTTCGGTGCGACGAAGTCCCTGCTGTTCGGGATGGACACCGCGACGGACACTGGGTTGGCGTCGCTGCGCAACGCGACCACGTGGCTCAATTCACCACCGCTGACGGCGGAGGGCCTGCGCGGCAAAGTCGTGCTCGTCGACTTCTGCACCTACACCTGCGTCAACTGGCTGCGGACGCTCCCCTACGTGCGCGCGTGGGCCGAGAAGTACGGTCAGCACGGGCTCGTGGTGATCGGCGCGCATACGCCCGAGTTCGGTTTCGAGCACGACCTGGAGAACGTACGTCGCGCGCTTGCGGCGATGCGCGTGACCTATCCGATCGCGGTCGATAATGAGTACGCCATCTGGAATGGTTTCTCGAACCAATACTGGCCGGCGCTCTACCTCCTCGATGCGAAAGGCGCGATTCGGTTTACGCACTTTGGCGAGGGCGCGTACGACGAGTCCGAGCGCATGATTCAACAAATGCTGGACGAAGCGGGCGCGCGCGGCTTCAGTCGGGAGATGGTCAAGGTCGACGCGCACGGCCTGGAGGTGTCCGCGGACTGGAGCGACGTGAAATCCGGCGAGACCTATCTCGGCACGGACCAGACCGAGCATTTCGTTCGCGGCGCCGCACGACTGAAACTCAACGAATGGACCCTCGCAGGTGACTGGGAGATCGGCAACAAAGCGGTCGCGCTGAACAAGCCGAACAGCAAGATCCTCTATCACTTTCACGCCCGTGATGTGAATCTCGTCATGGGACCGGCGGCGCGCGGCACGTCACCGCGATTTGTCGTTCGCCTCGACGGACAAGCGCCAGGTGATGCACAGGGCGCTGACGTCGATGGGCATGGCCAGGGCGTCGTGGCCGAACAGCGCACGTATCAACTGATCCGTCAGCAACGGCCGATCGTCGATCGGCAATTCGAAATCGAGTTTCTCGACGCGGGCGTAGAGGCGTTTTGCTTCACGTTCGGGTGATTCGATATGACCAACGACATCAACCACGACCGTCGCCGATTCCTGGGCACTGCGTTGGGGACACTCGTCGCGGCGGAGCTCGGCATGATCAGATCAGTCAGCGCACAACAAGACTCATCATTCGGGCAGCTGCGGCAGATCGATGCCGGAGACCTCAGCGTGCAGTATGTCGAGGCGGGTCCCGCCGGCGGGACCCCGGTCGTCCTGCTGCACGGCTGGCCGTACGACATCTACAGCTTCGTGGACGTCGTCCCGTTGCTCGCGGCGGCGGGCTACCGCGTGATCGCGCCGTTTCTGCGGGGCTATGGCGGGACGCGCTTCCGTTCCGAGCAAACGCCGCGGAACGGGCAACAGTCAGTCGTCGCGGTCGACGCGGTCGCGCTCATGGACGCGTTGAAGATCCAAACGGCGATCCTCGCCGGTTTCGATTGGGGGGCGCGCACGGCTAACATCGTCGCCGCGCTTTGGCCCGAACGGTGCAAAGCGCTCGTGTCCGTCAGCGGTTATCTGATCGGGAATCCTGCGGCCGGTCAGACGCCGTTGCCGCCGAAGGCGGAGCTGCAATGGTGGTACCAGTTCTATTTTGCCACGGAGCGGGGCCGTGCCGGCTACGAAAAGAACCGGCGTGATTTCGCGAAGCTCATTTGGCAGCTCGCGTCGCCGAAATGGAACTTCGATGATGCCACGTTCGACCGCAGCGCGGCGTCCTTCGACAACCCGGATCACGTCAGCATCGTGATCCATAATTACCGCTGGCGGCTTGGCTTGGCTGAAGGCGAGCCAAAGTATGACGATCTGGAAAAGCGTCTCGCGGCAGGTCCGGGCATCGCAGTGCCTACCATCACCCTCGAGGGCGATGCCAATGGTGCACCACACCCGGATCCCAGTTCGTATGCCAAGAAATTCTCGGGCAGGTATGCCCACCGACTCATCACGGGTGGCGTCGGGCACAATCTGCCGCAGGAAGCGCCGGAGGCGTTTGTCCAAGCTGTCGTTGAAGTCGACGGTTATTGATCGAGGTTGACCGAGATGAAATGGTCCTGGAAGCTCGGATCGGTGGCGGGCATCGGCCTCTATGTGCACGCCACCTTCTTGCTGCTCCTCGCGTGGGTCGGGGTCACCTATTGGCTTGCGGGCGGCAGCGCGGCGGCGTTCGACGGCATCGCGTTCATCCTTGCCTTGTTCGCCTGCGTGGTCTTGCACGAGCTCGGCCACGCGCTCACCGCCCGGCGTTACGGCATCCGCACGCGCGATATCACCCTGCTGCCCATCGGGGGTGTGTCCCGCCTCGAGCGCATACCGGACGATCCGCGGCAGGAGGTGTGGGTGTCGGTGGCGGGCCCCGCCGTGAATGTCGTCATCGCGGCGGCACTCTACGCCTGGCTCCTCCTCTCGCAGACCTGGCGCCCGCTCTCCGCGCTCACCATGGCCGGTGGTCCGTTCCTCGAGCGACTCCTGTTCGTGAACGTCTCACTCGCCGTCTTCAACCTACTCCCCGCCTTCCCCATGGACGGCGGTCGGGTGCTGCGGGCTCTCCTCGCCATGCGCATGGATTACGTCCGGGCGACGCAAGTCTCCGCGCACGTCGGGCAGGCGATGGCCCTCGTGTTCGGCCTGCTCGGTTTGTTCACGAACCCGTTCCTCGTGTTCATCGCCTTCTTCGTCTGGATCGGCGCGGCCCAGGAGGCGAGCATGGTGCAAATGCGCACCGCCTTGAGCGGCATTCCGGTGAGTCGCGCCATGCTCACCGACTTCCACACGCTCGCGCCGGAGGACCCGGCGAAACGCGTGCTCGAGCTGATCCTCGCGGGGTCGCAGCAGGACTTCCCAGTGATCAACGGCGGCCAGGGGGGCCGAGGAGGGCAGGGAGGCCACGTTGCGGGCGTGCTGCTGCGCAGCGATGTGCTCAAGGCGCTGGCCCAGCGAGCCTCCGATTGGCGAGTACGCGACATCATGCGCCGCGAGTTCGAGGTCGTGGACGCCGGCGACATGCTGGACACGGCCCTCGCGCGGCTGCAGTCCTGTAACTGTCATACGCTGCCTGTGACAAGTCGCGGTGCCTTGGTGGGGCTCCTCACGATGGAAAACGTGGGCGAGTTCCTGCTCATTCAGTCGGCTCTCGGACGCTCGCCGCAGCCCCGCGCGGCCTAGCCTCTCTCAGCCACCCGCCCCTCATATCGAGGTATTGCTCATGCTCCGAACCACCCGCTGGGTGATTCTCCTATTCGCGCTTGCCGGCGTCTCAACGGCCCCTCTATTGGCCCAGGCGGTGCACAGCCGCTTCGCCACAATAAACGGTGTGCGACTGCACTACCTCGAGGCCGGCACCGGTTCGCCGATCATTTTGCTCCACGGATTCGGCGAGACGAGCCACATGTGGCTGCCTCTGATCCCCAAGCTCGCGGTCAACCATAGGGTGATCGCGCCTGACCTGCGCGGCTCTGGAGAGTCTGGGGTCCCGGACTCGGGCTACGACAAAGTCACCATGGCCCGGGACATCCACGCCCTGGCCCAGAGTCACGGCTGGACGTCGGTCCAAATCGTCGGGCATGACATCGGCTTGATGGCGGCGTACGCCTACGCGGCGCTGTATCCGCAGGAAACGGAGCGAGTGGTGCTCATGGACGCCTTCATTCCGGGCGTGGGTAACTGGCAGAGCGTGTGGCTGCTCCGGGATCTTTGGCACTTCCATTTCTATGGCAAAACACCGCTGGCGCTAGTCAGGGGTCGAGAGCGAATCTATCTGGAGCACTTCTGGAACGACTTCGCCGCCGATCCGGCGCATTCGATCCCCGAGCGTGATCGCCGCCTCTACACGGCGACGTACGCTCGACCTGGGCACGTCTGGGCTGGCATGGAGTGGTTTCGCGCGTTCGAGCGGGACGGCAAGGAGCTGGCGGAGCTGGCCAAGACGCCGCTCACCATGCCGATGCTGGTGCTGAGCGGCGAGAAGGCGGGGGGGGAATTCCTCATCGAACAGGGCCGCCTCGTCGACAACAACGTCGAGGGTGTGGTAGTGAAGGGGTCTGGCCACTGGCTGATGGAGGAAGCGCCCGATCAGGTGATTCCTGCCCTGGTGGCGTTCCTCAACAAGTAGGGCCTACCGCGCTCGAGGTGGCAGGCAACTGTCTTGATGCGTATATCTGAGGATCGACCTTTGTCGAGCGCGTCATGCTGCGCGGTTGAAAGGAATTCGTGTGGGGGTGGTACATCCGGTAGGAACGCCGGCTGTACCGAATGCTGATCGTCCCCCAGCGCGCTAACGCCGGATGGCGAAAACTGGGCGTCTGAAAGCGATTGGGGCGCTGAGGGTTGGGAAGCTCCCGAGGCAGGACTCGAACGCGACCCGGTGATGCGAAAGAATGTCCGGACGCCGGCGCCCCGCAAGAACGTCGTCACTTAGCGCGCGGGAAATCGTCACCCAAGCCCCGAAACGCGCCCGAATCGCACCCCTCAGACCGTACCCAGACCGTACCGGGCGAAAAGGAGCGCGACGCCTGAAGTACGCGCGCCGTGATTCACGTCGGGAAAGCGTTGAGGGTCAAGTCCCGCGTTGGCGACGAGGAATTCGCGAACCCCGTTGGCGGGGAATCGGGCGGCAAGGATGTTCTCGTCTGGATCGAGACTCGCCAACGAGTGGCCCGACTGTCGTGAACGAGAGCGCGATCAGCGAGAACTGGCATCCGGAGCGTCAGTATCTCGGAGCGTCAGTATCCCTTGTGCCTTGTCTTTGTTGCTTGCTTGACCCCGAGACATGATTCGCGACACGACCCAACCTGGCGCACGGGACGCTGCCTGATCAACTTCTTCCCAGATCCTTTTCTTTTCCTCCGTCGATTCGTCGCGAAGCTCTTTGCCGTTCATAGCTATGGTTCCTCGTTTGCGGGGTTCTGGAGGCCCTGAGCGGCAACTGCAGCTAATGCCTCACGTTGGACATGAGACAGAACAGATGCTCGCAGCCGAAGCCCTATAGGTGCCGCGGATACCGCACCGCCCTTGACCTTCCTCTTAACGCGCTCCCCTTGCTCCGACATGCACGAAAACAATGCAGAGTATCGTCGCGGGGCCACACCAACGAAAGGTTCAAACCAAACCTTGCTCTGAGGCATCGGGGAAGCCGCTGCAACTTGGTCCTCTAATGGCGGCTCACCGGGAAAGCCTATGGAGTCCTTGTGCAGCTCTCCTGCCAGACTCTTCGGGTAAGGTTCGATGTAGATCACTCTCTTGATGCCAGAACCGACAATGTGCTTCGCGCAGTTGTGGCAAGGGAAAGTCGTTGTGTACAGTGTGGTCCCTTTCACTGAAACACCTCTGCGAGCAGCTGACAAGATGGCTTCCATCTCGGCATGAACAGCACGTCCGAACTCGATCAGATTGCCCACACGAGTCGAGCCAAGTTTCTCGATGAATTCCTCTTGCTGCTGTGGCGTGTACTCGGACCATCTCTTAGGATCGTACCTGGCTAAGATCTCTTCAATACTCTCCTGTTTCTTGACCTCATTGGAATCGAAGCCATCCTTGAAGTCACGGTGGTCGGGTTTTCCTTCTTCTCCCCAATACTGCCCCCCCCCGACCGCAGGCACCTCGTTGGTCCCCAGCGCCAGGATTTCTCCATTGTCGTCCAGAATAGCCGCTCCCACCTGACGGGAAAGGTCCGCGGAGCGCAATGCAGCTGCCTGCGCAAGGTACATCGCGTATTCATGTCTGGTTGGCGTGATGATCTTGCGCCCAAACAGCAGGTCTAAGAAGCGCTCGATCTGCTGATACGCGTGGGCTGTACTACTGGCATCATCGCGCATCTCAATGAACACGTCAGCGAGGTGAAATGTGTCGCGCAACTGTTGACCCCATGGCTCCACCTCGGCTTCATCACGCGAGATTAAGCTCTCGGCACGATCGTCGGACATGCCAAAGGTTCTCTTGAGGTACTCCTTCCTCGCACGAGGCAGAGAATAGAGGCCTATCAAATGAAAGGCATCGCCGTATATGTGGCGAAGCCAAAGCACTTCACCAGGGTGCTTCAGTTGATGGATCAGGAACGCACGGCCTGGCAGATTCCGGTCATCACCCGGTGGTCGCTTCGCATTGATGTGAGCCGCCACCATCAAGGCAAGTGCCTCCGAGCGTCTGGTGACCCTTCGCAGCTCATCTCCCATATCCATCAGCGTCGTAACCCGTTCATATTCGTCTGCCGTGTCGGGTGGATACGCAATCTTGAGCTTGAAGAGCCTCAGGAGTTCACTGACCCGGATGACGGGGTCGACGGAGTAGCCCCGATTCTTCAGACCTCCTCGCAAATAGGGTTCGACGGTCGTCCATGGCGTTCCAACCGCGGCAACCACCCCGAAAAACAATTCGGGTTGATCAATGCCACCATCAAGGTCCGTGAGCCGAACAGGGGGCATCTGCATCTGTGACACCTGACTCATCCTCCCCCAAAACCACGAGGTCCAACCCAGGAATCTTCTCCAGAGGTGACTCAACGCCGCCGAGACTGTCCGCGATTCCATTCAGTCAAAAGTTCGGCATCAACACCCTTTGGAAGTTCGTCGTTGTCGCGTTCGAGTCGCCGCCCTCGCATCATCCAGACTCTGTTCCTCCAGAGGATGAAGTGCGAGCGACAACCTGATTCACGCCACACAGAGGGAATGAGTGTTATCCAGTCCCTCTTCTGAGTGATGCGCCAATGGGGCCCCGCTCGCTTGTCGAGATTGATAGTGACAAGCTCCTGACAGCCACACGGGCATTGAAAAACCACCCACCGGGGGACGCCGCGTTCGACAATCGCAATCCGTGGTCCCGCGATGGCTACAACGCGGGCCGCACTTTGGTCTGCCACCACGACGACTTGCTCGTAGCGTCGAATGGGGACGACCAGGCGTGTTGGACGTTCGTGGCTGGTCTTCACACGGGGCGTCCCGGGAATGGCCACGAATCACCGCGTCCCAAGAAGCCTTGTGGCGAACACACCGAGCATTGCGGGTCGGGCGTGTTCGCTATCGGTTTGACGGTACCTGAGTCAAAAAGCACGATCTGGTGTCGTGCACGCATTGGAGCGCCTGTGACAGCCGCCATGAACATACTAACTGCGATCCCAGACACCGTCGTGTTCAGGGAAACCACAGAAGGCTGTCGTTCCATGCCCCCTACAATGTAAGGGTCCGCTCGCCGCTGTTCCTCAGTCAGAAGGTCCCGTCGGACAGCTTCGGGGTCGAGTAGTCTTGTGCAGCTCGTGCATGCCAACCCTGGCGCGAGCATTTGCACACGACCGACGATATCCGTCACCCTCCCTTCACGCACATCAATCCGTACTCCGAGATCTATCCCGGGGACGAAGTACTGGTAACTGAGTTGTGTGAGTACGGCTCGACTTCCGTGCGAGTCTGTGCAGGTGAAGAAAAAATCCGCCGCGACGACTGATCGGGCCGTCGTCTGTCGAGTGACGTCCTCCTGAAGCGAGGTTACCTCAGCCTGGGGGTTGATTCGCTTTATCATCATTTCCGCCACCTCGACCTTCGCGCTTCCCACATCGCTCCGTGATGCTCCAACAATGCGGTTCAAGTTGGTGGGCTCGATTACGTCGGGATCTATGAGAAGGAAGCAGCGAACGCCGAGGTACGCCAACTGCTGAGCAACGATTGATCCTGTTCCCCCCAACCCGACGATCGCCACTCGCATCCGACCAAGGCGAACCTGCCCCAAGATTCCAAAGGCACGCACCTGTCGGTCAAACGCAGCGTCTACTTGGCCTGACTCCCCGAGCGTCGGAGCATAGTCAAAGCTTGGCCCCACTCCAACGACCTCTACCCTCGATTCTGTGTTTACTGCCTCGAAGAGCGCAGCGTGTGTGTCCTTATGACCAAGAATCATTCGTGCGTGAGGTACATCGGGTACCCGTTGAAACAGAGTGGGAAGCAGCAAAGCCTCACCCTGACGGTCTATGGGCGACGGCGTGACGGCGCCGTCCCACGGGTGCGTGTGAACAAGGACAATTGTGCTGCGCCCGTAGCGCGCGCGTTTGATCGCCGGCACTAGGATCTGTGGAGGAATCTCCACTCCGTGCTCTGACTGCCGACTATAGGCACGATCGGCAACTGGTATCGTGTCCGAAACAAGAAGCTTCCAGGAGTGCGGCGCTACTCGAACAGGCTGGGCAAGGAGAAGCGCTGCTCTCTCGGCAGCGGATGAAAGCAACTGATCCCGCAGGGCAGGAAGGGCACCACATGCAAATACAAGGTGATTCATTCCGGACGCGCGAGCCGGTTGCGGACAGTTGCCATATAGGATCTGAGCGTATCGCGGCTACCACTCCAGACGGAGACGTGCCAGGAGAACCAGAGTTTTGAGGGGCCGCCAAAGGGAGGCGTTTGCGCATTCGCATTCTTCGGCAACACGCCGTTAGGCAACCGAAGCCCGTCGTCCGTCCAGAAGCAGTCCGGCTGCGCCAGGGGAAAACCGACGGGAGCGAGGAACTGTACTGTGGTGTGCGACTGACTCCAACCTGCTGGAAGAGACACCTTGGGGACCGTGATCACGAAGGTGCCATCCGGGCGAGGATCTGCGGTTGCTTCGGGGTAGTCTCGCCGCAGATCCTCCATCTGAACATCGACTAGGCTCACCGTATTCCAAACGTGGCTGGCGGGACTGTGTACAGCTTTTCGATCCCTGGCTCCGCAAGGTTGACCAGATCACCATCTCCGATGAGTCGATCCTCCTTCTTCTCCCCAGGAACTTCGAGAAACAGTTGATAGGCCGGAGGGATTTCGGCCAGCTGCCTGATCTCCAGGCCTGTAATGGTCGGGGTCCCAACCTCAAATTCCTTGTCGTTGACTCTAAACTTGAACTTCTTGCCCTGAGCCGCGGTCGTCATTTGTCCAGTCCTCCCCAGACTGAGATTTGCTTTACTAACGCCTAAACAGGTTGTCGCGGTGCAACCTCTGAAAAAGAGGGCGCCACGTCTGGAATATACCCGAACAAATGCCGAAGAGGAATCATCAGTCACTAATCGGCCGTAGCGACAACCAGTTATGAAGTCGCTGTGAACCTCGCACACCGGCCAGTGTTTCATCCCTCGTGCTGTTGAATTGTGGACTCCGAATTGATCACCCGTGGTACCACCAGGCACCAGCATTACTGATCCAAAGGCATGCGACGCCCGCCAGCCCAATGGAGAAACTAGCCGCCACACCTCTCGAATCATCTGCGGCCCACTGCGCAAAGAGCACGAAGGCTGCGACGAGCACTAAGAGCCATCCCAGCACTCGGACTCCCTTCCACCTTCTTCCCGTCCTCTCGATGACCTGAACAGGTCCCTGCCTGTACGAAGTCCGAGCTAAGGGACGTGCGCAATGAGGACACACGGTCGCCTTGTCGGATACTTCTCGACTGCACTCGGGGCATTTGATGAGAGCCATACTTCCTCCTATTTCCTACGGGGACTACCGCTCGTTCTCCGCGCGGCCGAGCACCATGTCCTTCACGACCTCTCTAGCCTTGAAGGCAATGGCCGCCTGTGGGGCAGTGAGCACGCGGCGCAACTGTGCGATCTCGCGCGGCAGCAGGTGGTCCACGACCCGTCCAATGCTGCGTTCCAGCAGGCCGAGGCTCGGGGCGCGCTTGATCTCGTGCTGCAGCCGACGTATGCGCTCGACTGCTGATACACGCGCGCCAGGGCGGCGTCGAATCTCCGCGACGCGTGCTGGACGCGCTCCAACGCCCCGTCCAACCGCTGCAGTCGCTCGCGGGCGGCAGCGAGATCCTGCTCGGCGCGAGTGCGCTCCGTCTTTAGGGCCACAACCCGCTCATGCTCGTCGATCGCGCCCCTCACCTGCTCCACGGCTGGACTCAGCGACTGACGTGCCCGCTCCGGTACGCCCTCGGACGCCTCCCGCTCGGGATAGGACACGCCGAACCGAGCCTCGAGCCGGCGCAGTGAGAGGTCGCGCGCCACGCGCGATGCCTTGACCTGGTGCTCGCCGTCGGTGATGACGAGCCCCTGCCCCTTCCGCTCGAGCCGGAGTCCGTGTGCCGTCAGCCGCTCTTCTAGCTCAACCCAGGACCGGGCCGCACGCAGCTCCGGTAGGTGCGCGCGAACAAGATCGGGGAACGCGGCATCGCCGGTGCGCTCTGCCTGTCGGCGCTCGCCATTCGTCAGCGCCGCGCGCTCCGGGGATTCCTGGCCGTCGAGCTGGAAGAGTCGGCCCGCGACTTCGCGGAGTCCGAGTTCACGCTCCAGCTCGCGCAATGTGCGCTGTATCTGCGGCTGGCCTTGGGTATCGCGTGGGTCTGGCGGGAACGTGATTCCTATGCGGGGCCGTGGGTGTTCTACTCGAGCCACGCGCGCAAGCGTGCCATGGGCGAGGACCCGAGGGCGGTCTACCACCCGACGGCGCTCCTACGGGCGCTCCGGCTCGCAGAGACTCGTGCTGGTGTCACCCATCGGCCGTACCGGGGCATGCATGGGTTTCGGCGGGCGGTGGCGGGCGATGTGGCGAGGTCGACGGGTAATCTGAAGCTCGCGATGGAGTACATCGGTGATACCGACATCAGGCGGTCGCGCGAGTACATCCAGGTGCGCCCCGACCACCTCAAAGAAGCCGCCTCCGTGATGGACCGGGCGCGTCCCAACCGTACCCAGACCGTACCGGAGGCGGGGGCCGCGTCCGAGCCGGCGCCGGAACTCGTTGCGGCAGGAGGAACTGCAGAGCTCCCGAGGCAGGACTCGAACCTGCGACCCGCCGGTTAACAGCCGGCTGCTCTACCAGCTGAGCTACTCGGGAATGCGTGCGGCCGAAATATCGCGCGCCGGGACCCGCACTTCAACCAGCACCATGCCCGCGAGGATCAGCCCGCCCCCGGCCCACTGCATGAGGGCGAGGGTCTCGCCCAGCACGAGCCAGGACGTCACGGCGGCGAACAACG
>WNGM01001315.1_pt1 | contig 20028 bp, 20 predicted proteins | sample 5400571 | NCBI WGS metagenome assembly WNGM01 (sample SAMN13153378, study PRJNA577476) | soil metagenome | isolation source: 100 cm soil or saprolite under Garry oak tree replicate 2 | place: USA:California | collected 2016-06-15 | reverse complement strand
TCCAAGCTTTCGCAGATCCTGCAGGGCCTGAAGTCCAGCCTCTACCGCCAGGCGCTCGTCGATTACGCGCCGCACGGCCTCGGAATTACTGCGTGACTGGAGAGCCTTGCGCAGCCGCCGGACTTTCCCGGTCTCGAGCAAGAGATTGGTACGTGTGAGCGCTGTCCTGCCCATGGTTCCCTCGGGTGTGTAGGTTCACCTGCGATTATACACAATAGGTTGCAAGCGGGCAATGAAGCGCTTCACTGCCCGGCACCCAGAAGACCGACCGCGCAAGCCCTTCCTCCGCATCGTCTATCCGCGTCCCTAGAGTTTGTAACTGTCATCTGGCAATTCACATCCAACTGATGATCTCGTGCGAGGAGTGATGGCTGTCTCTGGAGCGAAAGAAAGAATCGATGGCGCTGTGCAAGGCTGGTCGGGGATCACATCCCAACCGCATCGCTTTGGAGGCACAGAGTACTGCCTGGGGAGACGAGAGATCGGCCACGTGCATGGCGACAGCTTGGTGGACATTCCCTTTCCGAAAACAGTCCGCAATGAGTTGGTTACAGGTGGTCGCGCCGAACCCCACCACATCCTTCCCGAGAGTGGCTGGGTCAGCATTTATTTGAGGCAAGCGTCTGACGTAGACAGAGCGATCGAACTCCTCCGTCTTTCATTTGAGATTGCCAACGAGAGGACTGCGAAATAGGACAAGACTCAAGGCGGGCGTTGGCCCGATTTATTGATCCCCGGGACACCCACCGGGCGCTTATCTAAGCTCAAAGGAACATCCCAATGCATTTATTCGACGAGCTTCAAGTCCGCGAAGTGACGCTGCGCAACCGAATCATTGTTTCTCCCATGTGCGAGTATTCGAGCACGGACGGCTTCGCCACGGATTGGCATTTGGTCCATCTCGGAAGCCGCGCCGTCGGCGGAGCATCCTTGGTTTTCACGGAAGCTTGCGCGGTATCGCCCGAAGGCCGCATCAGTCCGGAAGATCTCGGAATCTGGAAGGACGAGCACATCGAGCCGCTCGCACGCATCACTCGTTTCATTCGTGAACAAGGCGCGATCCCCGGAATTCAACTCGCGCATGCAGGACGAAAGGGAAGCACGATGCGCCCCTGGGAAGGCTCGGGAATGGTACCGGAATCCAAAGGTGGCTGGACGCCCGTCGCGCCCAGCGCCATTCCCTTCGCGGACGGGTATCCGCATCCCGCGGCGTTGGACGAAAGCGGGATTCGGGAGATTGTCAAAGCCTTCGTCGCGGCGGCGCGCCGCGCCTGCCAGGCGGGATTCGGCGTTGTCGAAATTCACTCCGCGCACGGATATCTGCTCCATGAATTTCTCTCGCCGCTCTCGAATCAGCGAAGGGATAGCTATGGCGGTTCATTTGAAAATCGCACGCGGCTTGTCTGCGAAGTCGTTACCGCCGTCCGGCGCGTCTGGCCGGAGAGCGCCCCGCTTTTTCTGCGCATCTCCGCCACCGACTGGATCGACGGCGGCTGGGACCTGGCACAATCCGTCCAGCTCGCGAAACTTGTAGGTCCGCCCGGCGTTGACCTGATTGATTGCTCGTCAGGCGGGACTTCTCCCGGAGCAAAGATTGCAGTCCGCAGCGGCTATCAAGTCCCGTTCGCCGAAGAAATTCGCCGTCAGGCCGGCCTTCTCACCGGCGCGGTAGGGTTGATAACCACCGCGGCTCAGGCCCACGCCATCGTTCAAGAAGAGAAAGCCGATGTTGTCCTGCTCGCCCGCGAATTCCTGCGCCAGCCTTACTGGCCACTCCACGTCGCAAACGAGTTGGGGGTTCCCGTCTCGTGGCCCGTGCAATATCTGCGAGCCGCGCCAGACGGCACGGCCGCTCGCGAGGGGGTAAGCCTGCCCGATCTCAAGCGCTGTATGGCAGACCAGCACGGCATACCTGAATAATAGGCATGAATGCGGTTAGGATCCCTCAGGTAGGCGGAAAGGCCGCGCGGCGCTACTGCTCGTAGTTTTCTACGACCTTCGGCGGTCGCACCTTTGCCTGATCCGGGTCACGCCCAAACTCTCGCAAGGCTCGACGCTGACGTAACAAATCCCAGCACTGGTCCAGTTCGACCTTTATCTTCCCTAAGCGGTCACGGTCGTCATCCGTGAGTTCACCCTTTGCATAGAGCCGTTCCTCCTCCTTGACCAGGCCGTCTATGTGACCCAGCACAGGCAGATCTTTGCTCTCGTCTGGCATGGAACTCTCCTTTTGCGAAACAGCGGCGTCAGCTTCTGAGATGATACCTGCCAGCGTTACGATGCATATTTTACAAGCACCCCGAGCGGCTCTGACGGCCTTATCCCGGGGCAGATCAAGAGAGAAATGGTTTTCAGACACACTTGTGTGAAGGGCAACAAGCAAATAGTTTCATCTCACGCGCCGCTCCCTTTCGAAGGGTACATGGCCTTAGAACCAGACGCACAGGGGGTTAGGCACCGTTCTTTATACGGAGCAGAGGCTGTGAATCTTGAAGGCCAACCTATCTTCTTGTCGATTAATTATTGGACCCCGAAGGCGAGAGTAAGAACGTTTGTGAAACGCCTGCCTGAATATTTGCACTACTGAACTTACAGGACTATTGCCGGATATCAGGTGCACCTTAGGAGCAAGCCATGATAAGAAGAAGCCGCTGTCTCTTGCTGGTTCTCATCTTGGCTTCGACCCCGTTCACCGCGGCGCAGAGTAACCTCTACATGAAGGACACGCCCACGGATACAGGAGTCGAGCCGAATCCCGACACTGGTCCGATGTGGGTGACCGAGGACATTTGGGTGCGTACCGCTCCCGATCCCGGTTACCAGCCATATGCGTTCCCTGAAGCTTCTCCCCCTTGGATTCCTCTGGCGCATGAGAACCCGGAGTATCGCGATCCGAAGTACAGCGTGCCGAACTATGTCTATGTGCGCGTCCGCAATCGCGGCACCTCGGCTTCCAACGGCACGGAACGCCTGCGGCTTTACTGGGCAAAGGCCTCGACGGGACTCTCATGGCCCATTCAGTGGGTGGATTACGTGGCAAGCAACTGCGGAGCGGCCAAGCTTTACGGGGCGGAGATCACAAAGCCGCGCAAGAACGCAGCCACGGCCACTGCGGCCGAACGCGACGCGTATCGCAATGCCATTCTTGCCTTCGGAACGAATCCCTCTTACGTCTTTTTCGGGGGGGTTGCTTACTGGCAGAAGCAACAGGAAGTACACTCGCTTGGTCCCGCTAACCGCCACGGTACCGCAGCTTTCCTGCCCTGGCACCGTGAGTTGGTTAACCGCTACGAGGTTCTGCTGCAGGAGTTCGATCCAACAGTAAAGCTGCTGTATTGGGACTGGACGACAGATCCGGAAAACTCGACGGGCGGTTTCGACCTCGATACGTCCACATTCATGGGCAACTCCGGGGCTGGCACGGGAGGCGTTAGCATCGGTGCACCTTTCATTCCGGCATTGACGCCATTAGCGCCGCCGCCAGACGTCTCGCGCAACAAGGGCGGCAACATCTGCTGCGCGGTGCCTACAACCGCCTCAGACGCTAGTGTCTTGGGCAACGCGACCTTTCCTGCTTTCCATCCGTTCCTGGAAGGCACCCCTCACAACTATTCGCACGTGTACATCGGGGGTAACGGAGACATGAGTTCGATACCCACTGCCGCGAGAGACCCCTTCTTCTTCATGCTGCACGCTAATGTGGATCGTCTCTGGGCACAATGGCAGCGAGATCCGGGGTCATTGTCGCGTCTCGATCCTGCAACAACATACGGCACTGAAACTACGAACGTAAATATCACGACGCCTTTGGCGCCATGGAACGGTACGGGCACAAGTATTCAGCCATGGACAACCGCAGGCGCCTACATTGTCAGCAAGGTACCCGCCGATCCCTCGGTGGTCTCGCCGCCAATCTATGACGCGGCGCCGCTCACGATTCCCGTCCTGCAGCCGGGCGAGGCGGCCGTCATCCAAATTCCTTGGTATCCGCCAAATCCGGCCGACTACTCGTGTTTTGGCAGCGACCAGGGTCATGTCTGCTTGCTTGCCCGAATCGAGACGTCCGCTATTCCGCCGTTTGGGATGACATTCGCGGAAACGGCTGATGTATACGCAAACACCAAAAACGACAACAAGATCGTATGGAAGAACGTCGCCGTCGTCGACAATTTTCCCGGCCCGCTTCGCAGGACTTCCATCCTCATCCGCAACGTATTCGAGGAACGCATACGCGCAGGTCTGCGCTTCGCGGATACCGGGCAGTTCGGCGGTTCGTTTTTCGACAAAGGACGTATTTTCATCGATCTGAAGCCGGAGTTGTTTAAACGGTGGCGCGAAGGTGGAGCTGCCGGACGCGGCTTGAAGGTGGCAGACGACGAAAGACGGGCAGGCCGAATCGAGCTCGTTTCTCCCGAAGCCTCTATCCAGAACATCACACTCGAACCACATGAGACGTTCTCCGTGGACCTCAACTTCGAGCTTCCGAAGGAGTACTCGCTGCGACAAGCCCCATTCCCTCAGTTCGATCTCATCCAGACCGGCGCGCCCGGCAAGCCGGATGCGATTGTGGGTGGGCAGCGATTTGTGCTGGACTTTAGTAAGCTTGTCCTAATCAAATCCGGAGACCAGTGGCGCTATTGGGACCTTGGGTCCATTCTCGGGGAGGAGTGGACATCTCCCGCCTACGATGATTCCAAATGGAAGCTCGGCAAAGCGGACTTCGGATTCGGAGGCACTCGGGCGACGACCGTTGACAGCGGACCGCCCGGTCGCCGCCACATCACGACTTATTTTCGCCATACGTTCGAAGTGGACGATCCGACCTTCTATAGGAGTTTGGTTCTCCGGCTCAAACGGGATGACGGCGCCATCGTCTACTTGAACGGGAAGGAAGTCCAACGCGTGAATCTGCCAGCTGGCGGAGTCAGCGCCCGAGCGCTGGCGACGCGAGAGGTCGCCGGCTTGGAAGAAGAGGTCTTCTTCCCCGTCAAACTCGATCCCAGCGGTCTGAGCCGAGGCAAGAACGTCATAGCCGTCGAGATTCACCTGTATTCGCCACAAAGCGACGACCTTAGTTTCGACTTGGAGCTATCCGCGAATCGTGCTGATCCTGCTTTCCCGCCGGACCTCGCCTTTGCTGGGCTGGGGGGTGGCGCATTGTTTCAGCCCGGCGAAATCGTTCCGGTCAAAGTTGACGCCATGGAAACCGACGGAAGGGTCAAGTCAGTCTCGCTCTACGCGGATGGGAAACTCGTAGGCACTGAAGACAAGCCACCCTACACGTTCAAGTGGCAGGCGGGATCAAAGGGATCGCATCGCCTACGCGCTGAAGCCGTCGGCAACAACCAGAAGCGGTCCACGTCCTTCGTCACAGTCTCGGTGGTGGAAAACGTTCCGCCTGCGGTGAAGCTCATCCACCCGTCGGACAGCATTGGAGTCAAGGCAGGCGAAGCGATTTCCGTCAGCGCCGAGGCATCGGACCGTAACGGAAAAGTAAAGCTGGTGGAGTTCTGGGTGCGCGAAGCCGATTTCTTCATGTCCCAGAACAGGCTCGTTGCCACTGCCAAGACGCCGCCGTATCGGGCGTCGATCAAGGACCTCAAGCCGGGTCACTACATGTTTTGGGCTGTGGCAGTCAACGATCAAGATGGAAGCAGTCAGTCAATGCCCGTGCACGTCGCGATTAAATGAAAATTTGCGGAGTCTCAAGCTGTCTCAGGAGCTTCTCGACTCAATGGATCCTCGAATCAAGCTCGCGTTACGAATCATGCGCCGCACAAACAGAGCGGACTTTACCGTTGCCAATGTGGCCGAAGAAATTGGGCTTAGCGTGTCTCGCTTCGAGCATCTTTTGAAAGAGGTGACGGGGCGAACATTCAGACAGCATAAACGGAGCATGCGCATCAGGCAGGCAAAAAGACTCCTTCAAGACTGGCATTTGTCTCTGAAGCAGATTGCCTATCTGGCTGGTTACTCATCGCCCTCGAGTTTCTCCCGGGCATTCAGGATTTCCGCCAGCAGGTCACCTTCGCAATATCGAATGAGGATCATGGTTTGAAGGAAGTAGGAACACTGTTGACTGGTGTGAAGCTGGCAGGTCAAGTCAAGAGATAGCAGGTTCGGTCAAGGGATTGTTCTGGGCATGCAGGGAATTCCACAGTATCTTGCCACCCTCGACAATAATTAACACGATCATCGAATAGGTTTAGGAAGTGAAGGGCCGATACGCCTGCACTTGTCGCAGGCTGCAAGGAGGAGATATGACGCAAGTCGTATGCATTTCATTAGGTAAATTCACCGCGTCGGTACAGGCCGCTGTGAAGGCGGCCGTGGCGAAGCATCCGAAATTTAAGGTGGACGTGCCGAATGCAGTCACGGTCGCGTATTTGATCCGAGGGATCCCAGTCCCGGAGGGCATTTTATCGACCGTGTCCATGGGCGAGACGCAGGCTTTCGCGACGGAAGTCGCAACGCATATTGCCAGCGCACATCCGGAGGCATTGGGGGCGGCAGCGCGTGGGCCGGCGGCGGAGGGGGCGATCCTTTCCGTCGGACGTCACGTGATCGTGGGGATTCCACCAGTGGCACAGGTGTTTCAAGTCGAAAAGTAGTCGGAGACGCGCCGCATGCCGAAACTTTGTCCCAGCGCGCAGCCCGGCATGGACCAGTGCAGGGTGTTGGGCGTGATCCAACAGGAAGGGCCACGCCCGATGGTGCAGTACCTGAAAGAACCCTTGCCAGCGACCCCAGAGATCCTTGGCATGGCCGCTCCGTTGAAACCCACTGAGGTCTTCCGGCTCGCGGCGACTTGTGCAGAACGCAAGTGCCCACACTTCGACGGAGTAGATTGCCGACTGGCGTCCAGAGTGGTGCGGATTTTGCCAGCAGTCGTTGCGGAGCTTCCGCCGTGCATTATCCGCAAGGAATGTCGCTGGTATGCGCAGGAGGGGGGAGCGGCGTGCAAGCGGTGCCCCGAGATCACAACGGTGACCTATGATCTATCCCCCCGGTCCGGGAAGTGTCCGGCTTGCCAGCGGTGGAGGAGACTCCGGTCCGGTAATTGTCGTAACTCTGGAATTGCCCGCCTACGCTCTGCGCAAAACCGGAGAAATTTGCTTTGCGCATGCAGTCGAACAGCCAAAAGCCGTGCACTGAGGAGTTGCTGATTATTCCGCGATAAGAGGAGAGGGACTTGGGAACTGGAATTCCGCTACTCAGAATCTTGTTTGTCCGTCTTCTCAGCTTCGTCCGGCTGCTCTCCGGTCCTCTCTTCGCGAGTAGGAACGATCGGAGCGGGTCGTCGGGGATGAATTTTCTCTTTCCCGGACGGTGGCGGCTCGTCAAGATGGGTCACAACTACATGGCGGACAGATTCCCGCCGTACACTTGCCGACTCGGAAGCGTCGTTTCCGCCTACGTTTTTCTTGTCATTTTGCTCATCGGCCATTTTAGCTACCCACTAGCATTCTACGTCCCGGAACGGTTCCCTTCAACTCCGATCAGCAGGAGCTCATATGAAGGACAATTCGAAGAAAAAACCAGACACCAAGCCGCAGACAAAAAAATCGGTCGGAAGCTACAGGGCACGGGGTGAGCTCATGCGTGCTGTGACGCGACCCGTGCGGGTGGAACATCTGGGGGCGCCGCCGAGAATCACCCGGCCCAAGAGCATTCATCCGCGGCGCCTGCTGCCATTTGTGGCTGAAGGGCAGGAGCGGCCGTTTCACAGTCTTAATACGCGCGCCATCATTCACAGTCCTAAGGATGCTTCTCAGGACATCCAGATCCTGCTCAACACCCCATTGGCACAGCCGGCACAAAATCGCACGGCCAGCAACGTGGGTGAACCAAGTGTGTCGGTCAATCAGGATGTTGTCTTCTACACGGGCAATTGGTACGCAGCTGTGTCAGTTGACGGCGGCAAGAACTTCAAATTCATCGACCCCAACAGTATGGCCCAGCCGAGTGATCCGCAGGGAGTTACGTTTTGCTGCGATCAGGTCGTCAACTATATGCCCTCGATTGATACGTTCATGTGGCTCATGCAGTACGGCCCGTCGACAGGAGACAACATTCAACGATTAGCATTTGCGAAGACAGATGATGTGAAAGCCGGGAGATGGCAGATCTTCGATATCACCACGGCGATGCTGGAAGTTCCTGGCTTCTTCATGGATTTTCCTGATCTTGCGGTCGGGGCCAACTTCATTTATATGACCACGAATTGCTTCGGGCCTGACGGCAAAACGGTCGGCTCGGCCGTCGTCAGGATTCCCTTCAGCAGCATTGCCGACGGCAATCCTACCATCGAAAAGTATGTGGCGATGGACCTGTTTGCCTTCCGTGTGGCCCAGAATTGCGGCCAGAACGCATATTTCGCTGCGCACAGAGACACGAGCACGCTAGCTGTGTTTTCGTGGCCCGAAGGGCAGGCTGGTCCGACCTCACAAGACGTAGCTATAGCTCGCTGGATTGGAACGAACGGCTACATCTCACGTACGCCCGATGGACGCCGATGGCTGGACCGGGCCGACCCGCGGATAACCGGCGCCACTTTGGCTGGCAACGAACTGTGGTTCGCGTGGGGCGTGGACGCTGATTCCAATCATCGCCCGAAACCGTTTGTTCAGATGGCGCGAATGAACAGCACGGACATGAGTTTGATTGAAAACGTGAACCTTTTCGACGCCGACTCCGCTATATGCTATGCCGGTCTGGCGACCAATGCAGACAACGAGGTGGGCGTTTCCTACATGATAGGAGGAGCGGTGTTCCCGTCGCTTGTCGTGGGATTCCTCAGCGGCGATCGCAAGAGCGCAGTGGCGGGCAAAGGCGACCGGAGCCCATTACCCGATGCGCAGGGCCACTTTGACTGGGGTGACTACCTAACGGCTCGGCCCGTATTTCCCGACGGCAAACTCTTTGCGGCCGCCGGTTTTTCACTGATCGGCAACCAGGACGGCGACAATCTCGATGCAACACCCCGCTATGTGGTCTTTGGGCGTGCTGCTGGTGGTGGGAGTGGAGCTGTCGGTGGGAATGGTGGCACCGGTAATGGTGGAGGTGCAGCAGGCAATGGAGGAACGGGTGCGGGTGGTGGCGGGGGCTTTGGTGCTGGACCGATCACAGATGTTAACCAGCTGCCTACTGTAAGCTCCGCGGTCGCTTCGCAGATCAAGGCTGCTTGTGGTGTGCACAGCGGAACGCAAGCCGAGCCAGCGCCGCAGGCCGCCATGCCCGAATTGGTCACCAAGCCGGGTACCGAACGCTGGCCGGTAAAGACGGGGCAAGACCCGGATCGCAATGCCGTAGGAAAGAACATTGTCAATGGGCAGGATCTGGGCGCTGGAATCGTGCCGGCCACAGTGGAAGAGCTAATTAGCATGTCCCGTCCAGCAGGATTGAAGGACATCAAAGCCGATCCTCCGGAGTTTCAAAACAAGCGTGCGCAGCCGGTAGAGACCACCATCTGGCGCGTGGAAGGGACGATCACTGTTCTCAACCAGGAGGCGGACGGTGATAATCATTTAGTGCTCCAGGGCGCCAGCGGGGCCACGCTGGTGGCAGAAGTCCCAACGCCGACCACAACCTTCATCGGCGATTCTCCGTGGTTGGCGAACATCCAGGAAGCCCGTCAGGCGGTGGATGACAAGCTGGTCCACAACTTGAATCCGCATGACTTTGTCTTGCCTCCGGGAGGCAAGAAGCTGGTTCCAAGAGATTCGCTTTCGGGGGACTTTCCTATCGCTCCTACAGCGAAGTTCAAGGTGCCGGAATCGTTCCGCACGCCAGAGAAAAGCGATGAAGCTCCCATGCCCACCTTTCAGACAGCGGTGAAGCCGACGGCTGCACGAATCACTGGCATCGGATTCTTCGACCGTTCTCACGGGGCAACCGGAGCTGCACCAAACGTCATTGAGCTGCACCCAGTCTTGAAAATAGAGTGGCTATGAGCGCGGCGGGCACATTCGGGACCACTGCGCTTTTGGCCTTTTGGTCCGTTTTCATCGCCGAGTTGGTGGGTGATAAGTCGATATATGCTTTGGCGTCGTTCGCACTGCGCTTCCACTGGGCCGCGGTGCTCGCCGCGTTTACTGTCGCCAGCGCAGCGAAGATGATGGCAGCCGCTGTGCTGGGCAGCGCGATCATGCGAATTCATGGGCATTGGACATACGTGGTCAGCGCGGTGGCATTCTTCGTCTCAGCAGTCCTGATCTGGGTGGAGGAACCGCCGGAGACAGGCCAAGAAAACGCGAAGCGGGGCAATTGGTCGAGGGGTATTCTTGTCTCCTTCAGCTCATTCTTCTTCACTGAGTGGGGCGACCCCGGCCAGATTGCAGCTGCCGCCCTTGTGTTGAAATCTAACCTGTTTCTTGCAACCTGGACAGGTGCCACGCTGGCGCTCATGACCAAAGGCATCGCGGCACTGACCTTGGGCCTGCAGATCCGCAACAGGCTTCCACGGAAGGCACTGCGTATTCTGGCTTCAGGATCGTGCTGTGTTCTGGGAATACTCGCCATCGCGAGGGCCTAATGGCTTCGCATTCCATTTGGCCAATGCGCACTGTGCGAGGCCGCGAGCTTCGGAGACAGCCAAGTATGGATGCGCAAGTATCCCAGAGGCCCGACGTTACCTTCGGCTATCACGGGATTGTGAGACCAAGTCTTTCTCTTGTTCCAGGCCAATTCAGCCGACTGTCAAGGAGGACGAATGGATACGTACATAATCGCACTTTGGGTCCTGCTCGGTTTTGCGCTCTCAACGTGGTTCATGATGCACTTCTGGCTGCCCGACCCCCCGCCCGATATTCTTGGGGAATATATAACCTTCCTCGTGGCCGGCGCAGCGGGGGCCGTGATAGGCGGTTTCCTGGTTCATGGGTCCCGGGTATCGAGCGATCCCATGCCAGGCATAATCGGCGCTGCGGCTGGCGGTCTGTTCCTCTCTGGCGCGGTTGGATTTTTGACCGGCATGGGTCGAAGGGCGGGGCCTTGAGGCGCCCCACGATCTGAAAAACTGGCATACCTTGTCTTGCATGCGGAGAGCGGACGATATCGCTAACGGCGAACAATTGGCACAGCGGAGGCCGCCGCGTTTACCAATTTGGCCGCTCGCGCGCATATTGGAACACGGTAACGCTGGTCGAGTATTGGAGCAATCATCCCGAAATTTAACCCTAAGAAGGGCCAGTCCAACACGGAGGTGTTCCTTGCAATTTCGTCGATCTTCTCTCACGCAGAAAGCGAACAGAATCGCCTTCTCGATTCTGGCTCTCGCAGGTTTCATAGTTCCCGTCGCAATGGTTTCGCCGGCCCAGGAAAGCAGTCGGCCGCAGGCGCAAGTGGCTCCGGAGCGGCGCGCGCTCGATCCCTTGACGGGAGACGAGCAAGCATTAGCGGAGCGTATTGCCCGCAGCGACGGCAGAGTCAAAGAGCTGCTGGGCGAAAGCGGAGTTCGCGTGGTTTCGATCTTGCCGGTGCTGATCAAGACCGAATCCCAGGAGAGATTCGACGTTGCGCAACGGCAAATTGAAGTTGTGCTCTTTCGTCCCCAGGGTGAGATCGGGGCCAGGGTGGTCGTCAATCTCCGCCAGAACGGCGTGGTTGCGGTGAGCCGCTTAGCCAGCGATCAAGTTCCTTTCACCAACGATGACCTGGAAGACGCGTCTCAACTGGCGCTGCGCGACCCCGAAGTGCTGAAGGCGCTTGGCCCGGCGGCGCAAACCTTCCGGCCACGTACCGGGCCGCCAGGGGCGCCAACTCCGGAAAACACCGTCGGCGGACTGCCAGTTCGTTCGCCAGATCCCAACGATCCTTGTTCGAAACACCGCTGCTTGCGGCTAACCTTCCGCAGAGGCACGGATTACCTGAGCGAACCGATTGTGACGGTAGATCTCACGGCAAAGCACGTGTATGTCGAAAAGCGGAACCCGAATAGACAGGCGGAACACTAAAATGAAACTCTCGCGAAGGGCTGGTCTTGCTGTTCCTCTTGGATTCTTGCTCTGCCTGTTGGCCCATGCGGCTGTGGCACAAGTGCCGCCGCCTTCCATGCCCTGTTCCGGCGCGAATCTGGTGGACCAGAAGTTTCCCACCTCAGGTCCGGAAGTTACTCATTGGCGACTGTGCTGGCAGACCGTGCCCGGCAACGGCCTGCTGATTCATTGGGCCTACTTCCGCACCGCGCCTACGGCTCCCTGGCTGTTTCTGCTCTGGGACGCGCGGGTGTCTGAGATCTTCGTGCCTTACCACGCCGGATCGCCGCGTTATTACGACGTCGGTTTCATGTTCGGTCTCACGCCTATAGGATCTGCGGACTGTCCGGCAAGCCTGGGCGGAACTGTGCTGGCCGGCAACGTCTGCAAGCAAGTCCACGATCGCGGACTTTCCTGGAAGTCAGACTCCCAGGTCTATCGCGGTGAAGAGGTGGTCCTATGGTCAGCGTTGGCGGCCGACAATTACAACTACATCATTGAATGGACGTTTCGTGATGACGGCATCGTGATGGGCCGCGTCGGCGCCACGTCTCATAACCTGCCCGGCGATGAATGGGAAACCCACGTTCACAATCCCATCTGGCGGCTGGATGTGGACCTGAATGGGTGGCCGAATGACTCAGTAGCCCTGGGAACTCACACGGAAACGGGACTCTCAGCCACCGACACCGAACCGCCTATCCCGGTTGAGGCAGGCATGCAGTGGAGCCCGCGCGCCTTCAACACGCTCGATGTTTCCGATAAGTTCCTGGTCAACGGAAAGAAAGACAAGACCTACTACGAGTTGGTACCGCTGCCCACGCAGGGGTTGGCCCAGCACCAAGAAGCGTTTACGAAGAACGATTTCTGGGTTACGCACTACGACCCTGCGGAAATGAGCGCCAAAGACCTTGTTTCCTACGTGTCAACGCCCGCATCGGTCACGAATGCGGATGTTGTTCTCTGGTATCGCGGTTCGGTCCATCACCATCCCCGCGACGAAGACGGGGAGATGAGGAATGGCGCCTGGCACGGCGTCGCACTGGTGATGTGGACTGGCTTCATGCTCAAGCCGCATAACCTGTTCGATCACACGCCGTTCTATCCGTAATTGCTGGATCGTGTGAACAAGAGGCAACTACGCCAGGGAGGGCAGCAAGGAGAACTCCGTGAAACCTACCAGTCGTCATATAGTTGGGCTCGGAGCGTTTTGCATCCTGTTCGGCTTCTGCGGATGCTCACGCAACCAAGGACCGACGCGCGGCCGGATTCCGATCGAGAAAACACACCCGCTGCCAGAAGTCGCCGCTAGCGACAAGAATTTTTCGGGCTACAAGCCCGCGAATCCCTATCAGGAACTGGGACCGAGCGTTCTGACGCGGACGATTTTTACCGCCGCAGGGCCCGCAGGCTACCGCGTCGAAGTGCGTGACTTGCGGGTGGACGCGAAGAAGAGAGGCGAAGACATCGCGCTGCCGGGGGCCGCGTTTCTTGAAGTACAGGCCGGATCTGCCGTCCTGGTGCTGGCCGGCAAGCGACAGGAACTTCGGCCCGGCTCGACGCTCTCGATGCCGCAGGGCCAAGCATTTACTCTCGAAACGACGTCGGATCAACCGCTGACGATCCGCGCTCGCATAGTGAGAGCCGAGTAGCGCGGAACAGAGAGGTCCCGAATCATGAGAAATCGCCCGTGCTTCAAAACGCTTGGCGCCGCAGCGTTGCTGTTATGGACGCTGGGTCTTTCCGGGTGCAATGGATGCAATCCAATCACCTCTTCGTGGAAGACGTGGCGCGGCGACCAATTTCGCAGCGCGACACAGCTCTTCGAAACGACGCTGAACGATCCGAACGCGGTCTCGACGCTGCACGTGGCCTGGACGTTCACAAGTCCAGGGCCGGAGGGTTTTCGGGCGTCCCCGGTGGTGGACAACGACGGCACGGTTTATATAGGCGGCAGCAACGGCTACTTCTACGCCCTCGCCGCATCAGACGGGCATATGCTCTGGCAATACCCGGCATCGGGACAACCGCCCTTAACACAGAAATTCGACCAATCGAAATTCAGCAACCCATCCGCGTTCGGAATAGCCTCGAGCGCGACCATTACGATGATCGGGAACACCACGGCGGTGATCTTCGGAGCGCCGGATCAATCCTCCGGCAGCCATCTTGGAGATGGCCACCTGTTTGCCTTGAACGCCAGTACAGGCGCGCTGATCTGGGAATCTCCGCCCCTTGCTTTGATAACGGGTTTGACAGGAGGAAGCACGAGTGAATTCCACCAGCAGATCGGATATTCGGCTCCCCTGGTGTTCAACGATCACGTTTATGTCGGAGTAGCGGACCACGAGGACAACCCAATTCAACAAGGCAAGCTCGTGGCCGTGAAACTTGCCGACGGCAGCGTCGATCCGGCCTTCAGCTTCCTAGCCACGCCGACGCGCGGCGGAGGAATCTGGGGCTCGGCGGCGGCCTGGAATACCGATGTCTTCGTGACAACCGGCAATACTCGCTGCTGGGGCGGCGGGTGCCAGCCCGAACCGACACCGAACTACGGCTTGAGTCTGCTGCGGTTAAATCAGAATTCCGGCGTCGTCGTGTGGCAGCATCAGCCAGTGCCTTACGTTTATGATGACGATCCGGACTGGTCCGCAGGCCCAGCGATTATGTACGCGGCCGATTGTGGTCCGGCAGTTGTCTCAACCCAAAAAGACGGATGGACGTGGGCGGTGCAGGCCGGAAACGGAACGCCTGGGCCACCGAGCGTGATGTGGGCCTTCCCTCCAGGTCCGTGGAGCACCGGTGGCTTCAAAGCAGGCGATGGGACCGCGGGTCATCACGAAGATCGGGACTACAAGAGGCCGGGGGCGACGTGGGGAGATGTGTATATCGGCTCGGTGGGAGGGTGGGAAACCCTTCCGAATTTGAGTGCCGGATACCAACAGTTGCATGCTTTGAACGTTTGCGCGCAGGATTCGCAGCGTGTGCGGTGGCTGAAGGATATTCCGAGCGATCCCGGTTATATGGGATGGGCCAACGGGAGCGAAGGAACGTATCCGATGGGGCCGCCTACGGTGACAGTTGATGGGATGGTGTTCGTAGCGACAAACCAAGGGCACATCATTGCGGTGGCCGATCCGACGCTGAAGCCCGCACTCGGAAATCGATGTGAGGACCCGGGAATCCCAAGCGCGCAGTGCGTGGCACACGGGCGGAGACTAGTACCCGACCCGTGGATTCATGACGTCGCCTTGCCGGGCAGTCCCAACAACGACGGAATATTCGGCGAGCCCGCAATCGCGAACGGCCGAATCTATGTGGCCACGATCAGCGGGCACGTTTACATGCTTAAGCCATAAAGGAGGATAGGCCATGCGAAAGGAACTCGAAGCGATCCAGGTATCGCGGCCTAGGGCCCGAAGAAGATTCTTGACCTCAGCGGTCGCCGGCTTGGTGTTCGGTTGCCTCCCGCTTGCAGCCACAACGCTTGCTCAGAAGCAAGAAGGCATCAATACTGCGACCATTCAACACAGCGAAAAATTCCAAGGCGCCGCTACACTTCTCGACAAGGGCGGCAAACCAAGAATGGTGCGCGCGTCAGTCCGCCAATGGACGATCCTTGGCGACCAGCTCATTCCGGAATTCCAAGAGCACGGCTTTCTTCTGGTGCAGCTCCTGGGCGGAAAAGTGACCACGGTGATTGAGGGCAAAGAGCAGAAGCGCGTTAGTGGAGAGTTCTGGGTGGTGCCGGCAAACGCAAGAATGAGCATTCACGCGACTGGGGAGACTGCGACGCTGGAGGTTACGGTCCTAAGTATTTCCTGATGGCAATGCCGATTGTTCAACATTGGAATATTTCTGGGCTATGAAGTTGGAAAGCTCAATCTGCGAAATATTGTAGGTTCGAGCGTTGCCCGCGGGACCAAACTTTTCTTACGATTCGCCGGGTAGAGTCAGCAAGAATTGAGAACGCTACATCTTCAGCAGCCAAGTCTCCGTCAGTCGTAGATGCAAAAATATCTTCCGCGTGTCGGGGGCAGGCCGGCCACTAATCGCCAAGCATCCTTCCACGTTTTCTGCGCGCGGGCGGTCCCGTGCTCGAGGTTGAAGGCGGCGCGGTAGTGTTCAAGCGCCTTAGCCCGAGCCGATTCGGCCGTCTGCTGGTACTTCTTCGGGTCGTGATATTCGCTGTCAGTCGTCTTCGCCAGCCACACGACCGTCGCGTACGCATCGCCCACCATGAAGTGCAGCAGGCGCACGAGTGTGCGATCCGAGTTACTGATTGGGTGGCCTGTTTCCGGATTCGCCTAAAACCATGGTCCGGTACATGCGCTGGACCATGTCTTTCTGCGCCGGCGTCATGGGACCATCTTCTTTGAGGCCCATCGCCTTGAGCGAACGCCGGAAGACTTCTTCCCGCTCCTGCCTGGTCAATTCTTTGGCTTGCTTGGGGTCCATCAACTTGAGAGCATTTCTCTGGATGCGCGCATCGTCGGTCGCCTTGTGTTCCGCTTCCTGCATTAGCCTCTTGTGCTCAGCTTCGGCCAGCGAGTGAATTTCAGAACGCATGGCAGCGGCCCCTTGATGGGTCTCTGGCGTGCAGCCGCCAAAGCTCTCCACCATACGCATGGTGTCTTCAGCGTCGAAAAACTGCATCTTGTGCGCCGCGGCAGCATCGCGAACTGGAAAGAGTGAAGCATCGCATTGCGAGGCCAGCGCAAACTGTATTCCGACACGGAGCTCTTTTTCTGGCAGTAGGCCAATCAAAACTGGAATGTCAGCCGAAGTGAGTTTTCGAGAAAGCGTGTTCAGGGATTGGTCGTTGTATCCCAAACCGTGCGCGCCCAAATGCTGACTGTCGAGGATAATCCGTCGAACCCGTTCCATGGACGCCGAATCGTCCGCGGGCGATTGTGCGTTGGCGCTTGAGCAGAGGCCGCTTAGAACTACAATGAACAAGAAACGCGAATTCATACTCGGTACGTAGGAGCTTCTGCAACTCCGTCCCTGCCTGCATTGTCTTATGGAATGTTCGCGAGAGCTGGTTAATTCTTTCGCGGTGGCGGTCAAAATTGCAACGTCGCATGCCAATACAACACAAGATATTCGTTTCAGTACAAGGGGGAGTGGCGGAGGTTTGCGATGAGACCGTGCCTGCTGGAATCGCGGTAGAGATTCTTGACTTCGACAACTTCGCTGCGAATCCCGAACGCGAGCTTGGCTTGTGGTCTCCAGAACTCCGAGAGTACTGGGCAAAGAACCACGCGCAATGGGGTCGGTGTGGCAACGATTGTCCCTGTCGAGTCAAGGAATAACCCATAATGTTTAGGAGAAATTCCCGCCAAAGGCCGCCCATTCGAGTGACTATGGAGTTTCATCCGTAGCCACGAGAAGAAGCCCTATCCCTATCGCAAGGTGGCCGCGGCACGGGCAGTCATAGGTGAGAAGAGAGCAACCGCTTACTCTGTCGCTTTTTCGAGCTGGTGCAGAGTTCGGAATCGGTCGGTCGGAGAGACAGGGATGACTTGCTGAGTTATCATCCAAACGGAATTCCAAAAATGCTCAAGTTGCGGCGCATAATTCGGAAGGTGCCTTCTCGTCGGGAGTTGAAGCGCCTCGAATCGGTGGGCAAGCCAGTTGAGAAGCCCCTCGACTCAGAAGCCCTTCGCATCGTGGCGTTTTCTGACTACCGTGTACAAGACGTTTCTCTGCTGTTGGATTTCGCCAAAGAGTTGCACCCTCGGCCCAATTTAATTCTTTACGCCGGTGATGATGTGGAGCGGTTCCATACACAAAGTGAAAATTTATTTGAACACCTTGCTGCGACCTCAACTCACGGCTTGTGTGCAGTGCTTGGAAATGATCCACCCCAAGAAGACGAGGAATCGAGCAACAAAGACGTTTACGTGGTACCGGACACAAGGGCGCTGCGTCGCTTCATTAGAGGCGCAGGAGTGTACAACGTACATGAAACTCCGCTCATCATTGGTGACTATGCCGTGATCGGCAGCGAAGGCGCACCGATCGACGAGCGGCTCGGACGCATGGGAGTTGTCATTTATTCCGAAGCGAGTATTGCCAGACACCTACGCCTTGCAGCAAAGAGCGCTAAGGGCAAGCGATTGATACTCGTTTCCCACGCTCCACCTCGAGGCTCATTGGATTTCGCGATTCGATTTGGAAAAAGACGCATTGGTTCGGTTGCACTGCGAGCCTTCCTTCGTAAGCGAGGGGATGTTCCCTTGGTGGTATGTGGCCATGTCCACTATTGCGGCGGGCAATCGAAGAAGCTCGGGCGGTCGATGATTGTGAACGCTGCTTCACATGACGATTCTGGAGCGCTCGGAAGGATCGCCGTCATCGATATTTGTGGGCGAAAAGTCAGCGGCCTACAGTGGCATGAGCTCCGAGGAGAACTGACTTCGATTGCCGGAATTGGGGAGCAGCGCGGGATTCGACTGAAAGCAGCAGGCGTTAGGAACGCCACACAACTGGCTGGCGCATCCGAAGAGTGCGTCAGAAACATACTAAAATGCAGCGCCGCTGAGGCTACGATTATTAGGGCGAGAGCGTCGTCCCAGCTTAAGCAAGAAGTGCTGGTTCTGAAGCGCCTTAAGCTCGCGAGCAATCGAGCTTACGTCGACATTGAAACAGACCTTGGTGGCAAATTCATTTGGCTTGTCGGTCTGCACATCGAAGACGAAGGCAGATCGTATGCTTTTTTCGCCGACACCCCACGGGATGAAATGACCATTCTGCGGGAGTTTCTGGACGTGCTCGCGCAAAAACCCGAGCTCAACCTCCTGGCGTATTCCAACTGCCGCGCAGAGCAGCGACTTCTTGCACAGCGACTATCGGCATACAACCTGGCAACCACGGTCGCGGAGAATATCATGGATCTCTACTACGCGATTCATTCCTGCATGGCGTTCCCTGTCCAAGATACGAGATTGAAGACGATTGCAAAGTGTTGCGGATTCTTAGCGCGTCATCCCAACATGGAAGGATTCGACGCTGCGGTCTGCTACGGTTCTGGCAAACCGAGCAAGCAGCGGAAGAAACTCCTTCTGGAATACAACGAAGACGACATGTTGGCTCTCAAACACGTCGTGCGTTACGTCGAAGGCCGCACTCAACCTGCTGTCGCTACTCATACGACGGCCGAAGGATCCCTCTCGCTGTTTTGAATAGGATTTCGATTCCCGCTGCAAACTCTCTGGGCAAGGAACTACTCTAGAGGTCCCGCAACTGGTCGCGCGTAGTTCCTCCGGGCTCATTAACAAACGCAAGCTCGCCTTAATGCTTCTTGACAATTCGAAAGCTTGGGAAGGAGGCATGCTCAAATGCGTTGTCCATACTGCGGAGACAGACGAACAGAAGTGCTCAAGACGGTCTACCGGGGCCACAGCTCCTATCGCCACCGGCGATGCCTGTACTGCGGGTCTCGCTTCAGTACCCAGGAGAGGCCGGTCCGGTGGAGCCGCGTGGATCGGAAGTGGCCGGGGCGTCGCCCATTGCGGAAAGGATGGGGGAGTCTGCGGACACCAGCCCTGCGGGGAAAGTGCGAAGTAGAGACGTGCGGAGTGGATTTCAAGCAGGCAGGAATCAAGCGCCATGTGGACCACATTGTGCCGGCACGGCTCATCCGGCGATTGAAGGCTGGCAATCCAGACCGCCGAGAGAACCTACAGTGTATCTGCGCGACCTGCCACGGATACAAACTGCAAGCTGACCATAAGCTGTGCATGGGGGACAGGCTAGGCTATCTTGAAATTCTTCGGACCCACAATTTTGATCTGACGCGGGTCGAGCGTGCGCTGGGTTTGTACGCGTTGTAGATCCAGGTCATTTTGAACTGGCTTCGCGTACTATCGAGTGAAATGGGCACAACTCAGACACACAAGAAATCCTCCGGGGAACTTGATTAGCTCCGGCGTTGCGCTCGATTGTTTGGAAAGGGGCACATTTTAGGCACAAAACTCGCCTGCCCATGGCTAGGACCATTTGAATGAACAACCCTTTGGCAACGGCGACAGGCGGACTTTCAGTCCCC
>WNGM01003208.1_pt1 | contig 20036 bp, 26 predicted proteins | sample 5400571 | NCBI WGS metagenome assembly WNGM01 (sample SAMN13153378, study PRJNA577476) | soil metagenome | isolation source: 100 cm soil or saprolite under Garry oak tree replicate 2 | place: USA:California | collected 2016-06-15 | reverse complement strand
TCAACTCCTGGCGCGCATCCCCGGTGAGCTTCAGAGCTTTCCGCGGACAGCATCGAGTTTGTCGGCGAGTTCTTGGCTGCGGGACGCGACCGCGACTTCGCCACGGGTCTTCTCGATCAGGCTGCGGGCGACGTCCTGTTTGCGCTTGAGGGCGACTAAGGCCGTCGGATAGTCGAAGCGCATGAGGGAGTCCAAGATCCGTTCCATCTTCTCTAAGAAACCGGACGCTAGTTTTACATCCCCGCGACGCAGGTGCTCGAGCGCGAATCGGCGGAGCTCCCCGACGACGTCTCCGAGGCCAAGCAGGTACGCCGTGTCCGTGAGGCCGAGGTCTCTCGGACTGGGTAGGGGATCCTGCTCCAGGATCGCGTGGACGAGGAACGCCTCACCCGCTTCCTGCATCGCGTTCTCGACGATCCCCGTGTGGTACAGGTCCGGATGGTCCTTCAGAAGGCTTCGGAGCTTCAGGATCTCCTCGCGGGTCTCCTGGAGCGCTGTGCCGACGTCGTGCCCACGGTGCATCGCTTGAATCGCGCTCCCGCTCAGTCGAGCGATCGTGCGGGACGACTTGATCGTCAGCTCTCGGACCTCGTCTTTCTCATCCAACCGGCCCTCGATCTCGGAGATGACGTCATCGAGATTCTTCACGCCGCGAGGATGGCCCACCCCGTTATTTGAGGATTCGCCTGGGCCTTGGAGCACAGATAGCCGCGCGGTCCTAGAGGCCCAGTCACCCGCGACGGAACTTGAGGGAGGCCGAATTGATGCAGTACCGGAGACCCGTCGGCCTCGGACCGTCGTCGAACACATGCCCTAAGTGGGACCCGCAGTTGGCGCACTCGACCTCGGTCCGCCGCATGAACAAGCTGCGATCCTCCTTTTCATCGACGCTTTCCTTCCGCGCCGGCGCCCAGAAGCTCGGCCAGCCCGTCCCGGAGTCGTACTTCGTGTCCGAGGCGAATAGGTCTCGCCCACAGACGACACAGAGGTACACACCGGGGTCGTGGTTGTTCCAGTATTCTCCGGTGAAGGGTCGCTCGGTCCCTTTGTTGATGCAGACGTCGTACTGCAACGGCGAGAGTTGTTGCCGAAGCTTCGCCTTGTCGAACTTCTCCACGAGGATGGACGTGCCCCGCGCGTCTTAAGGTTTCGTCTGGCGGCGGGGCTCAACTCGACTCGCTAAATCTCCAGGCCGGCTACATCTGCGGGGCGTTCGGATTCTGCTGCCACAGAGCCAGCCGAGTCCCCGAAGGATCTTCGAAGATGGCGAACCATCCCTGGCCTGGCACCTCATTCTTCGGCGCGACGATCTTGCCGCCCGCCTTCTTGATCTTCTCGACGTGCTCGTCGACTGAGTTCACCAAAATGTAGTTGATGACACCCGGTTGCCAGTTCCCGGGCTGCAGGCCACCGATGCCTCCCGCCGGGCCGCTCGGCGCCTGGAACAACGAGTAGTTCATCCCCGGCACCTCTTGGAATTTCCAGCCGAACAGGCTCTCATAGAACTTCTCCGCCTTCTTCGGTTCCTTGACGTGGAACTCGACGTGCACAATCGCTCCGGGTTTTGGTCGGTCTGCCATGATGACACCTTTGGGCCGGTCGAGGCGGCGGGGGTATTTAACGATGTTAGGGAGGGGTCGCGGAAAGTACGAGAACCTATGGAGGTGCACGAGGAGGCGCGTGATTCTCGATTGCCATCCGGTCGCTGCGAAGACGGTACCGTCTATCGCCAGACGGTTGGGTCATGTCATGCATGGAGAAGGGCATGGCGCGGATCGGGTCCATTGATAACAATGTCGCGAGCCGTCGTCCGACTCAGTGGCCTTCGCGGATCTTCCGCATCCGCTCGACCTTGCCCTGAATGACCTCGGGCTTGCCGATGTCCCGGCGCGCGTAGAAGCTCCCCGAGACGAAGGCCAAGGCCTCCTCGGAGATCGACTCGGCGTCCCCGAGATTGGACGCGATCCCGACGATCGCGAGGGACCGAGAGGTCGTCGTGTACAAGTGTCCGCCTTTCTCGTCGACGCTGGCATAATACAGTTTCGCGCCGGTGCGCCGAATGCTCTCTTCGTCGACCTTGAGCTGCTCCCCCGCCTTCGGATGCGAGCCATACCCCATCGGGACGACGTACTTGCATACCGTGGCCTTGCGGGCGAACGAGACCGCCGAAGGAAGGTTTCCCGCGGTGAGCCGCGAACAGACTTCGAGGAAGTCCATCTCGAGGATCGGCAGGACGTTCATCGATTCCGGATCCGCGAACCGGACGTTGTACTCCAAGAGCATCGGACCGTCTTTCGTCGCCATGAAGCCGCCGTAGAGGATGCCTTTGAACGGCGTGCCCCGCGCGGCCATCGCCTCCACGGTCTTCGTCATCGTCACGAGTGCTCGATCGAAGTCCTCGTTCGTGAGGAAGGGCAACCGGTGGTCCGCGTCGCCGTACGAGCCCATGCCCCCTGTGTTCGGTCCCTTGTCCCCCTCGTACGCGCGCTTGTGATCCTGGGCCAGCGGCATCGGGACGAGCGCCCGGCCGTCGCAGAACGCTTGGAGGGAGAACTCCTCCCCAACGAGTTTTTCTTCGATGAGGAACCGCGCCGTGCCGCCGATCTTCTTCTCGAGGATCTCGCGGCCGTACGCCAACGCCTCCGCTTTGGTCGAGAAGTGATCGCCCCAGACGCGCACCCCTTTCCCGCCGGTCAGGCCGAGCGGTTTGATCACGAACTCGAAGTCCGAGTCGTTCACGAACTCTTCGAAACCGGCGAGATCGTCGAACGCCCAGAATGGTGGAACCCCGGGAATCCGATGCTCCCGCATCAGGGTCCGCGTGAATTCCTTGTTCGTCTCGAGCTGGGCCGCTTCCCGGGACGGACCGACCGTCGGAATCGCGGCGGCCTCGAGGGCATCGGTGATGCCTTTCCCGAGCGGCGCCTCCGGTCCGATCACCGCGAGTTCGATCCCGTGCCCCTTTCCCCAGGAGACGACGCGCTCGACGTCGGTGACGTCCCCGAGGAGGACATCCTTCGAGCGCCGGCGGATGCCCGGATTCTGGTTCGACATGGCGGCGTAGATGTCCGCCTGGCTTCGATGGAGCGCTTCGACGATCGCATGCTCGCGGCCTCCGCCCCCGACCACCAGGACCTTCATGATCCGATGCGGAGAAAGCGGCCCTCGGGATTTCTAGTTTCGCGCACTCGCGTCGAACATCTGGATCACTTCGGCGGCTGCATGAGCTTGAGGAAATTCCCTTCGGAATCTTCGAACGTCACGACACTGCCCCACGGATAGTCTCCGATCTCCCCGACGAACTTCACGCCGTTGTCTCGCAGTCGCTTGACGTCGGCTCGGATGTCCGTCGTCTTCAACGTCAAGATGGCGCGCTTCGGGGTCGGCTTGCCGTCGGTCGAATCGAGCCCGACGCGGAGACCTCCCACATTCATGGCGCTCCAGTCGGCACTCTCCTCCGTCACCGCCAGATTCAGCACATTTCGGTAGAACGCGATGGCGCGTTTCATGTCCTGGACTTCGTAGTAGACGTCTTGAACGCCCGTGATCATCGGACCCCCTCCGAGGCGGGAGGAATCGGTTTGCGAGGGATAGTCCTTACGTCGGGGCGGGGCCGGCGGCTCTCAAGGCGAGCTCCGCCGCATACACTGTATTCGAGAGGAGCATCGCGATCGTCATCGGTCCCACGCCCCCCGGGACGGGCGAGATCGCCTCCACCTTTGGACGCACGGCATCGAAGTCCACGTCGCCGACCGTACGATAGCCGCTCTTCACGCTCTCATCGCGGACGCGATTGATCCCGACGTCGATGACGACGGCGCCCTTGTTGACCATGTCCGCCTTGATGAATCGCGGGGAGCCCATCGCCGCGATGAGGATCTCCGCTTGTCTCGTGTGCGCCGCGAGTTCGTGGGTCCCGCTGTGGACGACCGTCACCGTCGCGTTCGCCTTGGGGGCCTTCTGCATCAGGAGGGCGGCGAGCGGTTTCCCCACAATGTTGCTGCGGCCCACGATCACGACCTCCCGCCCGCTCGGATCGTACCCGCTGCGCGTGAGGAGCTCGACGACGCCGGAGGGCGTGGCGGGGGCGAACCGCGGGCGGCCAATCAGCAGGAGGCCGACGTTCACCGGGTGGAAGCAGTCCACGTCCTTGAGCGGGCTCACCGCGGAGACGGCCTTGTCCACCGAGATCTGGTCGGGCAACGGCTGCTGGACGAGGATCCCGTGGACCTTCGGATCGCTGTTCAAGCGGCCGACCTCCTGGAGCAGACGAGCCTCGGGCACGTCGCCGGGCAGCTCGATCGTCCAGTGGGCCATCCCCATTTCCTCCGAGGCTTTTCCTTTCATCTTCACATAGAGTTGCGACGCGGGATTTTCCCCGACGAGGACGGCCGCGAGTCCGGGGACCACACCCTCCCCCGCGAGCTTCGAGAGCCGCGGCTTCAGCTCGGTCCGAACGTCGTCCGCAATCCGCTTGCCGTCGATGACGTTGCCGGGCACGTGGGCACCCCATGGCGGAATCGGTTCGGTCGATATAGCCTTGAGCGCCAAACATGCGGCGCGCGTCCGACACCTCGACGGGTGCCGCAGAATCGTACGCCGATGTCGTCAGACAAAGACCCTCCGGCGGCGTTCCACGAAAACGCTTAAGTCCGGTCGCGACGTTCGGCGGCCGGATGCACTCTAGCGACTGGTCTCGTCTCCTCACGGAACGTCAGCGCGAGGTCCTGACGATTGTCGTGGAGAACAAGGTGTACCGCAATCGGGATTCGAAAATCCCCGAGCTCGCGGCGCAGATGGGCATCGCTCCCGCGGCCGTCGCGAAGCATCTCCTGGAGATCGAGAAGACCGCGCTCCTCAATGTCGTCGTCTCACCTTCCGAACAAGGCAAGCGCGTGTACGAGCGGCTCGAGCTCGAGCCGCGGCCGGAGCAGAAGCAGACCGCGGAGGTCCTGGACCGGAACACCGTCACGATCCTTCGCTTCCTGCACCTCCACCCGGATGCGAGCGTGACCGAAGTTGCCGAGGAGCTCGGTTTCTCCGAATACACGACAGTCAACAGCCTGCGGGTCCTGATGGCCGTGCAGCTGATCACCAAGCAGCGCGGCCCAGCCCTCCGACGAGGCGTGCCTCCGTATGTGTACCGCCCGACGGCCCACGGAGAAGATCTCGCGGTGCGGTTCCCGGCGGAGGCGACCGCGTAAGGCCGAAATAGCCCCGGCCCCCTCACCATCACCGAATGTACGACGCGGTCGTGGTAGGCGCCGGACCGGCCGGAGGAATGGCCGCCCGGGCGATTGCCGCCGCGGGCTTCCGGACCGCGATCCTCGAAAAGAAGAAAGTCGTGGGAGAGCCCGTCCAGTGCGCGGAAGGCGTGAGCGAGTTCGGACTCGCGTCGAACGGCCTCCGACCTCGGGACGAGTGGGTCGCTCAGCGCGTCTCCGGAGCGAAATGCATCGTGCCGAACGGAACCTGGTTCTACATCACCCGCCTTCCGGGATACGCGATCAGCCGGCCGATGTTCGATCGCTGGCTCGTCGATGGCGCCGTGGACGACGGCGCCGAGCTGCGCACATCGACCAAGGTCACCGGGATGACGCGTCACGACGGCGGATGGCGGGTCGAGGCGAACGGCCAGACGATCGACACGCGCATCGTGATCGGCGCGGACGGACCTGCAAGCTTCGTCGCGCGCCAGGCGGGCCTCGTGAGGAGCCTCGAACGAATCGGCGCATACGAGTACCGGTTCCGCCGCGAAGACGTCCCCCTCCTGGATCCGCAGTTCTTCCTCCTGTACATCGGCGAAGCGTACAAGGGCGGTTACGCGTGGATCTTCCCGAAAGGCGATTCGGTGAACGTCGGCGCCGGAGGTCACATTGACGCGCACGCCGCCACGGTGGATTTCTGCCGCAAGTTCGGCATCGACGTCGACCGCAAGACCCAGACCATCGCGGGATCGATTCCCTCCCGGTACGACCTGACCGCCCTTGCGGCTCCCGGCTTGGCAATCGCCGGAGATGCCGCGGGCATCACGAACCCGCTCAACGGCGCCGGGATCCATCCCGGAATCTTCAGCGGGCGAATCGCGGGCGAGTTCGCGGTGGCCGCGTTGGAGCGGGAAGATCCGACCTCCATGATGGCCTACGACCGGGCGATGAAAGCGTCCCCGTTTCTCGACCCTCTTCTGTTCTGGATGATCGAGCGCATCCGCCGATGGGGCGATCGCCTGATGAATTCCGTCGGCGAGGAATTGGACGGACTCGATTGGCGTGCCGTGAACCCGCGGATGATCTTGTCCGTGCTGCTCCGGAAGCCCTGGTTGGGAATCCACGCACGCGAATTCTATCGGATGATCCTCGCCCTCGAACTGTGCGACCGGTACGGATGGTAATCGAGATTTCTTCGTGCCATCCACCGAAGCTTAGATAGCTCCTCCGGCCTTCCCGCGCGCGATGCCCGCGGAGGTCGCGAGCCGTGCGATTCGCGCGGGCAGTCGTCTCGAGCGGATCCTCGCCTCGGGGGCGTTCGCGGTGACCGCCGAGATTGCCCCGCCAGCGTCCGCGGACGGGTCGGAGATCCGCCGCCACGCGGCCGTCTATCGCGGGACCGTGGATGCGTGCAACGTGACGGATGGCCAGCGCGCGCTCGTCCGGATTTCCTCCCTGGCCGCCGCGACGATCGCCTTGCAAGAGGGCGTCGAGCCGATCATGCAGATGGTCTCGCGAGACCGAAACCGCATCGGCCTCCAATCGGATCTCCTCGGGGCCTCGGCCCTCGGAATCCACAATGTCCTCTGTCTGTGGGGCGACCCGCCGCCCGCGGGAAACGAGAAAGACGCGAAAGCCGTCTTCGACCTCACCACGGAGGAGATGATTGCGACGTTCCGAGCGCTGCGGGACACCGGGATCTTGCGGGGCGGGGACCAGGTCGAGCAGGCGCCCAAGGTGTTCATCGGCGCGGCCGCGGACCCCTTCGTCCAGACCCAGGGCGTCTACGACGTGGACGCATTCGAGGAGTGGATGCGCTTGGTGCGGAAGGAATGGCTCCACGACAAGGTGTACATCCTCGCGGGTGTGATCCCGCTAAAGTCCGCGAAGATGGCCCGGTTCCTAGTCGAGAAGCTGGGCGCAGTCGTCCCGAAGCACATCCTGGACCGAATGGACCGCGCCCCGAATCCGAAGGCGGAGGGCGTGAGCATCGCGGTGCGGACGATCAAGGCACTGAAGAAAATCGAGGGCGTCCGCGGCGTCCACATCATGCCGATCGGGTGGGAAGAAATCGTACCCGATCTGGTGAGGGAAGCCGGACTACTTCCTCGGCCCGAACCGACGCCGTGAGGGCCTCTCCCGTGGCGCGACCATCGTGACTCACCGAAGACTTAATTGCATTCTCCCCATTGCCACCCGGTAATAGGGATGGTTTCCCCCCGCCGGGCTCTCTTCAGCGTGTCGGACAAGGAGGGCCTCGTTGAGTTCGCTCGGGGCTTGCGGGCCGCCGGCTTCGAGTTGATCGGCACGGAGGGGACGGCGAAGAGCCTGAAGGACGCGGGTCTCCCGGTGATGACCGTCGCGGACTACACCGGGCTCCATGAGGGCCTGGGAGGCCGCGTGAAGACGCTCCACCCGAAGATCTTTGCGGGCATCCTCGCGCCGCGCGGGGATGAGAAGGACCTCGCGGACCTCGGCGCGGTCCCGATCGACCTGGTCGTCGTGAACCTGTATCCGTTCGAAACCACGGTGGCGAAGCCGGACGTCCGGTTCGAGGAGGCGGTCGAGAACATCGACATCGGCGGCGTGTCGCTGATCCGGGCCGCCGCGAAAAACGCCGCGCGGGTCAGCGTCATCGTCCGGCCCGAGCGCTACTCGGACGTCCTGCGCGCACTCCGGGAACATCGCTCGATTCCGGAGGACCTTCGAAACGAACTCGCGATGGAGGCGTTCGAGTACACGTCCCGCTACGACGCCGCGATTTTCAACTACTTTGCGAAGCGACGAGGGACCGCGCTCCCGCCCGCGCTGCGCCTCGCGTACGACAAAGTCGCGGACCTCCGCTATGGGGAGAATCCGTATCAGAAGGCGGCTCTGTATCATGAGCCGTTCCCGTTCGCCGCGACGGCGACCGCGGAGAAGTTGCAGGGGAAGGAGCTGTCGTACAACAACCTGATCGACCTCGATGCGGCCCTGCGCCTCGCGACGGAATTTGAGCGACCGGCGGCCGTCGTGATCAAACACACGAACCCCTCCGGTGTGGCCCTGGCGTCGACGCTCGCCGAAGCCTACTCCCTCGCGCATGCGGCAGACCCGATCTCCGCCTACGGCGGCGTCGTCGGATTGAATCGTCCCGTCGATCTCGCCACCGCGAAGGCGATGAAGAAAGACGTCCTCGATGCCGTCATTGCGCCGGAGTACGAGTCGCAGGCCCTCGACCTCCTGAAATCGAAGAAGAAAGGGACGTTCCTCATCCTCCAGACCCGCGGACCGTTCCGGAAAGACCATGGGATCGACATGGTCCGCGTCCTCGGTGGCGTCCTCCTCCAGACGACGAACTTTCCGGCCCCGCGTCCCGAGGCGTTCAAGGTCGTGACGAAAGTGTCTCCGAACGCGGCCCAGATTCGTGACATCCTGTTCGGGATCTTGGTGAGCCGCTACGTGAAATCGAACTCGATCGTCCTCGTCAAGGGAGAGCGAACGGTCGGCGTGGGAGCGGGACAGATGAGCCGCGTCGATGCGTGTATGCTCGCGTGCTACAAGGCGAAAGCCGCGGCCCGCGGGAGCGTCGCGGTCAGCGACGCATACTTCCCGTTCCGCGACGGCGTCGACGAACTCGCGAAAGGCGGCGTCGCGACGGTGGCTCAGCCGGGTGGCTCGATCCGCGACGACGAGGTCATCGCAGCCGCCGACGAGCACGGAATCGGAATGGTCTTCACGGGGATCCGATTGTTCAAACACTGAGGGACCGCCATGGGCCGAACCAGGGTCGGAGTGCTCGCCTCGGGGCGGGGCACGGACTTCCAGAGCCTCGTGGACGCGCGGAAGCGGGGAGACCTGGACGTCGACCTCGCCGTCCTCGTCTGCAACGTCCCGGGGGCGCCTGTGCTCGAACGCGCGAAAGCCGCGAACGTCCCCGCGGTCGTCGTGGATCATCGCCCGTTCGGCAAGGACCGCGAAGGCTTCGAACGCGAACTCGTAAAAGTCCTTCGGGACAAACAGGTCGGGCTGGTCGTCTTCGCGGGCTTCATGCGCCTGGTCTCGGCGTCTTTCATCCGCGAGTTCCCGAACCGGATCATCAACATCCATCCGTCGCTCCTCCCGGCATTCCCCGGGGCTCACGCCCAGCGCGATGCGATCGCCGCCGGCGTCAAGGTCTCCGGCTGCACGATCCATTTCGTCGATGCGTCCGTGGACGGGGGGCCCATCATCTTACAGAAAGCGGTCCCGGTCCATGAGGACGACACGGAGGAGGCCCTCGCCGCCCGCATCCTCGAGCAGGAGCATGTCTTCCTACCGCTCGCGGTGCGGCTTTTCGCGGAGGGCCGCCTCGCGGTAGAAGGCCGACGCGTGCGGATCGACACCCGCGGAATCAAGATCCCGCCGATAGCCTAGCCTCTGGAGGGCCACAAAATAAAGGGCCGTCCAGGAGTTCTGAACGGCCTCGTTGTGGAGGGATGCTTGTCTAAGCGACCCGGCAACGGACAAATGCTATAAGACGGTTTTCAGACGTCGCTCGGCGGACCGTGGAAAGACGTATCCGGCAAGCGAAAGAAAAAAAGGGTAGGCCGTTCGCCGTTTCAAGAAATCCAGGGAACGGCCCGTTGTGGAGGGATGCTTGTAATTTTCCTAGAAGCCAGTGATATTTGAACATTTCACCATCCGGTTCGGAGCAGGTTTGAACCGCTTCATCAGTTGCTTCGGGAAGGAATCGGGACGAGTCGTGGATCGTTCGGCACGAAATTCCGCAAGGCTTATGGCGGCCTCGACCGTTCGACGGAGAGGCGCGCTGCGATGAAGGGAGTCGGGAAGTTCGGCGAAGTCATGGCCGGCGAGAAAGGCAAGGTCAGTTACGACGAAGTCGCAGCTCGCCTCGAGAAGATCATCCACTCCGGAAGCCAACGCAAGCCGATCACGGACTTCGTGTGCCGGGAGTTGCGGAAGATTCCGCATTACACGTGGGTCGGGATCTACAACGTGGACGGATCGGAGCTGGTCCTCGCCTCCTGGTCCGGGCCCAGCGCGACCCTGCACCTGCGGATCCCGATCGGCGAAGGCATCTGCGGGGCCGCGGTGAAGCACAAGGCGACGGTCATCGTGCCGGATGTGAACGACGACCCACGGTACCTCCAGTGCTTCATCAACACGCGGGCGGAAATGGTCGTGCCGATCCTCCGAGACGGCGCCGCGATCGCGGAGATCGACATCGATTCGGACCAGCTGAACGCGTTCACGCCGACGGACCAGGAGTTCGTCGAGTGGGTCGCGGCGGAACTCCTGCGAATCCTCTGAGATCGCGTCACAGGCGGAACTCGCCCCACACCCGAATGAACGTGTCAACCTGGTCCGGCGTCGCCAGTTCGTACGCGGTCATGAGGCGCGCGACGGACTTCGGGTTGACGACGCGGTATTGGCGTTCGGTCCGGTCGGCGTGTTCGATGAGCCCCGCGGCCTGCATTTTCTTCAGGTGATGCGAGAGCGTCGACGGCGAGACGGGCACCTGCTCGAGGATCTCCTTGTGGGTCGCGCCTTCCCGTTCCATGAGGAAGTCGATCACCTTCAAGGGCACCGGCTGCCTCAGGAACGCGAGGATCTGCTTCTCCGCCTCCGTGAGGGCGGCCCGGACCTCCGCCTGACCCGGCGTCGATCGAGGATAGAATCGCTTGTACTCTCCGTCCATCGCGGACGTGATCAGCTCGTGCTTCTCGAGGAATCGGAGGTGGTAGTCCGCGAGGGTGATCGACAGGTTCAGGGCTCGCGATAGTTCACGAAGATGGAAACCCGGATTCTTGCGGACGAAGTCATACAGGTCCTTCCGGGTCTTGACGGACAGGATCTCCCGGTCCATGAGACCACGCGGCGCTCAGCGCCGCAACGTGAAGCCGTAGAACAAGGCGAGGATCACGAGGTCCAGCGATCCGGACAGCAGGAAGATCTGCCCCGGGGGGAGCGAGAGCGCGAACAAGGAAATCGTCAACACGAGGGCCTTCAAGAAAAAGACGCCGAAGGCCGCGGCCAGGTACGCGAGGTGCACGTCCTTCGCCCTCCGAAGCGCGAGGACCGCAATCACCGTGAGCACGAGCGCGAAGACCGATTCGGCCGCGAGGAGAACGTTCTCGATGGCCACCATGGGGACCGCCCCCCACCGTAAAGGGCCCGGGTGTTAAGGATTCCGGCCTTATTCTTCGCGTTTCTTGCGGCGGCGGTCTGCGACGACAAGGGTCAGTGCGACGAGGATCACCGCGGCGGCGAGGGAACCCGCGTAGAGGACGAGGTCCCCTTGGAGCTCGGGCGGACGCGTCACGACCCCCTTGTACGCGGCGCTGTCGACGCCGAGGACCGGATCGTGGACGAGCGTCACGGGGGATCGCGCCCCGGTCAGGGGGTAGGCGAGGTACACCTCGTAGGAATTCGGATCCCCGGTCGAGAAGTTCGAGTAGCTCACGGGGATCTCGAGGCCGTCCGCGATGGCCGATTTGGACCAGGAAAAGAACACGGTCGCCGGGCTCGCCGCTGGGCCTCCGGTCACGTTGATGCCGGCCTCGCCCTCCGCGAACTCGTTCACGTCATCCCAGCTCCGGTTGCCGTACTCGAGGCGCTTCGTCGTGTTGATGCGCATGTCGAGGCCCAGGCTGGCCCCGGGCGAGACGGTCACCCGATCGACCGTCAGATCGAGCTTGACCTCCATGGGAGTTAGGACTCGATTGTTGGAGAGTCGAATGAACCGCTCGGCGACGGTGACGTTCAAGGTCATGTTCACGGTCGTGCTCCGGATCGACAACTGGGTGACGAGCCCGCCATCCGCGCTCTCCAGCTGGGTCTTCGTGACGGGAGCGTTGGCAAATGCGGTCGTCCCCAACGTCGTCCCGACGCCGACGGTCTCGCCCGGATCGATCCGGCCGTTCCCGTTACGGTCCACCCATTCGACGAGGTTCCTCAGCTCGAGCTGGTACGAGCTGTCGCTCCCTCGGGCCCGCTGATAGGAGACGAAGAACGTGCCTGCTTCGTACGACACCTGGAACTGATCCGAGAACGGGGCGCTCGCCAGACGGCTCACGATCGAGAACTCGTCCCGGGCCGAAGCCGCGACGACGTTCCGCTGGGTCGCCGCCTCGACCGAATCGGGGATGCCGTCTCCGTCCGAATCGCTCTCGGCGGGCCGGAGCGTCAGCACCGCCAGCGTGGAACCGATCAGGAGTGCAGCGGCGCCGGCCGCGGCGGCCGCAAGGACAACTTGCCGTGAGCGAAGCACAGTCCCGTCCTTGGACTCGATGGGGGCCGGCGCCTATAAGGAGCTTATTCTACGGTTTTCGAAGCTCCGGGGGCCGCACCCGGGCTCGCGCTCGGCCGCCCCCCGACTCCCCCGCGCCGGCGCGCCATCATTCGCGGACGACTTCTCCGAACGCCATGCGTCGGTGGACCTTCGTGATGCGGATCTTGACCTCGTCCCCGATCTTCGTCCCCGGGACGAAGACCACGAAGTTCGCAATCCGCGCGAGTCCGTCGCCTTCCCGTCCGATATCTTCGATCTTGGCCTCGTACACCTTCCCCTCCTCCACCGGGACGTTCGAAGGTCGAAAGCCAGACCCCGAATACGCCATCCACGACTCCATGCGGCGGCCCTCTGCCACCGCCGCGTTTCGCATCCGCTGTACGGTATATAATGATATAGGGGTCGACCCCCGCGAACGCCGCGAGACTCACGATTGGCGCAGCGCGTTTAGGTCCTTTTCGACATCGGAGGGCCGAGAGAATCGGAGGCTCAGGATCAAGCAGACGATGCCGACAATCAGGACGATGAGCCCGATCGCGGTGACGAGCCGGTTCCAGGGACCGAAGGCATCGAACGCGGTGAACTCGCCGACGCTGATCCGAAGCTCGTCGTGGAGCCACGATCCCAGGGCGATCCCCGGGCCGCCCAGCAGGATCAGGAAGATGCCGGCGTAGAACAGGAACTTCTCGCGGAAGCCCGTCTTCTCTTTGATCTCCTCATCGTCCTTCGCCGAATCCTCGGCGCTCGCGTAGCGCGGCGGCGCGGCGGTGGTCCCGGCCGACGCTTCCGTTTCGAACAGTTCCCCGCATTGCGGGCATTCCGGAGCATCGATGGGAACGATGGCCTTGCAAGTGGGGCACTCCGCGACGAGGCCTTGCGAAGAAGCCATGGATGAGCCGGTTCCTGTGCTCTGAGCCTATAGTCGTTTCTTCCCCTCTATCCGAATTGATAGAGAGGGATCCGAACTGGCTCGGCGGCCGGACATACCGCGGTGTGGCCCGCAGCGGTCCAGCGGTCAGAGGGACGGCTTCGGCTTCGCGAGCCAAGGGACGTGGATCTGCCCGACGAGGTCCCGCCATTCCGCTGGCATCGGCGCGCCCGATTCGTCGCGGCGGTACCAGTCTTGGACTTGGTCCACCTTGACGTCGCGGCCCGAGATCGTGACCATGAGGGCGTTGCGCACGTTCGCCGCGGCCTCCGCGGCGACTTGGTTCTCGAAGATCGCCGCGTACGGCGTCTGGGACATCCACCAGAGGACGAGATAGTACGTCTTCCGGCTCGATATCCGTGGGCGTTTCGGTTTCATCGTGGGTTGGGTTCCTTCCGACGGGGGTGGGTCCGTCGTCGGAAGAATCGACGCGGTCGAACGATAAAGGGCTTATTGGACGGTTCTCGGAACTGATACTCTGACGAGTCAGTCCTCGAACCAGGCTCCGCAGGCGCAGCGGACCGCCTCGGAGGTCACGTGGACTCCGCACCGCGGGCACGCATACACGTAATCACTGGCTCCACCCGACGGGCCGAAGCCTCGGGCGCAGACCGGGCATGCACCGACATCCGACGGGACTCGGGACCCGCACTCCGGACACGAGAACGTGACGGCGGACATCGGGGCGAAGCGCACACCGCAGACGCACTCGGTGGACTGCTCGGAGACGAACCGGCCGCAGGTGGGGCATTGATACAGGCGGACGGAGAGCTCTTTCTCCCTCGGGCGTCCGCGGACGGAGGTCGTCCCTTCGTTGACGTGGCGGAGATCCTCGACGATCTCGAGGAGCGTGCGCTTCGGCGGCGCGGATGACTGCCTCGGTGTCGACGTCGCGCGAGGCCGCGATTTGCGGTCGCCTCCATAGACGCCGCCCGTGCTGCCCGCGAACGCCGAGCCGCAGTGCTCGCATCGATCGAGTTCGAACGGCGTGAGCTTGCGGCACTTCCAACAGAGGATCCGCGGCATCGTCCCCAGATTCGAGATGACTTTGTCGAAGTCTCGCGGCGAGTTCGGGTCTTGACGCGCGCGCTGCTGCAACACTGTCGAACCACGTCCCTTCGGTCGCCGGCGCATCGCGCTATTCGGCCATCACCTATTCGCCAAGACTTGCAGGCGGTGATAATCAGGACCGGTTCCGTCCGCACTCCACGGGAGGAAGACCCCGGCCGCGAATGGTTTAAATGAGCCTCCCTTCTTGGACCCGCCGCGAATGGCAAAGATCCTCGTCTGCGTCGCGTGGCCGTACGCGTCCGGTCCGCGACATCTCGGCCATGCGGTCTCGACGTTCATCCCTGCGGATATTTTCGCGCGGTACCACCGGATGAAAGGGGACGAGGTCCTCATGGTCGGCGGAAGCGACATGCATGGCACCCCGGTCACGGTCCGGGCCGATGAGGAAGGGGTGCCGCCGAACGTCATCGCGGAGCGGTACGACGCGCTGCACGTGAAGAACATCGAGCAGCTCGGGGTTCGCTATGATCTCTACTGGAACACGGCGGACCCGCACCACAAGGCGTGGGTGCAAGAGATCTTCCTTGCGCTGAAGGAAAAGGGCCACGTCTACGAGGCGGTGATGGTCTCCCCCTTTTGCACGACGGACCAGCGGTTCCTCCCGGATCGCTACGTCGAGGGAACGTGCCCTCACTGCGGCTTCCCCCGGGCCCGCGGCGACCAGTGCGAGAACTGCGGCAATCTCTTGGATCCGTTCGAGCTGAAGGATCCGAAGTGCAAGATCCACGGAACGACGCCCATCCCGAAGGAGACGAAGCACTTCTTCTTCCGGCTCAGCGCGTTCGAAAAGCCGCTCGCCAAATGGGCCGCGAAAGGCAAGGAACATTGGCGGCACCACGTGCTCACCTTCATGCGGAGCTGGCTCCGGGAGGGCCTGAAGGACCGGCCGATCACCCGCGACCTGGACTGGGGCATCGAGGTACCCGTCCCCGGCTACGAGGCGAAGCGGATCTATGTCTGGTTCGAGGCCGTGATGGGATATCTGACCGCAACGAGAGAGTGGTACCGCCGCCGCAACCAGCCGGATGGATGGAAAGACTTCTGGTACGATCCCGAGGCGCGCCACTACTACTTCGTCGGGAAAGACAACATCGTGTTCCACGCGATCATTTGGCCCGCGATCCTCCTCGGATACGACGCCAAACTCGACCTGCCATACGACGTGACGGCCACGCAATACCTGAACTTCTCCGGAGAGAAGATGAGCGCGGGCCGCGGGAAGGGTGTGTGGCTCTCCGACCTCCTCGAGCGATTCGACCCCGACCAGCTTCGATACTACGGCGTCGCGACGATGCCGGAGACCAAAGACACGGACTTCGAGTGGGAGGATTTCGCCCAGCGGAACAACAGCGAGCTCCTCGCCGTGTACGGGAACTTCGTCCACCGCGCGTTGACCTTCGCGGACAAGAACTTCGACCATGCCGTGCCCGCCGCGGACTTCCTGGATGCCGCGGACAAGAAGATGATCCGCGCGATCGGGCAGCAATGGAACAAAGTGGGCCAGAACCTGGAGTATGTTCACCTGAAGGACGCGATGAAGGAGGCGATCCAGCTCGCGCGCCTGGGGAACCAGTATTTCGACCAGAAGGCGCCGTGGGAACTCATCAAGAAGGATCGCGTGGCCTGCGGGACCGTGCTCCACGTCGCCTTGCGGGTCGGTCGATCCCTGGCCATCATCATGGCCCCGTTCCTCCCCTTCAGCTCCTCCCGTCTGTGGCGGGCGCTGGGATATGACACGGACGTCCATGCGCAAACGTGGGACGAGGCCCTCGAGGACGTGCCCACTGGCCAAGCGCTGCGCGTCGGAAAGCCGCTATTCACCAAGATCGATCTCAGCGAGGCGAACGAGACGTCCGCGGACCGCTTCGATCTCCGAGTCGCTCAGATCGAGGATGTCCAGGAGCATCCGAACGCCGACAACCTCTACATCCTCGAGGTTGACATCGGAGGGGAAAGACGACAAATCGTCGCCGGCATCCGAAAGAATTACTCCAAAGACCAACTTCGCGGTCGGAAAATCGTCGTCCTCGTGAACTTAGAACCGGCCAAGCTCCGCGGAATCGAGAGCCTGGGAATGCTCCTCGCAGCGGAGGACAAAGCGGACGTCGGCCTCGTGCGACCACCGGACGCCGCACCGGTGGGATCGCAGGTCCTCGGGGCGAGAGGAGCGCGGGTCCTGCCATTCTCCGAATTTCAGAAGTACAAGCTCCAGGTCGGCCCCGATGGAACCGTCCTCTTCCTCGGCCGGGAGGGCGAAACACGGATCCGCCTCGCGGTGGACGGCACCCCGCTCAAAGTCGACAAGGGCATGAAAGAAGGCACGTGGGTCCACTAGGCACTCAGTAAACACCCGCGACGACCGCCGTCGCGATCGCCTGTGCGCGGAGGCCGAATCCTAGTGCGAGCTCCCGTTCAATGTCCTGGAGCTCCGGGTCCATCATCCCGAACCGGACGCCGCCCCACGTGATCTTGCCGACCGCGACCGGTTCGCCGCCACGGAAGAGGGTCACTCGATTGCCAAGCATCGAGCCGACGCGGTAGACACGCCCCCGCCATGGGAACATCGTGTTGCGCCATCGGAATCGAATCTCCAAAGAGCCGGACGGGGCCTGAATCGTGAGTCGGTCCCGCCAGCCATCGTATTGGACGCGGCCGAGTCCACCGCGAGCCCCGGCAACGAGGCGCCACCCATGCCGACCCCGATGGACCGCGATTTCCCGGCCGCCGACGAGCACTCGGTCTCGCAGGATGCCGAGCTTCGACTCGACGATCACGGTCTCGACATCGAGGCGAGGCCGCATAAGCGCTTGCGGGGAATCCCCGCGCGGAAGCCTTTAAGCGAAGGGTCCACCGTGCGGCCCCCTTCATGCTCCTCGATCTGCACAACCACACCCGGTACTCTCCCGATTCCCGCGTCGACCCTGCGGCGCTCGTGGGCGTCGCCCGAAAGGCTCGTCTTGCGGGGATCGCCATCACGGATCACAATTCCGTGGGCGGAATCGCGGCCGCGGAGGCGGCGGCAGACCCCGACTTCCTCGTCATCCCGGCGATCGAGGTCTCGACAAAGTCCGGCCATGTCCTCGGGTACGGAATCCGCGAGGTCATCCCCCGGAATCTCTCGGTATCGGATACTGCGGAACGGATCCTCGCATTGGGCGGCGTCCCCGTCGCGGCCCACCCGTTCCGGTTCTGGTCCGGGCTCGGCCCCACCGCGGTCACGGAGGCCCGATTCCCGGCATACGAGACGTGCAACGGCCGGACGCTTCGACGGGGGAACGTCCGCGCGCGAGCGTTGGCCCGCGAACGGAAGCTCGGCGAGACGGGAGGCAGCGATAGCCATTTTCTCGACGAGGTCGCGAAGGCGGTGACCGTGGTCGACGCCGGCGCGTTGCGCCTCGACGACGTACTTCAGCTTCTCTCCCTGGGCCGGACATCGGCGCAGGGGAGGGGTCGCGGCTCCGCGGCGACCGTCCGGTACGTGTCGAAGGCCGTGAGCGAGTGGATCCTGCGCGGGATGCGAAGGATCTAGGTCACAGGTGTTCCTCGATCCGCGGGATGTACTTCTCGACGGCGGCCTTGGTCTTCTGTGAATCGGCGGAAGGAGGAAGGCGCATCACGAGCAAGGCCTTGCGGCCCGCGTGGACGATCAGGTATTTGTTCGACTTGGAATGGATCACGACGGACTCGAGCGAATCCTTCGCTTCATCGGTGATGGTCATGGCGGAGCCGACGAGGACGGCGAACATCGACCCGAAGGTATCCACGTGGACCCCGCGGGGAAAGCTGCCCCCGAGATACGTTCCCGCCCGGGAAACGAGCATCGCCTCTTGCACACCCTCGTTCTGCTCGATTTCGTGGAGAAGGGACTCGAGGGCGGTCGTGTCGACCATGGCGTGTGCTCCAGGCCGGCCGACATGGAACGGCTGCGGGATTAAACCTTTCCGGCGTGAGTCTCAAGGTGAAAATCGTCAAATCCCTCGGAGCAGCTCGTGCATCGCGAGGGCCACGTCGACGGCCTCCGCGCCCTTGTCGACCCGCGCCATCGCCTGTTCGTCCGTCATGCCCGGACCGGTGATCCCGAGACCGACCGGCTTGCGTGTCGCTTGCTCGATGTCGAGGAGGGCCTTCGGCACCGCGGCCATGAGGGCCTCATCGTGCAACGTTTCTCCCTTGATCACCGCGCCGATCGCGACGGCCGCGTCGACATCGGCGCGCTCCAAGAGACGCTGGACCGCGAGGGGGATCTCGAATACCCCCGGGACGCGGACGACGGACGTCACTCGGATGGCGCGTTCCTCTGCCCGCGCAAGGGCTTTCTTCACCATGAGGTCCGTGACCTCGCGGTTGAACTCCGCGGCGACGATCGCGAGCCTCACGTCCGCGTCACCTTGAGTGGCCCCGCGTCGGCGAATCCCTCTCGCTGGCCCGTTCCCGCGCGCGCGGAGATCGCGGCGGGCCGGAAGAGAAGATCGTAGGAGTTCACCGCGTGTTCGCGTGTCCGGCGGTCGAACAGGCCGGCGAGCGCGGCCTCGTCCGCGGCCTCTTCTTCGTGCACCATGACGCCGAGGATGTGCTTGCCGATCTGGGCCTGCACTGCTTGGAGACCAAAGTCCGCCGCGAGGGCGCAGTCCTTGTCCACGGGCTGCCTTCCAACCATCCCGAGCGCCATCACGAGATCGCACCCTCGGTCGAACAGGATTCGCGCGCCCGCGGCGAGATCCTTGATGCCGGGGACCGTGTACCGCTCGACGGTGAAGCCCGTCCCCTGCTTCCGCAGCTCGTCGATCGCCGCAGAAGCCATGTCGTAGCGCGAGAACGAGGTGTCGACGATCCCGATCCGTTTCAGGCGTTTCTCTTTCGAGGCGCGGGTTTTCGCTTGCGAGGCCGAGGCGGCGGGTCCGCGGCCTGACGCGCGTCCCCTCGTTCGACTTTGTCGAGTCGTTCTTGGAGCGCGAGCCATTCCGCCACCTTCCTCACGATCTTCCGCGTGCCGACGAGATCCCCCTCGAACTTGGGGAGCCGGAGGACCTTCGTCGAGAGGCCGCGCTTGCGGCACTCCGCGAGGATCCGTTCCTCGCTGTGGACCTGGTCGTACCCGATCGCGATGATGTCCGGACGGATCTCGTCGAGGATATCGTAGATGTTGCCTTCGTGGCCCAGGACGGCCCGGTCGACGGGCTTGAGCGCCTCGACCATCTGGAACCGGGCCGCCTCCGGCATGATCGGTTCGTGCTTGAACTTCCGAGCCGTGCTGTCCCGCGCGACGACGACCCAGAGTTCATCGCCGAGCGCTCGGGCCTCGCGGAGGAAATACACATGACCGGGATGGAGGAGATCGAAGACCCCCGTCGCCATTACACGGACCACAAACGCCACGCTCGGACGATGTCCTGCCCTTCCAGGAACACGAGATTCCTCGCCCGAGCATATGCCTTTGCATCTTGCTTCGAGAGAGCTCGTCCGTCGTCCGCCATCATCTCGCAGATGGTCGCGGTGGGCGCGAGCCCCGCCATGAGCATGAGGGCCGTCGTGAGTTCGGTGTGACCCCGTCGTTCGA
>WNGM01004737.1_pt1 | contig 20047 bp, 17 predicted proteins | sample 5400571 | NCBI WGS metagenome assembly WNGM01 (sample SAMN13153378, study PRJNA577476) | soil metagenome | isolation source: 100 cm soil or saprolite under Garry oak tree replicate 2 | place: USA:California | collected 2016-06-15 | reverse complement strand
CGTACCCCTCGTCGGTCAACACGGCCAGGTTGCCGCGCCGGTCGTTGGGTACCTTCTCCCGCCGGACCCACCCGGCCTCTTCCAGCCGGGACACCGCGTGCGACACGCGGCTCTGCGACGACTGGGTGATCTCGGCCAGCTCGCTCATCCGCATGGCGCGGCCCGGCGCCTCGGAGAGCATGGCGAGCAGGATGTAGTACCCGTGCGGCATGTTGGCGTCGGCCTGCAACTGCCGGTCCAGCGCCTCGAAGAGCAGCTGGTTCACGGCCAGGAAGCCACGCCAGGTCTGCTGCTCGGCGTCACTCAACCACCGCGGCTCCGCCGCTACCTGTCCCACATGATTCAGCTTACGAGGACCGGTCACCGCTGCTGGCCGGCGGTGGCCTGCGGTGATGTCCCATGCCGGACACCACCACAGCGCATTGACGAAATCCGTCATTCTGTGATGTGCGGGCGCAGCGACGGCTTCACGCTGCTCCAGCAGCAGGACGCCGGGCGCCGCGGCAGGCGGTACCGGGCAGTTTCGACCGGCACGAGTTGCCGCGGATGCTGCCGAAGGTGACCACCAGGCCGGCGTCGTCCGTGACGCCGTCCGCCGCATCGTGGACCGACCTCCCCGGCTTCCCGACGGCCATCATGGACAACGGCGTGGCCGTCAACGAGGGCAAGGTGTACTCGATCGGCGGTACCGACGGCGCCTCGGTCTTCGCGAGCGGCTTCGCCTATGACCCGGTCGGCGGGCAGTGGAACCCGATCGCCGGGATGAGCTGGGCGCGGGAGGTTCCGGAGGTCGCGGCCATCGGCGGCCGGCTCTACGTGGTGGGCGGCTGGGGCGGCACCGGCGATCCGGTACCTAGTCTGGAGATCTACGACCCGCTGTCCAACAACTGGTCGACCGGGGCCAGTATGCCGGTACCGCTCGCGGCCGGCGGGGTCGCCGTCCTCAATGGACGGATGTATGTGGTCGGTGGCTGTGACACCAAACACCCGCGGGCACCCCGAGGTGTTCGCCTACGATCCGCCGTCGAACAGCTGGACCCGGTGGCCGATTACCCGCTCGCCATCTCCTGGGAGGCGTGCGGCGCGCTGACCGGTCAGCTCTACTGCGCCAGCGGTACCGGCGACGCGCTGAACGACACCGCGAAGGGGTATGCCTACAACCCCACCATCGACACCTGGTCGCCCATCATCGACCTACCGATGACGATGTGGGCGTCGGGATACACCGCCGCCAACGGGATGCTGCTGGTCTCCGGTGGCGTCTCCCGGCCGGGTTGACCAACCAGGGCTTCGCGTACGACCACAACCCGTGTGTGGAGCCCGCTCCCGAACTCCAACAACACGCTGTACCGCGGCGGCAGCGCATGCGGCTTCTACAAGGTCGGCGGCTCGACCGGAGGCCTCAACCCGGTGAAGAGCGCCGAGGTCCTGTCCGGCTTCAACCAGTGCGGCCCACCGGCCGACGTGGCCTGGCTGTCGGCGAACCCGGCCGCGTTCACGATCGCGCCGAAGGCCACGGTGACCGTCACCGTGACACTCGACGCGTCGCCGGCGAACACCAGCCAGCCGGGGACCCAAAGGCGCTGCTGACCCTGCAGACCAACACGCCGTACCAGTTCAGCCCGGTGAGTGTCACGTTGACCGTGACGCCGCCGGCCACCTGGGGCAAGGTCGCCGGTACGGTCGTCGGGGTGAAGTGTGACGGCAGCACGTCCCGCTCGCCGGGGCGACCGTCCAGATCGACACCTGGGCGGCGCACTACACCTTGAAGACGGACGCCAATGGCGGGTACGCGCTGCGGCTGGACCGCCGCAACAACCCGCTGTCGTTGATCGTGGCCCGGGACGGGTGGCAACCGCAGGCCCGCCAAGTCAAGATCAAGGCTGGCAGCACCACGACGGCCGACTTCAGACTGCCGACCACGATCCCGTGTAACTGACCAGTGTTGTCTGGGGGCCGCCACTCCGGCGGCCCCCAGAGTTCTCCCGTCATTAGCAATCGGTTGAGAAGCTGACTTCCAACGTGGACCCCGCACAGAAAGGGATTGATCCATGCGGATCGCCAGGACCGTCGCCGGCCTCGCTGTAGGCCTGTGCGCAGCGCTCGCCCTCCCCGCGTCCCCCGCCCACGCCGCACTCCCCGGGTACGACCACATCGTCGTGGTCATCGAGGAGAACCACTCGTTCAGCGAGGTCATCGATAACGCCAACGCGCCGTACATCACCTCACTGGCCAACAACGGCGCCAAGATGACCCAGTCGTTCGCGGTCACCCATCCGAGTGAACCCAACTATCTGGCGCTGTTCTCCGGGTCGACGCAGGGAATCACCGACGACTCCTGCCCCCACACGTTCGGTGCCGAGAACCTCGGCCACCAACTGAGCGCCGCCGGCCAAACCTTCACGGGGTACTCGGAAAGCATGCCCTCCGACGGGTACACCGGCTGCACCTCGGGTCAATACGCCCACAAGCACAACCCCTGGGTCAACTTCACGAACGTCGCGTCCAGTAGCAACCTGCGGTTCAGCGTCTTCCCGACCGACTTCACCACGCTGCCGTCGGTCGGCATCGTGGTACCGAACCTGTGCAACGACATGCACGACTGCAGCGTCTCGACCGGCGACACCTGGCTGAAGAACAACATCGGTGCGTACGCGACCTGGGCGAAGGCGCACAACAGCCTGCTCGTGGTGACGTTCGACGAAGACGACCACAGCGCCAGCAACCGCATCCCGACCCTGTTCTATGGCGCACACGTGGCCACCGGAAGCTACAGCGAACACATCACCCACTACACGGTTCTGCGTACCCTCGAGAGCCTGCGCGGCCTGGGTTGCGTGGCCAACTCCTGCAACGTCAGCGCCATCACCGACATCTGGAACTGAACCGAAGTCTCCGGCGTGCCGGCGGTGCTCCGCACCGCCGGCACGCCTGACTATGCCTTGCGCCACCGGTTCCGCGAGTCGGTCGCCGACGGTTCGCAGCGCATCAGGGTTCCGTCGACCGTGTAACCCAACGCGCCGTACGGGGAGCAGAACGCGCCGGGATGCACCCCGTGGACGGGCTCCGGCCCCGCCGCCGTCGTCGGCGGCGGCGGGGGCGGCGGGGGCGGCGGCGGTCCGTCCGTCGTGCCTTCCGGGTTCGGGGCGGCCGTCGTCGCGACCGGCGGCGGTGCCGGTACCGCTGTCGTAGCGGCGACGGTAGGCGTGGCGACGGTTTGGGCCGCCGTCGGCGTGGCTTTGTCTGACGGGGTCGGCGGGTTGACGCGCACGGTGGAAGCCGACTTCGGCTTCGCCGGCCCGGAGAGTGCCCCGATGACCAGGCCGCTGCCGCAGCACAGCACGAGGACCGTGGCCAGCATGCCGCCGACGATGAGTAGGGCTTTGACCAATGGTGATGCTTTGACCCGTCCGGACGGTGCGCCGGGGACCGGGTACAGGTTGTCCGCCACGGAATAAGAGTGAGGATCGGTTCACGGCGTGTCATCGCGTGGCCGGACATGACGCCTGGGCGGTTCGGCCGCTTCATAGCGAAGTCCGGCGTGCCGGGCGAACCGGTGATCGGAGCGGATAGCGGCCGGCAAGACCAGGCGTCCGTCCGGACGGACCGTCGCACGCAGCATTTGCGGAATGGTGCTCGTCTTAGTCTGGGCCGGGCTTGTCCGGTTGGCTGAGGCCGGTGTTGTGGTGGTGGTTGCAATAGTACCGGAGTGCGGGGGATACCTAGAAGCCTGGAGTTACCAGCACGGCGGCCGCCTCCAGGCGCCAAGCCTCAGCCCCGCGCCGCCCCTTCCGGCCAAATGACCTCGACGGGTAGCCCGCGCTCCCTTGCTTCGACAACAACCGAGGCCGTACTCCCCCGGTCTACCCCACCCTGACCATCCCACACGGCAAACAGCCGGTCGCAGGAGGACAGCAGCGTTTCGTTGGCGGCCTCGTAGGCACCGCGGTTAGCTTGGTCGAATGGCAGCACATGCAGCTTGGTAGCCCGGTGCATGAGGTCATCAAATTGTGGGGCGTAGTCGGGTTTGACCTTCTGCTGGCGGTAGTTGGCAGTCGGCAGTACCACTTCGAGTTTGCCGCCGACATCGAGCGCGGCTTGGGCGAAAATGGAGTCCGCACCGCGCGCAAGGCAGCTTATGCCGGTCAGCTCATCGCCCGCGTACGGTGCCAACTGCCGGTCAGCTCATCGCCCGCGTACGGTGCCAACGCTTCTGCAATGGCCTTGTAGACCAGCGGCACGCTGGCTGGGGTTAGGTTCATGTGTCCAGTGACAGCAATGCGCGGCACGGTCGTCCCTTCCGGAAATTAGCGAGCGGTGAGTGCCCTTGGGTGATGCCCAACCATTGCGCGACAATACCTTGCGATAATGCTTGGCGGCCGTGAACCGGATGATAGCGATAGGCCCGGATGACCCGGCCCATGTGTCGAGCGGCCAGCGCCTCCTTGATGCTCGGATGCTCCCAAAATCTGCCGGTACGTCGAGCGGTGCCGCAAAGCGGTCACGGCTGACTTCCTGGCAGGCCGCGCAATAGCCAGCGGTGTTGTCCCGCGCCAGGCGCGTACCAGTGTCAATCTGACCGCCTCCACCCCGCTGCGCCGGGTCGTAAACCAGGCCCCCACAAGTGGTTACAGCCTGCCGAGTAGTTCGCTCTTCTTCTGCTCAAACTCCTCGTTGCTGATGATCCCTTTGTCACGCAGACCAGCCAACTGCTCGATTTGCTCTAGCACGTTGCCCGCCCCGCCACCTGAGGCTGGTTGGGACGGCTGTGCAGCGGCGCGGTCTCGAAGTTCGCGAAGCGCTCGCGCAATGGCATCGGCATTCCCAGGGCGCATGTGGCGAATCTCGACGTTGTTGCCAGAACTGTGGACAATCAGTGTTTCGCCGCCGCGTGACTTGTGGACGGACAGCGAGGTAATCGAGGACAGAGGAAACTCGTCTACCGACTCCGACGTCAGCAGGCTCTTCTCAAAGAAGAACAATCGGCTGGTGGTCAGTACCAGAATTCCTTGCTTGCTGCCATATTGCCCTTGGCCCAGCACCAGGACATCCTCGTTCGCGGTAAGGACGTTGTGGAGGTGCCGAATCTCTTTCCGACCAAAGACCCGATGAAGCCCAAGGCGCTGAACCGCAGCTTGTATGCCGCGATCGTCCAGCACCCCTTCGGGTAGGTGGTCGGTGATCTCGTCCAGGATCTCGAAATGCTTGGTACCGAGCATGTCGACTTGCCAGCGCACCGTGCTGCCACTGCGGTAGGGTGCGATCTCAGCGGAGACCTCAGCGGCCCACCGGTTTTTGCGCAGTGACCGCTTGGACTTCGCGTCGATGGACCCGACCGGGCCGTCGGGTTCCATGCCAACGGCCGACATCGCCGAACGAATAAGCACATCGGTTTCGTCCACTGGACGGGTGGAGCGCCACTCCACTGCCCGCAGTATGCCCATGATGCTCCTTTCCTGCCTCCGCACTGGGACGGTTGGATAGCTCTCCCTGGGGCCTCGTCTCAGGGTGCCCTGCTGTCGAGCTACGACATGCCCGTCAAGCCATCCAGTTCGACTGATGAGCCTACGCCCCTAAGGTCACAGCTGACCCTGGGCACGACGGACGGGCGGAACCAGCCGTTTGGGCATTGTCTGTATGGGTCGATTGATGTTTCCAGTACAAAAGGCGGCGACCCGACAGACGCGAGTAGGTGCAGAAAGCTGGCACGGCGCCGGCTACAGCCGCCCGACCTTCGCCGACCCATGCCCCCGGTGCTGCGTCAGCGGGTGGTGCCGGTGGTGCAGCAACACGGCTCCTGTAACCGGGTCTTCCACATGCTCATACCGGCGATCAAGTCCCCAGGCAAAGCGGTGACGCTTCGCCGTTGTCCCCGCAGGGAATCCACCGTATTCCAGTGAGGCTCGGATCTGTAGCTCCGCGGTCAGCGCCTTACGAACCGTACGACCATAGCTGGCGCACTCCGGGCAGGCTGCGCGGCAATCAGTAGGCTCCATTCCGCTGGGATACGGGCCAAAACTGAATCTGCAGCCCTGCTTCGAGCAAACTACCTCGTCCACGGTAACCGTACTGGTCGCACTTTCTGTCACGCGAAGCATTATGCTCGCTAGAAGCCGCCAGGGCAAATCAGTTCTGGTCGCCTCTGCCCCGCAGCTCCACCACCATCGCGTCATACACCGGCGCATCATCGAACGGCCGTAGCTCTCCCAGCTTGTACCAACCCCACGAAAGGTAGGCGCTCTTGGCTGGCACATTATCTGGCAGCACCAGCAAGGTTGCTCGTTCTTCGGCTCGGTCTCGCAGGAGCGCATCATGCAGCGCACGGGCATAGCCCTGTCGTCGCCAGTTCTCCCGCACCATAATTTCAGTCAGGGCAAGGGTTCGGCGACCATCTTCCACCAGCAGCGCGGGGTCAACCTTAGTACGGAGCCCCTGCCACCAGCGCGAGCCAGCGGGCAAGGTGTATCCCAGCGCGTAGCCGATCAGCTCGTCGTCCAAGCGACCGGTGACCAGTGAGAAGCCGTCACGCTGGCCGTAGGCTTCCAATCGTTCCCAATAGCGAGGCAGCGGGAAGAACGGATCGTCCAGCCGGTCACGGTAAACCTCGGCATAGACATTCAATAAATCGTCTCTGTGCTCGTGTAGACCGTTGGCATCATAGCGTTCAATAGTGAGCTGCGGTGCGGCCGTGGTCACGAGCAACCTCCTATGTACGGCGCTGCGTAGTGCAACGGTCAATGAAGCGGGCTGCACTAGCTTCGTGGGGATAGGCCGCGAGCCGACTCGCGACCTGCGTCAGCTCGCTACTGACGCGCCAACTCGCAACGTGACCGGTCAGATCATCGAGCGCGGCGTTAGCTGATTCGGCAGCACTGTCTACCTCATTACGGTCAAGCCGTGCGCGGGCCAGGCGTACTCGATACAGCGCGCGGTTCCGCGCGTAGCGGTCACTGTAACCAGCGACGGCCTGCTCTAGCAGCGCGCTCGCCTGTACTGATCGACCCACCTCCATCAGACAGGTGCCCTCAATGCCGTCCAGCTCGGCCGGACCAAGGAACGAACACCACTCCTCGGCTGGCTTATCGGCCTCACATTCAACGATGTTGCGGGCACGGGCAATAGCCCGCGCCGAGCCCGTAGCGTCGCCACAGAGCGAGAGGGCAATGGCTCGCCGTAGCTGCGGAATGGCGGCCAGGCGGGCTCTGCCGTGCGGGGCGGAAGCTGTTCGCTCCGCGCCATCGGCGAACCGGGTGGCTTCACGAGGTCGGCCCATGACGTTGCTCTGGAACGCCAAGTTGGCGAGGGCGTGCGTCTCAACCTCGGCATCACCAGCCTGCCGTGCCAGCGCCAAGGCTTCGGTGTAGCACGAGCGAGCGACGTCATGACGACCGGCATCAAAGGCTAACCATCCGGCACACATCTGAATGCGGCCGGTTGCCCTGAGCAGGCGCTTACCAACACTGTCGCCGTAGCTACCGTGTTCCAACATGGTGTACGCCTCACCGACACAGGCAGCGGCGGACTGCCACAGACTCGCGCCGCCATGCTGGTAGTCCAAGCCATACAGCCGAACGGCGGTATCTTGCAGCTCATCGGCGTCTGCCACGCCGATCTTGCCCATACGTCCGCCGGTGTCGCTGGACGAAAGCAGCTCGGCCAGGGCCGGCGCGGTTAGACCCCACTTCATGAGGGTGCGTCGCCTCATGGGATCAAACGGTACTGCTGATCTGAGCCGCTGGGCTTGCTCAGCACGGGCAATGGCAACAAGCTCGCCGTTGGCCCCGAGGGCTTTGTCAACAGCACGGGCCACGGCCAGGGTACCCGGCCGGTGACCGTTCTCGATCTTGCTGAGGTACCCGTAGTCAATGGGCGCGAGCTTGGCGAGAGCACGCAGCGACAGCTCCTGATCTTGCCGGAGCCGCCGCAGCGCCTCGCCAAATGTCTCGCCGCTGACCACGCCCCATTTTCCCGATTCGCTCAACACGGTTGTCAAGGCGATCACGTCAACTGGCAACATCTACGTTCCGTGGCTGGTCGCGGGCAGGCTGGTCAGCGTGGCACCGGGACGGCGCAGAGATGGCGGTCAGCCTGGGTTGGGTTGGTGGCTGGCTCGCGCTCCTTTGCCCTCCAAACCGTCCCGGTGCCCTGAAGCGGCCTCGGCCGGACGCGATTCAATCTCCGTCCGGCCGGGTGCATTCGTTGCTGTGTAAGGCGTCCGAGGGAGCTTCGCCGTGGAAGCGCCGAATGTGATCGTGGTCAGCCGGACCGTCGAAGGCTGGCAAGCGGTGGTTGCTGGGCATGGCCTGGTGAAAGCTTGTAGCTTGCAAGCGCTCGACAGGCGGGTACGGGCGCTCGTGGCTGGTGAGCCACTGAGCTACCAGTTCCGTACCGGCAATGACGAGCTGGATCGGCTGGTACGACGGTTGCGGATTACCAAGGCGGCGGCACGACGGTACGAAGACAAAGCACGGCGGCTGGTAGACCAAGTGGTGTTGCTGCAAGCCGGGTTATCGCAGCGGGACATAAGCGTGTTGGTGGATTTGTCGCACCAGCGGGTGTACCAGCTTAGGGCGCGGCAGCGGGAGCTGATCGAACGGCTCAATGGCGACGGCCAGCTATGAGCAGGAGCGGCACCGTCTACTACACCAGTACCGCCCTCGACGAGCTGCACCGCGCCCAGGCGGAGCTGGACGCGCACATTGGCAGCGATACGGTCGGTAGGTGCCCAACGTGCAGGGAGGAAGTGCCCTGCCGTACAAGAGAAGCAGCGACCAGGACGTTTGCGCGGTATGGGTGGTTGCCGAGAAGGCGGCCGGGACTGACATGCATCACTTTGAGGTCAGAGCCGACCATTGACAGGCCAGTTGGGTGGTTTACGAGTCCGGCACGGACTGACGGACTGACGCGTATGCCATTCCGCGCTGCCATGCAATAGATCCGTCAATTCCCGGTACAGGGCCGGTGAGTTCAGTGCATCCTGATGTGGGAGATGATCTAGATGGCCACGGGGGAAACGGGCGACAGCGACAAGCCGAGCGAACCGGAGAGCGAAGGCTTTCGTGGTAGTCCGGTCGTTGGGGACGTACGATCTGCAAGACTAGGCGATCCACAACTCGATGAGTGGGAAGCGCAGATTAGGCAATACGCAGCCGAAATGGGCTACAATCTGACCGCCGTGCTGCGGGATGAGGGTGTCAGCGCTGTCGTAGTCTGGAAGCCGAAATTGTCCGGACGATCTTGAACCGGGCGATCTTTACCAGGTTCATGATCGATGGCACCGTTCATGATCGATGGCACCAAGGTTGTTGAGCACGAGCTGCGCGAGCCGTTCCAGGCGGTGTGGCGAGTACGCCCCTAGGACAACGCCCCACCCTCCTGACGGAGAGCGGGGCGGCTGCGGAACTGACCTTGACCGACCGGCTAGACCTGGCCCTGGCCTTGCGGGCCAGGGGTTCTAGCAGGGCGGTCATGGTGGGCACGGCTGGGTTCGAACCAGCGACCCCTCGGTTGTAAGCCGAGTGCTCTTCCGCTGAGCTACGCGCCCCGAAACGCCGGGCTAGTCTACCGTGCGACCGACCCGGTACCACATCGACATTGGCGGTCAGGCGGACAGCGCAGCGACCGCCTTGCGCCACCCGTCCTGGTCGCGCCGCTCCCCTGGCGAGATCATCTCGGCGAACCGGACCGCACCGTCCCGGTCGACGAGGAAGGTACCCCGGTTGGCGTACCCCCGCGCGTCGTTGAACACCCCGTACGCCTGGGCGACCGCGCCGTGCGGCCAGAAGTCGGCCAGCAGCGGGAAGTCGTACCCTTCCCGGTCGGCCCAGACCTTGTGGCTGTACGGGCTGTCCACACTCACGGTCAGCAACTGGACCTCGTCGTTGACGAAGTCGCTCAGGTTGTCCCGTACCTGGCACAGCTCGCCCTGGCAGGTTCCGGTGAAGGCGAGCGGGTAGAAGACGAGCAGGACGCTGCGGCGGCCCAGGAAGTCCGACAGCCGGACCTCCTGGTTGTTCTGGTCCTTGAGCGCGAAGTCGGGTGCGGTCTCGCCGACGGCGATGGGCATGGATGCTCCTCGTAGTTGACCAGTCTCAACTACGAGGATGCCACTGGCGGGAATCAGCGCTTGGACCGGGCGGCCCGCGGGGCCACCAGGCGGGCTGCGCTCCAATCCTTGCCGGCGCTGATGATCGAGGTCTGCTGGAGTCCGGCGGTGGGCGCCGACTCGGTGATCTCGCTCGGCTCGACGTGCCCAGGCCGGCCAGCCTTGGGTGTCAGCAGCCAGACCGCGCCGTTGTCGGCCAGCGGGGCGATCGCGTCGACGAGCGTGTCGACCAGGTCGCCGTCGCCGTCCCGCCACCAGAGCAGGACCACGTCGACCACCTCGTCGGTGTCCTCGTCGACCAGCTCGCCGCAGCGGTCGATCAGCGCGTCGCGGAGATCTTCGTCGACGTCGTCGTCGTACCCCATCTCCATTACGACCATCCCCGGCTCGATGGAGAACCGGTCCGCCAGGCTCCGTACGCCGTCGGCGGCCTGACCAGCGGTCGCGCTCACTGTCGCGTGCCTCCTCAACTCGTCTCCGGCGCCAGGTCAACGCCGATAGCGCGTAGTCCACACAGTCCGGGCGCCGTGCGCAAGTGGCGCACCGTACACAACGCAAAAGATACGGCCTCGGCCAGGTCTCAGCGCTCCAAAAGCGAACGCGCGCCCTGAATGATCGAATCCTCGCTGACCAGGACGTGCGCGGCCGCGGGGCCGAGCGGGATGAAGGAGTCGACGGAGGCGACCCGGCGGGCCACGCCCACGTACCCGCCGTCCACCAGCGCCGCCAGTACCCCCTCGCCGACCCCGCCGGACCGGCGGGTCTCGTCCACGACCAGGACCCGGCCGGTCGCCGAGGACTCCCGGATGATGTCGGCGACCGGCAGCGGGGCCAGCCAGCGCAGGTCGACGACGCGGCAGCCCACCCCGGCCTCGGCCAGCTGGGCGGCGACGCGCAGCGACATCCGTACGCCGTTACCGAACGTGATGATGGTCAGCTCCTCCCCGGAGCCGAGGACGTCGACGCGGGCTCGCCCGATCGGTACGTGGGCCTCGCCCCACTCCGCCGGTGCCGGGTACCGGCTGACCCACTGCCCGTCGCCGTCCGCGTGCAGGTCACCGGTGTGGTAGAGGGCGATCGGTTCGAGGAACACCGACACCGTACCGTCCACCACCGCCGCCGCCAGGCAGGTGCGCAGCAGCGCCGCCCCGTCGTCCGGCCGGGCCGGGCAGGCGATCACGAGCCCGGGCACGTCGCGCAGTACGCCGACGGCGTTGTCGTTGTGGAAATGCCCGCCGAAGCCCTCCTGGTATGCCAGGCCGGCGACGCGCACGACCATCGGGTTGCGGTACGCCGCGCGGGAGAAGAACGACATCGTCGCCGCCTCGCCGCGCAGCTGGTCCTCGGCGCTGTGCAGGTACGCCAGGTACTGGATCTCCGGGATCGGCAGCATCCCGCCGAGGCCGGCGCCGAGCCCGAAGCCGAGCACGGACGTCTCGTCGAGCAGGGTGTCGAAGACCCGCCCGGCGCCGAAGCGCTCCCGCAGGCCCTTGGTCACGCCGTACACCCCGCCCTTGAGCGCCACGTCCTGGCCGCACACGAAAGCCTGCGGCCAGGTCACCATGGCGTCGGTCAGCGTGGCGTTGATGGATTGGGCCAGGGTGAGCGGCGGGGCGTCCTCCGGGAGCCGCCCACCGAAGACCGCGGTCCGGGAAACCCCCGCGGCGGTACCGGCATCCGCGACCGCCCGGGCGACGCGTACCGGCCGGCGCGGGGCCAGCGGTGCCACGACCTCGGCCGCGTCGGCGAGCTTCGGTTCCCGCAGTACCTCCTCGGCCACCTGGCGCACCTGCCAGCCGGCCTCGTCGTACCGCTTGAGCAGCTCCTCCGGCGTCGCCTGCCCGGCCGCCACCAGCAGCTTCGCCGTCGCCACGATCGGGTCGCGCGCCAGGTCGCGGGCCAGCTCGGCGGACGTCCGGTAGGCCACCTCGGCGTCGGCACCTGCGTGCCCCATCAGCCGTACCGTGCTCAGGTGCAGGATCGCCGGCCGCCGGTGCCGCCGGATCCACGCCACCGCCTCGCTCGCCGCGTCATACGTCGCGGCCAGGTCGCACCCGTCCGCGGCGGAGTACCGCAGCCCGGGCTTGGCCGAAAGCGCGGCGGCGACCCACCCCTCCGGCGAGCGCACGGACAGCCCGATCCCGTTGTCCTCGCACACGAACAGGACGGGGATCCGCAGGCCCGAATGGTCGCACCAACCGGCCGTGTTGAGCGCCGCGACCGCGGTGGCGTGGTTGATCGAACCGTCCCCGAACGAGCAGATCGCGACCGCGTCGGACGGCCACACGATCTCGGCGCCCAGCCGGCGGCCGCGCTCCACGGCGAAGCCGAGCCCGACAGCGCGGGGCAGGTGCGAGGCGATCGTCGAGGTGGTCGGGATGATCTGCAGGTCGGGGTGGCCGAACACCTTGTGCCGTCCCCCGGCGATCGGCTCCTCCGCGGAGGCCACCAGCCCCCGCAGCACGTCGCGGATCGGGTCGGTGTTGTCCACCTGCGCGGCGCGGGCGCAGTAGAAAGCGCCGGACCGGTAGTGCAGCAGCGCCGGATCCGTCGGGCGCAATGCGGCGGCGACGGCCGCGTTGCCCTCGTGCCCGGCCGACCCGATCGTGTAGTACCCCTCCCCGAAGCTGCGCAGCCAGCGCGCCGCGAGGTCCAGGTGGCGGCTGGCCAGCTGGGCGTCGAACAGGCTGTTGGCCTGCGCGCCCGTCAGCCGGGTGCCGTCCCGTACCGGCGCGTGCGGCTCGCGCGGCTCGGCGGGCGGGGTCAGGTCCCCGAGGGCGGTACGGAAATGCTCGTCCAGATCATGAGGGGAGGTCACGGTCGAAAGCATTACCGAACCTGGCGCCCGGGTGCCACTGGTCAAACCGGCTGGATCGCGACCTTGACCAGCCGGCCATGGTACTCATAGTCTATTCTTCAGAATTTGCTGAAGATTTGGAAGCCATGGTTTCACCTGAACGGCAGTGGGCGGAAGAGACCGCGCTGGCCATGGAGGGCATGGGGATGCCCCGCTCCTGGGGCAAGCTGATGGGCTGGCTGCTCATCTGCGACCCCCCGCACCAGTCCAGCGCCCAGCTCGCCGCCGCCCTGGACCTGTCGGCCGGCTCGGTCAGCACCGGCATGCGCATGCTGGAGAACGCCGCGTTGGTCCGCCGGGTCGCGGTACCCGGCGCGCGGGGGAAGGTCTACGAGATGACCGAGGACGCGTTCCTCCTCGCCGCCCGCAACGAGCAGTTCAAGGTCGTCCGCAAGCTGATGGACCAGGGCGTCGCCGTCCTCGGTGACGAGGACAGCCCGCGCGCCCGGCGACTGCGGCGCACCCGCGACTTCTACGCGTTCCTGGAGCGCGAGGTACCGGCACTTGTCGATCGGTTTGTGGCCAAGGACGGAGAGGGTGGCAATGGCTGACCTGGCCATCCACACGGAACAACTGACCAAGACGTACGGCCGCCGGCGTGGCCTGGCGGGCCTGGACCTCTCGGTCAACACGGGCGAGGTGTACGGCTTCCTCGGGCCCAACGGCGCCGGCAAGACCACCACGATCCGGATCCTGCTCGACCTGATCCGGCCGACGTCCGGCCGGGCCGAGCTGCTCGGCGGCGATCCGCGCCGCGACGGGGTGGCGCTGCGGCGGCACATCGGGTACCTGCCGGGCGACTTCCTCGTCGACGGGAAGCAGACGGTCACCGAGCTGCTGACCTACCTGGGCAACCTGCGCGGCGGGGTACCCCGGGCCCGGATCGCCGCGCTCGCCGAGCGCCTCGACCTGGACCTGGCCATGCGGATCCACAGCCTGTCCAAGGGCAACCGGCAGAAGGTCGCCGTGGTTCAGGCGTTCATGCACGACCCCGAGCTGCTCATCCTCGACGAGCCGACCAGCGGCCTCGACCCGCTGCTCCAGCAGACATTTCTCGACCTGGTCCGGGAGGCGCGGGCCGCGGGGCAGACGGTCTTCATGTCCTCGCACGTGATGAGCGAGGTACAGCAGACCGCCGACCGGGTCGGCATCGTCCGTGAGGGCGTCCTGGTCGCCGTCGAGCGGGTCGAGGACCTGCGTGAGCGGGCGGTACGGCGGGTGGAGATCCACTTCGAGGACCCGGTGGCGGTCGAGGAGTTCGCCACCCTTCCCGGGGTCAGCGACGTCATGGTGAGCGGCAACGTGCTGCGGTGCCGGCTGGACGGCCGGGCCGACCCGCTGGTCAAGGCCGCCGCCAAGCACACCGTGATCGGCCTGATCTCGGAGGAGCCGGACCTGGAGGAACTGTTCGTCACCTACTACCGGGGAGGCCACGATGCTGCTGCGTAACCCGTTCGGCAAGGCGCTGCGGGACGCCCGCCGCTCGATGCTCGGCTGGGGCCTGACCATCGGTGGCATCGCGGTCATGTACACCGCCTTCTACCCGTCGGTCAGCAAGCCGTCGTTCGCCCAGGCGATGCAGAACTACCCGGAATCGCTGAAGAAGGCGTTCAACATTCAGGACCTGACGAGCCCGGAGGGGTACCTCGGGTCGTACGTCTTCGGCCTGCTCGTACCGATCCTGCTCGCGGTCTTCACGATCATCTCGGGCTCGCGCGCGATCGCGGGCGACGAGGAGGCCGGTACCCTCGATCTGATCCTCGCCCACCCGGTGAGCCGGCCCCGCCTGCTGGTGTCCCGCCTGGCCGCGCTCGTGACCCAGGTGCTGGTCGTCTGCGCGGTGGTCTACGCGCTGCTGCTCGCGACCGCCGGGCCGACCGGGATGTCCCCGATCGGTGCCGGACGCATCGGCGCGGCAACCGTCCAGCTCGCCCTCTTCGGCATCCTGTTCGCCGCGCTGACGCTCGGCGTCGGCGCAGCGACCGGCCGGCGTGCGGCGGCGATCGGCGCCGGGGTGGTCGTCGTGGTGCTCGGGTACTTCGGGAACAACCTCGCCCCGCAGGTACCCGGGCTGGGCTGGGTGCAGCGGCTCTCGCCGTTCTACTACTACCTGGCCGGCAAGCCGCTGGTGAACGGCCTGGACCTGACCGGGTGCGCGGTCCTGCTCGGCGTCGCGGTGGTTCTCGCGGCCGCCGGCCTGGTCCGGCTCCGCCAGCGCGATCTTGCTGTTTAACCCGGCAGGAAGGACAGCCGCACCTGGCGCGTCGGATTGTCGCCGTTGGGGTCGACCAGGCAGATGGACTGCCAGGTACCGAGGGCGAGCCGCCCGTTCAGCACCGGCACGGTGACGTACGGCGCGACGAAGGCCGGCAGGAGGTGATCCCGGCCATGACCGCGCGAGCCGTGCCGGTGCCGCCAGCGGTCGTCGGCCGGCAGCAGGTCGTCCAGCGCGCGGAGCAGGTCCTCGTCCGAGCCGGACCCGCTCTCGATCAGCGCGACCCCGGCCGTGGCGTGGGGGACGAAGACGTGCAGCAGGCCGTCGTTTTCGCCGGCCACGAAATCCGTCGCCGGGCCGGTGATGTCGCGGACGGACGGCCGGTCGCCGGTACGGACCGTGATGACTTCTGAACGCACGTTGTCCTCCGTCACTTGTTACTCGCTGGTTGTTGCCGGGTCGGCGTGACGCGAAGCCTCACCTGCGGGCAGGATTGACGCAACGAGAACACGCGGACCGACAACCGAAGGAACGCCCGTGGCCACGGAACACAGTGCCAGCTCAAGACCCCGCCGCCCCACCCCGCGCCCGGTCATCAGCGACGGCCTACCCAGCCAGTTGCCCGACATCGACCCCGAGGAAACCACCGAGTGGATCGAGTCCTTTGACGGCGTGATCGACGAGCGGGGTGCGAAGCGCGCCCGGTACATCATGCTGCGCCTGTTGGAGCGCGCCCGGGAGCGGCAGGTCGGGGTACCGCCGTTGACCACCACCGACTACATCAACACGATCCCGCCGGAGCGGGAGCCATGGTTCCCCGGTGACGAGCACGTCGAGCGGCGGATCCGCGCGTACATCCGGTGGAACGCGGCGATGCTGGTCCACCGGGCGCAGCGGCCGGGCATCGGGGTCGGCGGGCACATCTCCACGTACGCGAGTTCGGCCAGCCTCTACGAGGTCGGCATGAACCACTTCTTCCGCGCCAAGAGCCACCCGGGCGGCGGCGACCAGATCTTCTTCCAGGGGCACGCTTCCCCCGGCATGTACGCGCGGGCATACCTCGAGGGCCGGCTGACCGAGCAGCAGCTCGACGGCTTCCGGCAGGAGCTGTCGCACGTCGGCGGCGGGCTGCCCAGCTATCCGCACCCGCGGCTGATGCCGGACTTCTGGGAGTTCCCGACGGTTTCCATGGGCCTCGGCGGGATCAACGCGATCTACCAGGCGCGGTTCAACCGGTACCTGCACAACCGCGGCATCAAGGACACCTCCGACCAGCGCGTGTGGGCCTTCCTCGGCGACGGCGAGATGGACGAGCCCGAGTCGATCGGCGTGATCGGCCTCGCGGCCCGCGAGGAGCTGGACAACCTGACCTTCGTCATCAACTGCAACCTCCAGCGGCTGGACGGCCCGGTCCGCGGCAACGGCAAGATCATCCAGCAGCTGGAGTCGTTCTTCCGCGGCGCCGGCTGGAACGTCATCAAGGTGATCTGGGGCCGCGAGTGGGACCCGCTGCTCGCCGCCGACACCGACGGCGCGCTGGTCAACCTGATGAACGTCACGCCGGACGGCGACTACCAGACCTACAAGGCGGAGTCCGGCGCCTACGTGCGCGAGCACTTCTTCGGCCGTGACCCGCGGACCCGCAAGATGGTCGAGCACATGTCCGACGACGAGATCTGGAACCTCAAGCGCGGCGGGCACGACTACCGCAAGCTGTACGCGGCGTACCAGGCCGCGGTCAACCACACCGGCCAGCCGACGGTGATCCTCGCGAAGACCGTCAAGGGCTGGACGCTCGGCTCGCACTTCGAGGGTCGTAACGCCACGCACCAGATGAAGAAGCTGACGCTGGACGACCTCAAGGGCTTCCGCGACCGGCTCTACCTGGACATCCCCGACTCGGCGCTGGAAGAGAACCCGTACCTGCCGCCGTACTACCACCCCGGTGAGGACAACGACGAGATCCAGTACCTCCAGGAGCGGCGCCGCGCGCTGGGCGGGTACCTGCCGGCCCGGCGGACCACCACGATCTCCCTGAAGCTGCCGGAGCAGAACGCGTACGCCGACGTCAAGCGCGGCTCGGGCAAGCAGAAGGTGGCCACCACGATGGCCTTCGTCCGGCTCCTCAAGGACCTGATGAAGGACAAGGAGTTCGGCAAGCGCTGGGTACCGATCATCCCGGACGAGGCGCGTACCTTCGGCATGGACTCGCTTTTCCCCACCGCAAAGATCTACTCGCCGCACGGGCAGAACTACACCCCGGTCGACCGGGAGCTGTTCCTGTCCTACAAGGAAGCGGTCAACGGGCAGATCCTGCACGAGGGCATCAACGAGGCCGGGTCGGTCGCGTCGTTCACCGCCGCCGGCACCGCGTACGCCACCCACGGCGAGCCGATGATCCCGCTGTACATCTTCTATTCGATGTTCGGCTTCCAGCGCACCGCCGACGGCCTGTGGGCCGCATCCGACCAGATGTCGCGCGGCTTCCTGCTCGGCGCGACCGCCGGGCGCACCACACTCAACGGCGAGGGCCTGCAGCACGAGGACGGGCACTCGCACCTCATCGCCGCCACCAACCCGGCGGTGATCGCCTACGACCCGGCGTTCGCCTTCGAGATCGCCTACATCGTCGAGGACGGCCTGCGCCGCATGTACGGCGACCGGCCCGAGGACATCTACTACTACCTGACCGTCTACAACGAGCCGATCGTGCAGCCGGCCGAACCGGCCGACGTCGACGTCGACGGGCTGCTACGCGGGCTGTACAGGTACTCCCCCGCGCCGTCGCTGGGCGACGACGCGCCGCGTGCGCAGCTGGTCGCCAGCGGCACCGGCATGCAGTGGGCGCTACGGGCGCAGGAGCGCCTCGCCCAGGACTGGGGTGTGGCCGCCGACGTGTGGTCTGCAACCTCGTGGACCGAACTGCGCCGCGACGCGGTGGCCGCCGAGGAGCACAACCTGCTGCACCCCGGCGAGGAGCCGCGGGTACCGTACGTGGCGGCCAAGCTGGCCGACGAACCCGGGCCGGTGATCGCGGTCAGCGACTACATGCGCGCGGTACCCGACCTGATCAGCCGCTGGGTGCACGGCGACTACACCTCACTGGGTACCGACGGGTTCGGCATGTCGGACACGCGGCACGCGCTGCGCCGGCACTTCCACGTCGATGCGGAGAACATCGCCGTGGCCACGCTGCGACAGCTCGCCCGGCGTGGTGAGGTCGCCGCGAACGTACCGGCCGAGGCCGCCCGGAAGTATGCGATCGACGACGTGCTCGCCGCTCCGGTCGGCGAGACCGGCGGGGAGACCTGACCCGACTCGTCCAGCGGCCGGGTGGTCGGCCTCCCGTAGCGACGGAGGCTCACCACCCGGCCGTTCCTGCAGCGTCACCTTCCCACGACCTGGGATACTTCTTCCGTACCGCGGCGCTGACTTCCGGCACGAGTAAGGGGCCAACACTCTGGCGAGTCTTGGCCGCTTTCGTCAGGAGATTGACCAGTTCACTCGAAGTCGCCGGATCGCACCAGCGACGGCGGCTGGCGCGCCGGTGTCGACCGCGCGGTGCAGCGGGCCTAGGTGTGGCCGGCGACGCGGTGCGGCTGGTAGGGCTCCTCCAGGCGGGCGATCTCGTCGGGTGACAGGGGCACCTCCGTTGCCGCGACCGCGTCCTCGAGGTGCGACGGCTTCGTGGCGCCGACGATCGGCGCGGTCACGCCCGGCCTGTGCAGCAGCCACGCCAGGGCAATCTGCGCCGGCGGCAGGCCACGCTCCGCGGACACCGCGACCAGCCGGTCCACCACGTCGAAGTCGGCGTCGGTGTAGAAGGCGTCGGCGATCGGGTCGGTTCCGGCCCGCACGGTGCGCCGCTCGCCCTCGCGGGTACGGGTACCGGCGAGCAGGCCGCGGGCCAGCGGGCTCCACGGGATGATCCCGACGCCCATGTCGAGGCACTGCGGGATCATCTCCCGCTCCTCCTCCCGGTACGCCAGGTTGTAGTGGTTCTGCATGGACACGAACGCGGTGGTCGCCACCCGCTGCGCCTTCGCGAACTGCCACGCCCACATGCTGGACGCGCCGAGGTAGCGCGCCTTGCCGGCCTGTACCACGTCGTGCAGTACCGCCATCGTCTCCTCGATCGGGGTCTCCAGGTCCCACCGGTGGATCTGGTACAGGTCCACATGGTCGGTGCCGAGCCGGCGCAGCGAGGCGTCGATCCCCGACATGATGTGCTTGCGGGACAGGCCCCGGTCGTTGGGTCCGTCTCCCACCGGGCTGTAGACCTTGGTGGCCAGCACGTAGTCGTCGCGCTTGGCGAAGTACTTGCTCAGCAGCCGGCCGGTGACCTCCTCGCTGGCGCCGAGGGAGTACATGTCGGCGGTGTCGAAGAAGGTGATCCCCGCCTCGACCGCCCGCGCGACGATCGGGGCGGCGGTTTCCTCGCCCAGTACCCAGTCCCGCCAGCCCGGATCGCCGTAGCTCATCATGCCGAGGCAGATGCGGGACACCTTCAGACCGGTCGTGCCCAGTCGCACATAGTCCACCGGGCCATTCTGCCCCGAACGGTCAGCCGCCGTACTGGCCGAAGGGCACGGCCCAGTCGCCGAGCCCGTCCCAGACCGGCAGCGGGACCGGCGAGTTCCTGACCTCCACGACATCCCCGATCGTGAACGTGTTGTACAGCCACTGCGCGTGCTCGGGGTTCATGTTGACGCAGCCGTGCGAGACATTGCGTACCCCGTGGTCGGGGATGTTCCAGCCGGCCGCGTGGCAGTACTCGCCGGAGTAGGAGATCCGCAGGCAGAGCGAGATGTCCTCGGCGTAGTAGTTGGGGTCCTTCGGGTTGGTGATGCCGTAGCTGGCCGACGTCATG
>WNGM01003703.1_pt1 | contig 20055 bp, 27 predicted proteins | sample 5400571 | NCBI WGS metagenome assembly WNGM01 (sample SAMN13153378, study PRJNA577476) | soil metagenome | isolation source: 100 cm soil or saprolite under Garry oak tree replicate 2 | place: USA:California | collected 2016-06-15 | reverse complement strand
TATAGAGCCGCTCGTCGGTCTGTGCCTGCCGGACGACGGCGTCCTGGCTGAAACGGTGCTGACCGATCCGCCGCCTTCGTGCCAGGCGAAGACGCCGGTCTGCAGCGACGACACCCGACCGTCCCGTCGAACTCGGGGCGCCTCGGCCCGCAGCGAGGCGCCCTTCGGTCCGCTTGCTGGTATATGCCTCGACGCGTATGTTCAGTTCGATGACGGCGGTATTCGACGTCCTGACCGAGCCGACCCGGCGACGCATCCTCGACGTCCTGCTCGAGCGGCCGCACCTGGTCGGCGAGCTCACCGAGCGGCTCGGCCTGACCCAGCCGGGTACGTCCAAGCACCTGCGTGTGCTGCGCGAGGCCGGCCTGGTGCGGGTGCGCGCTGAGGCGCAGCGCCGCTGGTACGAGCTGCGGCCGGGTCCGCTTGCCGAGGTCGACGCGTGGCTCGCGCCGTACCGCCGGCTTTGGACCGATCGCATCGACGCCCTCGAACGCCATCTCGCGACCATGCCCGACGACGAAGGAGGCGACCCTGCATGAACGGGACGATCCGCACCGCGGACGGCCACACCGTCCTGCGCTTCGAACGGCGGCTCGCGCATCGACCGGAGAAGGTCTGGCGTGCCCTGACCGAAGCCCAGCACATCTCGGAGTGGTTCCCGTCCGACATGCAGATGGACCTCGCTGTCGGCGCGCGGATCCGCTTCGTCTTCCGCAACGGCGAAGCGCCGACGCTCGACGGCACGATCACCGAGCTGGATCCACCGCGAGTGTTCGCCTACACGTGGGGCGAGGGCGCGTCGCTGCGGTGGGAAATCCGGCCCGAGGCCGACGGCTGCCTGCTCGTCTTCACGCACACCTTCGACGACCGCCCGTCCGCGGCAAGCTTCGCGTTCGGCTGGCAGACCTGCCTCGGCGCGCTCGAAGCGCTGCTCGACGAACGGCCCGCGCCGGCGAGCGAGGACTACGTGACGGCGCACGAGGCCTACGTCGAGGAGTTCGGCCTGCTCGAGGGAGCGTCCCAGCAGGACGCGGACGGCTGGACGGTGCGCTTCGAGCGCAACTTCCCGTACCCGCAAGAGATGGTCTGGGATGCGCTCGTCGGATCCGATCCGCCGCCGGAGGCTTCCGCGCTGAAGCCGGGCAGCCTGCTCGAGTACGGGTGGGTGACTACACCCGGCGGCGAGCCGGCCGGCCACGTGCGCTGGGAGGTCACGTCCGGCCCGCCCGGAACCCGGGTGTCGCTCAGCCAGCACGGCCGAGCCGACACGGCGGATGCGATCCCGGCCTCCATCACCGCGTGGCGAGCGCGACTCGTCGAGCTCGCCGACGAGCTGCGCGCGCGATGGTCCGACGAGTCGTGACAGTCGTGCAGGTCACCGCGACTGACGGCGTCGACCTTGCCGTCAACGAGGCCGGGCCGTCCGACGCCCCGACGATCGTCTGCGTGCACGGCTACCCGGACAACAGCTCGGCGTGGGACGGCGTCGTGGCCGAGCTGTCCGGCCGCTACCACGTCGTGACGTATGACGTCCGCGGCGCCGGTCGTTCGGGCAAGCCGGCGCAGCGGCAGGCCTATCGCCTGGACCAGCTTGCCGCCGATCTGCGCGCAGTCGTCGACGCCGTGAGCCCGGACCGCGCCGTGCATCTGCTCGCGCACGACTGGGGATCGATCCAGTCATGGCATGCGGTCACCGGCCAACAGCTCGCCGGACGCGTCGCGTCGTACACATCGGTGTCCGGGCCGAGCCTCGACCACACCGCGTACTGGATGCGCTCGGCGCTGCGTCCGGGCGGCGCCCGGCTGCGCGATGTCGCCCGCCAGCTGGCCGAGTCCGCGTACATCCTGCTGTTCACCATCCCCGTCCTGCCCGAATGGCTGTGGCGCACCGGCGTACTCGATCGCGGGCTCGCAGCGGCGTCGACGATCGGACGCGGCTCGGCTGCGTCCAGCGGTGGTGACCCGCCTGCCCGGACGCTCGCCGACAAGATCAACGGCTTGCAGCTGTACCGGGCGAACATGCCGCACCGGCTGCGTCGCCCGCAGCCTCGGCGGACCGACGTGCCGGTTCAGGTGCTCGCGCCGACCCGCGACGTGTTCGTCTCCCCTGCCCTGCAGATCGGTGCGCCCGCGCCGTGGGCATCCGACCTGCGCGTGCGCGAGATCGCCGGCGGGCACTGGGTGATCGGCACCAGGCCGGACGTGATCGCCCGCCACACGTCCGAGCTGATCGAGCACAGCGCTGTCGGTCCACCCCCTGACCGTTCGTATGAACCGTGAGCGATCGGCACGGTGCCGACCGCCGGGGTGGAAGGGACTGGTGCGATGCGAAAGCTGATCGCAGTCGAATTCGTCACGCTTGACGGTGTCATGCAGGGCTTGGGATCCCCGGACGAAGACCGTGAGGGCGGCTTCGAACATGGCGGCTGGTCGGCGCCGTACTTCGACGACGTGCAAGCTGCGGCCGCGGTTGAAAGCGTGAAGTCGACGACGGTGTACCTCTTCGGTCGCAAGACATACGAGAAGATGATCGGCTACTGGCCGAGCCAGCCCGACGAGAACCCGATGGCCGCGCACCTCAACGCGGCGCCGAAGTACGTCGCCACCCGCACGCTGACCGACGTCACGTGGTCGAACGCGCAGGTGCTCCACGGCGACCTCGTGCCGGCCGTCGGCGACCTGAAGTCCGGCGGTGAGGGCACCGTCGTCGTCCTGGGCAGCGGCGTGCTCGTCCAGGAGCTCATCGCGAACGACCTCGTCGACGGATACCACTTGTTCCTGCACCCGCTCCTGCTCGGCACCGGCAAGCGGCTGTTCCGCGAGATGGACCGGCCGACACGATTGCGGCTCGTCGACTGCACGCCGACGAGCACCGGTGTCCTCATGCTCCGTTACGACGCGCTGCTCAGCTGACGCCGGCCGCGTGCTCGAGTGCGTCGAGCTCGGCGTCGAGGTGGCCGAGCAGCCGTTGCAGGTGCGGCACGCTGCGCCGGCATCCGGTCATTCCGAACGCGAGTGCGTCCGAGTAGCTCGTGCACGTGATGTTCAGGGCCTGCCCGTCGACCGGAATCGACAGCGGGTACACGCCGTCGAGCCGCGCACCGTTGTAGTACAGCGGGGCTCGTGGACCCGGCACGTTGGAGATCACCAGGTTGAACGGCGGGCGGAACATGCTCTGTACGCCGGGCAACTGGGCCAGCGCCAGCGGGCTGAGCCCGATCGCGCTCATCGCCACGATCTGCACGGGACTCATGGTCGACATCGCCGCCTTGCCGTCGGTCATCGATGCATGGATCGCGGCCAGCCGGTCGCCCGGGTCGGCGATGTTGGTACCCAGGTTGCACATCACGACGCCAACCGCGTTCCCGCCTTCTCGGTGATGGTCGTCGACGTGCAGCGACACCGGCACCATCGCGATCAACGGGACGTCGGGCAACGCATCCAGGCCGTGCAGGTAGGCGCGCAGCGCCCCGGAGCACATTGCGAGCACGACATCGTTCAGCGTCGCGTCGCCTGCCTTCGCCACGCGACGAATCCGGTCGATCGGCCACGACTGCGCCGCGAATCGGCGTGCGCCGGTGATCGGCACGTTGAGCATCGTCTTCGGCGCGGAGAACGACAGCGGCGCCGCCTGATCGCGCAGGCCGCGGCTCACCGTCTTGACGAGCGCGCCTGGCAGGCCGGCGGCTTCGGCCGCGATGCTCAGCGCGCTGCGTAATGCGCCGGCCGGATCGTCGATCAGGCCGTGCGGAGACGCACCGGGCGCGTCGCCTGTCTTCGGCCGCGCGGCCCACGGTGGTGGCATGTCGCGCTCATCGGGATCGTCGCTCAGGCTGCTCTGCACCAACCGCAGGGCCGAGACGCCGTCGACCAGCGCATGGTGGATCTTGAAGTAGATCGCGTAGCGGCCGTCGGCGAGACCCTCGATCACCGAGACCTCCCACAGCGGGCGGTGCCGGTCGAGCAGGTTGCCGTGCAGCCGCGAGCAGAGCGCGAGGAGCTCGAGCACCCGGCCGGGCCGAGGCAGGGCGGTGTGCCGGACATGGTGCTCGATGTCGAACGCGCCGTCCTCGTCCCATCCCCAGAGCCCCGCAGTCGCGATCGATCGCCGTGCACGGCGGCGGAACAGTGGCCGGACGTCGTCGGCGCCGACCATCTGCTGGAACATCCGCCGGACGTCCTCGGAGTCGGCACCGTCCGGCGGCACGAACAGCTGCAGGCCGCCGACGTGCATCGGGTGCTCGCGTGACTCGACCATGAGGAAGATCGAGTCGGCGGGCGACATGGGTAGCAGCAACGCAACCTCCCGGGTGACACACGCCGGCCGCGGACTCACCGATCATGCTCGCCTTCGCGACCGGCTGGCCAACCATCCGCTGGCCACGTCACGCCGTCAGGCGAGCCCGGCGACGCCGATCAGGGTGCCCTCGGGATCGGTGAAATGCCCGACGACCAGGCCACTCGGCGAGGTGGCGGGTCCCATCACGCGGGCGCCTCCGAGTTCTTCGGCGCGTCGCAACGCGACCTCGACATCCGGCACGCCCACGTAGAAGACAGCGTGGCTCTCGTAATCCGGTCCGCCTCCGACACCACCCCGGATGCCCGTCCCGTCGTCGGTGGTGATCAGATCGATGAACCCGTAGCTGTCCGGATCGGATACCTCTTGCGCGACGGGCGATGGTGTGTCGAACTGCCAGCCGAAGAGCTCACCGAAGTACTTGCGCAGCCGTGCCGGATCCTTCGCTATGACCTCGAAATGCACCACCGGTCGTGACATCGATACACCTCCATGCGTCGGCTTCAGGGTCCCCCGCCATCTTGCCGTGACGTGACTACGCGCCGCTCGGACGCGTCATCACCGGCTGGCCGTCCTCGTGGCCTGGGCACTCGCGCACCGGCAGGCTCGGGTAGCGAGCCAGCCGCACGTCCCACGCGGCTCGCGCACATCGCAGGTAGGCCGTGCCGCGGCGGGTGACGTTCACGCGGGCATGCCGGCAGTGCCCGCACAGGCCGGGCGGCGCGCCGAGGCCGTCAGGGAGCGGCATCGGTCGTGTGGACCGGGCCGTGCGAGTCGGCGCAGTGGTCGTGACCGACGGCCGACCTGTGGTCGACCTGCAGCGTCACGTGCCCGATCCCGTAGTCGTTGGCCAGCAGCGAGCGCAGCGCGCCGCCGACGACATGGCAGTCTCTGCTCCGATCGACCAGGACGTGCGCCGACATCGCCGCCTCGCCGGCGGCGAGCTCCCAGACGTGCAGGTCGTGCACCTGGGCCACCCCGTCGAACGCGGCGAGCCGCGAACCGATCGCCATCGGATCCAGGCTGGCCGGCGCCGCTTCGAGGAAGACCCGGCCGGCGGCGCGGATCAACTGGACGCCGGTCCACGTCATCAGCAGCGCGACGATGAGCGATGCGACCGCGTCCGCGCGCGTCCAGCCGCTGAGCAGGATCACGACGCCGGCGACGAGGGTCGCCAGGAACGCCCAGACGTCGTTGACGAGGTGCGCGACCGCGCCGCGGACGTTGAGGCTGCGTCGATCAGCGCGTGCCGCCAGCGCCGTGGCGACGAAGTTCACGCCGACGCCAGCCACCGCAACGGCGGCTATGACGCCGCCCGCCGATGCGGGCGGATCTGCGAGGTGACGCACCGCCGCGACGGCGAACCACGCAGCCAGCAGCAGCAGGGTGATGCCGTTGGCCTGGCCGGAGAGCGCGTCGACGCGAGCGAAGCCGTACGTGTAGGCGCCCTTCGCCGGACGCTCGACGACCCGCGATGTGATCACCGCCAGCAGCAGCGCCGCCGCGTCGGTGAGCATGTGCCCCGCGTCTGTCAGCAGGGCCAGGGAGTGCGCCAGCAGCCCGGCGACGACCTCGCCGGTCATGAACGCGACGATCAGCACCAGCGCGCCGAGCAGCCACCTGCGATCAGCGTGACCTGACCGACCGTCCGCCGGGTGCGCCTGCCCGCTCGCCGGCGTCGGCCTCGGTGTAGGCGCTGCGCCGTGCGCATGCGCGTGCGTCATTACCGCGGGCCTGCCGTCCGCTCCGGATGCACCAGCGCGCTGTGGCCGGCGTGTTCGAGCGCGGCGTCGAGCAGCACGCGCACGTGCGTGTCGGCAAGCCGGTAGAACGCCATCCGGCCCTCTCGGCGCACCTGCACGATGCGGTGTGCCCGGAGCAGGCGCAGCGCGTGCGACGTCGCCGATTCGCTCATCCGTGCCGTGGCCGCGAGCTGGCCGACGCTCGCCTCCCCCGCCCGCAACGTCGTGAGCAACCGGAGCCGGCCAGGATCGGCGAGCATCGAGAAGACCTCGGCCGCGTCGGAGACGTCGGCCTCGGACGGCAGGATCACGGCGCGTTCCGTGTGGACGACATCCGGACGAACACCTGAATGACTGCTCACATGTTCAGTCTTGCAGGCGGTCGGCCGCCGAGGCAAACCGACGCGCCTACCCGTAGGCCATCCCCATCGCCGCACGCACCTCGTCCAGGGTCTCGTCGGCGAGACCACGAGCACGGCGCGCACTCCGTTCGAGCACGCGACGCGCGTCTGCTTCGTCGTACGACGCGCGGCGCTCCCGGATGGGTGCAAGGAAAGCGCTGACCGAATCGACGACGAGGGCCTTGAGGGCCGCAGCTCCCCCAGCGCCGATCTCGTCGGCTAGCGCGACCGGATCACGTCGCGCGCACAACGCGGCGATCCGGACCAGGTTCGCGACTTCTGGGCGGCGATCCGGTTCGAACGTGATCAGCCGCATGGCGTCCGTGCGCGCGGCTCGCACCTTGGCGGCAATCTGGTCGTCCGAGTCACGCAGCGCGATGCCGTTGCCGAGACTCTTGCTCATCTTGCGGCCGTCCAGCCCCAGCAGCAGCGGCGCATTGCCGAGCAGCGCGTCCGGTATCGGGAAGACCGGCGCGTACCGCTCGTTGAACCGCCGCGCGATCGAGCGCGTCAGCTCGAGATGCGGCAGCTGGTCCCTCCCGACCGGGACGAGATCAGCCTTACAGAACAGCACATCCGCGGCCTGATGCACCGGATAGGTCGTCATCAGCCCGCTGACCGATGAAAGATCGTCGTGTGGTCTGGGTCGAGCCCACAGGCGAAGTAGTCGAGCACGATGTCGCTCACCACGCGAGCGATGTCGTCCGGATGGTCGCGGTCGGCGATCACCTGGTAGTCAGCGACGACGACGAGCACGTCGTGGCCGGCACGTTGCAGCTCGACGCGATTCGCGAGCGTCCCGAAGTAGTGGCCGAGATGCATCGGCCCGGTCGGCCGATCTCCGGTCAGGACGCGAGCGGTGCGTCGTTCGGTCTCCGATGCGAGCATGCTGGGAGCGGACATTGGTCAGCCTTTCTGGGAGAGGTCAGCCGTCCGCGCCGGGGCAAAGAGAAGGGCCGTCCAGCGAGGACGGCCCTTAGATGGCAGCGCGAGGGGGTCGTCCTAAGTGGACGGCCACCACAGCGCGATACCGGAAGTCACCTGATCAGGTTAGCAACCCGGCGCATCACCAATTCGTGTAGAGCGGACGCCCCTCGGCATACCCGGACGCGCTCTGCACACCGATGACCGCCCGCTCGGCGAAGTCCGGCAGCGTCGTGGCACCGGCGTACGTGCATGCCGACCGCACGCCTGCGGTGATCGTGTCGATGAGATCTTCGACGCCGGGACGCAATGGGTCGAGGTACATCCGGCCGGTGGAGATGCCCTCGTCGAAGAGTGCCTTGCGAGCACGGTCGAACGCGTCCTCGCCGGTCGTGCGGTTGGCGACGGCGCGAGCGGACGCCATGCCGAAGCTCTCCTTGTACATCCGGCCGTCCGGTGCCTGATGCAGATCGCCCGGCGACCCGCCGAGCATTCGAGCACAGCGGAGAACTGCGGCCGGCCGACACCGGTCATCATCCGCGTCGTGCACATCGCGCCGGGGCCCACACCCACCTTCACGATGTCGGCGCCGGCGGCGATCAGATCGCGCACCCCGTCGGCCGAAACGACGTTGCCCGCGACCACGGGCACGGACGGCGACAGCGAACGCACCGCGGCGAGGGCGTCGAACATGCGCTCCTGATGGCCGTGCGCCGTGTCGATGACCAGAACGTCGACCCCCGCGTCGAGCAGGTCGCGCGCCTTGGCTCGGACGTCGCCGTTGACGCCGGTCGCCGCGGCGACGCACAAGTGTCCAGCGCGGTCGACGGCAGGTCGGTACAGGGTTGCGCGCAGGGCGGCGGTCTTGGTGAGGATGCCGGCCAGGCAGCCGGACGCGTCGACGACGGGCGCCAGCCGCCGATGCCCGGCGTCGAGCAGCTCGAACGCCTTCTGCGGCGAGACGGTGTCCTGCAGCGTGAGCACCGGGGCGGACATGACCCTGCGCAATTGGGCGAAGCGGTCCGCGCCCAGGCAGTCGGCCTCGGTGACCACGCCGACCGGACGGCCGTCGTCGACGACGATGACCGCTCCGTGCGCGCGTTTCGGCAACAGCGCGAGCGCGTCACCGACCGGACTCTGCAGCGACAGGGTCAACGGTGTGTCGTAGACGAGGTGGCGCGACTTCACCCACGACACCACGTCGCGGACGACATCGGCCGGGATGTCCTGGGGCAGCACGGCCAGACCGCCTCGCCTGGCAACAGTCTCGGCCATGCGGCGCCCAGCGACGGCTGTCATGTTGAAGACGACGAGCGGGCTGGTCGCCCCGCTGCCTTCGACCGTTGACAGATCGACGTCGAGCCGGGACGCGACGGCCGACCGCGCCGGCACCATGAACACGTCGTCATAGGTCAGCTCGAACTGCGGGGCCGGGTCTAAGAAGCGCACGAGTAGATGAGTCTAGTCGCCGGCGCGGCGCGCGACGCCGCGCGGTCGCGAGCCCAAAATGTGCTCGCGGTAGCCTTTAGGCTCGTCTGGTGACCCTCGCAGTCTTCGATATCGACGGTGTCGTCGCGGATGTGCGCCATCGCCTGCACCACCTGGAGGCCCGCCCCAAGGATTGGGGCGGGTTCTTTCGTGCCGCGGGCGACGACCCGCCGCTGGCCGAGGGGCTTGCACTGGTGGCTGACCTGCGAGAACACCACGAGATCGTCTGGCTCACCGGGCGGCCGGATTGGCTGCGTGCGACGACCCGCCGTTGGCTCGGCGCCCAGGGCCTGCCGGACGGCGATCTGTTCATGCGCCCCGGCGGCGACCGCCGTCCTGCCCGGTTGTACAAGCTCGGCGTACTCGGCCAGCTGTCGAGCCGTGTGATCGCGGCGTTCATCGACGACGACAGCGAGGTCGTCGACGCCGCGCTGACAGCCGGCTACCCAGCGGTTCTCGCCGACTGGGCCGACCGGGCGCCGACCCTTCGCGAGGCGCAGGACCGCCTCGGCCGAACCTGACAGGATTCGGTACTGCCCGCCTCGCCCGCATCCGGCGATCAGGTGTTCTGGATGCGCCGTTTCTTCCTCACGGTCGTCACGGCCAGTTCGCTGGTGCTGATCCCGTGGATCGGCTACCTGGCGGTGAGCCTGCCGACCAACTACGTCGCCAGCCAGTGGAAGGTGGCGTGGGTCGGCTTCGACATCGCCCTGGTCATGATGCTCAGCTGGACGGCCTGGAATGCCTGGCATCGCAGGCAGTTGCTCGTGCTGACCGCGATCATCACCGCGACGCTGCTGGTCTGCGACGCCTGGTTCGACGTGGTGCTCGACTGGGGCACCCGGCACGTTGCCGTCTCGATCGCGACCGCCGTGCTCGCCGAACTGCCGCTGGCCGGGCTGCTCGTGCGCGTCGCCGTCCGACTGATCCGCGCCGTGCAGCGGGCCCGCTGGGCAGAACTCGGACGCGACGGCGAGCCGCCTTCGATCTGGCGCATGTCGATCACCGACCTCGCCCGGCAAGACCGCCGCACGCTGGGTGACAGTGACACCGCCGTGCCGCGCTAGTCTGGGCGAAATGCCCTAGGACACACCATCTCAGCGACGCAAACCTGCTGGCAGATCCAAATCACTGGGAGCACACTCGTGTTCGGGGGTAACCGCAAGCGATTTCAGGAAGAGACAATGCTCACCGAAGCACAACCAGCCCGGCCGGTTCGCGCGTGCATGCACGTGCCACCGTGCCCACCGCCTGATGCATCCGACCGCGACGCGGCGCACGTCATCGCGTCCCACCCGGAGCAGGGCTGGAGCCTCCTCTGCAACGGCGTCGTCCTGTTCGAGGACACCGGCGAGTTGCTTCCCGACGGCCAGAGCATTGCCGCCCGGCGCACCGAGTTGCTCGCTGCCGCTGCGCACCGTAAGGCCTGCTAGACCCTCGCGCGCGAAAGCCGCAAAGCCGCACCGCCCCGCGCGGTACAGCCCTGCCCGCTCGTGGTCTGCCTGACGACTAGGCGTACTCCGCCACGGGCGGGCACGCGCAGACCAGGTGCCGATCGCCGTACGCACCGTCGATTCGCCGTACCGGTGCCCAATACTTGGCCGCCGGGTCCACGCCGTCCGGATACACCGCCTCGCCGCGCGAGTACGGGTGCTCCCACTCGCCGGTCAGGCACGACGCCGTGTGGGGGGCGTTGCGCAGCGGATTATCATCGGCGGGCCAGTCCCCCGCACCCACCTTGTCGATCTCGGCCTTGATCGCGATCATCGCGTCGACGAAACGATCCAGTTCCACCAGGTCTTCGGACTCCGTCGGCTCGACCATGAGGGTGCCGGTCACCGGGAACGACATAGTCGGTGCGTGGAAGCCGTAGTCGATCAGCCTCTTGGCGACGTCGTCGACGGTCACGCCGGTGTCCTTGGTGATCTGGCGCAGATCGAGGACGCACTCGTGCGCGACCAGGCCGTGCGCGCCCGAGTACAGCACCGGGTAGTGCGACGCCAGGCGCCGCGCCAGGTAGTTCGCCGACAGGATCGCCATGGCCGTCGCCCGCGCCAGACCGGTGGGGCCCATCAGGCGCAGGTAGGCCCAGGTGATCGGCAGGATCGATGCCGAACCCCATGGCGCGGCCGCGATCGCGCCACTGCCCGTCTCGGGTCCGGCGAGCGGCTGCAACGGGTGGTTGGGCAGGTACGGCGCGAGGTGTGCGCGCACGGCAACCGGCCCGACGCCCGGGCCACCGCCGCCGTGCGGGATACAGAACGTCTTGTGCAGGTTCAGGTGCGACACGTCCGCGCCGAACTTGCCGGGACGCGCGAGGCCCACCATCGCGTTCAGGTTCGCGCCGTCGAGGTACACCTGACCGCCGGCCTCGTGCACGAGCGCGCACACGTCGGTGACGTGGTCTTCGAAGACGCCGTGCGTCGACGGGTAGGTGATCATCAGCGCGGCAAGCGAGTCGGCGTGCTCGGCGATCTTCGCGCGCAGGTCGTCGAGGTCGATCTCGCCTTCGTTGCCACTCGTCTTGACCACGACGACCCGCATGCCGGCGAGCACGGCGCTGGCTGCGTTCGTGCCGTGCGCGCTCGCCGGGATGAGGCAGACGTCGCGGTGGTCGTCGCCGTTCGCGCGGTGGTAGCCGGCGATGGCGAGCAGGCCGGCGAACTCACCTTGCGCACCGGCGTTGGGTTGCAGCGACACGGTGTCGTACCCGGTGATCTCGGCGAGCCAGCGGGTCAGGTCGTCGAACAGGTGCCCGTAGCCGTCGAACTGCCCGGCCGGCGCGAACGGATGCAGGTTCGCGAAGCCGGGCAGGCTGATCGGCTCCATCTCCGTCGTGCCGTTGAGCTTCATCGTGCACGAGCCGAGCGGGATCATGCCGCGATCGAGCGCGTAGTCGCGGTCGGCGAGCCGGCGCAGGTAGCGCAGCATCGCGGTCTCGGTGTGATAGCTCGCGAACACCGGGTGCGTCAGGAACGGCGATGTGCGGGCGAGCGATTCGGCCAGCGGCGCGTCGTCGTCGAGGTGCTCGACGTCGGTGAATGTGAGGCCCAGCCCGAACGCGCGCCACAGCGCGACCAGGTGCCCTCGACGGGTGACCTCGTCGCACGAGATCGAGATCGTGTCGTCGTCGACGAGGCGCACGTTGATGCCGTCGGCGACGGCGGCCGCCGCGACGGCACGCGCCCGGCCCGGCGCGCTGACAGTGATCGTGTCGAAGAACTGCTCGGTGAGCACCTCGACCCCGTTCCCGCGCAGGCCCGCGGCCAGGATCGCGGCGAAGCGGTGGACGCGCTGGGCGATCGCGCGCAGACCGTCCGGGCCGTGGTAGACGGCGTACATGCTCGCGATGATCGCGAGCAGCACTTGCGCCGTGCAGATGTTGCTGGTGGCCTTCTCGCGGCGGATGTGTTGCTCGCGGGTCTGTAGCGCCAGCCGGTATGCCGGCGCGCCGTCCGCGTCGACCGACACTCCGACGAGGCGGCCCGGCAACTGCCGCTCGAGGCCGGAACGCGTCGCGATGTAGCCCGCATGCGGCCCACCGAAGCCGATCGGCACGCCGAAGCGCTGCGTGGTGCCGACCGCGATGTCGGCGCCGAGCTCGCCCGGCGGGACGAGCAGGGTGAGCGCCAGCAGGTCGGCCGCGACGGCGACCAGCGCGCCACGCTCGTGCGCCGCCTCGATGATCGGGCGAAGGTCACGTACCGCCCCGGACGCCCCCGGGTACTGGACGAGCACCGCGAACACGTCGCCCTCGGGGAGCGGCTCGGCGAAATCGTGCGTGACGACGTTCAATCCGAGCGGCGTGGCTCGCGTCCGGATCACGTCCAGTGTCTGCGGGAACACGTCGGCGTCGACGAGGAACGTGTCGCCGGCCTTCGCGGCCCGATGCGCCAGCGCCATCGCCTCGGCGGCGGCCGTCGACTCGTCGAGCAGCGAGGCACCCGCGATGGGAAGGCCGGTGAGGTCTTCGACCATGGTCTGGAAGTTGAGCAGCGCCTCGAGCCGGCCCTGGCTGATCTCTGGCTGGTAGGGCGTGTAGGCCGTGTACCAGGCGGGGCTCTCGAGCACGTTGCGGCGGATCACCGCGGGCGTGATCGTGTCGTAGTAACCCAGGCCGATCATCGACGTGACGACCCGGTTGCGCCCAGCCAGCTCGCGCAGCTCCGCCGCGACGTCGGCCTCGGACGCGGCCGGCGGCAACGCCAGCGCGAGCTTCTCGCGGATGCTGGCCGGCACCGCGTCGGCGAGCAGGTCGTCGATGGACGCGTACCCGATCGCTTCGAGCATGCGCTGCTGGTCAGCGCCTTCGGTGATGCCGACGTGGCGCGTGGCGAACTCGGCGGAGTGTTCGAGTTGGGACAGCGTGGGCCCGGTGCTCATGCGTCTCCTTGGCGTGTTCCGGGTGAGCGCACGGCTCCGCGCGCGTCAACGTCGTCATTGCTCATCGGGAGGCGCTCCTGCGGACGAGACGGTGCCCGCGCCGTCGGCGCGCGCCCCCGTCTGTCGGGCGGGTGCCCTTCAGAGTGGCCTCATCCACGCGGTCCGGGTGCCTGAGAGGTTCCGGGGAGGTTGCCCCTTCGGCGCCGCTCGGTGGTGCTGAGCGGACTCTCCCGCGCAGGCTCGATGGCCTGGCGATCACGCTACCAGCCGGGCAGCGAACGGCGGCTACGCGGTCGCGGTGCGCTGCTGGCGGCGCCGCGACAACTCGTCGGTCATCGACGTGGACGGCTCCTCGATCGCGCCGTCGGCGCGCTCACCGGGCAGGTGGGCCAGCGAGCCGACGAGCTCGCGCAGAGCTCCGCTCACGGCGATGCCGAAGACACCCTGGCCACCACGCAGCAGGTCGACGACCTCTTCGTTCGAGGTGCACTCATACACGGTCGTGCCGTCGGACAGCAGAGTGATCCGAGCCAGATCGTCGACACCACGCGCACGCAGCGCGTCGACGGCGGTGCGGATGTTCTGCAGCGAAACGCCGGTGTCGAGCAGGCGCTTGACGACCTTGAGAACCAGGATGTCCTTGAACGAGTACAGGCGCTGGCTGCCCGAGCCGGTTGCCGACCGGATGGAGGGATCGACCAGGCCGGTGCGTGCCCAGTAGTCGAGCTGGCGGTACGTGATGCCGGCCGCGGCGCAGGCGGTTGGCCCGCGGTAGCCGACGTGCTCGCCGGGGGTGCCGGCCGGATCGGCGAAGAGCGTGCCCTGCTGCGGCGCCTCGGGCCCGGTGTCATCGGCCATGGTGCCGCCTCCTCGCGGTGTGGTTTCGCCCGCAAACGGTGATCCTCGCGGACTCACCATAGACATTCGTTCGCGGCGTCCTGACGGTATGACCGACTCCGGTGGCGGTCAACGCGACGCGCCGATGACAGTGACCCTCACCTGCAGGTCGAGAATTTGCAAGCCGATCACGTTCCGGACGCGAAGTCCTCCGGCGACACGTTGTCCAGGAACTCGCGAAACCGCTCAACCTCGTCTTCCTGCTCGTCGGGAATCTCGATGCCGGCGGCGTCCAGCACGGCGTCGGTACCCAGGATCGTCACGTCGCAGCGCAAGGCCAGCGCGATCGCGTCCGACGGACGGGCGCTCACATTCACGCCGCCGGAGAAGCGCAGTTCGGCGTAGAAGACGTCGTCGCGAAGTTCGGTGATGTGGACGGCCTCGAGCCGGACGCCGAGCGCCTTGATCAGGTCACGCATCAGGTCGTGCGTCAGGGGCCGGACGGTCTGCACGCCCTGCTGCTGGAAGGCGATCGCCGATGCCTCGACGGCGCCGATCCAGATCGGCAGGTACCGCACGCCGTCTTCCTCGCGCAGCAGCACGACCGGCTGGTTGGCGGGCAACTCCACCCGCACGCCGACGACCCGCAACGGATGCACGAGCGCTCCTCCTGGCATCTGACTCTCGGCATTCGACGCTACACGCTCCGAGCGTGCGAACGCTCATGACTACGGTGCTAAGACGAGCTGCCGGACACGTCGCGCAGCCCTATCTGGACGAGCGCGGCGTGCAGGCGCACCGACAGGGCGGCGAGCTCGCGCACCGTCTCTTCCGCGCGTGCCTTCGCCTCAGCTCCCCGCTGGTGGGCCATCGGGCCGACGACCTGGGAGAACAGGCCGACCTCGCGTTCGGCCGCGGTGCGGAAAGCACGCAGATGGCGCCCCTCCAGGCCGTACCGGGCAAGCTCGGCCACCACCTGCCCGACGGCGAGCGCGTCGTCGTCGTAGTGCCCGCCCGTCTTCGGGGCGATCATGCCGAACTGCTCGAGCTCGCCGAGCTGCTCGGCGGTCAGGCCGGTCGCGTTGAGCAACTCGTCGCGGGAAAGGCGAAGCGCCGGCGTCACCGGACGGAAGTGCTCTGCGGTCGGCGCGTTGTCGGCGATCGCGAGGTGCGGCACCCGCGGCATGCCGCCAGGCCCGGGCGGGACGAGGCCGCGATCGATCGCGTCCAGTTGGTCCTTGATCACGCGCAGCGGAAGGTAGTGATCACGCTGCTGGGCAAGCACGTAACGCAGCCGCGCGACATCGGCCGGGGAGAACTTCCGGTACCCGGACGGTGTGCGGTCCGGGCTGACGAGACCCTCGGTCTCGAGGAAGCGGATCTTGCTGATCGTGATGTCCGGGAAGTCGCCGCGCAGTTGGGTGAGAACTTCGCCGATCGACAGTGTCGGTCGAGTGGCGGCGTTGGTCGCAGTCATCGGGGCGGTCACGCTCGATCTCTCGGGTTCATACGCGACGACGCGGCGACCACACTGGACCGGCCGGCCACGTGCCGCGTCACACTTGCTGCCCTGCCCCGACGCCGGCTCGCACGGCGGCTGTCAAATACACGAGCCGGAACTTGCCGATCTGCACCTCGTCCCCGCCGGTGAGCGGCACCGCGTCTATGCGTTCGCGGTTGACGTACGTGCCGTTCAGCGAGCCCACGTCGTGGACGGTATAGCCATTGCCCTCGCGACGGAACTCGGCATGCCGACGCGACACCGTGACATCGTCCAAAAAGATGTCGCTGTCGGGATGGCGGCCGGCCGTCGTCACGTCCTGATCGAGCAGGAAGCGGCTGCCCGCGTTGGGGCCGCGCTTGACCACGAGCAGCGCAGATCCAGGGGTCAGCGCGTCGACGGCCCCCTGGTGCGCCTCCGGGGAAAACTCGCCGTCGGCCTCCGGCAGCCCACCGGCCGCCGACAGGACACTCGTCGCATCGGGGGCGTGCGGGTAGCCGGCCTCGGGTAGTGCGGCGCCGCAGTTCGAGCAGAAGCGGCTGCCCGCCGGGTTCTCGGCGCCACAAGCAGTGCAGAACACTCGGGTGCCCCTTCCTCTAACAAGCTGTACGGGCGTTACGGATGGCGTGATCCCTCGGCCAAGGGACACTGGTGATCGCTCTGAATGAATTGGACAGGCAGTGCGCGATCGTGCAACCCGGGCCCGTGCCGCGAGCCTAGTTGTGCGCCCTCCCAAGGGTCAATCAAGCGTTGAGCATGAGACGGCGTGCTTCCCGCGGCCGGTCGACCAGTCACGTGCTGAGCGTGCCGTAGGCGGCCGGGTCGAGCAGGTCGTCGACCTGCGCGGGGTCGCTGGGCTCGATCTCGACGATCCACCCCTCGCCGTACGGATCGGTATTGATCAATTCCGGTCGCCCGTCGAGTTCGTCGTTGCGCGCGCGGACCGTCCCGGTAACGGGCGCATAGAGGTCCGAGACGCTCTTGGTCGACTCGATCTCGCCGAACGGCTCGCCCTTCGCGATCGACGCGCCGACCTCGGGCAACGAGACGTAGACGACGTCGCCGAGGGCCTGCTGCGCGTAGTCGGTGATGCCGACCCGGATCGTCGCTGAGTCGTCCCCGCTGACTCGAGCCCACTCGTGCTCGGCCGTGTACTTCAGGTCATCGGGTACGTCTGCCATCGCTGCGGCCCTTTCGCAATAACGGATTCGGACGAGATCCGCGCCGACACTACCGTCCGGCCGACGTGGCGTATTTCGGCGTGGGGATCGCACGGGTCGCGGTGATGTCGACGCGCTGTGTCTCGCTGATCTGGGCGGTGCCACCAGCGTTGCGTGCGGCAGCGGCCACGCCACCGGGGATGTTCAGCGCGGTGTCGAGCGTCTTTGGATCACCGATCGCGAGAACGCGGTACGGCTCATCGAGCCGGCGGCCGTCGATGCTCACCGAGTCGCCGGTATCGGTGAAGCTGGTCGACGTGCCGACCCGCACCGGGCCGAACTCGATCGACTCGGCGCCCGCGCCGCGTAACTCCTCGACGACGTCGAGCAAGTCTTCGGCCTTGAGCTTGTGTTGCGGGTCGGTGATCGTGACGACGACGCCCGGCCCGGTTGCCGGCAGCGTGCCGAGCAGCACCTGCAACGACTCGACCTCGTGTTCAGCCTGCTGCTGCGCGACGGCGTCGCTGTTGCCGCTCGCGCGGAGTTCGTCGAGCGTGCGTTGCAGGTCGGCGATCTGCTGGTTGAGCCGATCCGCCCGCGCGTTCTGGTCGTCGAGAATGCGGATCAGGTCGTCCTCACGCAGGTTGGCCAGGTTGTCCGACGAGGAGTTCGAGCGCACCTGCACGGCAATCGCGAATCCGAGGATCGCGGTGAGCACGCCGATCAGCACGCCGGCGCGTACGTGGACCCGTCGGCTACCGGCTTCTGCGGCACGCACGTCCGCGGTTGCGTCCTCGTGCGTCGCGACCTCCGTCGCGTCGTCGTCCGGCCGCTCGGTCATGCGTGGAACACGTGCCTTCTGATTGCCGCCGCATTGCCGAAGATGCGGATGCCGAAGACGACCACCACGGCCGTCGACAGCTGGCCGCCCACGCCGAGCTTGTCGCCCAGGAACACGATCAGCGCGGCGACAACCACGTTCGACACGAACGACACCACGAAGACCTTCGAGTCGAAGATGCCGTCGAGGCGGGCGCGAATCCCACCGAAGACCGCGTCGAGTGCCGCGACGACGGCGATCGGCAGGTACGGCTCGAGCCAGCCAGGAACGGTCGGCCGCAGCACCAGCCCGATGACGACACCGATGACGAGGGCAAGTCCCGCGATCATCGCGATCCACCCGTCGAGCCTGGACGTGCATATCTCGGCGCCGATGTGGTCATCGCCGACAGGTGCAGCTTCGATACCTGATTCCAGGAGAACCCGATCCCGTTCGCCGAGGCAAGCGTGTGATAGCGGCTGGCGACATCGCTGTCGGCGAAGCTGGTCACGAGCACGTCACTGTCTCCTATTGCGCTGATCGTGTATGGCGAGGTGATGGGGGCGAAATCGACGAGCACCGCCTGCCCCGCGAACCGGATGGCAGACGTCGGCGTGAGGCGCACGTCGTTGACCGCGATTGCCTCGGCACCGTCGTGCCAGAGCTCGTTCACCACACTGCGGACGTCGCGGTCGGTGAGGACCTCCGAGGCGGTGATCGGCGTCGAGCCGGGGCGGTCCCCGGGCGATCGGGTCGGCTTGTGCGGGTCGGCGAGCTGCACCCGCAGCCCGGGGCCGGTGACCGGGGTCGCCCCGGCGAGCAGCTCAGTCCGGTTGAGTTCCGCCCCGATGGACGTGCCGGGCAGCGCCTGCGCTCGCAGTTTGGCCACCTCGGCGTCGAGCCGCTGTGCCTGCGCGTCGAGCGAGTCGCCTGCAGCGTTCGCCGCCTTCACCCGCGCGACCAGCCCGGCATGCACCTTCGCCGCCGTCGGGGCGGCACGGTGCGTGTGCACGTACGCGACGGCCAGGGTCAAGCCGATCAGCCCGCAGCCGAGAGCGACGGCCGGACGATCGAACCACCGCCGAGGCGCTCCCGAGCCTCGCCGAGCCGCCGCGGCGGCGTATCCCGGATCGGCGGTGTTCGTCACTAAGTCGACAAGTAGAGCTGTCGTCATAGTGCTGCGTTGAGACGTCATGCGCTGGCCTTGCGGGTCAGCTGGGCCACCTGGCCGACGTACAGCACCCCAGCCCACAGGTACAGGGCGGTGCCCCAGACCGTGAACGCCCACGCGATCGGACGCGCGATGTCGGCGACCGTGCCGTCACGGGCGGCAAGCAGCAGCAGGGGGAACGCGTACAGCAGGTTGAGCGTCGCCGCCTTGCCGAGGTAGTGAACCGGTGGAGGCCCGTAACCGCTCCGCCGCAGTACCGGCAGGGTCAGACCGAGGAGCAGGTCGCGACCGATGATCACCGCTGCGAGCCAGGCCGGGATGATGTCGCGCAGGGTCAGGCCGACGAGCGTCGCCAAGATGTAGAGCCGGTCGGCCGCCGGATCGAGCAGCGCGCCCAGCCGGCTCGTCTGGTTCCACCGGCGAGCGAGCACGCCGTCGGCCCAGTCGGTCGCACCGGACACGGCGAGCAAGATCAGCGCCGCGACGTCGGCATGCGGCCCGAGCAGCAACCAGAGGAACACCGGCACGCCGAGCAGGCGGAGCACGCTCAGCGCGTTCGGCACCGTCCACATGCGGTCGGCGGCGACTCCGCCCGGTGCACCCGAAGCCACGTCACCTCCCTGCTCGACGCCTGATCGGGGCCTGTACGGGCCCCCGATTGCTGGCACCGAGTCCACTCATCTGGTCGGGACGGCGGGATTCGAACCCACGACCCCCTGACCCCCAGTCAGGTGCGCTACCAAACTGCGCCACGTCCCGGTCGCGCGAGGAAAACCCTAGCGCAACAGCGCGAATGCCTGGCCCACCCGGCGTGTCAGCGCCGAGTCCCGCGGCGCTCCCGCACCCGCACGGAGATCTCGATCGGCGTGCCCATGAAGTCGAAGTCCTCACGCAGGCGCCGTTCGAGGAACCGCCGGTAACCCGCCTCGAGGAAGCCGGTCGCGAAGAGCACGAAGCGCGGCGGGCGGCTGTCGGCCTGAGTGGCGAACAGCACCCGAGGCACCTTGCCGCCGCGCCCCGGCGGCGGGGTCACGGTGACGACGTCGGCGAGCCACGCGTTGAGCCGCCCCGTCGGAATCCGCCGGTCCCACGACTCGAGGCTCGTCCGCAACGCAGCCGCGAGCTTGTCGACGGACCGGCCGGTCAGTGCGGACACATTTACCCGCGGCGCCCACTGCACGCGGGCGAGGTCGCGAGAGGCCTCGCGCTCGAGGGTGTCGCGCCGATCCTCGTCGACCAGATCCCATTTGTTGTATGCAATGACGAGCGCGCGGCCAGCGTCGGTAACCGCTGCGATGACTCGCTGATCCTGCTCGGACAGCGGCTCGGAC
>WNGM01001311.1_pt1 | contig 20064 bp, 17 predicted proteins | sample 5400571 | NCBI WGS metagenome assembly WNGM01 (sample SAMN13153378, study PRJNA577476) | soil metagenome | isolation source: 100 cm soil or saprolite under Garry oak tree replicate 2 | place: USA:California | collected 2016-06-15 | reverse complement strand
TTGATCTTTACTCCAGGTCAGCACCTTTCGGCGGGGCATACATGCTCGTCGCCGGGCTAGAGGCCGCTATGGGATTCGTCCAGTCCTTTCGCTATACTCCCGATGAACTAAAATTCCTCACGCACATCCGTGACTACGACTATGGCTTTCTTGATGAACTCTCCACACTCCGTTTCAGCGGCGAGATCTCTGCTTTACCAGAAGGATCCATCGCCTTTCCCAATGAACCCATCATGCGCGTCACAGCCCCATTTCGTGAAGCCATACTCATGGAATCCGGCCTTTTACAAGCCATTAATCTCTCAACGCTTATTGCGACCAAAGCTTCACGTGTCGTCTACGCCGCCGAAAAAGGCCACCCAAGGCGCGTTGCCGAGTTTGCCTTCAGGCGCGCTCAAGAGCCGCTAACGGTCGCGCGTGCCTCCTATATCGGTGGATGCGCCAGCACTTCGCTGCTCAGTGCCGCATACGAATATCGCTTACCCGCGACAGGTACCGTACCACACGCTCTTATTGAAATCTATCCCACTGAACAAGAAGCATTCGATGCCATTGCCAGTGCCTTTAACCGCTATACATTGCTGCTCGACACCTACGATCCGCGCAGCGCTATCCTCACAGCTATCGAGGTTGCCCTGCGCTATCAGGAAACTATTGGGCATACACTCGCAGCCGTGCGCCTGGATAGCGGCGATATTGTTGGCGACAGTATCTACATTCGCGAACAGCTCGATAAAGCCGACCTGAAAAATGTACGCATCCTTGCCAGCGGCGACCTGGACGAATGGAAGATCACTGAACTCCTGGAAGCAGGAGCAGCCATCGATTCGTTTGGCGTAGGTACTGCCCTCGGCTGCGGAGCCGGTTCAGCAGAGCATGGCATAGCAGGCGGAGCGCTCGGGGCCGTCTACAAAGAGGTCTGGTATGTCGATGAGGCCGGGACAGAAATTCCAAAAGTAAAAATTGCTGGTGTTAAAAGCACCTGGCCCGGCAAAAAAGAAATCTATCGCCACCCACAATGGAAAGAAGACGTTCTCCAGCTCGCCCATGAACCGCGTCCAGAAAACTATCATCGCCTCCTACGCCCGGTCATGCGCAATGGTGAAATGATTCCCGGCAGCCTCCCCCCGCTCTCCGAAATCCGCGAACTGGCCCAACAAAACCTGGCGCAACTGCCGGATCAGTACCGCGCCCTCTCAGTTGAACAACCCTATCCCGTTCGCTTCAGCGAAGGCCTACAAGCCCTCCGCAAACAAGCCGCCCAGGACGTCGGCCAAACAATCCCAGGCTAACACTACTGCCCAGGCCCCTTCGTCCATAGTAGGGGCGACCCTTGTGGTCGCCCTGTGTGGTCGCCCTGGCTCGTGCCCGCCCTGGCTCGTGCTCGCCCGGCTCGTGCCCGCCCTGGCTGCTCGCCCTGCCAATGTGCTCAATTCTCCACCGTAAATCTGCAACCGGCAAAACGTGTTAAAATAATCTAAAAATACTCCTAACGCACATCCCAAAATGACGGCATCACAGAAGGAGCATCATCTTGACCGAAATCCTCAAGCAGACACGCAGTATTTGTTCCACGTGCGGCGAAATCATTCCAGCGATGTATGAAGTACGCGATAATCAACAAGTCGTTTTCACGCGCACCTGCCCATCTCACGGAACCGCAGACACCGACCTCGGCTACCACGCCGCTTTCTATCGTAAGTCGTTTGAAATCGAAAAGATCATGATACAGCGCTACGGCGACGGGGGCGATACAGATATTTCAAAAGGCCTTTCACCCTTTCCGCTTCGCAAGCCGGCAGGCCTGGCTATCCTCGAGGTAACGGAGCGTTGTAACCTCACTTGCCCAATGTGTTACGCCTACTCCAGCCCCTCAGAACGAGACTACTCCCTCGAGGAAATTGAGTTGCGGCTCGATCAACTGATCGCGGTTGAAGGCAAAGGTATCTCGCTGCAAATATCCGGCGGCGAGCCATCTGTCCGCAAAGACCTGGACAACATCGCCGCCATGGTCAAGAGCAAGGGTTTTGGTCAATTAGAAATGGTCAGCAACGGTATCCGCCTGGCACGCGAACCAGATTTCGCCGAAAAGCTTGTCTCATGGGGTTTCACCTCTGTTTACCTCCAGTTCGATAGTACGCGCCCTGGAGATATCATCAAGTTGCGCGCCGAAGATTTATGGGATGTGCGCGTCAAAGCGATCGCCGCCCTTGAGCGTGTGAAACTCCCCTCGACCCTGGCCGTCCCCCTCTATGATGGCCTCAACACCGATCAGATTCAGCAGGTCGTCAACTTCGCATGGCAACATCCTGACACAGTCTGCGCTATCGCCTTCCAGGCCGCCACCCCCTTTGGTCGCTTCGAAGTCAACAATGACCATCCCGTAGGGGCCTCACGCAGCGCTCCGCGTAGCGCTCCACGAAAATTGCGCATGCCCGACATCCTCCAGCTCATCGAGCAACAGACCGGCGTCCCTCAAGATTTATTTTTCCCGGTCGGCGAGGGTTCACCACTTTGCAATACCTTCACCCTCCTCAAATACACCAATGAGGGCTACAAACCGATTGCGCCAAACTTTACTCTCAAAGAGTTCATGGATGTAATGGGCCCTCGCCCAAATATGACGTTGCGTATGCTCACACGTGGTCGTGCGGCCATCCTTCCGCAAATTGTCACCAACATCGGCGGTAGCCTGAAACTGATGAAGACATTATGGCCCCACATTGGCACGGACCCTTCGTTCTGGACCAGCCGCAAGACACTCACGCTTTTCGTCAAACCATTTATGGATGAGAGCGATATCGACATGAGCCGCATCGAACGCTGTTGTTTCCACAACGCGTCGCCCAGGGGCGTTATGTCGTTCTGCGCACTGAACGCCAAATTGCGCCCTGCACAACCACACGCCGAGGAAAAAGCCTTCATTCCATTACCCACCCGCCGCGCCAAACAACAAACGGCGGCAACAAACTCATGTTGAAGGACGTATGAAAACGATGCGCTTCTCAATCATAGTTCCGGTGTTAAACGAAGAAGCAGTGCTGGAGGACTACCTCGCTCCTCTCGCCGGACAGTGCGCCCAACATGATTGTGAGTTGCTTATCGTTGACGGAGGAAGCGCCGACCATACGGTAACTATTGCGCAACGCTATGGGCAGGTTACCCATTCAGCTCGCGGTCGAGCAACTCAGATGAATGCAGGCGCTGCGGTCGCCAAAGGCGATGTCCTGCTCTTCGTACATGCCGACACTCGTCTCCCCGGTGAAGCTTTTGGCGCGATCGAACAAACGTTGGCATCACCAGGCGTTGTTGGCGGCGCCTTTCGCATCTGCTTTAACTGTGATCGTTGGACTTATCGTTTGGTCGCTTTCACAACCAACCTTCGCTCGCGCTTAAGCACTATTTTTACCGGAGATCAAGCCTATTTTATCCGCTCAGACATATTTCGTGCCGTCGGCAGCTATCCTGATCAGCCGCTGATGGAAGATCTCGAGATCATTGCACGATTGCGCAAGATTGGCAAGGTTATCCTGCTGCCTCTCTACGTCACAACATCAGCGCGTCGCCACGAAAAGACTGGCTTACTTCGCAGTATCCTCCTCATGTGGTATCTGCGCACACTCTATAGATTTGGCGTCTCACCCACACAACTGCAACGCCTGTACATCGACATTAGATAACGTTGGGACCCGATCATGACCTTTAACAAAATCATCTGGCCATCCGTAGGGGCCGATTTATCGCGCCCAGCGCCGATTTATCGGCCCTAACACGCATCAACCTCAGCTGCCTCACCGTGTCACCCTGAGCCGCAGCGAAGGGTCTGTCTGCTTGGGCCTCCAGATGCTTCGCGGAGTTTACACTGAGCGTAGCGAATGTGCTCAGTATGACAGGGTTCTCTTGTCACCCTGAGCTCAGCATGACCGGGTTCCCTTGTCACCCTGAGCCGCAGCGAAGGGTCTGTCTGCTTAGGCCTCCAGATGCTTCGCGGAGTTTACACTGAGCGTAGCGCATGTGCTCAGCATGACAGTGCTGTGACCCAAACGGCTTCCTGGATTATTTTTTGAAACCTCATCATCGCGTCCCAGGCCACGTTGTTTTCAAAAATGCACTTCATGCGTTACAATAGACAGGAGAAAACAACCCGATAGAAAGCGCATCTCATGGCAGAAAGTTCCATACAACCAGAAATTAACGCACCAGCAAAGACCGATAAACTGGCCATCCAGTTTGTGGAACCACCTGCTGCCGTAACGCAACAACCGGCAACAACAACTGCAACAACTGCAACAACTGCAACAATTGCAACATCCGCGACATCCGCAACCATCATCTGGACGCCACGTTTCATAGTGCTCTTTGCGCTGACGCTAGTAATAGCATTGAGCGCCGATAGTCTACTGACACAGGCCGTGTTGGATCGTCTCTTTAGGGAAACATGGGTTTCGCTGGCTCACTTACTCCCCGCACTTGTCTTTCTGCTGGCCATAATCATTGTTACACGTTCCTGGTGGATACGCCTGGGAGCTATTTTCGCCTCCATCTGGGTACTCTTTATAAGTCTCAATCATATCTTACCTTTTTTCAGACTCGATCCCGGCTCATCAATACCATCGCTCTTAAACGCCATCATTTGTAGTGCGTTATTCGGCGCCTACATTTGCCTCTCCATTGACCGCACACCCTTTACACGCTGGGATATCTGGTTCTTCAGAATAGTACTAATTGTAAGTATCTGTGCCGCCCCATTGATCTACATCGCTACGCCAGCGGATAGCCTGACACTGAACACAATCGAAAGCGATCTAGCAGCACTGGGTCTTGTTCTAGCCCTGCTGGTATGGTGGGCGCGCCCTTCATGCTGGAAAATGCAGCCCGGCCTGGCGCTCCTCTTCGGTATGCTGCCCGCTATTGAACTCCTTCTCTCCCTGCACGGCATAGGTACCGGAGCCACAAACCTATACCTCACCCAGGTTTCCCTGCTCTGTTTCCTCCTTGGCACCATGCGCCTCTTAAAGGGCCAGTTTCGTTAACCAATCACTGAAGCAGCCGCAATCCCCTTAATAACATACACCAGCGTCTGCATATCCCCCACCAGGAACGTCTCCTTCACACCCACCGGCCGCGCCTCACCCTGTCTATTCACCCAGACCGTTGTATATCCAAGCTCGGTAGCCGGCACAATATCGTATTTGAACCCAAAACCTGCATGCCACACCTCTGACTTCGGCAGCCCCAACCGCTCACGCGCCAGCAGAAACCCCTTATGGCTCGGCTTGTACGCCCCCGCCTGCTGCGCCGTGATGATCTCATCGAACGTCACGCCAATAGTCCGCTCGGTCTCGGCAATGATATCGTTGTCAGTATTCGTTATCAGCACCACCTTCAAGAACTTCTGCAACTCGACAATCGCGTCCCTCGTATCTGGAAACGGCTTCCACCGACCCATCGCATTCGCGAATTCCTCGACATCAGCCTCCGCGTAAGGCAAATGATAATGATCGAAGGCCATCTTCATTGTTTCACGCAGCACCTGCCTATAAGGAAGATATGGCCCCTGGATATACTGAAACTGCACTTCTTCCCAATAGTGCTGCAAAGCGCGCGCGTCTACTCCTGTAATACGGTGCTCCGCCAATTTCTGTGTGAAATATCGCTCAATCTCTGCTTCCCAATCGATGAGCGTCCCATAACAATCAAAAGTTATCGCCTTTGGTAACGTACGCATTCTCTCTTCCTTAATCCCGAAATCAGACGGCAAAATATGACATTGTCCTCACAATTGTAGACCGTAAGAAGCTGCACCCAAAAGCGCGCTCCCCGGATTGAGAATAACATTGATCGGAACATCTTCAAGGAGCTTCACAAAACGCCCCTTACTGTGGAAAGCCTTCATAAAATTCTCACTCTCCAGGAAAACCAGGATTCGCGGCGGAATACCACCTCCCAGGTAGATTCCCCCGGTCGCCATCACTTTAAGGGCTAGATTCCCAACCTCCGAGCCTAGAATGGCAACAAATGTATTCATTGTAGCAACACACAAATCCGACGACCTTTCGAGTGCGGCATTGACAATGACCGGAGAAAAATCTGTGGCTTTCGCCAGACTTTCAGACAACCAGCGTGGCTCCTCAGCGAAGCCACTATCTCTCAGATACGAATAAATATTCGGAATACCCTTACCTGAGCAGACACGTTCATAGCTCACGTGGTCGTATCGTTTAAGCAGATAGCGCAATAGCTCGATCTCTTGCTCGTTGGTAGGAGCAAAATCGCAATGTCCTCCCTCCGAATTGTGAGCGTGATAGTGCGACGAATCATTCCACGTCAGGAACGCCTCCCCTAGACCCGTTCCAGGCGCAACGACAGCAATATTCCCATGAGCAATGAGCTGTCCTTTACTCACAGTATGCAGTTCAGAGGGCTCCAGAAAAGGGATAGAGCGAGCAATAGCCTCAAGGTCATTCATCAATAGAACAGACGAGACCTTCAAGGACTCAGCCAGTTGCTGCTCGCTCATATCCCAGGGCAAATTCGTAATTGTGGCTCGACCGGCAACGACAGGACCTGCAACACCGAAACTGGCCCGATCAACGGAGAGACCAGTTTGTGAAAGGAACGTGTGTACAAGCGCCTCCAGGCTAGGATACAATGCGCTGGGATATGTTGCCTCGACCAACGGCTTGCGCAAACCCGCCTCGGCTGAATAAATAGCCAGGTTTGTCTTCGTCCCACCAATATCTCCCGCTAGTAGCATTAATTTGCTCTCCTTTGTCATAAAAAAAATCGTGACATTACCCCTATATTGGTGTATAATAGCGTGCTTAGAAACACAGCACCAAAACAGGACTCTATACAGCAGTATAAACCATTCATGCTCGGAGAGGCAAAACGATGACCACTACGTCGACAAATATTACACGCGGCAAATATCATATCTGGACCGTCGGTTGCCAGATGAACCAGGCCGATTCTCAACGTATCCAGGCCATCCTTGATGACCTCGGCTGGGAAGAAGCCGGTATGGATCAGGCTAACCTCGTGATCCTCAACACCTGCAGCGTGCGTAGAGCGCCCGAAGAAAAAGCGCACAACCAGCTTTCACAGCTGAAACAGGCCAAGTCAAAGCGCAGTGATCTCCTGGTGGCGTTGATGGGATGCATGATTGGTAACCAGAAGACTATTGACGAATTAAGCAAACGCTATCCACATATCGACCTGTTCATGAAAGTAGAACAGGCAGACATTTTGCCCCGTTTTCTCGAAGAGCGTTGGACCCCCATCTCAGGCGCGGGCTGCCTTGACATCGAATATATGCCCAACAACGACGATGACTCCGTCGAGAGAGATAACCTGGTCACTGCCGTTGGACCAATCTTACCCACCTTCGCTACTTCAACCAATACCATAGGGAAACGCACCGTATTGCCAATGGCCATCACGCCAAAACCCGGCGAACGTATGGCTCACTACCCCACGAAAATCGAACCGGCAAAGACAGGTTCTACCGCCTGGCTGCCCATCGTTCTGGGTTGTAATAAAGTCTGCACCTATTGTATCGTGCCGTATCGCCGCGGTCGAGAGCGCAGCCGCCCTGTAGATGAGCTGCTCGCTGAAGCCCGCACGCTTGTCTCGAAAGGGGCAAAAGAACTCACCTTGTTGGGCCAGACCGTCGAGGCGTATGGACTCGATTTACCAGGTTACCCCGATCTTGCCTTCCTGATGAGTCAACTGAGCACTATCGATGGCTTGCAACGCATTCGTTTCATGACCTCGTATCCGCGTCACATGTCTGATAGCATGATAGAACGCATGGCAAACCTGCCAAAAGTCTGTGAACACCTGAATATTCCCGTACAGGCTGGCGATGACGCGGTGCTCAAGCGCATGAAGCGTGGCTACACGCTCGACGAATATAGGGAAAAGATTCAGCGTGTACGGGAACTATGGCCCGGTATTACACTCTCTACCGATGTGATCGTAGGTTTTTGTGGCGAAACAGAGGAAGAGTTCCAGCACACGCTCGATCTAATTCGTGAGATTCGCTTCGACGTCGTGCATGTCGCTGCCTACTCTGTTCGCCCAGGCACTGTCGCCGCACGCTGGGATGACGACATCCCACTGTCCGAGAAGAAACGTCGCCTGCATGCCGTGGAAGAGCTGCAAGCAGCCATCTCCCTGGAAATCAACCAGCAGTACATCGGGAAAATTGAAGAAGTGCTGGTCGAAGAAGAAAACAACAAGCATGGTCGTCAACAGTGGAAAGGCCGCAATCGCGCCAACAAATTGGTATTCTTCCCAAACCCTGGCGAAGTAAGCAATATCCAGGTTGGGGACCTTGTAAATGTCAAGATTGAACAAACTACCGCCTGGTCATTGCAGGGTTGCGCAGTTGCGGTATAATAGGCAGACTATCAACACGATGATGGAGGAGGCACTTGATGACGCAAGCACAATCTTCTGAAGAGAAAGTACAACTAAAAGTCCAATGGACCCGCCTGGCGATCGATCAGGCCCTGGCAAGCCAATGGGCAGAAGCGGTCATAACCAATCGCAACATCCTGAATTTCTTTCCCAACGAAGCAGAAGCCTATAACCGTCTGGGTAAGGCATATAGCGAGTTGGGACGGTACTCAGAAGCCCGCCAGGCCTACACCCAGACGCTAAAATATAGTCCAAACAACACCATCGCCAAAAAGAATTTAGATCGACTCTCATTGCTCCAGGAAGAACCTGCCACAGTCCACACTGGAGTAGAACGCATCGATCCCCGGCTCTTCATCGAGGAAACCGGTAAAACAGGTACAACCGATTTGATCAATATTGCCTCAACTCCAATTCTTGCCAAGGTTGGCGTCGGCGATAAAGTACAGTTACATGTCATCGGGCACACCATTTTTGTGCGCAATGCAGTAGGAGAAGACATCGGACAGATAGAGCCTCGCCTTGCCAACCGCCTGATTAACTTCATGGATGGTGGCAATCGTTATGCAGCAGCCATTCTTGCCATGGAACAGGGGCTGGTACGGCTCATCATTCGCGAAGAATATCAACATCCCAGTATGTTCGGCAAAGTCAGCTTCCCATCACAAGGCGGCGGCGATACCATCCGTGCCTACACCAAAGATACCATGGTACGCTACGATCGTGGTGAAGACGATGACGAGCTTGGCAACGAAGACGAATATTACGACGGCGGCGACGAAACAGACGACCTCACCGAAGTTGACTTCGAAGGCGCCAGCGAACCCGAAGAGTAGTGGGATTCTTATGGGCAGCTACCCCATCCTTCTCCACCTGCGGCGGAGAGCAAAGAATAAATCCAAATAAGCACAATAAAGGAGCAACCAATGAACAAAACCAAAAAAGTAGCCTGGCACAAACATCTCGCAAGAGCCAAAAAGAACAAAGAAAAGCGCAAAGCATATAAAGCAAGTGGAGCCTCTACTTCCACATTAACAGCGCGGCGATAATCGCCGCGCAACCCTATTACTGGTGCGTGAGTCATGAGCAGCTCGTCAACTCCGACAACTTCCGCTTCGGTGCGCAATATTCTTACTCTGCTCGCCTCACGCGACGCCCAACTGGTCGCCGGCGCAACAGGGCTGGAACGCCGCGTAACATGGTCATGTCGCATGCGCGCGCGCCTACCCGCCTTCGAAAGCGTGCATGGAGGAGAACTTGCCCTCCTCGCGCTCTCACAGTTACGCCGCCTTGATGAACCGTTGCCTCACCTCATGAAAAGTCTGCATCAAGAGGGGGTAGCAGCAATAGCAGTAGCAGCTCCCTCCGTTGAATCACTCGGAGAAGAGGCCTGTACGCTTGCGAACCAGCATAATCTCCCACTCATCCTCCTTCCCCCTTCAGCATCCCTTGAAGCGATCGAGCGCGAAGTGATTACCTTCGTCGTCAGCTTTCGTGGAGAAATTGAACGGAAAGCAACGGAAATCTCACATCAGCTCATGCAGTTAAGCATTCAGGGAGCGGGAATACAAGGCATCTGCGAACAACTCGCCAACAGTTGCAACAAATGGGTCGTCGTCCAGGACACCGAACGCCACGTCCGCCTACAAGCAGCGCCTGCCGGCGCAGGTATGCTTGTACTGCCAGCAACCCTCGATGACGAGGCACTCTGGCAACAAGGTCTCGTCCAGATCATTGCCCCCATTCTCGTACACCATGACGTCGTCGGCCACCTCTCCCTCATAGGACACGATGGTGATTTCGATTACCTGGATCGCATCACGCTGGGGCAGGTCGTGCCAATACTGGCGCTGGAGTTCGCCCGCGAAAAAGAGCGCAGCGCCGTCGAGAGTCGGTACCAGTTGGAAGCCTTCATGGATGTGCTGCAGGGCAACTACCAACAGCCGGATGAGATGCTTGCCCGCGCCCGTTTACTGGGCTATGATCTCACGGCCCCGCAAATTGTTGCCATCTTTGAAATTCACGCCAACGAGCCTGATTATCCTCCAGGCAGCCCCCAGGCACAGTGGAGTCGCAGAGTTCGTGATGCACTGCTACTGGCGTGGCCTGCAAGCTGGATATTAACCGAATCCCGTCGTGTAATAACCATACTTCCACTTCCCTCTACAAACAATCATAATAGTAACAGCCATAGAGATGCTGAAAAAGTCATCCTTACCCGCCTGGAAAGGGTGCAAACACGTTTACAGCAGGGCAATAACAATGCTTTGCCAGCTTATTCAATTGGCCTTGGACGTGTCGCAACAAATCTACAAGGCATCTCACAATCCTATCGCGAAGCGCAACAGGCGCTGGAAATAGGACGACGACTCTTTGGCGAGAATCAGATACACTCATTCACGCACCTTGGTGTCTACCGCCTCCTCTTCCATCTCGATAGGCAAAGCGAACTCCGCGACTTTTATCGAGAAACCCTCGGCCCGCTGCTTAATACCGATACACGCGGAGACGGCACCCTGATTGACACCCTCGAAGGCTACTTCCGCTGTAATGGCAATCTAAGCGAGACCGCCCGCACCATGCACTTACACCGCAATTCACTCTTGTATCGACTGGGAAGAATCGAGGAAGTCCTGGGCCAGTCCCTCGACGATTCAGAACTGCGCTTGTCCCTACAAATTGCCCTGAAAATACGCCACCTGCTACAGTAGCTGCTCATATCAACAGTGACTATGATATACTCTTAATGTGAAAATGCCTACGTCGTGCGTGTGTTGCCGGAGCAGTTTCAGACTTTGAGAGAATTATGGAAACAAACAACAGCCACCACCGGCGTATTTCCAGCATCCGAGGAATACCTTTTATCGTGCTCGCAATCCTCTTCGTAGCTGGAGGCATTGTATTTTTCTCTAAATGGAGAATTGCTCAACCTCGTTCTCAACCTCATCTCAACATTCCTGCCAACTCAAACAATGCCATGTTCGGCTTTGATTTGCAACGCACGCGCTTCAATCAATCTGAGCGTATCCTCAACATAACAAATGTCTCTCACCTGGTACCCTACTGGTCAGCATCCACCGCAGCCTACATCAACTCCTCGCCAGCCGTGGCCAATGACATCGTGTACATTGGCTCGAATGACAAGTTAATGTACGCATTGGACGCAAAGACCGGGAAAATCCTATGGGCACACAATGCTAATGATGGCGTTGGCTCTTCACCGGCGGTTGCAGACGGCATCGTTTATGTTGGATCAAATGACGACAACCTGTATGCCTTCAACGCCAGAACCGGTGCAACTGTGTGGATCTATACAACCGGCGGCCCGATCTGGTCTTCACCTGCTGTGGCGAATGGCGTGGTCTATGTCGGTTCAAATGATCATTTGTTATATGCATTGAATGCTGCGACCGGTAAGGTTCTTTGGACTCATTCCACCGATAACTTCGTCTCCTCCTCGCCAGCCCTGGTCAATGGTGTAGTCTACGTTGGCTCGGAGGATGACAAACTCTATGCATTGGATGCCAGGAATGGGAAGACTCTATGGATCGCCACCGTCGGACTACCTTTCCGCGTCTCCTCGCCAGCCGTGGCCAATGGCATCGTCTACATTGGCTCTGAGGATCGAAACGTGTATGCATTCAATTCCACAACGGGCACTCTCCTATGGAAAACTCCTACAGGCGACTTAATCCACTCCTCACCAGCCGTAGCTCACGGCATAGTCTACATTGGTTCAACTGACAACAAACTCTATGCTTTCGATGCCATGACGGGGAAACCTCGATGGATGTTAACTACAGGAGACAGAATCTACTCCTCGCCAACCGTCGCGAATGGTATCGTCTATGTCAGTTCGCAAGATCACAAATTGTATGCACTTGATGCCATAACCGGTGCAATACTCTGGACCTATACCACAGGCGACGCAATCGACTCCTCACCAGCGGTCGCAAATGGAATGGTCTACGTCGGCTCGTTTGATGGGAAGGTATACGCGTTCCACTTGTAGAATTCTGGCGAACGAAAGCAAATGGATGTGCAGAAGCAATTGCCTTCCTTACGTTACGCCGTCTCAACAACCTTCCCAGCCGCCGCCCGTAGCAATCGATCGCGTATAGCAAGCCCCAGGCCATGTTCATCAAAGCTCCGGCAGAGAATGATATCTACACCGGCAGCTTCTAAAGCGCGTAAACCCACGAACAGAGTGGCCGCTACCTGTGCGGGATCAGCGGCATTCCCAAGACTCTGTACCAAAGCGCCACTCTCTTGAAAAAAAGGTACATCTTCATCCGCAACCAGGACACCGGCCAGCTCGCCACTCTCACATCGACGCCTGACTTCTGCCAGCATCGCTCTGCGCATCGACTCCACATTGCCCGCGAAAAGAATCAGAGGAACAGCAGGCGCATAATGGGTCAGAAGTTGACCAGGAGCCTTCTGCACTCTCTTATCATGAACATCCTCTGGCGCAGGAATTTGGCGAGTTGCCAGTTGAACATCAGGCAACATAGTCCGCAGTTCTTCAAGGCTGACACCGCCCGGACGCAAGATCGTTGGCACAGCCGCACAAAGGTCGAGCACTGTCGATTCAACCCCCACCTCACAGGGACCGCTATCGAGAATAAGTGGTACGCGCCCATTGAGATCAGCAAATACGTGTTGAGCCGTTGTGGGACTCACATGCATAAAGCGATTGGCGCTCGGAGCCGCAATAGGTGAACCCGCGGCGCGAATCAACGCAAGCGCGACGGGATGGTGCGGCATCCGCACAGCCACAGTCTCCAGCCCCGCCGTGACCAATAAGGGTACGCGCTGACTACGCGGCACAATCAACGTCAAAGGACCTGGCCAGAATGCACGAGCCAATTCCTTTACGTGCCCTGGCAGAGTAGCGGCCAGCTCTCGCAAAGCATCTTCATCAGCAATGTGTACAATCAGTGGGTCACTCAATGGGCGTCCCTTGGCAGCAAAAATGCGCTCGACCGCGCGGGGTTGCAGCGCATCTGCCCCAAGGCCATAAACTGTCTCGGTAGGGAAAACGACCACCTCGCCTGCCCGTATCAAAGCCGCGGCGCGCTCTATCTTTGCTGCCTCTGGATGAACAGGATCAACAGCCACAACTTCCGTATCTATTTTCGGCATCAGCAATATAACACCCTTATCTGGTTTTTTTTCGTCAGTTCTCAACCTGAAATCTTTTCACCTGCCCGTTCTGTTCACGATAAAGTAAAAAGTTGTCAAAAATACCCCTTTGTAGTGGAATTATCTTTTCGAGCACCTCCGTTTCATCAAGCCAGCTAACTCGTCCCTCTATGCTGTTTCTTAGTTCTCCCTCAACAACTTCGGCATAAAAGACCATGCTTAGTGTACTCAATCGCATCAATCCGTAACTAGCAGTTGAGCTATAGCCGATGAACTCATTCACTTTCAACGTCAGACCTGTCTCCTCCTTACCTTCGCGTAGAGCCGTTTGCACTGGTCGCTCTTTCCAACGCATAAAGCCTCCCGGCAAGACATACCCACCCTCAGGGCGCTCGATCATAAGATACCTGCCTTCACGTTGCACAATGATAGTTACACAGCCCAATGGAGGAAGGTTACCCGCTAGGAGAAAATTGAGGAAGGTAAAAAAAATCCCGACGGATGATTTTAACATCCGGTAGAGCGCGTTCTTCAGCACAGATGATTAGCCACCGATCTATTTATATTCACCGATCTATTCATATTCATTGTTTAGCGTATTGTACGTGCTAACAACGAATACAGCAATAGAGGTACTTCAGTAGTGAAGCACCTCTATTGGTGAAAACTCATCGTTGTGTGACAAAAAGCAGCGCTCTCAAGGAGGACGCAACTATCGTCCTGTACGCATCTGGGCTCGGCGGACAAGAGCGTCAACGGTCACAGCAATCAACAAGACGACGCCCTCAACCATTTCCGATACATCCGTCCCCTGGCTCATTAGAGCAAGGCCATTTACCAGGCTACCGATGATGAGCGCTCCTAGTACAACCGCCCAGACCGACCCTCGACCTCCAAAGAGACTAACACCACCAATCACAGCCGCTGCGATTGCATTAAGTAGCAACACCGGGTCGATCTGGCTCGCCACGGCAGTGCCACGGGAAGCCAGGATAATACCGCCTACAGCAGCAAGCGTCGAACATAAGGTAAAGCACGCCATACGTATAACTACGACATTAATACCCGCACGCCGGGCTGCCTCAGCACTACCACCGACAGCATAGACATGACGCCCAAATGAGGTTTTCGTCATAATGAGCCAGAATAGCGCTATCAATCCAAAAAGGATTGCGGCCGCATAAGGCACACCCTGATAGCTTACAAAAATGGCCACTGCCCCCCCTACGAGGAGTGTAGTTACCACGATCTGTAAAACAACCTGCAGAAGCGTCATCGTTCTGAGACCTGCTCTCTTTCGTCTCACATAGCCGGAAATGAGACTAATGGCATACAGCAGGATGGCTATAAGTGGCAAACCGATACCCAGGTAGTTAGGCAGGAAACTCTCAGCACTACCCGCAATAGCAACTATGAAAGGGCTGTTGATGATTAGCGTACTTTGTCCGGCTAGCAGATTGAGCAGCAGTCCTGAATAAAAGATGGACGCAGCCAGTGTCACAATAAACGAGGGAACGCGCATTACAGCAACAAAGAAACCATTGATGAAACCAACTATAGCGCCTGTCAGTAAAGCAGCCAGTATAGCTACCAGGGCAGGGACCCCATTGCGCTCAGAAAGCACCGCCATGACCACTGAACAGAATACGCTGACTGAGGCTATCGAAAGATCGATCTCACCTAGCAGCAGAACCATAATGACACCAAGTCCAAGTATGCCAAAGGTGACAATCTGTCCCACCAGGTTTGAGAGATTCTCCGGCTTCAGAAATAGACCGCCAGTGACAATTGTGAAGTAGATCACAACCAGGATCAACGTAAACAATACAGGCACAAAACCAAGGTCACTGCGTAGTAATTGGCCCACCGTGCGACGGGGCATATAAGATGGTACCTCTACATCGGCAGCCTGAACTGCCTGGCCGCCAAATGCAGCCATCTTGGAAGCTTCTGATGGCTCAGGAGTATCATTTTTCTCGACAGTTTCACTCATGGATCATTTCCCTCCTACCGGGTCGTTGTCCTGGGTCGTACCATTTGTCGCCATAATCTGGCCAAATTCTGCTCCTGTAATTGACGCTACAATCTGTTCAGGTGTGGTGGTTTTGATATCAAATGTGCCCACCCTCCTGCCAAGGCGCATGACGACCACTCGATCCACTACCTCAAACACATCTGCCAGGTTATGTGAAATAACAACCACTGCTAGTCCTTGATCGCGTAGCCTGCGTATCAAGTTCAGTACCTGTCGAGTCTGAGCCACACCCAGCGCAGCCGTAGGCTCGTCCAGCAGAACCACCTTCGCCTTGCGTAAGATGGATTTTGCGACAGCAACAGACTGTCGCTGACCACCAGAGAGCGTAGCTACAGGCGTGCGTGTCGAGGGGAGTTTTACATCAAGGGTACGCAGTACATTTAGCGATTGCTTCTCCATATCGATCTCGTTTAAAGATCGCAGAAATGAACGCTCTTCACGTCCTAAAAATAGATTGGCGACAACATCCAGGTTATCGCATAGTGCAAGGTCCTGGTAGACTGTTTCGATGCCTAAGCGGTTCGCAGCCTGGGGACTGGTTATATGGACCTCTTTGCCTCCTAAAAAGATTTCGCCTTCGTCAGAAGGGCCGACACCGGAGATGACTTTAATCAGCGTTGATTTACCTGCGCCATTGTCGCCGACCAGGCCTACGACTTCGTTGTCATGGACTTCAAAATCCACTTTATAAAGTGCGCGAACTGCTCCAAAAGACTTACTAATGCCGTGCATACGCAGCCGTGGTTCGCCGCTCGGTGGTTGCTCCGGTTGAGGAGATGTCATTTCACCGACCGCGGGAGTAGTATTTTCGGCCATCTGGCCCTCCAATCAAGTCAAAGGTGGCAATATTCCAGCATCAAACAGAAGCATAAGCAAAGTATACCATCTGCTTCTGCAAATTAAAAGTGCTGGTATATCCGGAGGTGTACGTAGGATTTTTGCAAAAACGACGGCTGACGCTCACAATCTTGCGAGCGTCATGCATCGTGCAAAAATCGTTCGCACACCCTATACCTGGTGGCACCCCAAGGGGGTGCCACACATGTTCATTTCCCGAATTTTCAGGTTCACTCACCTGGCACCCACAGAGAATGCCATCTACATTTTCTCACGAGGAGAGCTAGAGTAAAGCGCCTCGCGGGGCCAGGCTATGCTAAAAACTACAGCTTATGGACAGATACCGCCAGCGCCTGAAGGCAGACCCGCACAGATTTGAGCGACTGTCACGTAATTATCGGCAATGACTGTCGATTTAATATTCGTCTTGTCCACCGCCACCGGCGTCTCGAGAACCGAGGGAATGCTCGCGCCGCTAGTGAGAGGAATAGTGGTCGACCCATTGACCACCGTGGAGGTAGCCGTCCCATTGCTGAGCGCAGCAACGAGCTGTGCAGTCCCCATGGCCTCTTTGGTGATGGCCTTGTAGACGGTCATGGCCTGGTCGCCCTTAAGGATGTTCTGGAGACCTGCCGCCGTCGCATCCTGGCCGGTGACAAGCACCTTCCCATTGAGTTTCACTGCTTTAAGTGCGGCAATCACATTGTTTGCCATACCGTCGTTGGCAACATACGCGATCGCAACTTTATTCCCATTCGCCGTTAGTGCCGCCTGCATCTCGGTTTGCGCGGTCGGGTTGTCCCAGCCAGGGGTGAATTTCTCATATACTTTCTTGAGAGCCCCACTATTGAATAACGTGTCAAGCGCGCTATGGGCACCCTTGGAGAACAGCAGCGCATTGTTGTCCGTCTGGGCACCGTTGATCATCACCGTGTTTTTAGTGCCATTAGCACTAACATAGCTCTGATAGTTAGCAGCAATATACTGACCCTGTAGCGCGCCTACCTTCGTGTTGTCGAAGGAGACGTAGTAGTTGAGGTCGTTGCTATAAGTCAGGCGGTCATAAGAAATCACAGGCACGTTCTTGGCTTTTGCTGCCGCCACGATCGCAGCCGCTTTTATACTATCGAAAGGGGCAAGTACCAGGATACAATCCCCTTTCGTTAGATCTGCCTGGGCCTGAGTCTGCTGGGTGTCAGCACTACCCTGGGCATTGTTGTAGTCAACGGTCGCACCGGGAAGTACCTGGGGAATATCAGCCAGCAATAGTGGCCTGTCTTTGTGATCCCATCGTTCGGAGGTGGCGGTCTCAGGCAAGAGCACACCTACCTTCTTGCACCCTTTGCCATTGACAGGGGCGGACGTTGAGGGTGTAGAGGTACTGGTTGTGGTGGTGGTACCGCAGGCAGCCAGCAACACCGCCAGCAACATAATACCAATTGCTGCGTTAAATGACCTTCGCTTTCGATCAAATAGTCTCATTGTGAACTTTTCCTTCCACTCTGTGCTTAGCCAAGCACGGAACTTACAACTCAGAAGCATACACTTCATGAGAACTGAAGAACGGAGCTACATAACATTCCCATACCGAAAATGTATGATAGCTAATAAAGAGTTGATGCCCCTCCTTTCTGGCCTTTATCGCCATCCATTAGATGGTTCACTAGCCTACCTTGACGAGAGTTGGCGCGTCGGCAACTTCATGCTGACTGGCTTCCTCTTCCCGCGCGACAAGAATGCGCTCCCAGGCTCTAAAAAATGGAAAGTAGATAAGAGCAGAGACGGCAAGATCAAAGAACTGCAGAAGGCTCCCCCTGACATCACCGCCGGTTGCTACAAAGCCACTGATTCCGAGAGGAACGGTAAAGGGTTGTATGACAATTGGTACATGTACCATCCCCACTGCGAACACAAAGTAGTTAATCGTGACAATTGTCACTGGTACAAGCACAAAGGGAATCATCATGAGAGGGTTCAGCGCCATTGGAACCCCAAAAGTGACCGGTTCATTAATGTTGAAGACGGCTGGACCCAATGCTATCCTCCCAACAGTACGTAACTGTGCGGATCGCGAAACCAACATAAAGATCACCAGCGGCAATGTTGCTCCTGAACCACCCAGGTGAGCGAATATATGAAAGAAAGGTTCAGTAACAATCCCCTGACCACCATTTGCGTTACTGGCTAGCGTTGTAAACCAGAAAGGGGCAGCTATTGCCGTGACAATGTTCATCCCGTGAATGCCAACCGACCAGAGCAACATCATCAATACAATTTCAGCCAACGCCGCTGGATAGCTATTCTGTACAGCTACTAACGGTTTGAACGTTTGCATGAGCAAAATAGGCAAGGTCATTTGCACGTCTTTACCATCTATGCTGGCAGTATAAGAGCTGACAAACCACTCAAGCCCCCACACAAAGGTCAACAACAAGAATGTTGGTACAAGGGCCTCAAAAGCGCGTGTCACATTCTTTGGGACACTCTTTGGCAGCCGGATGGTAAAGCGCGATCCACGGAACCAGCGCATAACCTCTGTCGTCATAATACCGATCAGGATTGCAACCAGTAACCCCTGACCACCTAAATACGGCAGGATTTCACCTAATTTCAAGTTTGTCAGATCGGCCACTGGCACACTCGCTACCAGGAACAATACCATTGCCAGTATTCCCGGTTGAACCGGTTCCGTCCGGCGATATTGTGCCAGGCTATATGCTACGCCAAAGGCAAGAAAGAGCGCCATCAAGCCAAACGAGAGTTGAAATGGCACCAGGATCGCATACTTATAATTGCTTACCAGCGCAGCAAGAAATGGAAAAGGTGGATTCGCCGCTATCAGAAAAAGGCTGCCAGCGATAATGAGTGGTAAGGTAAATATAATAAACGCATCGCGCACGGCTTGCAAATAGATACTGCTCGCGAGCGTCCCGAGTGGAGGAACGAGATATCGTTCAAACCAGTCGCTGCTGCGCTCAATAATACTGCTCACGTTGCCGCCTTACCTTCCTGCGTGCTCTTCTGCAATAAACGTAGTGTTTGATATCCATCGCTTCAACGCCGCTATCGCGTCTGTTTGATATCCATCGCTGCAACGGCGCTGCCGCGCCTACGCTTCGCGTCAGCAGCGATGCAAGGAATTACCTCCGGTCAGCAGCGATGAAATGAAGTACTTGCTCCAATACTGCCTGTCCATTCATCGTCGCGTAATGAAACGGTTCAATCATTGCCACAGGTTTCCCCACTGAAGCTGCCAGTTTCTCAATGCTTTTGCGTAGATGACGAATCTGCGGTGCAATGAGTACCACATCACAGACATCGACTTTCTCTGCATATTCCCCCGCGCTCAAAGCCTCGACGGTTAGTTCATAATTGCGCTCTTTCGCAGCTGCGAGCATACTATCCACCAGAAGACTGGTCGACATACCCCAGCTACACACTATCAATACCCGTATCATGACAACTCCCCCACGAGTACTTCCTTGCATCGCCGCTGAGCGTAGCCAATTCCTTGCATCGCCGCTGACCTCCCATCAACCGCGCGTGCGATGCGCAGCATCGCGCCGCGTATAGTAGGGTTGACCCTTGCGGTCAACCTGGCGCCGTTGCAGCGATGGCTTTCA
>WNGM01001309.1_pt1 | contig 20066 bp, 25 predicted proteins | sample 5400571 | NCBI WGS metagenome assembly WNGM01 (sample SAMN13153378, study PRJNA577476) | soil metagenome | isolation source: 100 cm soil or saprolite under Garry oak tree replicate 2 | place: USA:California | collected 2016-06-15 | reverse complement strand
CCCCAGGCACTACGCGACGCCTTCGGCTGGGCCCTGACTCCGATCGTCCGGCTGCTGATCCGGATGCGCGTTCGGCCCAACGCCGTCTCCGTCGCCGGCACCGTCGTTATTGTCGGCTCCGCGGCGGCGTTCGCGCTCGGTATGATCCATTGGGGCGGGATCCTGCTGCTCGTTTCCGGCTTGTTCGACATGGTCGACGGGCGGGTCGCGCGCGAGGGAGGCATGACTACGCCCTTCGGCGCCTTCTTCGACTCGACGCTCGATCGGGTTGGGGAGTCGGCGCTGTTCACCGGGATCGGCGTGTTCTTCCTTCGAGGTGGTGTGGAGCCGGACCGGCTGACGCTCGCCCTGGTGGCCTGTTTCGTGGCGCTGGCCGCGTCGCTCCTCGTCTCATATGCCCGGGCGCGCGCCGAGGGGCTCGGTTTCACCTGCAGGGTGGGGATCGCCCAGCGGGCCGAGCGCGTCCTCCTGCTGGGCGCCCCCACGATGTTCTTCGGGGCGGGGAACCGCGGCGCGTTGCTGTTTTGGTTGATGGCGTTTCTTGCACTCGTCACTACGGTGACGGTGGTGCAGCGCGTGGCGTACGTGGCTCGCGCCGCCGGCAAGCCGGCCGCGGGCCATTCGCCCCGGCCGCGGGACGCTCTTCCCGGCCACGCGTCGGCGCTACCCTCCCGGAAAGGACATTGATCGTGTCCGCGCAGGTCGGTCGAAACGTCGCGCCTGCGACGGGGAAGCTCGGGGTGATGCTGGTCGGGTTGGGCGCCGTGGCGACCACATTCATCGCGGGAGTGGAGAACGTGCGCCGCGGGTGCGCGCTCCCGATCGGTTCGCTCACGCAAATGGGGACGATCCGGCTGGGCAAGCGGACCGAGAAGCGAAGCCCGAGAATCAAGGGCTTCGTGCCGCTCGCGGGGCTCGAGGATCTCGTGTTCGCGGCCTGGGATCCCATCCCGGACGACGCGTACACCGCCGCGCGGAAGGCAGGCGTGCTGGAGGCCCACCACGTGGAGCCGATCGCGGACTTCCTCAAGGGTATCACCCCCCTGCCGGCCGCGTTCGATCGCCACTACGTGAAGCGGCTCGACGGCACGAACGTCAAGAGCGGGACGTCGAAGCGCGACCTCGCCGAACAGATCCGCGCGGACATCCGGACCTTCAAACAAGCGTCCGGCGCGGAGCGGCTGGTGATGGTGTGGGCGGCCTCGACCGAGGCGTTCCTGACGCCCGGTCCGGCTCACCAGAGCCTCCAGGCATTCGAGCAGGCGATGGAGCGGAGCGACCCGGCCATCGCCCCGTCGATGCTGTATGCGTGGGCCGCGCTCATGGAAAACCTGCCCTTCGCGAACGGCGCGCCGAACCTCACGGTGGACATCCCGGCGCTCGAGCGCCTCGCCGCGGATCGCAAGATCCCGATCGGCGGCAAGGACTTCAAGACCGGCCAGACGATGATGAAGACGGTCCTGGCGCCCGCCTTCAAGGCCCGCATGCTCGGGCTCGCCGGCTGGTACTCCACCAACATCCTTGGTAACCGCGACGGAGAAGTGCTCGACGACCCCGAGTCCTTCAAGACGAAGGAAGAATCGAAGCTCGGCGTGCTCGAGTACATCCTCCAGCCCGATCAATACCCCGAGCTGTACGGGAACGTATACCACAAGGTGCGGATCAACTACTATCCCCCCAGGGGCGACAACAAAGAGGGGTGGGACAATATCGACATCTTCGGCTGGCTGGGCTATCCGATGCAGGTCAAGGTGGACTTCCTGTGCCGGGACTCCATTCTCGCGGCCCCCATCGTGCTCGACCTCGCGCTGTTCTTCGATCTCGCCCAGCGGGCGCGCCTCGGCGGGATCCAGGAATGGCTGTCGTTCTACTTCAAGAGCCCTCAGACGGCGCCCGGCCTGTATCCCGAGCACGACCTCTTCATTCAGCAGACCAAACTCAAGAATACGCTGCGGTGGCTGATGGGCGAGGAACAGATCACCCACCTGGGCATCGAATACTACGAGCAGTCGTGAGCGTCGCGCAGTACGCCGTCACGGCCGCCGGCTGTGCCGCCATCGTGTGGGTGCTGTGGTATTTCCTCTTCTCGGGCGGCGCAGCCACGGCCGCCACGGTCGCAGAGGGAGTGCAGGAAGTGCGAATCACGGTCCAGGGCGGGTATAACCCCGATACGATCGTGGTGCAGGCCGGGAAGCCCGTGCGGCTGCAGTTCTACCGCGCCGAGACGGCGGATTGCTCCGAGCGTCTGGTGTTCGAGCAGTTCGCGATCGACGTCCCGCTCCCCGCATTCGAGACGACGACCGTCGAGTTCACCCCGAGCGAGGCGGGGGAGTATCGGTTCCGCTGCGGCATGAACATGCTGAAGGGGCTCCTGGTCGTCGAGCCCGCCACCGCGGACCGCAGGCCGTCCGCGTCGCCGCACAAGTTCCATGACTAAGACTCGTATCGTCCTGCCGATTGAGGGGATGAGCTGCGCGTCCTGCGCCGCAACGGTGCAGGACGCGCTCGCGCGGGCGAACGGCGTTGCCAACGCCGCGGTCAACTATGCCACGGCCAAAGCGGCGGTGGACTACGACGACGCGCGGACCGGCGTGGCCGACCTGATTAAGACGGTCCGCGCCGCGGGCTACGACTGCGGCCAGGCGACGGTGAGCTTCGGCGTGCAGCAGCTGCATTACGCGCCGAGCGTCGTTCCGCTCGAGCAGGCGCTGCTGCGCGTGCCGGGCGCGATCCGGGCGGCGGCGAACCAGGCGACCGAAACCGTCACGGTCGACTACGTCCCGGGCGTCACCACGGCCGAGGCGCTCGAGCAAGCGGTCGAGCAGGCGGGGTTCGAGGTCGCGGAACCGATCCCCACCGAGGATCCCGTCGAGCGGGAGCGGATCGCGCGCCAGCGGGAGATCCGCACGCTCAGGGGGAAGTTCGCGCTCGCCGCCGTGGTGGGAGTCGTGACGCTGCTCGGCTCGATGCTGCTCACGGCGGAGGTCCCGGACAGCTTGCTCGGGCAGGTCGACGTGCTCGGCCGGTTGCTCATGCCCCTCGGAATGAGGCTGAGGGACGCTTTCGGGGGAGAAGGCGCCGTCGACCCCGAGTGGGTCAAGCGAGGGCTCGCGCTCCTCACCTTGCCGGTCGTGGCGTGGTCGGGCCGGCAGTTCTACCGTGGAGCCTGGAGCGGCTTCCGCCACCGCACCGCGGACATGAACACCCTGATCGCGGTGGGCACCGGGGCCGCGTACGTCTACTCGCTCGTGGCGACCTTCCTCCCGGGCGTGTTCACGCGCGCCGGACTCCCCGGCGACGTGTACTACGAGGCGGTATCGTCCATCATCGCGTTCATCCTGCTCGGCCGGCTGCTCGAGGCTCGCGCCAAGGGCCGGACGTCGGAAGCGGTGCGCCGTCTCGCGGGGCTCAAGGCGAAGCGCGCGCACGTGCTGCGGGACGGCAAGGAAACGGAGACGGTGGTGGAGGCGGTCGTCCCGGGCGACCTCGTCGTCGTGAAGCCGGGGGAGAAGATCCCGGTGGACGGGATCGTCACCGAAGGGGCGTCGGCGGTGGACGAATCGACGCTCACCGGCGAGCCGCTGCCGGTGCCGAAGAAGATCGGCGACGAGGTGATCGGCGCGACCATCAATACGACCGGGAGCATCACGTTCCGCGCCACGCGCGTGGGCAAGGACACGGCGCTGGGCCAGATCGTGCAGCTGGTGGAAGAAGCGCAGGCGACCAAGGCGCCGATCCAGCGCCTCGCCGACCGCGTGGCCGGCGTGTTCGTGCCGGTCGTGATCGCGCTCGCGATCGCCGCGTTCGTCATCTGGTTCGACGTCGGGCCGCAGCCGGCGGCGATCTTCTCCACGGTCGCCCTCATCACGGTGCTGATCATCGCCTGCCCCTGCGCGCTCGGGTTGGCCACACCGACCGCGATCCTGGTCGGGACGGGGAAGGCGGCGGAGCACGGCATCCTCATCCGGAGCGGCGCGGCGCTCGAGGGGCTGACCAAGGTGCGCACCGTGCTCCTGGACAAGACGGGCACGATCACCGAGGGGAAGCCGACCGTCACGCATATCGTCGCGGCCAAGCGGCCGGACGGCACGCCGATCGCACCGGCGGACGTGCTCAAGTGGGCGGCCTCCGTGGAGCAACGCTCCGAGCACCCGCTCGCGGCGGCGGTGCTGAAGGCGGCGCGAGAACGGCAGGTCGACCTCCTGCCGGTGGAGCGCTTCGCGGTCATGGAAGGGCGGGGCGCGCGCGGCATCGTGGACCGCCGCATCGTCGAGATCGTCTCACTCCGCCATGCGCAGGAGCGGAACCTCGAGTTCGGCAGCCTGGGGCAGGATGCGGACCGCTTGTCGGCGCAGGGCCGCACTCCGGTGATCGTGGTCGTGAACAACACCGTGTACGCCGTGATCGCCATCGCGGACCCGATCAAGCCGACGAGCGCGGAGGCGGTGGCCCACCTCAAGAAGATGGGCCTCACGGTCATCATGGTCTCCGGGGATTCGAAGAAGGGCGCCGAGGCCGTGGCGAAGGAAGTGGGGATCGAGGAGGTCCTCCCCGAGGTGCTCCCGTCCCAGAAGGCCGAGCTCGTGAGGAAGCTGCAGAGACGAGGGCGACCCGTAGCGATGGTGGGTGATGGGATCAACGATGCGCCCGCTCTGGCGCAGGCCGATGTGGGCATCGCCATCGGCACCGGGACCGACATTGCCATCGAGGCGTCGGACTTGACGCTCATCCGCGGCGATCTGCGCGGCGTCGTCACGGCCATTCAGCTGGCGAGGCGCACGGTGCGGACGATTCGCATCAACCTCTTCTGGGCGTTCCTCTACAACACGCTGGGGATTCCCATCGCGGCGGGCGCGCTGTATCCGTTCTTCGGGGTGCTGCTGTCGCCCGTGCTCGCGAGCGCCGCGATGGCGTGGTCGAGCCTCAGCGTCGTGCTGAACAGCCTCACCCTGCGGCGCTTTCGGCCCCTGTGGGGCCTCACCCCCTGACCCCCTCTCCGCGTTGCGGAGACGGGGAACGAAGCACAGGGTCACGTGGAGACGAGCCGTGAAATATTTCCACCGCGCGACGCTGTCGCCCGACGAAGTGCTCGCGGCAGCGAAGGCGTTCTTCGGGTCCCGCATGGCGCCCGCCGAGGAGGCGCCGCGGCGCCGCGTCTATGCGGGCCCGCTCGGCAAAGTGACCGTCGCGGCTCGGGCGGAGGGTGGGCACTACACGTTCGTCGAGGTGAGCACCGACCAGGTGGGCGAGTCCGAGCTCGACAGGCTCGCGAAGCGCTTTTTGGCGGAAGTTCACAAGCAGGTCGAGCCGGCGCACGAGCTGCGGGGCGCCTACTAGACGTCTCGACGTCTAGCCGTCTAGCCGTCTAGTTTAGCCCGCCAGCTTCGCCCCGTACCCGGCCTGCTCCACCGCCGCGACCAGCTGGTCGGTGGTCGTGGTGTCGTCGTTGAAGTCGATCTCGGCTTCGCCGGTCTCCAGCTCCACGATCGCGGAGTAGACTCCCGCCGTGCGCTTGAGCGCGCTCTCCACCTTCATCTGGCAGTGACCGCATGTCATGCCGCTTACGCGCAGCTTGAGTGTCGCCATCGTCTCCTCCGATCCCCTCGGGCTCGGGCCGCTATTGATTCTCCCGTTCCCCTTGGTCAAGTTTCACGCCCACTAGAATTTACGTCATGGCATCGCACGCCGCTCCGACCGCTCAATCCCCGACCATCCCCGCGGGGCTGTCTCGCGATCAATTGTTGGAGATCTACCGTTATTTGCGACTCACGCGGACGCTCGAGGAGCGGCTCACCGCGCTCTACAGGCAAAGCAAGGTCGTCGGCGGGTTGTTCCGATCGCTGGGGCAGGAAGCCGAGTCCGTCGGGTCGGCCTATGCGCTGGAGCGGGGCAGCCACCGTGACTTCATGTCGCCGCTCACGCGGAACCTCGGCTCGATGCTGGTGATGGGCGCCGCCCCGATCCAGATCCTTCGGCAGTACCTGGCCAGGGCGGAGTCCCCCACGGGCGGGCGCGACCTGAACATTCACTTCGGCGACCTGGAGCGTGGCTACCTGGGACAGATCTCGCACCTGGGAGACATGATCCCGGTGATGGCCGGGATCGCCCTCGCGTTCAAGCTGCGGCGCGAGCCGCGCGTCGGGCTCGTCTACATCGGGGACGGCGGGATGTCGGCGGGCGCGTTCCACGAGGGTATCAACTTCGCCGCGGCGCGGCGGGTGCCGCTCGTCGTCGTCGGCGAATACAACCACTGGGCCTATTCGACTCCCCCCCGGAAGCAGTTCGCGGTCGAGCATCTCGCCGACCGCGTGAAGGGCTACGGCATCCCCGCGGTCAGCGTGGACGGCAACGACGTGCTCGCCGTCTACGAGGCGACGCGGTTCGCCGTCGAGCGCGCGCGCCAGGGCAAGGGCGTCCACTTCATCGAGGTCAAGACCTACCGTCGCAAGGGGCACGCCGAGCATGACGACCAGCACTACGTGCCCCAGCACGAGCTCGAGTGGTGGGCGAAGGAGAACGACCCCATCGACCGCTATGTGCAGCGGCTGCTCGGCAGCGGGTGGGCGGAGGAGCAGGAGCTGAAGGAGATCGACGAGCGGGTGCGGGTGGAGATCGACGCGGCCGCAGACGCCTGCCTGGGCGAGCCGGCTCCGGGCCCCGAGTCGGCGCTCGCGGATGTGTACGGCGATCCCCCGGCGGCCGAGCGGCTGTGGTTTCGGAGCGTGTGATGGCCGAAGTCACCTATCTCGAGGCGTTGCGCCAGGGGTTGTGGGAGGAGATGGAGCGCGACGAGCGCGTCTTCATCCTGGGCGAAGACGTGGGGAGCTACGGTGGGGCGTTCAAGGTCACGGAAGGCTTCGCCAAGCAGTTCGGCGAGGAGCGGGTGATCGACACGCCGATCTCGGAGGCGGCGATCGTCGGCGCCGCAGCGGGCGCCGCGCACATGGGGATGCGGCCGGTCGCGGAGATGCAGTTCATCGACTTCATCTCGTGCGCCTACGACATGCTCACGAACTACGTGGCGACCGCGCGCTACCGCGCCGGGCTGCCGACGCCGATGGTCGTGCGGGGGCCCTGCGGCGGGTACGTGCGCGGCGGGCCGTTCCACTCCCAGAACGTCGAGGCCGCCTTCTTCCACACTCCCGGGCTGAAAATCGTGTATCCCGCCACGGCGCGCGACGCGAAGGGACTCGTCAAGAGCGCGATCCGCGACGACGACCCCGTGATCTACCTCGAGCACAAGTGGCTGTACCGCCGCATCAAGGAGCGGCTTCCCGAGGACGAGGAGATCCTGACGCCGATCGGGGCGGCGCGGGTGGCGCACGAGGGAAAGGACCTGTCGGTCGTCACGTACGGCGCGACGCTGTGGAAGTCCCTCGAGGCGGCCGAGCAGCTCGACAAGGACGGCGTTTCGGTCGAGGTGCTCGATCTGCGCACGCTCCTCCCCCTCGACGACGCTGCGATCATGCGCAGCGTCAAGAAGACGAACAAGCTGCTGATCGTCCACGAGGACACGCGCACGGGCGGTCTGGCGGGGGAGATTGCGGCGCGCGTCAACGAGCAGGCGTTCGAGTGGCTGGACGGGCCGATCATGCGGGTGACGGCGCACGACGTGCCGCTGCCCTACGCGCCGACGCTGGAAGATTTCGTGCTGCCGCAGACGGGCGATATCGTGAAGGCGGCCCGTTGGTTAGCTGCTTACTGAGGTGTTAGGTGTTGGGTGCTGGGAATTAGGGCGTTCACCCCTAGCCCCTAGCACCTAACACCTGGGACTCGGCACCTGACACCTTTGGAGAAGCTATGGCCCGTATAGACGTCCTCATGCCCCAGATGGGCGAGTCGATCGCCGAGGGTACGGTCAGCAAGTGGCTCAAGAAGGTTGGCGAGGAAGTCAAGCGGGACGAGCCGCTGTTCGAGATCTCGACCGATAAGGTCGACGCTGAGATCCCGTCGCCCGTGGCCGGCGTGCTGGCGGAGATCAAGGTGCAGGAAGGGCAGACGGTCGCGGTGCAGACTCTCGTCGGAGTCATCGAGACGGAGAAGGGCGCCGCGGCCGTGACGGCGCCCGCCCCCTCCCCCCCCTCTGCACCAGCCCAGCGGGCACCCGCTGCTCCGGGGGGCGCCGTCCCTGTCACGGCCGCCGCGGCAGCCGCCCCGGTGGGGAAGGGTGGGGACGGGGACGAGACCGCCGAAGAGCGGCTACGCCGGCGCTCCACACCCCTCGTGCGTAAGATCGCGGCCGAGCACAACCTCGATATCTCGGCCGTCACGGGGACCGGATTCGCGGGCCGGGTGACGAAGCAGGACATCTTGGAGTTTATCGAGGGTGCTGCGGTCGCGGCGGGACCCACCGTGGCCCCGGCCATGCGCCCGGTTTCTCCCGCGTCCCCCTCTCCTGCCATCCCCGCCCCCCCGCCCCCAGCTGCACCGCCCGCACCCACGGGTCGGCAGCCCCCACCGCCCCGCCCCGCCGCTGCGGGGGCTCCCGCCGGCCCGGTGGAGCATCCCGTCGTCGAGCCGTGGCCGGGCGACCGCGTCGAGCCGTTCTCGAAGATCCGCAAGATCACCGCGGATCACATGGTCATGTCGCGCCGTGTCTCGGCGCACGTGACGAGCTTCTTCGAGGTAGACTACACCCGCGTTGCGGAGCTCCGCAGGAAGCACAAGCAGGCGTACGCCGAGCGTGGGGTCAACCTCACCTACCTGGCGTTCATCGCCAAGACCTGCGCCCAGATGCTGCGCAAGCATCCGGTCGTCAACGCCGCCGTGTCGGGAGACAACATCATCTATCGGGGCGACGTCAATGTCGGGATCGCCGTGGCGCTGGACTGGGGCCTCATCGTGCCCGTCATCAAGCGCGCCGACGAGCTGTCGCTCGCGGGCATCGCCCGGGCCATCAACGACCTGGGCGAGCGGGCGCGGACGAAAAAGCTCTTGCCCGACGAGATCCAGCGCGGCACGTTCACGATCACGAACCCCGGTGTGTTCGGCTCGTACGCCGGCGCGCCGATCATCAACCAGCCGCAGGTGGCCATCCTGGGCGTGGGTGTGATCGAGAAGCGGCCCAAGGTCGTCACGCTCCCCGACGGCACCGACACGATCGCCGTCCGCACTCTCGGGGTGCTATCCATGTCGTACGATCACCGCGTCGTGGACGGCGCCGACGCCGACCGGTTCCTGGCCGAAGTCAAGGGGACGCTTGAGGCGTTCCCCGAAGGGTCGGTGTAGCCATGCCCAAGGTGCTGACCGTGGCACGGGTGCGCGTCGCTCCCACGAACGAGGCCGACTACTTCGCAACCCTGAGGGAGCTGTGTCAGTTCGCCGAGGCGCGCGGTCAGCGCATCTGGCTGTTCCGCAACGCGAAGGATCCGCAGCTGTTCACCGAGTTCTCCGAAAGCCCGACCGAGATGTCGCATCGGGCGCAGTCGTCGCGGCTCCCCGAGGAGCTCAAGCTCGAGAAGCGCCTGCAGAGCCTCGGTGCCTACGCCCCCGACGCCTGGGAGCTGTGGACCGAGGTGTCGCTCGCGGCACCCACCGGAGCGTAGGAGGGAGCATGGCGCGACGCCGGATCGTCGTGGACGGTGAGACGTGGGAGGTCTATCCGTCGGGGCGAGTGACCGTGTACGACAAAGACGAGTTCGGGCTCGTGTTCCAGCATGGCGCCGGGCCCGAGCGCAAGCGCCGCTTCACCCGCTACGCACCGGTCCGGAGCCGCAGCCCGGACGCTGCGTTCGCCGAGCTGTCCGACCACCAGCTGCTGGACCTGTTCCGCGCGTCCCAGCCGGCCTGGACTTCGCCCGAGAGTGCCTACGGCGCGCGTTGACCTCCACTGCCACTCCTCGGCGTCCGACGGTGAGTACCCGCCGGCCGAAGTGGCGCATCGGGCCAAGGGGGCTGGGCTCGCGGCCATCGCCCTGACCGATCACGATACGACCGACGGCGTCGAGGACGCGGCGCGGGAAGGAGCGAGGCTGGGGGTCCGCGTCGTCCCGGGGTGCGAGTTCAGCGTCAAGGCGCCGTGGGGGGAGCTCCACCTGCTCGGGCTGTTTCTGCGGCCGGGGCATCGGCGGCTCGCGGAGTTTCTCGCCACGACCCGCGCCGCCCGGCGGCGCCGCGCCGAACAGATGGTCCAGCGATTGCAGCGCCTCGGCGTCGACATCGAGCTCGAGGACGTCGTGAGCGGGGCCGGGGACGGCGCGCTCGGGCGACCCCATGTCGCGCGCGTACTGGTGGAGCGGGGCGTGAGCGCCGACATGAGCGACGCGTTCGGACGCTACCTCGGTCGCGGTAAGCCCGGCTACGTGGAGAAGCCGCTACCCACGCTGGGTCAGGTGACGGAGCTGGTGCACGGCGTGGGTGGCATCGCCGTCGCGGCCCACTTGGGCGACCACGGGACCGAGAGCCAGATCCGCGAGTTTCAGCGCCAGGGGCTAGACGGGGTCGAGGTCCGACACCCGAGCCACTCCGCTGCGACGGAGCAGCGGCTCATCACGATCGCCGAACGCCTTGGGCTCGCGATCAGCGGCGGGTCGGACTGGCACGGCGACACGGAGCTGGGCGGTGCGCACGCCGGGCTTGGCGAGCTCGACGTCCCGATCGAGTGGCTGGAGCGGCTGGAAGAGCGGTGCCGGCAGACGACTCGCGCACGCGGGTCAGAAAGGCCTGAGGGTACTCCATGAGCGACCTCCTCCCCGTCGGGGGCCGGGCCCCGCTGTTCCGAGCCGCGGCATCCGACGGCAAGACCTACAGCCTCGGCGACGTTCTCGAGATGAGGCACGTCGCGCTCGTCTTCTATCCCGGGAACAACACGCCCGGTTGAAACCGCCAACTCTCCGCCGTGCGCGACGAGATCGTCAAGTTCGAGAAGGCGGGCGTCCAGCCGTTCGGAGTGAACCCGGCGGGCGTGGCGGACCACGCCGGCTACGCGAAGAACATGGGGTTTAACTTCCCGCTCCTCTCGGATCCCGACCGCGCGATCGCCGCGGCGTATCACGCCCTGAAGGAGGACGGCACGAGCATCCAGCGCTCCGTGTACGTGGTCCGGAGCGACGGGACGATCGCGTTCGCCCAGCGAGGCGCGCCGCCGGTGGACGAGATCGTCGCCGCGCTGGACGCCGGTGGGCCCGGCGGCAGCCGTGCCGGCTGATTTCCGCGGCAAGGTCGTCCTCGTCAGCGGCGTCGGCCGGATCGGCCAGATCGGGCACGCCGTCGCCCGCGGGTTTGGGCGTGCCGGGGCGAAACTCGTCATCGGCGCCGTGAACGCCGTCGGGCTCGCCGAGCGGGCGCAGGAATTCGCGGCGGAGGGGTTTGCCGTCCGGTCCTGCGCCGGCGATCTCACGACGCCCGAGGCCGCGCGCCGGGCGGTGGCCGAGGCGAGGGTGCAGTTCGGCGGGCTCGACGTGGTCGTGAACGTCGCCGGCGGGCTCGTGAATCACGGATCCGCCCTCGATCTCGAGCCCGAGCAGCTGGACCGTGAGCTCGCAGTGAACATCAAGACCACCTTCTTCGTGTCGCAGGCCGCGATCCCCGCGTTGCTCGAGCGCGGCGGCGGCGTGATCGTCAACTTCGCCTCCGTCGCCGTCCTCAAGCCCCAGAGCCAGATGGCGTCGTACATCGCGGCGAAGTCGGCCGTCGCCGGCCTCACGCGCGCCCTGGCCCGCGAGTTCCGCGACCGTGGGGTTCGGGTGAACGCCGTGGCCCCCGGCACGATGAGGACCGCCGACAACCTCGCCCAGATGAAGGATGCCAACGTGCGCTGGGTGGAGCTGGACGACCTCGTGAGCGCGGTGCTCTACCTCGCGAGCGACGAGGCGAAGGCGGTCACGGGCGCGATCTTGCCCGTGACCGGGGACGTCTAGTGAACGACGCTGTGCCGATGCGGGACGTGGTGGTGGTCGGCGGCGGGTGTTATGGGACTTTCTACGCCCGTCAGCTCGCCAAGGCGAAGGAAAGAGCAAAGGCGGGCTATCGTCGCGTGATCGTCGTCGATCGCGATCCCAACTGCCACGCTCGCGTCGAGCTGGGCGAAGCGCCGGACCGCGCGTTCGTGACCCACGAGTGGACGGACTACTTCGCCCGGTTCCTCGGTCGGGCGGAGCGCGCTCGGCCCGGCGAGCCCCGAGATTTCATCGTGCCGTCGCCGCTCATGCCGCATCTCATGTTCGAGTGGGTGCTCGCGCGCGCGCGGCAGCGCTGGCCCGAGCGCTCGGTCGCGGTAGCCCCGGTCCCGGGGAGCCTCGGCACGCCGTACGACCGCACGGCGCCGGACCGCGCCCGCTACGTCTCCTTCGCCGACTGGATCTGCCCCACGCACTGCGTCGAGCCCGCGACGTGCCCGGCGATCGGGGGCCCCCGGACGTGGGAGATGGGCGACGCCGTGCGCGCGCTCGTCACGCGGCTGCAAGCGCAGGGCGAGCGCGTCTTCGGGCCGGCGTTGTTCGTGTGCCGGCACCATGTGTTCGGGGTCGGGACGTTCGCGGTGGATGCCGTGCTGGAGGGGGATGAGACCGTGAGGACTGCGGGGGCGAGCGGCGAGCCGGCCGCGGTGTTGGTGGGGACGGTGTCGAGCTGCCACGGTGCACTGAACCTCCTGCGGATCGGGGCGGCAAAGTCGGCAAGGGCGGCAGAGGCGGCAGGGACGACGCGGGCCTGACTTGTCCTCCTTGCCGTCCTTGCCGAGCCTGCCGCCCGTGCCGCCCCTGCCGCCCATGACACCGCACGAGCGTCGTGCGATCCTGACCCGCGCCCGCGACCAGTTCAACGCCGGCGAGTACTGGCTCGCTCACGAGTCCCTGGAAACCATCTGGCGTTCTATTATTACGGAAGCGGCGGCGCCGGTTTGGCAGGGGTTGATTCAGGCGGCGGCCGCGCTGCTCCATCGAGAACGCGGCAACCGTCACGGCGTGGACGTCGTCGGTGGGGCGGCCCTTGAAAAACTCGCCGGCCCGCAGCGGGCGGATGTCGAGCTCGAGACCGTGCATTTTCGCGCGCAGCTGGCGCACGCCCTGGCGGGGGAGGGGGATCCCCCGCGACTGGAATTCCGGACGGATGACGGACAAGGCGACTAACGGCTACGACGTGATCATCGTGGGCGCTGGGCCCGCCGGGCTGTGCGCCGCCATGTACGCCGGCCGCGGGATGCTCAAGGCCTTGGCGATCGAGCGGGGCGCCCCGGGGGGCGAGCTGCTGAACACCGACCTCATCGAGGACTACATCGGGTTCGAGAGCATCAAAGGCTGGGAGCTCGCCCAGAAGATGGCGGCGCACGCGCAGAAATTCGGCGCCGAGATCGTCACCGACACCGTCGAGCGGATCCGCAAGGCGGACGACGGCTGGTTCGAGGTCACGACCGCCCGGGACGCGCAGTTCCGGGCGCCGGTCGTGATCCTCACCGCCGGCGGAACGCCGCTGAAGCTCGGCGTGCCCGGTGAACGAGAGTACGCGGGTAAGGGCGTGTCCTACTGCGCGGTGTGCGACGGGGCGTTCTTCAAGGGCGAAGTGCTGGCCGTGGTGGGCGGCGGGGACGCCGCCCTGGAGGAAGGCGACTTTCTCACGCGGTACGCGAGCAGGGTGTACATCGTGCACCGGCGCGACCGGTTCCGGGCGTCGAAGATCCTCCAGGAGCGCGCGTTCGCGAACCCCAAGATCGAGGTGATTTGGAACAAGCGGGTCGTCGAGATCGAGGGCACCGAGAAGGGCGCCGACCATCTCGTGCTCGAGGACACCGTCACAGGAGACCGCTCCACGCTCAAGGTCGGCGGCGTGTTCATCTTCATCGGCTTCAGGCCGAACACGGGCGTCGTGGAAGGCCACTTCGAGCACGACGCCGCCGGCTACATGGTCACCGATGAGCGGATGATGACGTCCATCCCCGGCCTGTTCGCCGCGGGGGATGTGCGCAGCCAGCTTACGCGCCAGATCACCACCGCCGTGGGCGATGCCACGACCGCCGCGATCGCGGCGGAGAAGTACCTCACCGCGCTGCGCGAGAAGGATTAACGCCGGAGTCGCCTCGTGAAGATCGTCCAGATCCCGAACGGGCAGTTCGTCGAGAACTGCTACCTCGTGATCGACGAGGGGAGCCGGGAGTGCGTCGTCATCGATCCCGGTGAAGAGGCGGGCCTGATCGTGCGCCGGATTACCGAGGCGGGCGTGCGGCCCGTGGCGATCTGGGTCACGCACGCGCACCTTGACCACGTGATGGGCGTCCCACGACTCAGTCGGGAGACGCGCGCCCCCATCTACCTGCACCCGGCCGACCGGGAGCTGTACGACCACGTCATCCAGCAGGGGTTGGCGTTCGGCATCCGGGTCGAGTCGCTCCCGCCCCCCGACCGGGAGTTCGTCCCTGGGGAAACCGTACGGGTCGGCACCGTGGGCTTCACGGTGCGACACGCGCCGGGCCACTCGCCCGGGAGCGTGTGCCTCGTCGGGGACGGCGTGGTCTTCACGGGCGACGTCCTGTTCGCGGGATCCATCGGCCGCACCGATCTCCCGGGCGCGGACTTCGACACGCTGATCCGGAGCATCGAGCGCGAGTTGCTGGTCCTGCCCGATTCCACCATGGTGTACAGCGGTCATGGACCCGAAACCACCGTCGGACGAGAGCGCGGAACCAACCCCTTCCTCGCCGGCGTCCACCGCGTCGCCTGAGATGCGCCCGGCCTGCCTGCGCTGCGGCGCCGCGGTTCCGCCCAAGCCGTGGGGCTGCAGGCACCCGTGCGCCAACTGTGGCTTCCTCTATCCGCTGGGTGACTGCTCGGATTGAGCCGACGCTCATGATTGGCCACCTGCTCGCGCTTGCGCTGCTGGCGCTCGACTGCCTGGTGCGCGCCTGGCGCATCCAGCTCGCCGTCTGGACGGCGGGGGCCCGGCTCGCCTTCAACGACGCGGTCCGCCTGAACCTGTACGGCGAGGCGGCGTCGCAGCTCACGCCGAACCGCCTGGGCGGCGAGCCGGCGCGGTTTCTCGGCCTCACCGAAGCGGGCCTGCGGCCGGTCACCGGGCTCGTGGCGATCGGCCTCGAGGTGGCGGGCGAATGGCCCGTGTTCCTGGTGCTCGCCGCGGCGCTCATCGCCTACTACGTCCCGGACTGGCACATCGCCGCCACCGCGTGGCTGCGGCGCCATCGGGCCCGGGAGCTCGTTACCGTGGAGCTCGCGGCGCTCTCTGTGCTGCTCGCCGTCTACCTGCTTCAGCGCCTCGTGCGTTCGGGGATGATCCGCCACCGTGTCCGGCGCCAGTGGCGCGTCGCCTTGGCGCATGTGCGCCGCGCGCCCTGGTGGGTGCTCGGGGCGGGTGGACTGCTCACGGTCGTGAGCGTCGCGGCCCGCGCGCTCGTGCTGCCCGCCCTCGCCTGGGGACTGCACGGCCGGCCACCCTTCGCGCAGATGTTCTACGGCGCGCTGGCCCTGCTCCACGCCCCGCTCGTCGTGCCGCTCCCCTCCGGCGGCGGGGGGCTCGAGGTGGCGTTTCTGCAGGGGTTCGCCGGCGACTTCGGGGCGCGCCAGGTGACGATGCTGCTGCTGTGGCGCTTCTACACGGCCGTGCTGCTCACCGCGCTGGGCGTCATCGCGCTGCTGAAGAGCCTCGGGCTGCGCGCCGCGATGGAGCTGTTCAAGATCGGTTGGGGAGGGCGAAGGCGCACGGAGCGGTAGGCGCGCCACGCGAGAGGAGGCGAGAGAGCCCATGCCGGATCCCCGAATCCAGCCACCCGCGCCGGACGAAGCAGCTCCGGAGGTGCGCCCGATCTTCGCTACGTACCTGAAGGAGCGCGGCAACATCCCGAACATGTTCAGGACGGTCGCGCTCCGGCCGAACCACCTCCGCACGCTGGTCGCGCACTTCCGCAGCGTGATGAGCGAGGGCACGGTGCCTCCCCTGCTGAAGGAGCTGCTGTGGGTGCGCATCGCTCATCTCAACCGCTGCCGCTACTGACTGAACTCCCACACTGTCTTGGCAAGACAGAAGGGCGCGACTGATGAGCTGGTTGCCGCGATTCAGGACCGCGGGCGGCGGGAGGCCGTCGAGGGTCTCGAGCCCGGCTGGCGGGCGGCGCTCGAGTATGCGGAGGTGATCCACACGTCGGGGCACGACGTGACTGATGAGCTGTACGGGAGACTACGGCAGGCGTGGGATGACGGGCAAATCGTCGAGATCACGCTCGTCATCGGCATGACGGAGTACTTCAACCGGTTCAACGATGCCCTGCGGGTGGAGCCGACCAAAGGCTAGATTGGTGCCGTGACCGAACGGACGGATGGGACGGGGGCGACCCGCATCGAGCGTGACCCGTTGGGAGAATTGCCCGTTCCCGTCGGCGCGCTATATGGGATCCAGACCGAGCGGGCGCGCCGCAACTTCCCGATCTCTCACCTCGCTCCGCTCGCCCCCTTCGTCGACGCGGTCGTCCGGATCAAGAAGGCCGCCGCCCTCACCCACAAGGAGACGAGGCGGCTCGACCCCGCGCTCGCGGACGCGATCGTGCGCGCGGCAGACGAGGTGCTCGGGGGCCTTCATCGCGACCACTTCGTCGTGGACCCCTACCAGGCGGGCGCGGGGACTTCGCACAACATGAACTGTAACGAGGTCCTCGCCAACCGCGCGAACGAGCTGCTGGGCGGGAAGCGCGGCGAGTACACGCCGGTGCACCCGAACGATCACGTGAACATGGCCCAGTCCACGAACGACGTGATCCCCACCGCCATCCGGCTCGCCGCGCTGGCGCAGCTCCCGGCGCTGCTCGAGGCGACGAGCCGGCTGGCGCGCGCCTTCCTCGCGAAGGGCAAGGCGTTCGACGGGATCCTCAAGTCCGGCCGGACCCATCTCCAGGACGCGACCCCCATTCGTTTGGGCCAGGAGTTCACCGCCTTCGGCCGCACTATCGAGCGCAACCGCGACCGCATCGCGGCGGCGGCGGACGCGCTGCGCGATCTGGGCATCGGCGGCACGGCCGTGGGCACCGGGCTCAACGCCGAGCCGGAGTATCCCCGGCTCATGGTGAAGCACCTTCAGGCGATCACCAGCCTCGAGCTGCGGGAGGGGAGGGACCGCGTTCAGCTGATGCAATCGCTGGGCGACGCGGCGGCGTTTTCGGGGGCGCTGCGTACGTACGCCGTGGACCTGGGGAAGATCGCGAGCGACATCCGGTTGCTCGCCTCCGGTCCCCGCACCGGGCTCGCCGAGATCGCCCTGCCGGCGGTCCAGCCGGGCTCGAGCATCATGCCGGGGAAGGTGAACCCGTCGATCGCCGAGATGGTGAACATGGTCTGCTACCAGGCGCTCGGCAGCGACGTGACCATCGCCGCGGCGGCGGAGGCGGGGCAACTCGAGCTGAACGTGATGATGCCGGTGATCGCGCACAACCTCCTGTTCACGATGCTGATCCTCACCAACGCCTCGCGGGTCTTCGCGGAGCGGTGCGTGGAGGGGATCGAGGCGGACCGGGCGCAGTGCGAGCACTGGCTCGAGCGGAGCCCGGCGCTGGTCACGGCGCTCGCGCCGAAGATCGGCTACGCCGAGGCGGCGAAGCTCGCGAAAGAGGCCGTGGCGAAGAACGTGACCGTGCGGCAGCTCGTCATGGAGAAGGGCATCCTGAAAGGCAAGGATCTGGAAGACGTGCTCGATCTGATGGCGATGACCGAGCTCGGAGTGCCGGGCCGGCGCAGATGAGCGTCGGCAAAGAACATTCTCAGACCTGAGGTGCACGCGTGAACTGGATCGTCGCCGGACTGATCACGGGCGTCGCGGCCTACGTCGTCGACTTCGTGATGTGGAGCAAGGTGTTCAGGAAAGGCATGGACCAGTACGTCACGCCGCCCCCCGCAGGGCAGAACATCGAGATGGGCCCCATGCTCGCCAAGGCGGCCGTGCTGGCGCTCGCGTTCGGCCTGATCGTCGCTGGCCTGTATCAGCACTTCAAGACCAGTCTGTGGGCGAGCGGCGTCCTGGGTGGAATGGAGTTCGGCACGATCCTGTGGCTGACCATCGGGCTCGCGACCATCGGGACCAGCGTTTGGTTCGACAAGGTCCGGACGCTCATGAACGCCCAGTTTTGGGCCTGGCTCGTGCGGGCGAACGTGGCCGGGATCGTCGCCGCGGTGCTCGTCAAGTAGGGCGGCAGAGACGGCAAGGGCGGCAAGGAGTCGAGCGTGCCACCCCTGCCGCCTTTGCCGCCCCTGCCGCCCATTGAATCCCATAAGTGACTCCAGCATATTCACTCAATGCGTGTCACCACCTGGGCCGAATACGGCCTGATCGTTTCCCTGAACCTCGCGAAGCGGGCGGGGCAGGGACCCGTGGCGGCGCGCGAGCTCGCCGAGCAGGAAAAGCTTCCCCACGACTACGTCGAGCAGATCCTGCTGCGTCTGCGGCGCGCCGGGCTGGTCGACTCGGTGCGCGGCGCCAAAGGCGGGTACCACTTGGCGCGCGACCCGCAAGCGATCACGGTCAAAGATGTGATGCAGGCCTCAGAGCACGTCACCTTCGAAGTCAACTGCGATCTCCACCCGGTCGATCCCCAGCGATGTAGTCCGGACACATCCTGTAGCATCCGGCCGGTCTGGCGGATGCTCGAGCAGCGCATCAACGAGCTGCTCGGGGGCATCTCGCTCGCGGACCTGATGCATGAGGAGCGCGAGCTGTATCAGATCGCCGGGGTCGTGGCCGGGAACTAAACCCGTCGTTGCCTGTGTTTTTTTCAACTGAAACCCGACTCGGCAAGTCGGGTTTAACCAAATTGGAGGTGTCTGTGGGATATACTCATCCCGAGGTGCTTGTCTCCACGGATTGGGCGGCGCAGCATCTCAACGACTCGGGGCTCCGGCTGATCGAGGTTGACGTGGACACGACCGCCTACGACTCCGGCCACGTGGCCGGCGCGGTCGGCTGGAACTGGCAGTCTCAGCTCAACGATCGCGTGCGACGGGACATCCCCGACAAGAAGGCGTTCGCGCAGTTGCTGAGCGAGGCGGGGGTGACTCCCAAGACGAGCGTGGTCCTCTACGGTGACAACAACAACTGGTTTGCCGCATTCGCCTTCTGGTTGCTTCAGCTGTACGGGCACACCAACGCCAAGCTGATGAACGGGGGGCGGGCGAAGTGGGTGGCGGAGGCCCGGCCGCTCGTCACCGAGAGGCCGCAGGTCACGCCGACCAAGTACCCCGTGCCGAAGAAGGTCAACGCGGCGCTGCGGGCGAAGCGACCCGATGTCGAGCGCGCGCTCAAGACCTCGAAGACCGCGCTGGTGGACGTGCGGTCTCCGGCCGAGTACGTGGGGGACATCGTCGCGCCCCCGGGCATGACCGAGACCGCCCAGCGCCCCGGCCACATTCCAGGCGCACGCAACGTCCCGTGGAGTCAAGCCGTGGCCCAAGACGGGACCTTCAAGCCGCACGACGAGCTGTTGAAGCTCTACAAGGGCGCGAAGGTGATCGACGGCAAGGACCAGATCATCGCGTATTGCCGTATCGGCGAGCGCTCGAGCCACACGTGGTTCGCGCTCAAGTACCTGCTTGGCGTGAAGAAGGTGCGCAACTACGACGGCTCCTGGACCGAATGGGGCAACCTGGTCGGGGCGCCGATTGCGAGGGGAGCTGAATGAAAACGGCGGCGGTAGAGGGCGGTAGAGGACGGATGAGGGCGGTAGAGGTCACCCGGGCCGAGCCGGCGCTTTGGGGGCTGGTCGGGAACACGCCGCTCATCCCTCTACCGCCTTCTACCGCCCTCGCCCGCCCTCTACCGGCCGCCTTTCTCAAGGCCGAATGGTTCAACCCTGGCGGCTCGGTGAAGGACCGCCCCGCGCTGTTCATCCTGCGGGACGGGATCGCGCGGGGGGAACTGCCGGCCAAGCGCTTGCTCGACGCGTCGAGCGGCAACACGGCGATCGCGTACGCGATGCTGGGCGCCGCGACCGGCGTCGGCGTGACGGTGTGCGTGCCCGGGAACGCGAGCGAGGAGCGCAAGGCGCTGCTCGACGCGTACGGCGCGGAAGTCATTTTCACCGATCCGCTGGAAGGCTCGGATGGCGCCATTCGGGAGGCGCGGCGGCTCGCCGCCCTGCGGCCGGA
>WNGM01003907.1_pt1 | contig 20081 bp, 18 predicted proteins | sample 5400571 | NCBI WGS metagenome assembly WNGM01 (sample SAMN13153378, study PRJNA577476) | soil metagenome | isolation source: 100 cm soil or saprolite under Garry oak tree replicate 2 | place: USA:California | collected 2016-06-15 | reverse complement strand
AGATCTACTACCGGACCAAGCACACGATCAAGAACTCGCACGAGAACACGCTCGACACCCAGGACGAGTCCGATCCTCTCATCGAGGACCTCGAGGTGACGCTGGAGGCGCTCCGCGAGGAGCTGCACGTGCGGGCCGAGAACGCCGGGTCGATCGTCGGGCCCGTGGTGTTCGTGGACGACGGCGACCGGGTGGACTGCGCGCGGCTCGGGAAGGGCGGGTATTCCGTGCCCTCCATCGTCGAGCCCGAGTATCTGCAGATCAGCCGCTGCACCGCGGACTTCGTCCTGCTGGTCGAGAAGGGCACGCAGTGGAACCGGCTCTCCGAGGACAAGTTCTGGAGGACGCACAACTGCGTGCTGCTCACGGGCAACGGACAGCCGCCCCGCGGCGTCCGGCGCCTCGCGCGCCGGCTGCACGAGGAGAAAAATCTTCCCGTCTACGTCATGGTCGACAACGACCCGTGGGGCTACTACATCTACTCGGTCATCAAGCAGGGCTCGATCAACCTCGCCTTCGAGAGCCAGCGCATGGCGATTCCCAAGGCGAAGTTCATCGGGCTGTCGAGTGCCGATCCCGAAGCATACGGGCTCCCGCGCAACGTCGGCATCAAGCTCAACGACAAGGACGTCGCCCGCGCCAAGGAGCTCCTCGGCTACACGTGGTTCCAGAAGAAGAGTTGGCAGGAAGAGATCAAGCGGATGCTCTCGAGCGGCCTCAAGTACGAGCTGGACGCCCTCGCCAACAAGGACTTCCAGTACCTCACCAAGAGGTACCTCCCCCGCAAGCTCACGGAGAGAGACTGGCTGGACTAGTCACGCATCCATTCGCCGCTCCTCCAGGTCGAGCTCGCGCTCCAGGTTTCTGAGCACCTCGTCGTCGATCTCCCCCTCGGTGCGAAGGCGCAAGAGCGCCTCGCGTTCCGCGTCGATGACCGCTCGCTTGATCTCGCGGTGCTCGATGAGCTCGCGATCCTCCTCGGACGCGGGATCTTCTCGCTGCCGCTCGACGTGCTCGGCCCGGTGCTCATACGTCTCGCGGAGCCGATCCAGAAGCGGGCGATGCCCCGGCCACACCGGATAGAGCTCATGGATGCGCCGGGTCGCGGCTTCGAGCAGTCGCTGCCTGGCACTGGCGTCGTGTCCGCGAACCTCGACATCGGCGCCGAGGCGAAGCGCTCGAATCAGCCACGGCAGGGTCAGCCCCTGCCCCACCAGCGTGAAGACGATGACGGTGAGCGTCACGATGACGAGCGCTTCGCGCGCGGGAAACGGCCCGCCGGCCGGCAGGCTCGTCGGAAGCGCGAGCGCGGCGGCCAGCGAGACCACGCCGCGCATCCCGGCCCAGGACAGGACGAGCGCATTCGCGACCGGGCCCGGGGCATCCTTCCGTCTTCGGATCATCTGGGGCACGACGAGGGTGCCGAAGATCCAGAGCGCCCGAACCAGGATCAGCACGAGGCTCACGGCGATCCCGATACCGACCAGCCGCATCGCGAGCGCGGGCGCGAGCGAGCGGAGGAGGAGTGGCACCTCCAGCCCCGTGACGAGGAAGACGAATCCGTTGAGCAGGAACGTGATCGTCTCCCACACCGCTCGGCCCGTCAGGCGGGCATCCGCGCCCATGATGCGCGACCTGAGATGTCCGAGGTACAGGCCGGCGGCCACCGTCGCGATGACGCCGGAGGCGCCGAGCCTCTCGGCCGAGAGGAAGGCGGCGTATGGCGTGAGGAGTGAGATGGTGATCTCCACCGGCGTGTCCTCGATGCGCGATCGGATATGCGCGATGACCCACCCCACGGCCACACCGATGGCGAGGCCGCCCACGATCGCCAGCGCGAAGGTCGCCGCCGCCGAGGTCGGTGAGAACGAGCCCCCGACCGCGGCCGCGATCGCGACGCTGTAGATCGTCAGCGCCGTCGCGTCGTTCAACAAGCTCTCGCCTTCGAGGATCGTCATGATCCGCCGCGGCACGCCCAGCCGCGCGGCGATCGCGGTGGCCGCAATCTCGTCCGGAGGCGCGACGATCGCTCCCAGGGCAAGGGCGACCGGCCACGTCATGCCGACGATCAACGCGCGAGCAACGGCAGCGGCCGCGAGCGCCGTCGCGATGACCAGGCCGATCGCCAGCGAGCCAATGATGCCGAGGTTCGCGCGCAGGCTCGTCACGGGCGTGAAGAACGCCGCGATGTAGAGGAGTGGCGGCAGCACGACGAGGAAGATCAGGTCCGGGTCGATTTCGATCCGAGGAACGCCCGGGACCAGCCCCAGCAGGAGGCCGCCGATGACGAGAAAGATCGGGTAGGCGATACCGAGGCGCCGCGCGATCGTGACGAGCGCGGCGACGGCGATGAGGAGGCCCAGGATGAGCTCGGCGCTCTGCACGCTACGGTTCCGCTCTTCTCTGCATGGTCCGCGACTGGCCGCTATTGCATGTGGCGCGAGTATACAGGGAGGCCGAGAATCTCCCCAAGGAGCCGTCCCGTGAACTGCGAGGCGTGTCGACACGAGAACCCGGCCGGAGCGAGGTTCTGCAACGAGTGCGGCGCGCGCCTCGCGGCGCCCGCCATCCCCCTCGAGCCGCGCTCCTACACGCCGCGCCACCTGGTCGAGAAGATCCTCGCCCAGAAGAGCGCGCTCGAGGGTGAGCGCAAGCTGGTCACCGTCCTCTTCGCCGACGTCGCGCGCTCGATGGAGCTCGCCGAGCGCGTCGATCTCGAGGAATGGCATCGCCTCCTCGATCGCCTCTTCCGGATCCTGGCGGACGGCGTCCACCGCTACGAGGGGACGATCAACCAGTACACCGGCGACGGCATCATGGCGCTCTTCGGCGCGCCAGAGCGGGCTCGATTTCGCGGTCAGGATGGGCCTCAACTCGGGCGAGGTCGTTGTCGGGAGCATCGGCGACGATCTGCGGATGGACTACACCGCGCAGGGTCACGTCGTCGGGCTCGCCGCCCGGGTGCAGCAGGTGGCCTCGCCGGGCTCGGTCAGCGTCACCGAGCAGACCGCGCGCCTCGCGTCGGGCTTCTTCGATTTCCGTGACCTGGGCGACCACACGTTCAAGGGCGCGAGCGTTCCCGTCCGGGTGTTCGAGCTACGGGGCCCGGGTCCGATCCAAAGCCGCCTCGAGCGCTCGCGCGCACGCGGCTTCTCGGGGTTCGTCGGCCGTGAGCGGGAGCTTGCCCAGCTCGAGCGGGCTCGGGGCGAAGCACTGTCCGGTCGACCGAAGGTCGTCCTGGTCACCGCGGAGCCTGGCGCGGGAAAGAGCCGCCTGTGTCACGAGTTTGTCCAGCGCGCCGGCGGCCTGGTGCTCCACTATGCCCGCGCGCTCTCTCATGGACGTACGCTCTCCTTCCACGCGATCGCCGCGCTCGCGCGCAGTCTCTTCGGCGTCGGCGAACACGCGTCGCCTGCCGACGTCCGCGACGCCGTCGTCCAGGGTCTGGGGGGCACGCAGTCCGTCGATCAGATCGCGGCGGCCCTCTGGCTCGATCTCCTCGGGGCCGATCCCGGGTCGGTGCCTTCGGAGCTGGAGCCCGAGGCGCGCCGCGCGCGTCTTTGGGAGTCACTGCTCGATCTGATCCGAGCTCGCGCGCGACGCGAACTCACCGTGATCTGGGTCGACGACCTGCACTGGCTCGACCCGGCGAGCGAAGCCGCGCTGGAGATGCTCACCGGGCGGCTGCTAGCTGCGGACTCGGCCGACTGCCGGGCGCTGCTGCTCGCGACCACTCGGCCCGAGTATCGGCCCTCGTGGCCTACACAGGTCGAGCGTCTCTCGCTGATGCCGCTGGCGTCCACTGACTCCCAGGCATTGCTCGGCGATTGGCTCGGATCCGGCCCGTCGCTGGCGCCGCTCCGCGCCCGGATCGAAGCCCGGGCCGGCGGAAATCCCCTCTTCATCGAGGAAATCGTTCGCTCACTCGTCGAGCGCGGTGCGCTGCACGGCGCACGTGGTGAGTACGGGCCGGCAACTCCGGTCGAGGAGATCGCGCTGCCCGAGACCGTTCAGGCCGTCCTCGCGTCGCGCATCGATCGACTCGCGCCGCGGGACAAGGACGTGCTCCAGGCTGCGGCTGTGGTCGGACGAGACGTGCCGACCGAGCTACTGCGGGTCGTCGTCGATCTGCCCGCACCCGAGCTCGCCGCATCGCTGGGGCGTCTCGCGACGGCCGAGCTCCTCGGATCTGCTGAGCCGGCCGGTGAGCTCGCCTTCCGACATCCTCTCACGCACGAGGTCGCCTATCGTACGCAGCTTCTGGATCGGCGGCGCAGGACGCACGCCGCCGTCGCGCGAGGGCTGCTGGCGATGCACGGTTCCGCGGCGCCGACGCACGCCGCGCTCCTTGCCCATCACTTCGAGGAAGCGAGCGAGTATCTCGAGGCCGCACGCTGGCACGAGCGCGCGGGCCGGCGCGTCGCGCGCAGCGACCCGGCGGATGGGGTCAGGCACTGCCGCCAGGTGACGGCGCTCCTGGCCGCTCTGCCCGAATCGCGTGAGACGATGACGCTCGCGCTGACGTCGCGCATCGCGCTGCTCGAGATCGGGCGCATCGCAGGAATCGAGGAGCGCGAAGCTCGGGACCTCTTCGACGACGCGCGCGCGGTCGCCGAGCGACTCCAAGACCGCGGAGGCCAGGCATTCCTCCTCACGTCCTACGGACGCCTGCGCGGGTTCGCGGGCGACGTGGCCCAGTACCTGGCGTGTTCGGAGCGCGCAGCCGAGCTCGCCGAGGCATCCGACGACGCCGTGCTCGAGTTCGAGATGCGCTCGGTGCTGGCGCACGCACAGCTCGCGGTCGGCCGTCTCGCTTCCGCGCGCACGACTGCCGCGCATGCCCTGGCCGAGCTCGCGCGGGTCGCCGGGCTGCGGGAGGCGGTCGGGCATTCCACCGCACCGGCGTTGTGCCGCACGTGGTGGGCGCTGGCGAGCGTCTATCTCGGCCACGCGGCCGAAGCCCAGGCCGCCTTGGAGGCGCTCCTGGCCGAGGAAAGCGACTCCGGACTCCAGGCGCTCTACGGGACGCACGGATTCCTGTGCGAGGTGTTGCGGCTGCGAGGTGATGTTCCCGGCGCGCTCGTGCACGGCCGCCGTGCCGTCGCGCTGGCCGAAGAGCGCGGAAGCGCGTTCTCTCGTGTCGAGACCGCCGCGTTTCTCGGTGCCGCCGAGCTCGCCGACGGCAACGTCGCCGCGGCCACCCGCCTGCTCTCGAGTGCGCTCGCGCTCGCCCGCAAATGGCGCACCGCGCTGTGGTACGAGCCGCGTATCCTGGCGGTGCTCGCTGAGGCGAGACTGGCCGCCGGCGAGCACTCCGCAGCCCGGGCGCTCTTGTCCGAAGCGCGCGAATCTATCGGGCGGGGGCGAGGCTGGCGGCTGAGCGCCTGCGACGTCGGCCTGGCGCACGTCCGCCTGCTTGCGTCTGAGCCCGACCTGGACCGCGCCGCTGTCGCGCGCGCGCTGGAGGCCGTCGACGCCTTGGCCACAGAGATGGCGGCCGACGCCTATCGGCGGATGGTGGACGTCGAGCGCGCGAGCAACGATTAACCAATAAATCCGCGGGCGCTTCCGATCTCAGGAACCCGTGGGAGTTGCTCTGCCGTCGAGGACTCGAACCTCGGACCCGCGGATTAAGCGTACATCGTCCTGCCTGCTCCTGGTACTCGGTGTTCTGGTAGCAGCCTGGTAGCAGAGATCTCGTTCATCACCCGCTGATCGTGTGCCCCGCCGACAACCGCGGGTTATGAGGCTGTCGGACTGGGTACCACAACCAACGCGTCACACCGCCGTCGGAAGTCTGTGCCGTCCTGACTGTCGACTGCCTTTTCGGCGGAATAAGTCACGCCACCACGTTGAAAATCCCATAGATCCAACGCCGCGACTCTGGCACAGATCCTGCCCTCACCGCCGTACCGATCGACGCGAGCGCCAAGGAGGGCACTGCGTGAAAGCCTTAACCCTGCGGTCAGGCCTTGGAGCATTCCTCCTCTTGCTGTGTCCTCTCGTGCTCGCCGACGGGGCGAGCTCCGAATAGGGTCTTCGTCAAGGTAAGAGCGAGATCACGATGCGAGAACTGGAGGGAGACCATGGCATACCAAGCCGAAATCAGTCGTAAGAACCCGGGTTGTTTCTTGTTTTTGATCGACCAGTCAGAATCGATGGAAGACCCTTTTGGCGGCGGAGAGGCTGACAGAAGGAAGGCCGAGGAGCTGACCACGATACTCAACAAGCTTATTCATAATCTGTGCATCCGTTGCGCCAAATCGGACGCTATTTACGACTACTTTCATGCCGGGGTGCTGGGCTACAGCGAAGACAGCTGTAAACCAGCGCTCGGCGGTGAGCTGAGCGGGCGCTCGTTGGTACCAATCAGTGAATTGGCCACGAAGCCGTTGCGCATCGAAGAGAGAATCAAGAAATCGGACGATGGCGCCGGCGGAGTGATGGAGCAAACTGTGAAATTTCCAGTCTGGTTCGATCCATACTGGAAAGGGGGCACTCCGATGTGCGCCGCGCTTCAGGAGGCCACCCGGATTGTCGAGACTTGGTGTCAGGAGCATCCGAAGGGATTTCCGCCGATCGTCATCAACATCACCGACGGCGAGGCAACGGATGGAGATCTGGTCGCCGCGGCGCGTAAATTGACGGCGGTCAGTTGCGATGACGGTTCGGTGCTGCTCCTCAACATCCATCTTTCGTCGACGGCCGGACCATCGATCGAATTACCGACCGACGCCAACAAACTCCCGGATCAACATGCCAAACAGCTCTTTCACGCCTCATCGACGCTCACACCGTTCATGGTTGCCCGCGCGATAGAGCTGGGGATGCCGGCCGCGGATAACTCGCGAGGATTCATCTTCAACGCGCAACCGTTGCACATCATCCACTTTCTCGATATCGGCACGCGGCCGGCGAATGTGCATCTGCGCTGAGTACCACTGCCGTGGGCACCGCCTGCGGTGAAGTATGCCCAGGCGGCCAACGAGTGCGACATCAAGGTCTTCTCCTGCCCAAAGTTGGGCAACAGTCTCGAGGAGTACGAGGATGCCTGGGCGCATCGCCAAACACGCACCCCAGTCGGCATCCGCGTGGCGGTGGCTGACGGCGCCACCGAAAGCAGTTTTGCCAAGTTATGGGCCGTGCTTTTGGCCGAAAGCTATGTCCGAAGTGAGGTCACCGGGGCAGAGTTTTTCGCCCGGTTGAAGCCGGCGCGCCGCCTCTGGCGGCGAAAATTAGCGGGCCGACCTCTCCCCTGGTTCGCTAGCGAAAAGGCCGAGCAGGGTGCCTTTGCGGCGTTCCTCGGTGTCCAGATTGATGCGCACAAGAACCGCTGGACGGCCCTTGCCGTGGGTGACTGCTGTCTCATGCAGGTCGATGGCGTCGGTGAAGGGATGCGGGTGGTCGAAACGTTTCCCTTACAGAAATCTTCGCAATTCACGATGAGCCCGTATCTGATCGGCTCCAGGGCGAACGGCGAATCAGTGAACGAACGGATACAAATCAGCGAGGGTAGCCTCCGCAATGGAGACATGCTCCTGCTCGCGACCGATGCGGTGGCCGCCTGGCTGCTGAAACGGCATGAAGAGGGGCGACCATTATGGAAGTGGCTTTACCGGAAGCTGAGGACGCCAGAGAGCTTTGCCGCAATGGTCGCCTACGGCCGCCAACATGGATTGCGCAACGACGACTTCACCCTTGTCCGTGTCATTCATCACGATTTACCGGGTGAAGCGAAGGAGAGGTAACGAATGGGGGCATGGCCAGACCTGACCGAATACCATGAGGCGGTTCAGCACCCGCAAAACGCTTTTGTTGACCAAGGATTAAAAACAGTCACCCTCGAGCTCGATCGGTTCGGTATGCCCAAGCCGGCCACCGGCGGCAACGCCGTGGTCTACAAGGCCAAAGAACCGGGCGGGTTTTTCTCATTCAAGAAGACCTGGGCGATTCGCTGCTTCCTGCGCCCGATCAGCGACCACGCCGAACGTTATGAGGCGATCTCCAAACATCTTCGCAAGGTCCGCCTGCCCTACGATGTTAATTTTCAGTTTCTCAAGCAGGGCGTTCAAATTCGCTCCCACTGGTTCCCTATCGTCAAAATGCAATGGGCGGATGGCGACCTTCTGCACAGTCATATTGAGAAGCATCTACGCGATCCGGCCTCACTCGCGGCATTGCGGACAAAATGGGTGACACTCGTTAGCGACCTCGAAGCCGCTCGGGTGGCGCACGGCGATTTACAGCACGGGAATATCCTGGTGCGCGGCGGATCGATCCAGTTGGTGGACTACGACGGCATGTGGGTGCCGGCCTTAAAGGGCCGCCACGCCACGGAAACCGGCCACCGTGCGTACCAGCATCCCGAACGTAGCGAACAAGACTACGGCCAAGAGATTGATCGTTTTTCAGTTCTCGTCATCTATCTATCGCTGGCGGCGCTCGAGCGGGATGTCACCCTCTGGGAGCGTTTTCATACCGGCGACAACCTGATCTTCGTGCGCGAAGATTTCCACCAGTTGGGTCGATCGGCGATCTGGCAACAGTTACGTCGTATCGGATCGGGGCAAATCGATCAGCTCGCCGCGGCTCTGGCGACCATGGTGCAGCAGCATCCGATGAAGGTCAGCAGTCTCGATAGCGTTCTCAAAAATCTGGCGTACTTTAAGTTCCCTGCCTCGATCCCGGCGTCGACTCCGGCCAAGCGAGTCGCTCCCACGACGTCCGCCGTGCCGACGCCGCCGCCGTCCGTGCCGACGCCGCCAGCGCCCAAACCAGTGGCTGTGCAAGGCGCCCGGGCGGCGGGTGCCATGCCCACCTGGATGAAAAAGAGCGATTATCGTGATCGCTCGGATGACTGAGGAGTCGACGCACGATTCACGTTCTCCGTTCGCGTGTCACGATGAAGCGGCTCGGTCGCAAATTGGTAGCAGAAAGCAAATCAGGCACCCCGGGCGCGCCCAAGGTGCCTGATTTCGTTGGTGGGCCGTCAAGGACTCGAACCTTGGACCCGCTGATTAAGAGTCAGCTGCTCTACCAACTGAGCTAACGGCCCGTGCCTCGTCCTCCGATCCGAACGTGGTGCGCCTGAGAGGATTCGAACCTCTGGCCTTTGGCTTCGGAGGCCAACGCTCTATCCAACTGAGCTACAGGCGCGACCGGCTGCTCACGAGTTGGGGTGACCGAGGGGAATCGAACCCCCAACCCCTGGAGCCACAGTCCAGTGCTCTGACCAATTGAGCTACGGTCACCGCCACGGCGCGCGACGCGCGACGGTTCATGCTACCGATGGCCTCTGGTAGTGTCAACCGCGCGCCCCTCGAGTGTGGCCCGCATCGCGGCCAAACCGGCGGTCGGATCGTGCAACGGCGTCGTGATCTGTCGCCTCACGCGGTCGATGCGGAGCCCGGCGTTGAGCGGGCGGGCCGCGCGCTGCTGGAGGTCGGCGGTCGCCACCGGAACCACCAGCCGAGTGTCGAGCTCGAAGACGTCGCAGGCCATGCGGGCGAAGGCGTACCGGTCGATCACGGACGGTCCTGCCACGTGAACGACGCCGCGCGTGGCGTGTTCCACGAGCTCGACGGTGGCGGTGGCGAGGTCGACGTTGAAGGTCGGGCTCGAGCGCTGATCGGCCGGCACTTTCGACGTCTCGCCGGCGGCAGCCCGCCGGCGAAGCTGGTAGATGAAGTTCTTGCCTTGAGGCTCCTCCCCGTACACCACCGTGGTGCGCACGACGAGGGACCGGACGTTGGCGGCCATCACCGCGCGCTCACCATCGAGCTTGCTGCGGCCGTACACGGACAGCGGCGCCACCGGATCGTCCTCGGCATAGGGGCCGGCACGACCGTCGAACACGTACTCGGTCGAGAAGAACACGAACACCGCGCCGCGCTCGGCCGCCAGCGCGGCGGCCCGAGCGGGCGCCTCGCAGTTGGCCTCGAAGGCCTCGTCCGGGTGATCTTCGCAGTAATCGACGAACGTCAGCCCGGCCGGGCAGAAGATGACGTCGGGCTCGACGTCGGTGATGACGCGCGCGCTGGCGGCGGCGTCTCTGACGTCGAGATGAACCGTGCCGGGCCGAGCCACCTGATGGTGAGTGGCGACAGCGGTGTGGCCGCGGGCGACGAGGACCTTCTCCAGCGCGGCGCCGACCTGGCCGGAGCCGCCGATGACGAGGGCGCGCATCCGGGTGCGGCTCAGCCCTCCGACTCGCGCGGCGACGGCCCGCCATCGACGATGATGGTCTCGCCCGTCATGAAGGAGGACGCGTCCGACGCCAGGAAGATGCAGGGATACGCGATCTCCTCGACGCGGCCCCAGCGTCCCATCGCCACCCGCGCCGCGACGGCCCGATAGGTCTTGTCGGCGTCGGGATCGGTCTTGTGGAGAACGTCGATGTAGCCCTCGGTCTCCACGGGACCCGGCGCGATGCAGTTCACGCGGATGCCCTGGCGCGCCCAGGCCACGGCCAGCGCACGGGTGAGATTGATGACAGCAGCCTTGGCGGCGCCGTAGTGCGGCATCATCGTGGAGCCATAGACACCGGCGATGGACGCCACGTTGACGATGACGCCGCCGCCCTGTTTCACCATCTGGCGCTGCGCCCACTTGCAGCCGAGGAACACGCCGTTGAGGTTGATGCCGACCACCGCGTTCCAGCCGTTGACCGAGATCTCCTCAGGGCGCGCGCGGAACGACGCGCCGGCGTTGTTGATCATCACGTCCAGACGCCCGAAGTCGCGCGCGGTCCGCTCGACGATCGCCTGCACCTGCTCTTCCACCCGCACGTCGACGACCATCGCGAACGTGCGGCGGCCGAGCCCACGGACCGCCTCGGCCACGGGCTCCAGATGCTCCATCTTTCGGCTGCAGACGGCAACGTCGGCGCCGGCCCGCGCGAACTCGATGGCGATCGACTTGCCGATGCCCGTGCCTCCGCCCGTGATGATGGCCGTGCGCCCTTCGAGGGAAAACGGAGATTTCATGCCGGGGACGATACCAGATTTTCTCGTGAAGGGCGTCAGCGCGGGAGCGCGATCTCGGCCTGACGGCGCGGTACTTCGCGATCGATCCGGTGCCAGACGCTCGCCACGGACAGCGTGGCGCCGTTGTTCTCGGCGCACGTCTGCAGCTTGCTCAGCAGCGGCCGCGCCTCGCTCAGGCGCTTGCGGGGGGCCTTGGCGGCCTGACGGACCTCGTCGTCACCGGTCGTCTTCGCCTCCACCCACGCCTGCTCGACGTGCGCGGCCATGAGGACCATACGGCCGACCTCGTCGTCGACGTACGCCTGCCATTCACTGCTGGTGGAAAACCGCGGGCAGTCGCGCTTGATCACGTCATCGAAGTGCTCGGCGAGCTCGGTCGCATGGCGCACGTGGTAGTCGACACGTGCGCGAACGTCCGTCGGCGCCTCGGCCGCCCCAGAGGTCGCGAACAGGCCGATGAGCGCCAGCGCGGTGACGTACCTCACGCTCGCAGTATACCCACCGCGCCGGCCACGCCGCTCACCGGGTCGCCGCTTCCTCCACGTGGGCCTCATGCCACATCACCACGTACGACATCGGTCCGTCGGGACGGACGGACAGGTGGTCGACGGGAAGATCCACGGGCAGCGCGCGTACGCCGTCGTTGCTCAACTCGGTCGTCGCCACGGCGAAGACCGTGGCGACGCGCCGCCCCGTGCCGTCGTAGGCTGCATAGCGCGTCCACGTCGGCGTCCCCGACTCGACGTCGAGGCGCGCCAGCCGCTCCTCACCGGCGAGCACGCGCGCCGCGCACGCGGCCGGTGTCAGCCGGATGACGTGGAGATTGTTGACGACGAGCGCGACATTCGGCACCAGTAAGGCGATTTCCTCGGCCTGACGCTTGACGTCCGACGTTTGGACGCCGCCAGTGAGATACACGGTGCGCTCATAGGTGTCGACGGTAATCGGAAGGTGGCGCCCGGTCGCCATCGCGGCCAGGCGCAGCTTGACCACGTTCGAGATCGTTTCGTCATCCGTCCATTGCCCCATCGAACGCCCGGTGAGATTCCCGCAGCCGGCACCGAGAACCAGCGTCAACAGGACGAGGACGGCCCGGTGCCTCATGCGGCCGCCGGTCGCACCGAAGCCGTCTGCTGCAGTCGCCGCTCGACGAGCGCCCAGTCGATGTTGCGGAAGAACGCCTCCACGTACTTCTTCCGTTCGGTGGCCTTGTAGTCGCGCATGAAGGCGTGTTCCCACACGTCCATCACGAGCAGGGGCTTGAAACCCGCCGGTATGCCCTCCTGGTGCAGGGTGATCCAGTGGTTGCTCAGTCGGTCGGTCATCGGATCCTCGAAGAGGATGACCCAGCCCACACCTCGCATCTCGCCGATGGCGTGAAAGTCCGTCACCCACTGGTCGATCGAATCGAACGACGAGCCGATCGCCTGGGCCAGGCCCGAGCTCGCCGGCGGCTTGGGATCCGCGGCGCGGCGAAGGTTCTCGAAGTAGTACTCGTGCAGAATCATCCCGTTGTATTCGAAGCCAAGCCGGCGCGTCAGCTCGGCGAATTCGGGGTTGGTGCCCGCGGCCTTGCCCTTGGCCCGCAGCTCGGCGAGCTCCGCGTTCAGCGCATTCACTTGCTTGACGTATCCCTCGTAGAGCTTCAGGTGCTCGGCGATCTGGGCGTCCGAGATGCCGTCGAGCCCCTTCATGTGGTCAAATGACTGCGCTTTGTAGGTCTTACTCTTCACTGCTGTCATGACGACCTCCTCCCTCTCCTGTATTATCTCGTCACCTTGCAGCAAACTCTGCGCCCGGCAGGAGGCCTCAGCATGCGGAAGCGTTGGTTCCTCTCGATCCTCACCGTCGGCGTCATTGCCGCTTTCGTGGGCAGCGTCGTCATCGGCCTCGACGTCGCACGCGCGCAGGCGCCGGTCAGGATTGGTGTCATCGAGCCGTTGTCGGGGCCGGTGGCCGCCTCCGGAAACTACATCCGCATGGGCGCCGAGATCGCACGCGACTGGCTCAACGCCAAGGGCGGGGTCCTCGGGCGGAAGGTCGAGCTCGTCATCGAGGACAACAAGTCGGATCCCAAGGAGGCGGCGAGCGCCGCCGAGAAGCTGATCGTCCGCGACAAGGTCCCGGCCATCATGGGCGCCTGGGGGAGCTCGATGACGCTGGCGGCCATGCCGAAGCTCGAGGAGTACGGCGTGCCCATGGTCGTCGAGACGTCGAGCGCCGCATCCATCACCAAGCGCGGCAATCCGTGGATCTTCCGGATCAGTCCGCCGAGCGAGATGGAAGCGGTCGGCCTCGAGCCCTACGTCGACAAGCTCGCCATCAAGAAGGCGGACTTCCTCGCCGTCAACACGGACTGGGGCCGCGGCTCGATCCAGGCGTTCGGGGACCTCTTGAAGAAGAAGGGCCTGCCGGTCGGCGCCGCCGAATTCATGGAGCAGAGCGCGACCGACATGAACGCGCAGATCACCAAGATCAAGACGACCGGCGGCGACACGCTCTTCCTGACGACCGCGGTGGAGCAGATCACGCTCGTCCTGAAGCAAGCCCAGGAGCAGCGACTGAGCCGAAAGATCGTCACCACGGGCGGCTCGTCCTCGCCGACCCAGCTCATCAAGCAGGCTGGCGCGGCTGCCGAAGGGACGTACCACATCGTCTTCTTCATGCCCTGGTTCCCGGAATCCATGCCGGACGGCAAGCTGGCCAAGGCGTTCGTCGACGAGTGGGCCAAGCGCGGCAATCCATTCGAAGGCCTCACCGAGGGCTTCCGCGGTCACGACGGCATCGTCACGATCGCCGAGGCCGTGAAAGTCGCGGGGAAGGACGACCCCAAGGCGGTTCGCGACGCGCTCTGGCGCGTGAACCTCACCGGCGTCAACGGCCCCATCCACTTCGAGAAGGACGGCCCGGCCGGCAAGGAGAGCGGCCAGAGCAAGCCCTCGATCTTCATCGTGCAGATCCGCGACGGCAAGGTCGCGCTGCCGGAGTTTGCCCGGAAGTAGTGGATCAGCTCCTTCAGCACCTGGTGAACGGCCTGGTGCTCGGCGGGACGTACGCGCTGCTGGGCATCGGGCTGACGCTCATCTTCGGGCTGATGAACGTCGTGAACTTCGCCCACGGCGAGTTCTACACGCTGGGCGCCTATGCGACGTTCGCCGCCCTGACGCTGGCCGATCTGAACTTCTTCGCCGCGCTCGGTCTGGCCATCGTCTGTGGCCTCGTCGTCGGTGCGGTCACGGAATTCCTCCTCGTTCGCCCGCTGCGGCGCGAGTCCATCGACACCGTCATGCTGGTCATGATCGGCGTCTGGATCGCCATGCAGAACAGCGAGCTCCTGGTGTGGGGCGGCGTGGCGAAGTCGATCCCGCATCCGTTCTCGACCACGCCGCTGACGCTCGGCGGCGTCTCACTGGCGCCGTTGCGGCTGTTCGTGCTCGTCGCGGCCCTCGGGCTCATCGTCGGCGCCCACCTGCTGATCCATCGCACCCGTCTCGGGCGCGCGATGCGGGCCACGTTCCAGGATGCCGACACGGCGGCGCTCATGGGGGTGCGGATCCGGCGCATCTACACGGCCACGTTTGCGATCGGCTCGGGGCTCGCGGCCGCGGCGGGCGCGCTGCTCGGCCCCATCTTCATCGCCTATCCGTCGATGGGGGACCTTGCCTCGCTCAAGGCGTTCTCCGTGGTGATCCTCGGAGGCCTCGGCAACATCGCCGGTGCTACGGTCGGTGGACTCGTGCTCGGAGTCGCCGAAGAGCTGGGCGCGGGCTACGTCTCGTCCGGGTATCGCGACGCCGTGGGGTTCGTGATCATCATCGCCGTCCTGCTCCTGCGTCCTTCTGGCCTGATCGCCCGCGCCGAACGCGTCGGATGAGGCGCGCGGCAGGCCTTCTCCTCGCGCTCGCGGCGCTGACCCTTCCACTCTGGATCGCCAATGCCTACTTCCTCCACGTCGTCATCATGGCCGGAATCTTCGGTGTCCTCGCCTCGAGCCTGAATCTCTTGCTCGGGTACACGGGCCAGCTCTCGCTCGGTCACGCTGCCTTCTTCGGAATCGGAGCCTACGCCTCGGCGCTGCTCACCCTTCGATGGGAATGGTCGTTCTGGCTGGCCCTGCCCGCCGCCGTCCTCGCTGCGGGGATTGCCGGATGGGCGATCGGGCGCCTGGCCTTGAAGCTCCGCGGCGCCTACTTCGTCCTCGTCACCATCTCGTTCGCCGGCGTCATCGCCCTGATCAGCATCAACTGGATGGATCTGACGAACGGACCGCTCGGCCTGCCGGGCGTGCCGGCACCCGAGCTCGGCCCGTGGTCGTTACGGACGAAGTCGGCCTACTACTATCTGGTGCTCGCCGCGGTGGCGCTCGCCTACGAGGTCTGCCGGCGGCTCGTCGACTCTCGTATCGGCCGGGCGTTCGTCGCGCTTCGAGAGAACGAGGCGCTGGCGGAGTCGGTCGGCGTGGACGGCACCCGCTATCTCGTGCTGGCCGCGGTGGTGAGCGCCGGCCTGGCGGGTCTCGCCGGCAGCCTCTACGCCCATTACACGCGCTTCGTGAGCCCCGAGGTCTTCCTCTTCACGTACACGGTCACGATGGTGATCATGGTCGTGGCCGGCGGCAAGGGCACGCTGGCCGGCCCACTGGTCGGCGCCGTGCTCTTCACCGTCCTGCCCGAGGCGTTGCGTGCAGCCACGTCCTGGCAATGGCAGATGCTGGCCTACGGCCTCATCCTCGTCGTCCTCGTGTTCTTCCTACCGCGCGGAATCGTTCCCACGTTCTTCCGTTGACGCTGAGCGTCCGCGATCTGACCGTCCAGTTCGGCGGCGTCGCCGCGTTGGGTGGCGTGTCGTTTGACGTTCGACCAGGCAGCATCACGAGCCTCATCGGACCGAACGGTGCCGGCAAGACGACCGCGTTCAACGCGATCACCGGCTACCTGCGGCCGTCACGCGGCCGCGTCAGCTACGGCGACGCCGTCCTGACGGGCCTCCGTCCCTGCGACATCGCGCGGCGGGGCGTGGTCAGGACGTTCCAGAAGACAAGCGTCTTTCCGACGCTGAGCGTGCTCGACAACGTGCTGACCGGCCTCCACCTCCGCGGGCGCGCCGAGGTGTGGTCCGTGCTCGCCGCCCGCCGGCGAGTGCGCGCCGAAGAGTCGGCGCTTCGTCGAGAGGCCGAGACCATCGTGGCGTTCGTCGGCCTCGCTCACCGGCGTGCGGACGTCGCGAGCGCCCTGCCGTACGGCGAGCAGCGCCTCGTCGAGCTCGGGGTGGCGCTGGCCGCTCGCCCGTCGATCCTGCTCCTCGACGAGCCGGCGGCCGGGATGACGGGCGCCGAGAAAGACGTGATCGGCGGCCTCATCCGGTCGATCCGCGATCGTGGCGTCACGGTGCTTCTCGTGGAGCACGACATGCGAGTCGTCATGGGGCTGAGCGATACCGTGATCGTGCTCGATCACGGCGCGGTCATCGCGGAGGGGGCACCCGCGGTCGTGCAGTCGCACCCCGACGTCATCCGCGCATACCTCGGAACCGGCCGTGCTGAAGATTGAGAGCGTCGCTGCGGCGTACGGCCCCGTCACCGCGCTGCGCGGAATCGATCTCGCCGTCGCGTCCGGCGAGCTCGTCTGCTTGATCGGCGCCAACGGCGCCGGCAAGTCATCGACGCTCCGGGCGATCTCGGGCCTGCTGCGGCCGAGCGCCGGCCGCATCGTCTTCGAGGGCCGCGAGATCCAGAACCTGGAGCCCGCCACCATCTTGAAGTCCGGGATCGCGCACTGTCCCGAAGGTCGCCGCGTCTTTCCCCACCTCACGGTGCACGAGAACCTGGCCATGGGCGCGTACGTCCGCCGCGATCGCCACGCCGTCGCGGCCGACATCGAGCGCGTGTGCTCTCACTTTCCGATTTTGGCCGAGCGGCGCCGCCAGATGGCGGGCACGCTGTCGGGGGGAGAGCAGCAAATGCTCGCGATCGGTCGAGCTCTGATGTCACGGCCACGGTTGATCCTGCTCGACGAGCCTTCGCTCGGCCTGGCGCCCGCGATCGTCGATGCGACGTTCGCGATCATCGCGGGAATCCGGCGCGAGGGGACGACGGTCCTTCTGGTGGAGCAGAACGCCTACCGGGCGCTCCGCATGGCGGACCGAGGTTACGTGATGGAAACGGGGCGGGTCGTCCTGGAGGGGCGCGCGGCCGATTTGCTCGCGGACGACCACGTCCGGCGCGCGTACCTGGGAGCCTGAGCGTCTCGTCCGCGGTCGAACCAGCGTAGCGTCGGCCTCAAGCTCACGACGTCGCCGACGATCATGACGACCGGCGACGGCAGCCGCACATCGCCGGCCGCGATGGCGGCGAGTGTCGTCACGACGGTCTCCTGATCACGAATCGTGGCCGAGCGTACCAGCGCCGTCGGCGTGTCCGTCGCCCGGCCGTAGGCGATGAGCTCGCGAGCAATGGCCTGGAGCCGCCCGGCGCCCATGAGCACGACAATGGTATCGACCGCAGTGGCCAGCGCCGCCCAGTCGACGCCCTTGCCCTTCCCGGCGCACTCGTGACCGGTCACCACGGCGAACGACGACGCCACGCCACGATGGGTCACCGGGATGCCGGCATAGGCGGGAGCTGCGATCGCCGACGACACTCCGGGGACGACCTCGAAGCGGACGTTCGCGGCTCGCAACGCAGCCGCTTCCTCACCGCCTCGCCCCAGCACGAAGGGATCTCCCCCTTTCAGCCGGACGACTCGATGGCCACGGCGGGCTTCGGTGACCAGCCGCGCGTTGATCTCATCTTGTGGCTCGGTGTGATGACCGCTCGCCTTGCCGACGAACACTCGCCGCGCGCGCGCCGGCACCAGCTCCAGCAGCCTTTTGTCGATGAGCCGGTCGTAGACCACGACGTCGGCGCGGCGGAGCAGACGACGACCCCGGACGGTGAGAAGGCCGGGGTCCCCCGGCCCCGCGCCGACGAGCGCGACGCGGCCAAGCGCCTTCACGCTGGCCTCAGCGCTTCGAGCAGACACCGACGCGCTTCCTCACGCCGGCCCGCGGCGACGAGACGTCGTACGTCGCCCCGCAATGCTGTCGTCCATGCCTCGGCCGGGGCCTGCTCGCCGCGTGTCCGCAACTCACGCCGCACGTCACCCGCGAGGTCGGTCGAGTCGGCCGCGACCGCGGCGTTGACGTTGCGGTCATCCGTCGCCGCGAAGACGATGGCCACACCACGAAGATCGCTCCGGCGGTACGAGCGCAGCCGCACTCTGATATCGCCGTCGTCGGCCATTTTCGCGAGCCGCGCGGACACGCGAGGGCTGACGACCGTGATCGACGCGCCGACGGCACGCAGGCCCTCGACCTTGCGCTCGGCGACGGCGCCGCCCCCGACGACGAGGACAGGGCGGCCGCCAAGGTCAAGGACGACTGGGTACGGTCCCATGGCGGGCGATCGCGTGGACGAGCGCGCCCATCGTGCCCTTCTCCGGTTGGATGTGTGGCGTCACGCCATACTCACGAAGTGTGGCCGCGCAAACAGGGCCGATCGCCGCGACGACGACGCGGTCTCGCAACCCGGCGACGAGCGCATCGCGCCGGCCCTCGCGCTCGGCCACGAGCACGAGGTGCCGAACTTGCGGGGAGCTGGTGAAGGCGATCACGTCGATGCGGCCGGCGATGAGGTCGTGGACGAGTTGGATCAAGATCGTCTGATCGTCGGGCAATGCCCATTCGTACAGCGGGATCTCGAGTACGCGAGCGCCTCGCGCGGTGAGGCCGTCGACGAGCGCGCGGTTCTCGTCACCGTAGAGCTGCACGGCGACGGTGCGGCCCCGAAGGTTGCTGCTGGCCAGCGCGTCGAGGACGCCTTCGGACGTCGGCTCGCTCGGGACGACATCGATGTGGACCCCGGCCTCTCTGAGCACGCCGACCGGTTTCGGTCCTCGCGCGACGACGGTCAGCGCTGTCAGCGCGTGGAGCAGATCGTCCCGGCGGCCGGCCTGGGTTGCCAGGTCGAGAAGGGCTCGGGTGCCGACGCCGGTCATGAACACGACGACCCCGACTTCCTTGGCGCAGATCCGATGGAGCACGGCCCGAGCCGGCCCCAGATCACGCCGCAGCACCTCGACAACGGCAGGAGCCGAGTAAGCAACTCCCCCGAGCTTGCCGATCAGCGTCGCGAGCTCGCTGGCGCGACGCGCTTCGGTGATGGCGATCGTTCGCCCGCCCAGGGAAGGAATCGTTGCGTCCGCCGTCACGCCGCGCACTCTCCTGTACCGGTCTCGAGCTTGAACTTCTCGTCCGAGCCCCAGTCGAGGTATTTCTCGGGAGTCTCGCTGGCTGGCGGCAGCTCGGTCCAGGGCGCCAGGACCGAACGCAGTCGCTCGGGCCCGGTCCGGTCGACGAACACGTCGAAGGTCTCTTCCGGCTTGCGCTCGGCGCGGTAGAGCTCGAGCAACGCCTTCACGGCATCCGGAACCTGTCTGGCCGGCACACGCGCCATCGGTTTGCCGAAGCGCGCGCGCCCGGGGGTCAGCGTGGCGCCGAGCAGGAGCTGGTAGGTCGGCGCCTGCTCGTCGTGAAATTTCCGGGCGCCACCATACAGCCCGATGCCGGCAACGTGGTGCTGACCGCACGAGTTCGGGCAGCCCGAGATCTTGATCCGCACGCCAGCGTCGTCGGCGAGGTCACCGAGCTCACGCTCGATCATCTGGCCGAGCTCGAGCGCGAGCCCGCGCGACGAGGTGATACCGAGCTGGCAGGTGTCGGCGCCGGGGCACGACGTGACGTCGACCAGCCGTTCGGCCCCGGGCTCGGCGAGATCCTCGCGCACGAGGATCGCGTGGATTTCGGACAGCGCCCCGAGTGGCATCCATCGCAGAACCAGGTTCTGCTGGTTCGTCGCCCTCACGGAGCCCTCGCCGAAGTCTCGGGCGATCTGCGCGATAGCCAGGAGCTGCCCAGCCGTGACATCACCACGAATCAACCGCACGTTGACCGAGGCCCATCCCGGCTGCTTCTGCGGCACGACATTGGTGGCTCTCCACCGAGCAGAACGCAGATCGCCGGCAAGCGGGAGGCTCCGATTCGGCTGGAGGGGTGCCGACC
>WNGM01003997.1_pt1 | contig 20085 bp, 16 predicted proteins | sample 5400571 | NCBI WGS metagenome assembly WNGM01 (sample SAMN13153378, study PRJNA577476) | soil metagenome | isolation source: 100 cm soil or saprolite under Garry oak tree replicate 2 | place: USA:California | collected 2016-06-15 | reverse complement strand
CGGAGATCTCTCACATGACGGGATGACCTTCTATGCTTCCCGCATTCTCTCGTTTCTGCCCGAACGGAAGACGAGACGCATGCAGATCCCACTGCGGAGGTGCACCTTCTACAATGATCGCGCAGTCTACCGAGACACGCGCCGGAAGTGCGAAATCACGTTCGATCAAGCTGCGGTGCCGCTCTCGTGGGACTCCACCTATAACCAGTGGAAACATTTGCTGGGTGCGAAGGTCAGTGTTCAGGCGACCTTCATTCAGAGTGGAAAATATCAGCACCGCGGCGGGGCATCGTATTTGGTCCAGTGGGAAACTGCGTTGCCGAGCCGCATGGAAGCTACACTTCCGGCCAACATCAGCGAACAAATTAACGAAGCGCGTCAGACCCACCATCGCTTCGGTCAATTCGCTGATGCCCTCGATCGAGTTCGTTGCAAGCGAGCCCGCCGACTCTACCTGTTCCGGTCAGAGTACATATTCGACCTTGAGAAGGCGGTGATTGTCGAGATACCGCAACTCGGCCACGCCACCTATTTGTTTTCCAGGCCTGCCAGCATGAGCGAGTTCTTGACCCTCTATGCGATGGTCACGAGAGAAGACATCCTCCAGAACCGCAGCAATGTCGCTGAGAAACTCGGCTTCTTGGGCCGAATTATTCACGGCGTCAAGCCACAGGCTTGGTTGAAGGAACTCAGAGTGCGTCTCGGGGAGACCGTTGATTACGCCGAGGCTTCCGAACAGAGGATTTGAAAGATCCAGCAATAAAAAGAATGAACTTCAGAACGGGACCGTTTCGCTTTTGGCATCATCCGCGTTACTGACCGCCGCGGCCTGATCGTTGTCGCTGTGGCTCGAATTTCTCGCCCCACCAAGAACACGCAAGGACGCCACAACGACCTCAGTCACCGTCTTTGTCCCACCTTCCCGATCCTCGAATTGCTGGGGCTGCAATCGCCCTTCGACAAAGACTACGGTTCCCTTTGAAAGGTAGCCATGAAACGGCGGATTAGCGGAAAAAGACTGTGGGCTTGGTAGGAATCGGTGTGTTTCGCCAAGAGTTCGCCGGTACCCAGCTATGTAAATCTCATCGGGCCGTTGATTGCGCTTTACAGACCCGGCGACCGCTAAGACATCCGACCGACGAACCGCCATACTCTCAGTCACACCAAATTTGACAGCAGGTCGTGCGGGCCTAAGATTCGGCCGGTGAACAAGAATAAAAAAATAAAAATGAGGATGACGCCCTCGAAATCGGTGAGAAAAATGGTCCGAAGGAGAAGCTGGAAGGCATTCTCGAAGGCAAACCCAACGCTGGGCGGAGTTCGAGCCCAAAAATCGAGATCAGTGTAAGATTCCATGGGTCAGCACCAAGAAACGGCAAGCCCTTCGCAACAAGCGAACTCCGCCGAGTTCCCCGAAATCCTCACTGCCAGGGAACTCGAGGCCCTTCTCAGGATCGACGTGAAGACGATCTATGGCTATGTGCAACGTGGGCTCATCCCATATGTTCGCATCCAATCTAACCTCAGGTTTCGAAAGCAGGAAGTGCTGGACTGGATCGCGAGCCAAAGCTATTCGCCGCAACGAGCTGGCCTCAGACATGGCGGCATGCCAAAGTCGGCATAAATGTTTGGCTGGCAGGGTGAGGTCAAGCTGCTTGCGTAAAAAGAGCGAGGGCGCGGTTTTGCCACAGCTGATTGAATCTCTGAAAAATCGCATAGATGATTCTCTCCACGCTGGCCACACCCCGCAACGTTGATGACGCGCCCGCGGATAAATCGTTTCGATCGCGGCGGGCAGACCCGCAGAGCCGTCGCTGATCACCATCTGCAGCTGACTGGCGGCCAGCCCGCGCTCATGTAGCTTCCATAGAAACGCGTCCCAGGCCACCTGGCTTTCGCCCCGCGCGCGGGTGAAGGCCAGCAATTGTCGAGAGCGATCGCCACGCACGCCGTAGGTCACCAATAGCAGCACGACCGGGTATATGTGCTGCTCGTCGCGCTGCGCCAACTTCTCCACCTGTTCGTCCAGCACTCGCGTCAGGCGAGACACCGTCTGCGCACTGACCGGCTCGTTGGCTAGCAAGGCCATCACGCGGCGCACGGCGCGGGTAGAAATCCCTCGCAGAAACGCCTGGCGAAACAGTTCGGCGACTTCCGGAGCTCGCCGCTCCGGCATTTTCAGCCCGCACGGCAAAAAAGAGCATTTACGCGTGCGCCGCACTCGTACTCGGATGGCTCCCAAAATGGCCGTCACGTAGTCCCGCTCGTAGAAGCCGTGGGGGCTGTCCACCCCATCTTCCCCTTCCTCGCTCCCTCGTGCCGCGCTAAGCCCAAAATATTCGGCCATCTGCTGCTCGGAATCGGCTTCCAGCAACCGCAGCAAAGCGTGCTGCGTACGCCAGCGCACTTGGCCCCCAAAACTTTCCCGCAGTTCTCCTCGAAACTCCCGGAACTGCTCCGTGCTATAGTCGTGCCGCATTCAGGGTGTAGGCTCCCCACCGGAGATTTTGTTGCTCCACACAACAAAACCTACACCCCTCTCTCTTTTTCTTACGCAGACGAAGTTGTCACCAGTCGGCAGTCTTCTGAGCCAAGGGATGCTCGAGTATGGTAAATTGGATTGCAGTCGACACGGACATGCCGCGAGCGAGGATGCGAGTTCCGAGTTCGCAGCCACAAATGAGTGGTTCTTGGTGTCTATTTGGTGTCGGTTTCTGGAGAGCACGGGGCAGACTTGAGAGGCACGGCGAGACCTAATGGACCTCCGACTAAGGCTATAAACTTCATGAAGATAGCTGGATTTCTGCATTCTAAATGAGTTGAGTCCGTTAGGCCGGAGGAGAATCCCCCCCTCTCCGCCAAATCTAAAGCACCGCACAAGCGTGGAGGACTGCCCCTAGATGCGGAATTATAGAGCACCTGGAAGTATAGACCGTCTTAACGACGCCGCCGAGTTCCCGTCGCGTCTATGGAATTCGGGATCGGGGCTGAAAGCCGAGTTGTCCACTGAGACCTGCGCATGGGCCGCTTGGGGAATATCGACAGCTTGATCTAGTTACAATCTGAGTGGAATGCGCAAAGCGGAAACTGCACGCCAGAAAAGGCCAAACAGAACGAATATGAACGACGACGCACTTTCCAAAATCAAGCGCAAGATTCAGGAAGAGATCGATGCCCTGGAGCACGAGTTGAACCTGGAGCTGCCCAAGGAATTGATGAAGGCGCGGGCGCACGGGGATCTTTCCGAAAATGCGGAATTTAAGTATGCCAAGGAGCGCCAGGGCTACGTTTCGGCCCGGCTGGGTCAGCTGAAGAAGCGCATGGGCGATATTGGCATGTTGAACCTCAACAATATCCCGCACGATCGCGCGGGATATGGGTCTCGCGTGTGGCTGCGCGACGTGAACAAGGCTTCGGAGGTGGAGTACAAGTTGGTGACCAGCGAAGAGGCGGATGCCGAGCAGGGATTGATCTCCACGACTTCGCCGATTGGCCGGGCCTTATTGGGCAGGCGAGCGGGTGACGAAGTGAAGGTACAGACGCCTGCGGGGATGAAGGAATTCGAGCTGATGCGCCTGAAGACGATTCACGAGGATGCTTAGAGCGTAGAAGCTGAAAATCAGAATAGAAGTTAGGAGAAGGCCGGCGCGAAAATAGCGCAAAGGGCACAGAATCGGTATTTCCCGAAATTCCCGCACACGAATTTCAGTTCGCCCGCAATTGCTCTCTGCCACGACTACGGAATTGCCCGCTCGCATGCGGTCGTGTTAGCATCCGCCTTTTCAGAGTAACCACGCACGGCGCCTGGGTATCCCGCCTGCGCTTTCGCCCCGCGAGATCGGCCCCAGGCCCGAATAGGGGAAGCCATGAAGTCCTACGCAACGCAGTTCCTTCGCAACGTTGGCATTGTCGGTCACGGCGACACCGGAAAAACCCAGTTGGTGTCGTCGTTGTTGTATACCGCTGGGATGACGCCGCGGCTGGGAAAAGTGGCGGAGGGCAATACCGTAACGGATTGGGACGAGGAAGAGATCGCGCGCAAGATCTCCATTCAAACGGGATTGGCGTTTGCGGAATGGGCGCCGAGCAGTCCCGGACAAGGGCAGGGCGAAAAGACGAAGATCAATTTTTTGGACACGCCGGGCTACAGCACGTTCGTGAATGAAACCAGGGCCTCTTTGATTGCCGCCGATGCGGCGCTGGTGGTGGTGGATGCCGTGGCCGGCGTGCAGGTGGTTACGGAAAAGGTGTGGGATTACTGCACCGAATACGGCCAGCCGCGGGCCATCGTGATCAACTGGATGGACCGGGAACTCGCGAGCTTCGACCGCGCGCTGGAATCGGTGCAGGAAGTGTTTGGCCGCACCGTGGTGCCGCTCGAACTGCCCATCGGCGCGGAGAAACAGTTTCGTGGCGTGGTGGATTTGCTGGCCATGAAGGCGCTGGTGTACACGCCGGATGGAGATGGCCGCGCCAAAATTGAGGAGATTCCCGCGGAGCTGGCTTCTGCGGCGCGGGAGGCGCACGAGAAGCTGGTGGAGATGGTCGCAGAAGGCGACGACAAGCTGATGGAGGAGTTCTTCGAGAAGGGCACTCTGCCGCTGGAAGACCTCAAGAAAGGCCTTCAGCTGGCGTTTCGGGAGCGGCGGTTATTTCCGGTGGTGCTCAGCTCGGCGCTGCGCAATATCGGCAGCGATGCCATTCTAAATCTCATCATCGACATCTTCCCGGATCCTGCGGGGAGGGGAAACGCGAACGGATTCAGCGAGGCGGGCGGCAAGGGGAATCCTCTGGAGCGCAAAATCGCCGATGCGGAGCCGCTTTCGATTTTCGTATTCAAGACGCTATCCGATCCTTTCGCCGGGCGGATCAACTATTTCAAAGTGATGTCGGGTGTGCTGAAGAATGATGCCACGGTCACGAATTTTACGCGTGGGACAAGCGAGCGCTTTCAACACCTGCAGGTGATGCAAGGCAAAGCCGGGGTGGAAGTGGCCGAACTGCATGCCGGCGATCTGGGGGCCATCGCGAAATTGAAGGAGACGGTCACGGGCGATAGTTTGGGCGACAAGGCCTCGCCGATCTTTTATCCGGCGGCGCGCCTTCCTGAGCCCGCCATCACCTTTGCCATCGAACCCAAGACACGCGCCGATGAAGACCGCATCGGACAGGGCATCCACAAGATTCTGGAGGAGGACCTGGCACTGCGGTTCTCGCGCGATCCGCAGACGAAGGAGTTCCTGCTAGCCGGCTCGGGGCAGCAGCACATCGAAGTGGTGGTGGCTAAGTTGCGCAAGCGCTTCAAGGTGGACGTGACGCTCAAGCCGCCCAAAGTTCCCTATCGCGAGACGATACGCGCCAAAGCGGATGCGGAAGGAAAACACAAGAAGCAAACCGGCGGGCACGGCCAGTTCGGCGTATGCCGGGTGCGCATGGAACCTCTGCCGCGCGGGGCGGGGTTCGAGTTCGTGGACGATATCTTCGGCGGATCCATCCCCAAGAACTATATCCCCTCGGTGGAGAAGGGAATCCGCGCCGCCGCCGACCGAGGCTATCTGGCAGGTTATCCGGTGGTGGATTTCCGCGCCGTGCTGTACGACGGGAAGTACCACGACGTGGATTCCTCGGACATGGCCTTCAAGATTGCGGGTTCACTGGCGTTCAAGGAAGCCATGAAGCAAGCCAGGCCCTCGCTGCTCGAACCGATCATGCACGTGGAGGTGTACGCGCCGGATCAGTACTCGGGGGACGTCATGGGCGACTTGAGCTCCCGGCGGGGCCGGATCAGCGGGAGCGAAGCGCGCGGATCGAACGTGGTAGTGAAGGCGTTGGTGCCCTTCGCGGAGATGCTGAGCTATGCCACGGACCTGACCTCGATGACCCAAGGACGCGCCAGCTATAGCATGGAGTTCTCCCATTACGACTTTGTTCCTAATGAGATTGCGGAGAAGGTGATCGCCCATGCCAAGGCGGAACGTCAGGGAGAACTGGCGGAGGACGAGGAAGTGGCCTGAGGCCCGGTCGGGAGGACAGGTTATAGGTTCAATGCCGCAAAGGCACCGGTGGCGGCGTGTTTTCTGAATGTTAACCGAAACGAAATCCTGGGGTTGCCCGCGGATGGGCGGCAGGGTAGCATAAGAAATCATCGCCGACGGCTGGCCCGTCCCGATTCCGAGGTGAGGAATCGGATATTTCAGCAGACGCATAAAAAAGAGTCCGAGGTCTAGGGGTATGGAGTTGATTAGGCGCGTGGATAAGCTCCTGACGCTGCTAGGCTTCGGTCTAGCTGCCAGCGCCGTGCTTTGCCTGGCGGGATGCGGCGATTCCGCTCGCAACGTAGCCGTTTATCACCCACCCGTTATTCAAGCGACGCCAGTCCAACAACCCGATGCCCCGGCAAAGGCGCAGCCCAATGCCACAAAGGCACAGTCCAATGCCACAGCAAAGGCACAGTCCAATCCACCTGCTAAGGCGGCCCCAAAAATAGGAGCTCTCCCGCTGGTGCCGTCTCGCAGGCGTGCTACCTTTTTGGCTTTGATGCCGCCCGACGCCGCGGATCGGCTGGCCCAGAAGGTGAGGGCGCTCTTTGCGGCGGGTGAGCAAGAGGCCAAGGCAGGCCACAACGAAACCGCCCGGCAGGACTATGACCGCGCGCTCGATGTGCTTTTGGCCAGCGGTTTTAATCTGGGCAGAGAAGCCGCGCTCTCCGAATTATTTAACCAGATCATGTCTTCTTTGTCTTCGGTGCAGAGCGCCGGGCAGCAAGCGGAAGCAAGCGAGCCGCCCCAGGTCCCGTCCGAGCAGCACAACCAGCCCTCTCCGCTGGATGAAATCACCGCCATAACTTCACTCTCGGGAGATGAAATTCCGCCAACTCCTGCGGATGCCGGGCTGAAGACCAACGCGGAACGCGAGCTGCAGGCCGTGAAGCACGATATGCCACTGACGCTGACCGATCCCGTGCTTTCTTTCCTGAATTTCTTTCAAACCGCGCGTGGCCGCACCATCGTGGAGAATGGATTAACTCGGGCAGGGCGTTACCGCAACATGATTCAACGCGTACTTACCGAGGAAGGCTTGCCCACCGACCTGATGTATCTGGCGCAGGCGGAGAGCGCTTTTCAACCGCAGGCCCTTTCCCGGGCGGGCGCGCGCGGACTCTGGCAATTCATGGCTTATCGCGGCAAGCAATATGGCCTGGAGCATAGCTGGTGGGTGGACGAGCGCCAGGATCCGGAGAAGGCTACGCGTGCCGCGGCGCGCCATCTGCGGGACTTGTACGAGATGTTCGGCGACTGGTACCTGGTGATGGCCGCGTACGATTCCGGGCCAGGAGCGGTGCAACATGCCATCGAACGCACCGGCTATGCCGATTTTTGGAACCTGTACAAGCTGAACGTACTGCCGCGAGAGACGCGCAACTACGTGCCCATTATCCTGGCGCTCACTTTAATCTCCAAAGACCCCACGCGTTACGGCATCGAGTTCATTCCCGACCAACCGCTGCAAGTGGACCGCGTGCAGCCGGGGCACCCGGTGGATCTGCGGCTGGTAGCGGAAACGATCGACGTCGACGCGGATTCGCTGCGGCTGCTCAATCCGCAATTGCTGCGCGTGGTAACGCCCAACGATCCTCGGTTTGTGCTGCAGATTCCGGCGGGCAAGGCGGAGGAGTTCGAGAAGGGCATGGCGGAGATACCGCCGGAGAACTGGGTGAGCTGGCGCCGCCACCGCGTGGAGGAAGGCGAGACACTTTCCAGCATGGCCAGGAGATATCGCATCACTGTGGCGTCGCTGGCCGAGGTAAATGGGCTCGATGCGCAGGCTCGTCCCGAGGTGGACACCAAGCTGATTATTCCCGCAACAGCCCAGCCGCAGCCTACGTTGGGGGCGCTGGTGCGCTATCGTACGCGCCGCAGAGACACGGTGGAGAGCGTGGCGGATCAGTTCAACGTGACGGTCGCGGAACTGAAAAAGTGGAACGGCATGCGAAGCAATCACCTGGCGGCCGGCATGCGTCTGAGAATTTATCCGGGAGTGACCGGGCCCGCGCCGGTGCGGGCATCACTGACGGCTGCACGGCCGGAAGAATCGGCCAAGGCGGGTCAACCGCTGATGCATCGCGTGCGGCAAGGCGAGACATTGTGGTCCATCGCGCAAGCCTATCAGACGACGATCGAAGCGCTGCGCGGCGGGAACCACTTTCTCTTCAGCAGGCCTCTGCAAGCGGGTGACATGCTGTTGATCGTTCAGTCGCACTAATCACAAACAGCAGCCGGCGCGACTCCTCTCTGCTTTTTCCTGCCGAGCCAACTTCCGCTGTTGAGAAATCATTCGCTGGCGCCATTTACCGGAAAGGATGCTACTCTGGCGGCAGAAGTCACGGCCGAACGGACGGCTTGACAAAAGCTTCGTATTCCGTTTATAAGCCGCCGATGCCGCGGCGGCGAGGTCGGCCGGAACTCAAAGCGGCTGACCTACGGAGGAATGATGGCCTGGCTACATGATAACGGCGATGAGAACGAATTTTCCCAGTTCGAGGAAGACGAGGGCGGCGAAAAAGACGAGGGTGTCTTAGAAGAGACGGAAGAGGAAGTCACCATAACCGAGCGTCCGGGAGTTCCCGAGGCGCCGCCATCCATACCCAAACCCAAGCCACGCAGACCAAGCGCCGCGAGAAGGCGCAAGCCGGCGCGAGCGAAGGCGCGGCCCAAGAAGAAGGCCGCTGCCAGAAGGTCGAAGAAGAGTTCCGCCCGTAAGAAGTCACGATCCCGGAAGAAGCGGTAAACCTAAGCCGGTAATCGCTACGGCGTACTTCGGCGAGGGTCACTTCGCCCACCAGTCCATTCGACAAACGAATCTCCGCGGCGGCGCGGATGACGCAATTGCTGTTTTCCGGTTGCTGCCGGATGAAAAAGGCAGCAGGGGAGGTTATTACCGTGCCGGGCATGGCCTAATCGCACCGCGAGAATTTGACGCCCGGCGGGAATCTCCTTGCCGGGCAAAGTGGGGCCCGATAGCATGCCTCGCCATGGTTGTCGCCGTAGAGCATATCCGCCGCATGCGCGGCGGAGCACAATCACACCTGATGCGCTGCGACGACGGAGGTTATTACATCGTCAAATTCCAAAACAATCCGCAACACGTTCGGATTCTGGCCAACGAAATGCTCGGGACGAAGATAGCGGGTTGTTTGGGTCTGCGGGTTCCGCAGATGGAGGTGGTCGAGGTACGCCGCGAGCTTATCGAGCTTACCGCGGAGCTGGTGATGCAACTGGGAACGGGGCGGACGCCGTGCCGCGCCGGAAGGCAGTTCGGCTCGCGATATCCGGGCGATCCGGCGCAAATGGCGGTGCACGATTTTTTGCCGGACGAACAGCTCCAGCAGGTGGAGAATGTCGCCGATTTCGCGGGGATGCTGGTATTCGACAAGTGGACCTGCAATACCAACGGGCGGCAGGCCATCTTTTTTCTGGAGCCGGGCCGTTCGCGCTATCAGGCCATGCTCATCGACCAGGGGTTCTGCTTCAACGCGGGTGAGTGGAATTTCCCCGACGCGCCGCTGCGCGGGCTTTATAATCGGCACAGCGTCTACCGGCACGTCACGGGGATGGATTCCTTCGAGCCTTGGATGTCTCGCGCAGAAGAGCGCGTGAGCCGGGCGCGACTCGGAGAGATTGCCGGGAGCATTCCGCCCGAGTGGTACAACGACGAATACGGGCAGCTGGATGAGCTGACGCGAAGACTCGACCAGCGGCGGCGCGGCGTGCGCGAGCTGATCCTCTCGGCGCGCGACTCCGGACGGCAGCCCTTCCCGAATTGGAAATGAGCCGATTCTCAAACAGGAAGTGAATCATGCCAGAGGCACAAACAACGCAGGCCCTGCGGCCCTGCGCTTATCACGTCGTACGATACACGCCCAACCTGGTGCGAGACGAGTGGGTGAACATCGGGATCCTGCTCTTCGATCCGGCCAGCGGGCGTCTGCTACAACGACTGCTGGAAGAGCCCGCGGAGTTTGCCCGCGTTCGACGCTTGCACCCTGCCGCGGATGAAGAGTTCCTGCGGCGGCTCTCGGACGACTTCGCTACGCAGTCGGCAGCCGCGGGTGGCAACGCACAGGGTTATGTCGCGCGCCTGGAACAAACGCTCTCGAATAGCGTACAGCTCAGCCCGCAAAAAGGATTGCTGGCGGAGGACTTGGAAGCTGAGCTGGACCGCCTCTACCATGATCACGTGGAGGTTCCGCGGCAGGGCCGCTTAGCGGATGGGGCCTCGCGAAACGGAATCCGTGCGCGGGCCACTCAGGTCTTCCGAGGCACGGGTATTTGGCCGCGCCTGGAGCGCCGCCTGCGCGTGGATGAATTCACCTATGCGGGCGATCCCCTGCGCCTGGATTATGGGTACCGGCGCAACGGCACGCGGGGTTTCGTGCAAGCCTTATCGCTCTCCCAGGATCTCGGTCAGGCCAAGGTATTGGCCTTTACGGCAGATGCTATCCGGCAAAAGCTCGCGCATACCGAATTCGTTGCGGTCACCGAGACGGAGCCCCATCCGCAGGAAAATCCGCGCCATCGCTTTGTTCTTGGCCTGCTCCAGGCGCGTGAAATCAGCGTGGTGCCCCTGGGCCGGCTGGCGGAATGGTCCTATCGATTGCGGCCTACATTGCTCGGAGGAAGCGCCAACTAAGCCCCTGCGAATGGTTTCCCAGTTGCCTCGTTAGATGACGTCTTCGGTCCAGGTTTCCAGGCGCTCCTTCACGCGACGCATGAACTGGTGCGCCATGGCGCCATCGACGACCCGATGATCGTAGCTCAGGGTCAGATAGACCATGGAGCGGATGGCGATGGCATCGTCGATGACCACCGGCCGTTTCTGAATGGCGCCGATGCCCAAAATGGCCACGTTGGGTTGATTGATGATCGGCAGGCCCATCAGCCCGCCAAACGTGCCCGGGTTGGTAATCGAGAAAGTGCTCTCCTGAACGTCCTCCGGCTTGAGCTTTTTCGCGCGGGCCCGCTCGGCCAGATCGTTAATTCCCCGCTGCAGTCCCAGGAAATTCTTCTCCTCCGCACGCTTGAGCACAGGAACGATCAGTCCCCCATCGAGCGCCACGGCGATGCCGATGTTGATCTCGCCGTGGACGACCACGTTCGTGCCCTCTACCGAAGCATTGACCGTGGGGAAGTCGCGCAAGGCGTCCACGCAGGCGCGCACGAAGAAGGGCATGAAGGTGAGCTTGATCTGGTGCTTCTGCTCGAATTCCGCGCGGGCCGCCTCGCGCACGTGAGCAATGCGGGTCATGTCCGCTTCGTCGATGGAGTAGACGTGGGGCGAAACGCGTTTGGAAAGCACCATGTGCTCGGCGATGCGCTGCCGCATCACGCTCATGGGCTGCACTTCGTAACGCCCGAAATAGATACGTTCGCGGGGCAGAGCCGTTTCCAGCGCGGCATGCACTGGTGCCGCCTCGGCTGCGGGCGCTCCGGACGGCGCGGCGGTCTGAGAAGGCGGCGCGGCGGGGCGCTGGCCGGCAGAAATAGCATCGAGCACGTCCTTCTTGCTGATGCGCCCTCCGGCGCCAGTGCCGCGTATGGTCCCCAGATCGATTTTATTTTCGCGCGCCAACCGGCGCACCAGGGGAGAGGTGCGGATGCGCCTGCCATCCGCGGTGAGGGTCTCGGTCTCTTCCTCTGACGCCTCGGCTTCACCAGCAGGCCTTTCTGGGGAAGGAATCGGCGGGCGTGCCGGCGCGGGGCGCTCGGCAGGCTTTTGTGCAGGCTGAGGCGGCGGGGCCTGGACTCTTGCAGGTGCGGCAGGCTTGGCGGCCGCTTCGGGAGCGCGTGTCGCCGCCGGCTTGGCCGCGGCTGCCTGGGCTCCAGGCGCTTCGATTAGGGCTACGACGGTCTGGATGGGAACCGTCTTGCCTTCTTCAACTCGAATCTCCTTGAGAACGCCGGCCGCGGGCGAAGGAATCTCGGCGTCCACTTTATCGGTGGAGATTTCAAACAGGGGTTCATCCCGCTCGATTGTATCGCCCGGCTTTTTCAGCCACTTGGTCGGCGTCCACTTTATCGGTGGAGATTTCAAACAGGGGTTCATCCCGCTCGATTGTATCGCCCGGCTTTTTCAGCCACTTGGTGATGGTGCCCTCGAAGATGCTTTCGCCCATCTGGGGCATGATGACTTCGACGGCCATGTCGCTCTCCATCCTTAGACCAAATATCAGGTCCGGAGCTGATCAAAATACTCAGTGGCGGCCTCGGCTAGCATCGGGGCTCTCTTCTCTAAGAACTGCACGTAGCTTGCAATGTTCAATAATCCGTCTTCCGTTGGAACCAACTGCTCGGATAACCGAGTTGGTTCCACGGCGTACTGCTTGAGATATTGTGTGGGCGGCTTTGACGAGAAAGCTTTGTTGGCCTTTTCATTCAAGACGACTATGTTCGCTAGTGCGTTAATCTTTGTATCGTCGAACTGTCCTCGGAGCACTTTTCTTGGGAAAAAGTGGTGCCACTCAGGCTTGAAACCTTCGTTGAGCTTGTTCTCCTTCCTATCGAAGCCTACCTGGATTTGTTGGTTTTCCCAATCTCTAGCTCGGTTCTTGAATATGACGAGGTAAAGAACGAGGCGGAGGAAGTCCTCTCCATAGTCCTTAATAAAATCATCAGCACTGAAATCCGGAGGAACTCTCAGCTCCCCTTCTAACGCGAGGATTGCGTCATTAAACGTGTCTGCATTCTTGACCCTCTTGAAATCCGAATCCAGCGTCGTTATTGCGGAACCGCTGTAACGCCCGTCTCGCGTGGCTAGAAGGAACCAGTAAAACCCGCGCTTAAACTGAAACTCTTTGGGAAACCTAGCGCGAAGGAAGAACAGCGGAATTAGAGCGTTATGTGCGGGCAAAATTTCGGCGGAAAGGACGCCCTCATCCGCCAGTTGGCGCTGAATGTGGCTGATGGAATCCTTCGTACTTTTCCAAGCAGCGTCAAATTCCTTAGAAGGTTCCCAGAACGAAAATGGAATCTCCTTCAACCGTGCAGAACCCTTGCCTACGGCCGCAAGGGTTCTAATCAAGACGCTCGGATCAAGGTCCAACCCCTTGTCTGCTAAGTCCTTTAGGAACGGGTCGAACTGCTCACGAACCCACCCGATCTGCTTCGATGCTACGAGTGCGATGATCACATCGCTCTCTTTGATTTTTGTTCCAGCGGTATTTAGGCGGCTAAAAATCTCGGCCACATCCTCTAGCTCGTGGTCAATTATGATCTCGAATAGAGGAAAATCCTCTATCTTCTTGAGCGATTGCAATTTTTCGTGAACGAGAGCGAACTCTTGATCCTTAAGCTTGTCCGAGATGTCCTGCGCTAGCTTAGATAAGTTTTCCGAGTGTAGGATACTGCGGACAGATATCCACTCCGGAGAACCCTTCCTTACTGGGTTTGGAAGGCCAAACTCTAGTTCGTTAGCAGCGCCCTTGAGATTGACAAGCACGTCGTACTTCTTGTAGTAACGATTCCACTCCTCAGAGCTGTCCCACCAAAATGGTTTCTTACCAAACAGGAGCGACAATGCCGTGACTCTTTGTTGACCGTCTACAATCCACAGTTTGTTGCCCGTAGGTGACATAGCCGTTTTCGGAGAACTATAGGACGAATCCCACAGCAGCAGGGCACCGACCGGATAGCCGCGCCAGAGGGAGTCGACGAATTTCTTGATCTTTTCAGGAGTCCACACAAATTCCCGCTGAAATTCGGGTATGTCAAGTTTGCCCAAAGTGGCATCGTCGATATGCTTGATTATGTCCTTGACCTCCAGGCGCTGGTCCTTCATACGGTCCTCCTCAATATGCCGCGAGTTCGCGAGCCGCTTCCGCAATCCGCGCGGCGTTGGGCAAAAAATGCTCCTCCAGCGGCGGCGAAAACGGCACCGGCGTATCGAGAGAAGTGACCCGGCGAATCGGCCCGTCCAGATCCTCGAACGCAGAATCGGTTACCAGCGCGGCAATTTCCCCGGCGATTCCGCCAGTGCGCGTGTCTTCGTGCACGACCAGCAGTTTGCTGGTGCGCCTCACGGATTCGATGATGGTTTCCCGATCGAGCGGCAGAAGCGTCCGCAAATCCACGACCTCGGCTTCGATGCCTTCGCGCGCCAGTTGCTCGGCGGCTTCGAGCGACGCATGCACCATGGCCGCATAGGTGACGATGGTCAGATCGCGGCCCGGCCTGCGCACGATGGCTTGGCCGATGGGCACAGTGTAATCGCCTTCCGGCAACTCCTCTTTGATGCGGCGGTAGAGAAATTTGTGCTCCAAGAACAGCACGGGATTGTTGTCGCGAATGGCGGATTTGAGCAATCCCTTGGCATCGTAAGCCGTGGCCGGGTAAATCACCTTCAGACCCGGCGTATGCACGAAGTACATCTCCGGATTCGCGGAATGGAAGGCGCTGCCGTGAACTCCTCCGCCGGCGGGCCCTCGAATGACGATGGGCACGGGAGCGCCCCAGCGGTAATGTGATTTGGCCACGAAATTAGTGATCTGGTTAAAGGCGCAGGCAATGAAGTCGATGAATTGCATCTCCGCTACCGGGCGCAAGCCCAGATAGCTCATGCCCACCGCGGCGCCAACGATAGCGGCCTCGCTGATGGGAGTATCGATCACGCGCTCCCACCCGAAGCGCTCCAATAGCCCCTCCGTGGCTTTGAAGGCGCCGCCGTAAACGCCAATGTCTTCGCCGATCAGCAACACCGCCGGATCGCGGTCCATCTCCTCGAGGAGCGCCTGCCGAATGGCATCCAGATAGGTCACCGGGGCCATGGCTATCTCCGTGCCCTGCGCGGGGCCGGTGCGGTGATCTTTCGCTTGCCAGCCGTCTGCCCCGGGTGCGCGACCGCCGGCTCCATTGACGCATCCGGCTGTTCCGCCTGGTCCGCCGCAACCGCGGCTTCCGTTTCCATTGCTCCAAAATTCTTGATGGTCCACTCCGGCTTGACGCTGGACTTGGGCGGCATGAGCTCTTCCTTGGCGCGCCGCCACTCCGCTTTGATGTCATGGCAACCCTGGCAGTAGACGCCCTGTTCAGCGAGTTCGGGAGGAGGGAATGGCGAATTTTCCGCGAACTCCAGGTCTGCGGCTAATTCGCGCTCGATGCGCGCGTGTATAGCGGCCTTTTCTTTTTCGTCCCAGAGGTTGCGCTGATCCAGATATTTTTCGTAAAGACTCAAAGGGTCACGCGCCTTCCAATACTCGTACATCTCTCGCGGCACATACTCCGCAGGATCGTGTTGCGCGTGGCCCAGCATGCGCATGGTTTTGGCTTCGATGAGCACCGGGCCGTGGCCTTGACGGGCGCGCTCCACCGCTTCGCGCGCAATCCGCAGCACCGCCACGAGATCATTGCCATCGACCGTGTAGGAGGCGATTCCATACGCGCGGCCACGATCGGCAAAGTCATGCAGCGGCGCCTGCCGATTGACGGGAGTGGAGTAGGCCCATTGATTGTTCTCGAGCACAACGACGATCGGCGCGCGCTGCACGGCGGCCAGGTTCATGCCCTCGTGAAAGGCGCCCGTGGAAGTGCCGCCATCGCCGATCCAGGTCATGGCCACGATCTTCTGCCCCAGATAGCGTCCGGCCATGGCCACGCCGGTCATCACCGGGATCAGGTCGCCCAGCATGGAGATGGGCGCGACCACATGATGGGTCTTCAAATCGCCGAAATGGCAAGTGCCGTCTTTTCCCTGCGTCGGCGAAGTGACGCGCGCCATATACTGGGTCATGATGTCGCGGGGCCTATAACCACGCACGAGCAGGGATCCCACATTGCGAATCAGGGGCGCGATCCAATCGCCTTTGGCCAGCGCGTAGGCGGTGCCTACCGACGTAGCTTCCTGTCCCAGGCTTCCATACAGGCCGCCGACGATTTTGTTTTGCCGGAAGAGGCGGACCAGGAGTTCGTCGAGCGAGCGGTTGAGCCGCAGGTAATAGTAGAGCTCGAGCGCTTCCTCGTGTGTCAGCTCCGGGCGCCGGCGTGCAGGGTCAGGCTTCATGAGCTCTCCTTATATCGGGGCGCTATGGAAGTGCCGGCCGCACCCGTCATGCGCCGGCGCGCTCGTTCAACGCGCTGGCGCCCCGACCGGCTGGGCTTCGCCCGCCAACCAGCCGGCCAACTCCGCGGCATCTGCGGGGACCAGTCCCACTCCAAAAGTATCGCTGAATCCGGAGCTTAAACCCGCGATCGCGTCTGCGCGCGAGACTGGGCGCCCGAGCAGCTTTTCCAGCGACGTAGCGCGGCAACCGGCGATGCCGCACGGGGTGATCAGATCGAAAAAGCGCAGATCGGTGGAAACGTTGTAGGCGAATCCGTGGGAAGTCACCCAGCGGCTGATGCGTACGCCGATAGCGCCAAGTTTTTCTTCGCCAACGGCGCCAGCATCGCCGCCGGCGCTTTCTTCAACCCACACGCCCGTGCGTCCCGGAACGCGGAAAGCGCGAATCCCGAAGCTGGAAGCAGCCTCAATCATGGATTGCTCGAGCTGCCGCACGTACCACACAACGTCACGCCGAATTCCGTTCAGGTCGAGAACGGGATAGCCGACGATCTGGCCGGGACCGTGATAGGTGATATCGCCGCCGCGATTGGTCGGATGAAATTCGACGCCGTCCTGGCGCAGAAGGTCCTCGGAAACGCGCAAGTGCTCGCGTTTGCCGTTGCGGCCTAGGGTAATGACGTGGGGATGTTCGCAAAAGAGCAGGAGATCGGGGGCCGCGCCAATTTTGCGCGCAGCAACCAGGCGTTGCTGGAGCGCCGCGGCTTCGCCGTAAGCAATCCTTCCGAGATCAAGCGTTCGACAATCTTTCATGGGCGGCAACTCTTCATGCGTCTGGCACCGCTCCGCTACTACGTTAGGCGAAATGGTCGCGCCGGGCAATTTCTCCATTGCTAATAATGGATTGCCAGGCCTCGGACGGAGGCAAAGGCGTCTCCCATTGCTTCCCATACCGTGGGATGGGCGTGCACCGTAAACAACATGTCATCAATGGTGGCCTCGAGTTGCAGGGCGGCTACGGGCTCGGCCAGAATTTCCGTCGCCAGCGGTCCGATCATGTGCACTCCTAGAATTTCGCCGGTCTGGTCATCCGCCACTACTTTGATGAAACCATCGTGATGGTTGAGTATGGAGGCCTTGCTATTGGCCAGGAACGGAAACTTGCCGGTCTTCACCGCATAGCCGGCGTCGCGCGCCTGTTTCTCGGTGAGCCCGATCGAGCCGATCTGCGGCTCGCAATAAGTGGCGTTGGGAATGCGGCTCCTTTCGAGCGCCGGCACCTGCTTTCCAGCTATTTTCCCGACCGCGATGATGCCTTCCATGGATGCCGCGTGCGCCAGTTGGGGCATTCCCGCGACGATATCTCCGATCGCATAGACTTGCGGTTCGGCGGTTTCCATGTATCGTCCGACGTGCACGAAGCCGCGCTCGAGCTTGGCGCGCGTTTTCTCCAGGCCCACGTTTTGAGTCAATGGCGATCTTCCCACCGCAATGAGCACGTGCTCGGCCGCCAGGTTCTGCGACTGGCCAGATTTGTCACGAAAAACGACCGTGGCACCGGCCGCGTCCCTTTTTACGGATTCCACTTTTGCTTCCGTGAAAATGCGGATTCCCCTCTTGCGAAAAGCCTTTTCCAACTCCACGGAAATTTCCTCGTCTTCCAGGGGCACCGCGTGCGGAAGCATTTCGAGGATGGTTACTTCCGAGCCGAAGGACCGAAAAATGGAGGCGAATTCAACGCCCACCGCGCCGGCGCCTACCACCACAAGAGTTTTGGGGATTTGCGGCAGCTTCAGGATGTCGCGATTGCCGACAATCACTTTACCGTCGAAGTCGACGCCGGGCAGGGAGCGCGCCTCCGAGCCGGTGGCAAAAAGGATATGGGTGGCTTCGACGTCTGCGGTTTTTCCGGCATTCTCCACTTGCACATGGTGCGGCGCCGCCCAGCGGCCCCAGCCCTGCAGGACCTCAACCTTGTTCTTGCGGAAAAGGAACTCGATGCCCTTGGCGTGTTTATTGACGATGCGCTCCTTGCGCGCCAGCATGGCGGGCCAGTTGATCTTGAAATCCGAGATCTCGATGCCAAATTCATCGGCGTGCTTCAGAGTGTCGTAAAGTTCCGCGTGGTGGAGCAGGACCTTGGTGGGGATGCAGCCTACGTGCAGGCAGGTGCCGCCCAGGAACCCGTCCTTTTCGATGACCAGAGTCTTTAAACCCCATTGGGATGCGCGAATGGCGGTGACATATCCGCCGGGTCCGCTGCCGATAATCGCCAAGTCGTATGCAGGCAAAAGCGTCCTCCGCCATCCGTCGAAAAGGCCTTTCGGCCCCGGCAGGCCATTTTCGCCGAGTACGGGATCAGACGCAACTTACCGGCGAGCGCAGCCTTGCCGGTTCGGCACTGCAGGCCCGTTAAGCGTAGAACTGTAGCGCCCGCAAAAAAATTACGGATGCGAGAATCCGAACTGCTCCAGTTGAATCTTAGTAACGGAAGCGGTTAAGGCCGACGGGCCTTTCTTGACACTCGGAAAGGTGGTACGTACAATGACCGTTTTGAATACTGCCGACAAAATGCACCGTGGGACCGCAAGCATGGATAAGAAGCGCCTGGAATACTACAAGAAAAAGCTGCAGAGCAAGCGTGAGGAGCTCCTGCGGAGCATTGCGCGTACGGAAGAGGAAGGCCGCTCCGCGGACGATGATCCGACCGTAGACCTGGCGGACAAGGCCGCCAATTCCTACACCAAGGAGTTCCTGTTCGGCCAGAATAATACGGATCGGAGTACGCTGCAGCAGATTGACGAAGCGCTCAATCGCATCCGCAACAGCACCTTTGGCACCTGCGTGAATTGCGAGACCGAACTGCAACAGAAGCGGCTGGAAGCAGTTCCCTGGGCCAGCCATTGCACGGTTTGCCAGGAAAAACACGAGCAGGGACTTCTCTAGCAACTAGAAGAAACCGAGCCGCCGCGCGGGGACACTTTTCCTACCAGCCCCGAATGGGCTAACCTAACCCCGCGTGGGGGCGGCGTGGAAAGCCTTCGAACACGTGTGCAGGATGTTTGTGAGGCGCTTGCTTCGTTATTCTTCCCGGCGCCCTGTCGGCTTTGCGGAGAAGTGCTGGACACCGCCTCACGAATACCCGTATGCCGTTCCTGCCTCGCGTCACTCCGGTCTTTGCGCGGTCCCTGCTGTACCCGTTGCGGACGGCCATTTGCCTCATGGGTAGCGATTGAAGTCGAAAACTTGCCCCTCTGCCACGTCTGCCGCCGCAGCCTTTACGACTTTGATTTCGCTCGCAGTTATGGGCCTTACACCGCACCCATGGCGGGCGCGATTATGCTCTTGAAGTACCAGGAAGTAAGGCCGCTGGCCACCTGGTTCGCGACCGGCCTGCAGGAGACTTTTACCCGCCATCGCGAAATGTGCCAGGCCGACGTAGTGGTGCCGGTCCCGGCGGACCCCTGGCGACTGCGGGAGCGCGGTTACAATCACGCGGAACTGATCGCCAAGCCGCTGGCGCGATCCCTGGGATTACCTTGCCGGTCCTACCTGCTGGTGCGCAGCCGCCCGCGCCCTGATAAGCTGCGGCTAACCCTGAGGGAGCGCTGGCGCAGCGTTCGGGGCGCGTATACGATCCGTCAAGGGCTGCGAGTTGACAACCTTCGGGTTTTACTGGTAGATGATGTACTAACTACTGGAGCCACGCTCGACGCCTGTTCGAGGGCCTTGCGGAAGGCCGGAGCGGCAAAGGTAGCAGCTCTGACGGTGGCTCGGGCTATCCCACGCCGGGAAGAAGCCGGTTTCGAGTCGCTGCGCAGGGGGCCAGACGGATGAACTCGGATCCATCGGATGACGGTGCAAGTCGGCAGGAGAAACCAGTCCTGCCGCGCTCCAATCGCGAACATCATCACTTAGTCCTCGGCCCCCCCGTGCATCGCAAACCTGCGGTCATGCAGGAACCGGTGTTGGTTTTAAATGCCACCTTCGAGCCGATCAATGTTACGGCGGTTCGGCGGGCTATGGTCCTGTTGC